>Ga0247838_1005392_pt1 | contig 12895 bp, 10 predicted proteins | sample LaCruzMarch2015__5_FD_189097 | JGI IMG/M metagenome (GOLD analysis project Ga0247838, IMG submission 189097) | Freshwater microbial communities from meromictic Lake La Cruz, Castile-La Mancha, Spain - LaCruzMarch2015_15m | ecosystem: Environmental > Aquatic > Freshwater > Lake | place: Spain... | reverse complement strand
TGCCGGGACCTAAATCAATCGTCTCCGGCGGTATTTCAACATAATCGATGTTTTCCCACTCCCGAGCATACTCCCAAGCAAAACATGCTTCCATCTCCCCAAAAGGGATTTTTGAAAAATCCCACTCGGATCTCGGCAGGTGGTGCGCTTCTTTTGTAGCGGTGCTCATGATGTAACTTATAAAATAAAAAAATATGCTACACAACAGAAAAAATTATTTGCCGCTCATTTTTTTACAGGCCTTGCCAAAAGTGGAATGAAGGCGTGCAAAACGCAAAATCCATGGGGGCATGGGCGTCCCGCCCGTGTGTTGACACTGATTCACGCCTCTATCGGGATCATCCTTTTTCCTCACCCCTCCACAGCATGCAGACGCTCCGGCACGGCGTGCCGACGCTCCGGCGCGGCGCGCCAACGCTCCGGCGCGGCGTGCCGACGCTCTGGCACGGCGTGCCGACGCTCTGGCATGGCGTGCCGACGCTCCGGCACGGCGTGCCGACGCTCCGACACAGCGTGCTAACGCTCCGGCACGGCGCGCCAAGGCTCTGGCATGGCGTGCCGACGCGCAGGCACAAGGTGCCATTTCGATTGTCTGAAGTATCATCGACATACCTCTCGGAAAACCACTCTTCCATTGAATCGCTTTCGAGTATGGAAACCAGATTCTCGAAATCACACTCGTCCAGCTCGCGAATGTTATTTACGGGAGTCTCGAACATTTTTTGGGAATACTGGTTAAAACGACGATCAGCTTTCAAAAACGCGCTCGGTGAAATCCAAGTCGCTCCACTTGCAGACCCGCTGGTAAACTCCACCGCAGGATACTCCCACGCCTTCTTGCTTGAGACTGCATCGAATTTCTTCTGCCAAATCCAGCACGCCCCTTGTGTGGGCAGTTGCAATCGAGATCAAGCGCGCCTCTTCGCTCTGTCCTCGAAACACTCCGGTGGCCGATTGGATTGAGAAACTTGGAAATGTTTTTGACACCGTTTGAACGAGCCAATCCTCATCGGCTGATTCAATGCGCTCCGTGCGGGAGCCTACATGCAGAGTGAAAATACGCTTAATCCTGGGACAAACCACTCTCTCTTGGCAGGGGGGCAACCGCACCATTGAGCCATCCCGACAGTCGACCAGATCGATGCTCTCTCCGTTGAAAGAAAATACCGCGAGTTGTCCAAACGACCGACCAAGTTCAAGCGCGGCAGTCGCTTCACATGCCACGCCCCAGCCGGGTTCCACATGGGAGCCATCCGGCGAGCCTCCAAAAACGCGAAAACGTTGCAGACCGCGCTTTTCGAGTTCCGCTGCCAGATTTTGATCAGCCATTCGATTTGCCGCTGCATCGGCCACCACCCCATCTGGATTCCAAGCCGTGATGACCCAAAATTTCCGCGCACGCTCGCTCCCGAGCATCTCGAATCGCGTATCCAGAAACTTTTCCTGCAGGTCGTTCATTTGAAGCGATCCATCATTCTTTCCAGCGCCGACCTTGGGCGTGGCTTTGACTGGGCGGATGCTCCTGGAGATGACCAATCGTTTTTCGTGAAGACAGAGCTGAGGGCGCAGGCGCGACCCGCGCAGGCGTAATAGAGGTTCGGCAACAACCCGGGCCTATAAGCCGCGTTCGGGATGAACATCGTGTAATGAAGGCAGCTTCCATCGTGTAGGTAGCTCCCGAATCCGTAGCCAGCTGGTCTATCGAACAACTCCCCCTTGTTCATGGCCAGGGCGGCTCCGATTGTTTTTTCCTTTGCCAGATCGTGGAACGGATAAGTTTGCCGCAGGAACAGCCCGTTGCCTACGACGGGGTGTTTCTCATCCGCTTTGAGCTGGCAGAGCGAGGAAAAGTCCCCATAGGGGAACTCCACCGTAAGCCCGGCCCCGCCGGCCGAGGCCCCGAGGGAAGGCGGGGCTTGCATGTGTTTATCGACAGCGGACTGGAACTCGGCCGGGCTCCATTTTGAATTTTCCTCGCCGCTCATTTTCAGCAGTCCTCCGAATCCCTCCACAAGCTCATCGGGCTCCTCCCGCATTCCAGAAACAGGATGACCACTGGTCGCCATCTCTCCATCAGCCATCACACCAATGAGACCGGCCGCATTGCGCACCTCTTGAATTTGAAGCATGGCTGCCACGCTCAAGAGCGGTGCCATCCAACCCCGGATTCCCTCATGAATCCTCACGCTGCAGGAAAGTTCCACCGAGCGTGTTTCTTTGAGATACACGGGCCCGGACATCGTCGCCAAGGTCATGAGCATATTCAGGGCCGCTTCGGTTTTCGGCGTAAGATCGCAATTTTTCAGCAGCTCCGTGCGGATGCGGACATAGTCGGCCACATCGCCATCCGGCCCTGTTTCGCGATGGGTTACCTCGATGTGCTGTGCATGTTGGTCGGCCCACCATGTGAGACCTTTGGGTGTTTCGATCATCCACTCCGGATCGATGCGGAGTTGCTCGGTCTTGAGCCAGTTGATTGTATTTTTTCCGGGGTTCATAAATTATGCCTTAATAGCCGCAGCGTTCCATTCAGGATTGAGGAATGCATTGACCACACAAATAAAAGATATTGCGCATCGGCGGGTGTAGTTTTCGCCAGCCGTTAAAGACTCGGCATTATCAAGAATTTGCAATCCGAACCTTTCATTCACTCCATTTGCCACAACGCTTACGACCTCTTCGATAGAGCAGCAATTCGGAGCAGCCTTAAATCCCTGACCAATTAAATCTTGCTGGACTTGCAGGAACCAAGCATTTCGCGACTCTCGGACTAGATGGGTCTGAGCTATCCCTGCTTGGACCGTGTAAAGAATCAGACTCGCGTCCCATACTTCAGCCCGCCGTATCATTGGGCCGCAAAAATGTAACGCATCAGTGAACGTCACCACCGCACCGTATAGGCGCGGATTTCTCTGGTCGATGAAGCAGTCTAAAGTCTTTTGGACTGGATTTCCTTGCGCAATTTGTTTCGGACCATATTGAAGGCATCTTTCAAACCACTGTAGATGAGGTGGCAAAAAATGTGTTACCAACTCTGCGATTTGAATGGTCCCTGCATTATCAAATGGGAAGTATGCATCAAAAAAATTGAATCCAGCAAGGTATGCACCTTCTAAATCTTCATCGATAAACTCACCGACCTGGGCGCATAGATATGTCATTACTTCCTCCCAATCACTCATTAGGCAAGTTTTTGAAGAAAGGCATTCCGGCAATTTATTTTCCTTTGATCTATTCCATATGGGACCGATTCTCCTGGATGGCAATTCAATCTGACGGGGAAGAAAAGGATCCAATGCCCTGTCCACGAGCTCAACAAACAAGGGCTCTATTTTTCCATCGTAAAAGTTTCCACCTTCACCATTAGGAATATGCGGCGGTTTTAGGCTTATTTTGTTGCTGAGTTTTCGCGAGTATCGCAGCCAATCTTCTCGACTGGTTTGCGGGCCTTTCACTCTCATCGAAAAGGCAATACAAAAAATAAGCCCTTTCTGAACATTAGCTGATAAACCAAATTCCCGCGCATCTTTTTCCCATGCCATAAGCAAAGGTGTTGGTTTAGGTTTTGCGTTCCAGAATTTCATTAAATTTTAACTATTCAGTTTTGGATCAGATTTTAAAATTGCCATTCACTCATCATTCTTCCTGAGCCAGTTGATTGTATTTTTTCCGGGGTTCATAGGCTTGATTATTTTACCACCGCCTCATATCCCGTTGGGGCCGGTTTGCCGGCGGCAAGGGCGGCCTTCAGCACTTTCGCGTGCGAGCACATACCCCGATATTCAAAACCTGGGCATGTGCAGGTGACATCGCCCGCTTCGTAGGTCAGCGTGTAGGATTTTTTTGGGTCAGATTTGCTCACGGCCCGGTAGATTTTTGATGCGGGGCGGCTCAAAACCCGCGCCAGTGCGAGCAGGGCGTCGCGACTGAGCACAGGCTTTTTGGCATCGCCGCCGGTCGCGTGACTCGCGGCACTCTCATGTTCCACTTCCTTGAGCAAGGCCTCGACCCACTCCTCATCGGTCATTGGAATATCGGGATCGGAAATATTCGCGGAAATGCGAGAAACCAAGGCCTCCAACTCGGAAAGAACATCCCGTGTGGCATCCGGGGAAAGGGCCTCACCATCCACCACCGCGCTGATGAGAGCGGATTTGGTTTCCAAGACTCCTTGCACAAACTCGTCGATGGTTCCGGATGCCACATGGTAGCTCACATTCACCGAACCGGTCTGGCCGATGCGGTAGGCACGGTCCTCTGCCTGCCAGTGATTCGTTGGCACCCAGTCGAGGTCGTTGAATACCACTTGCCGTGCTGCAGTAAGGTTAAGCCCGACTCCACCGGCTTGGATGTTAGCCACAAAGATTCGCACCTTGTCGTCGGTTTGAAAGGAATCGACCAGTCCCTGCCGTTTTGCTGAGGGAGTAGCGCCAGTGAGGAGAACACAGCTCGCACCGAATTTCTTAGCGATCTTTTGGAGCGGCTTGTCGAAGCAGGAAAAAACAATCGCCTTCTCTCCCTGCTCGACGATGCCCTCCAGCAGCTCGATCGTATTGTCGACCTTTGCTGACGCAATTTTCTCCCTGGCCTTGGTGATCTTGGCGAGAAGCCGAGCGCGGTCTCCACGCGGAGAAGTGCCGGCACGCGAGGCCATGAGCGTTTCGACAACCTCGCGAATCTCAGCCGTTGCTGTGCCTCCCGGTATTTGCACGGGCACCCACGAGCGAATCTTCGGAGGCAGATCAAGCACATCCTCCTTCCGACGGCGAAGCATGACTCCGTGAAGCTGGGTGGTGAGTTCCTCCAAGTTGCTGGCCCCATCGGTGACCCATCCATAGCCACTGTGCTCGGCCGCGCAATAGCGCTTGGCAAAGGAGAGGAAGCTCTTGCCCATCGCATGGCGGACGAGTTGCAGAAGCGGAAAAATGTCGCGAGGACGATTGGTGAGCGGGGTTCCTGTGAGGGCATAGACCAGCGGCCCGTCTTGCTCGCATAGCTTCATCGCGTGGCGATTCCGCTGACTGCTGTGGTTTTTGAGATAATGCGCCTCGTCGAAGATCAATCCCTTCCAATCGATCGCTTCCAACTCATCCAGCCTCTTGCCGAGGATGTCGTAGTTCACGATCACCCACCCGGAGAAGCCCGCAAGCGCTTCGCCGCCGGAGGCTCCCTCCACGATGCGGCATTGGGCGCTTGCATCAACAAGCTGGATTTCCTTTTTCCAGTTGTGCTTCACGGAGGCTGGACACACCACAAGATAGGGCCCGGCAGGCTCCGCATGGCGGGTAGCTACAATGCTCTGCCGAGTTTTGCCGAGCCCCATGTCATCGGCCAGGATCGCACGGCGGCGGCCCAGTAAAAATGCAACGCCCTCGACTTGGTGCGCAAAAAGCCCATCGGAGAGCTTGAGCGCGTCTTGAAATGCCGCTTCCTCGACTTCGGAGGATGGGATTGTGGATTGGGTGGTGGTTTTCATGTCAGGGGAGAGCGTAAAAATGATTGTGAGATTATGAAAACAAGCGGCGTGTCATATGTGTCATCACCAGCCCTCAAGAAATGCCGCTGTTGCCTCGCGGGAGTTGAGGACTTCGGCGGTGGCGTCCCAGTCCTCATCGAGGTATTCGTAGGTTTCCTTCAGAACGAAGGGACTCTTCTGTTCGTCCGTGACAAGTTTAACGATATCGGTTTCCTCCAGGGCTCGGTCTTCGAGCATTTCGGAAACCCACTTGTCGGTGATGAAATCGGGCACTGTGCCGAAGATGTTTGTGATCGCCTGAATTCTACAGGTTAGAACTTGAAAGAGCCTCTGCTCCACGCCGTGGTCGTATCGCAGGTTGCAAAATGGAATTCGCTTTCCGACGGTTCCGCGTTGGACGCGGCCCTTTCTTTGTTCGAGGATTGTCGGGTTCCAAGGCAGGTCCAGATTGATGAGGCTTCCGAGTCGCTGAAGATTGAGTCCAGTGCTTGCAGCGTCGGTTCCAACCAAGAGCTTCAAGACGCCTTTTTTTACTTTCTCCTTCAGCAGTTCGCGGTCGATGCTCTGGACCTTGCCGTCTTCGAAAAGTTTCGAAGTTGAGCTGCTCGCGTAGAGTCCGATGGGCTGGTCCAAGTGCCCAGCAAGGAATGAACAGAGCGCAAAGGCGGAGTCGTAGTATTGGGAAAAAACCAACGCACCCCGGTCGAGCCAGGTGCGACCTTCGAATACCGACTTCAAAATTTCGAGCACACGCTCGAACTTCGGGTCGCCTTCGGTGTCGATCTGCCGCTTCAACTGGTCGCGCAACAACCCCAGAAGGCCTTTTTCCGAATCCTCCAGGGGATAGATGCTGTCTCCTTCTTCGTTTGAACCATCCTCGTCTTCGATTTCCTTGCCCTTGAGCATCCTCTCGGTCGTGTAGAGACCGGCGTAAATGGAGCTGCCCACGCGGCGCTGGAGAAGCGTTTTGATAAAGCCCGCCGCCTTGATCCGCTGGTGGAGCATCCGTGAGAAATCCTCGGCCAGTTCCAGCGCCTGGCGGACGCTGTGGGTCGAGACCACTGGTCGATCGTCGCCTACCGGCACGAGTTCGATTTTGATCAGTTTGCCCTGCTCCTCCAACCGTTCGCGGGAGCGTTTGATCACGCGAATTGTGAAAGGATTCAGTTCACGGAGATCGAGCCTTTCCAGCTCCTCCAAATCGAAGGGGTCGATCTTGTCGAAATCGGAATTGGTTGCTGCATCCGAATCCTCTGGAACGCCGAGAGTGCTCCGAATTAAGCGAAAAACATCCCTGTGAATTTGTCGCGGCAGCGGATCTTTCCACCATTCCCATTTCTCGTAGAGGGCCTCGATGCGAATCTCACCGGCGAGCAAATCAAACGCGGTTTTGTTTGTGCCATCCCTCCAGCGGCCGAGATCGGATCCCAGCACTTGGGGGTTTCCGACAGACAAGACATTCAGAAGGTCCCAGAGTTCAATGGGGTGGAGTTGCACCGGAGTGGCGGTCGCAAGAACCATTGTGCGCGTGCGGCCTGCGAGTCGCAGCGCGAAATCATAGAGAAGGTTTTTCTGCGGGGCCTGCCAGACCTTGGGCTCGCGAAGATTTGTGCGGCGGATTTTGTGGGCCTCGTCCCACAGGACACAGCTGTAGCGTTTCTTTAAAAGATCCTCCGCCAATTTTCCGTTGAGTCGGCTCCTGGCCGCACTCAACACCACCGAGGTCGGGATGATTGCGATCCTGCGCGGGCAGTTGAGGACATCCTCCTCCGTTGAAGGGTGGAATTCATCGCGCTCTGTTAGCCAACCTTTCCCTGTCCAGAGGGCAGAGGGGGCGGCGAGTTTGTCGAGCATCTCCTCCTGCCATTGGTTCACGACCGCCTTGGGGGCGAAAATCAGGACGGGTTCTTTTTCCAAGGTTCCGATGAGTTTGGCGAGTCCGCCGAGTTGGATCGTTTTTCCGAGACCCACGCCATCGGCCAGCAGGAATCTCGCACCCTTGCCCGGCTGTTCGGCGTAGAGGCGGTGTTCATCGAAAGCGCGTTTGATGAAAAATTTCTGGTGCTCCCAGAATCCGAACAATTCCGTGCAAGTAGGCACCTCGGCCAGCAGAGAGGCTATCTCGGGGTTTTTCCGCCACTCGCCCACATGCTCGATCACTGTTCGCTCGCCCAGTCGGCCAATTTGTTTGACGATGAATTCGCTGATCGGAAACCCTCTCGCCCAGAGCGCATCGAATTCCTCTTGGACCCAGTGCACACTTTCCTTGCTGTCGTCCTCCCACACGAGTTCGTAGTTGAAACGCCATGCGCTCTCGCTGTCGTTTGCGCTTCCCATGAACGAGGTCGCCCGACCGTCGGGGTAGCGTAGCACCCCAGCTTTTCCATGAACAAATCCGAACTCGCTGTCGGGAACAATGCGGATTTCAAATTGGCAGCCTTTCTTGCCGGTCACCAAATCTTGCAACAATCTCAACCGTTCCTTGGCCTTTTCGCCATACACATCGACGAGGTGGGGAAAGTTTCCGCTGTTCCACACCATCCGGAGAAGCGAATCCTGCAGTTCCGCCTGCCGGGGGCCTGTGGCTTGCCGCACGGCATGCACATCGGCGGGATTCACCTCCGTGTTGCAAACGATCCGGACTTTGGAAATGCCGCCTAACTCAGCCGCTGCCAACTCCAACAGGCTTGACTGGAAATATCCGGCTACCCGATCGTAGCTGGCAGCGCCCGCCAGCCGCTTGGAGAGGAAATCCTCATAGAGACTCTTTCGCCTGGAGCTGAACCGCTGGAGAGCCATAAATCAGAGGTGTTCAGGTGGTGGCGGATGTCGCCACTTTTTCGGCGAGATCGGAAAAAGACACCATCGGCAGCGTGAAGGCATCCCACGGCCCTCGTGCGGTCATCGAGTGCACAAAGTCGCGCGCCGCACCGTAGAGCGCGGAGGTCCCGTTAACCTTCAGGAAAGTTTCCATGTCGAGGTCCTTGGGCAGACCATTCGCAAAGCCGAAATAGCCGACGATTTCCAAGTGGAACTCATAGGGGAGGTTTTGGCCCGGCTTTACCTCTTGATTGACCCGCATGCACATGGACCAAGAGGGGCGCTCGGCACCGGGTATGGGATCGAGGGGTTCGATGATGCTGAAAACCCTGAATGTCTCCATATCAATATCGAGCTCCTTGCTGGGATCAAAGGATTCGACCGCGCGAAATGTGAATTGCGGCGTGATGTAGCGGACGAGTTGAAGGATGGAAAACTTCATGCCTCAGTCGCCTCCTTGGTCTGCGGGAGAAGCGAACGCCTTGGGAAAGACCGCATGGCAGGGCGTGACGGCCTCATTTTGCTCCAACGGATCGGGGAGCGCGATTCGGACTGCGGCTGAACGGAGCGGGCTGGTGGAGAGGAGAAATTGAAATAACCAACCACCGGCGTCGAAGCCGGAATGGCCTTCATCCAAGGCGAAAGAGCCTCCTTCATGCCGGCCCGCTCCAGAAGATAATCCAGCGACACCGCGCCATCGTGCAGAGCGCGGATCAGCAGCCCGATGACCCGCATGGGCCGATAGCGGCCGGTTTCCCAGCGCGTCCAGCTTTTGGCTCCCACTTGGAAGAGTTCGCCCATTTGCTTTTGGGAGAAGCCCAATCGCTCGCGCAGGGTCTTCATCTCGCCCGGTGTGAGCAAGCCCATGGCCCTGCACTTGGTCTCTTCCACCAAGCGGCTGCCTTCCTCGGTCATCAACCACTCGCCGATTTCAGCATCCCACTCCATCGGGATTTGGATTGTGATGAGCCGCTCGATGCCTTCGCCCGATACCTCGGGCACCGACACCTCGAATGGCTGCATTTCTATAGTTCCATTTTTCATAACGAATTTTTATAACTCACAGCGCAGGCGTTTCTTCTCCGGCGGGTGCGCCGAAAACAGCAGCACCTTCCTGCCGCCCTCGCGCAGCATGATTTTTCCATAAGTCTTGCGACCTTTGAAGAGGAAGAAAAACTCCCATGTGTCGCCCGTGGGATAGTCCATGGTGACTGGACAACCGACCGGGTTTTCCGACTCCAAGAAGTCTAAAAACGCATCCTCCACCTCGCCTTCCGAGTCGTTCGGAAAGCCCTTCTGGAATTCTTTTGAGAAATCCTTGGTCCGCTGGATGAGCCGTAAGTCGCCCGTTGCGATTATCCGACACACCTGCTCCAGCCAACGCACAGGAATTACCTGAAGTGGCATACCTGTTTGCTGGTTGGAGTATTTTCACGGACGAGGAACGGTATCATATGATACCGTTGGGTCAATTCTTTTTTTTCTTGCCCGTGCATTTTTTTCGTTAGCCCCGGTGGTTTTCGACGGCGAGGCGCAGGGTTTGGACCAAGGGCCGCACTTCGGCCCAGGCCTCGTTGGGCTCGGTGGCTTGGTGGATGTAGCCCAGTAGAACGAGGTGGCGGGTTTGCCGCTCGGCCCAGAAATTCGTCGTTTCGACGAGGTGCTTCACGGCGCGCTCGGCATCCGCACCGTCACCGAGGAGCTTGAGGGCGTGGTAGAGTTGCCGGGTGACGCTGTGCGGGAACTCGCCACGCTGGCCAGCGGACACATCCTCCCAGCGGGTCGCATCGGGGCGAGGAAACTCGGCGGGGAGTTTCGACCTGGCGGCATTTGCCTCGGCGCGGCCGAGAAGTTCGGAGGACTCGCTTAGTCCATATGCTTTACCGAGGTCTTGGAATGTTCCCACCTTGGCGGCACCTCCGGCCTCAAGCTCCAGCGACTTGAGCAGGAATTTCTCCTCGGGGGAGAGGCTCCTCCAGAACTGGTAGGCGCTACCGCCATCGGGTGTGCGGCGGAGCTGCTCTTCCAAGCCCAGGGGCACGAGAAAATCCGTCGCTGTGCGTTTGGCTTGGTTCATGAGGTCGCGGAGCGCCGAGGCGCCGCGCTGCTTGTTGGGAGTGCGGAGTTCCTCCATGAGGTCGATGCCATCGATGCTCGAAAAACCGGTGACCACTTCAGCTGCGACCGCTTGGGCCGCGAGAAGGTAGTCAGTATCTGTGTAGCCACAGCCGTGGACTCCGGCGGCCAGTTGGCTGTCGCGCATATGACGGATCGTCTTTTCCACACGGGCCTTGATTTCGGGGAGAACGAGATCCACGAAACCCATCGGCGCATTGGCAGGGCGCTTACGCAGCACCATGTTGTAGGTCGCCTGCACATAGTTGCCTTTCTTGATAGCCCCCGCTGCGGTCTCGGTGGCGATGCTCCAAACCTGCTTCACCTGCAATCCGGCAGCCCACATGATGAGCGCGAGGTCTTCCCACACATCGGTATCCTTGTGCGTGAACATGAGCACCTGGATTCCGTTTTCGGGCATGTTCTGAGCAAGCCGCGCGTAGCACTCCGCCATCGCCACACGGAATGGCGCGTCGTCACCCTTGACGGCCTCGTCCCGCTTCGAGTCGGTATACCAATCCGGGAAACACGCTTGGAGATGCGGCTGATACCAAGCCAAGAAAAACTCGGAGAGTTCCTCGTAGTTCACTGCGTCAGCGTAAGGGGGATCGGTGATCCACAGGTCGGCAGATGCCGAAATCTGCCTCGCATCTGCCAAGCCGACCGATGCTTTGATTCTACAAGGCTTAGAGAGGTGATCTGCAACAAGATTTTCCTCCATCGACCACCAACTTCTCGCTGGATAGTGAGGAAATGTGTTTAAGGCTTGATTGTAGAAAACACGTCCGGTGCTGCCTGCACCCCCTCCAGCTTTTTCGTGCCAATGACAAAGCCGGGAATTGTAGTTCAGCAGAAGGCCGATATTTAAAGTCAAAGCAGCCCTGAGATTTCCTGGAAGATTGGCGATCTCTTTTGAGTAGAACGCGGCCATCAGAAGCTGCCTCGGGGTAAAAAGGTGGTGCCAGAAGGTCCATCCACGCTCGCGAATCAACCTTGTCGTCTCTGCACCATCCTGTATCCGCCAATCTGGAATCCAACCTTGCTGCTGCCATTCGTGGAGATTGGTTCTGACCATCTCCGTGATGCGGCTTTCGACCGCAAGATCATTAACCGATGGTTCGCGATAAACAAACTCATCGCGTCCTTGCCGCTTGCCGTTGACAACCCGTGCAGGCTTGCGCCAGCGGATGCAGTAGAGACGCTCGCCAAAGAAATCTCCTTCACTGGGAATAAAGTCGCTCTTTTCCCATTTGCGGAGGCCACCGTGGTTAGATATCAGCGTCTGGAGTTTGATCCGTCGCGGGGCGTTGTCGGTTTTTCCTGCTTTGTGCAGGATGTCCCAGAGTGGTTGAGGGCAAACAATGTCCTGATCTTGCTTTGTTGCTTTTGCCGCTTCGGCAAAGCCCTCGCCGCCAAACTTGACCTTGAAATCGAATCGCTTTTCAGCCGGGACCGGGACCAGATCAATCCACGCGCCTTGTTTGGGGCCGATTTGCCATGTGGCAGAGACGGGCACGCGCCAGCCATCCCATTCCGGGACGGGCACCTCTATGCAGTAAAAATAGAGGCTGCTCCGCCACCCCTCATCGCTGAGCTCCAGCTTTTCGCGTGTAATCAAATCATCGACTCGCGCAAAAACCTCCTTCTGCGCGGCAATCACCTTGGCGTTGAATGCGGGGTCCCCTGCAATAATGTTGAGAGCTCCCCAAGTGAGTAAACAGGCCACAGGGTTAAGATCGGACGCATGAACATCACACCCCAGTTCTGCCGCCTCGAATGGAATGGATCCCATGCCTGAAAAGGCGTCGCCCACTTTGAGCGAGTGGCCGAACCGCCGTTGCGACATTTCATTGACCCACTCAGCAAGCGAGGACGCATGCGTGCCGCAGTATGCATTGATTTCCGACCAACTTTCCTCGGGCGGGCCATCGATTTCCTCAACCCGCATCGTGTATCGTCGCTGTATGGTGTGCCCGAGAGAATAGAACACGCGCTTTTCCAAGGCCTCCCTTCTCGCCTTATCATCTTTACTCATTCTGGGAGCCCAAGAATCTTCATCCTTAAACAGATCGAGATTGTCTGATCCCGCCTTCGCATAGCAAAGGCTCGCGAATGACGGATAAGAAGGTTTCGACGAAATCGCATCCAAGTTTGGATTTCTGCGCTTCCACATTCCAGCGTTGTCGAGACACATGAGCCGCAGGAAGATTTCGAGTTCTTCCGGCCAGCGGTCGGTGTCATCAGATGCCTCAAATAGCGAGGCAAGAATGATGCTGCGGGTGAGAACGAACGGTTTTGCCCCCCACCATTTGCCCAGTGAATTAAGAATTTTTCCGTGTGTAACGCTCCGCTCCAGATAGCTCTCCAGCGAAAGTTGGGCGATGGGGAATTGAGTTTCGAGAAGAGTTGGCATAGCTGGTCAGAAAAGGTCGGGTTGGATCAGGCGGTGGCTGGGGTTTTCTTGCGTTTTGACGGTGTTGGCTT
>Ga0247838_1005391_pt1 | contig 12896 bp, 10 predicted proteins | sample LaCruzMarch2015__5_FD_189097 | JGI IMG/M metagenome (GOLD analysis project Ga0247838, IMG submission 189097) | Freshwater microbial communities from meromictic Lake La Cruz, Castile-La Mancha, Spain - LaCruzMarch2015_15m | ecosystem: Environmental > Aquatic > Freshwater > Lake | place: Spain... | reverse complement strand
TCCGATCTGGATGCCCGCATCGACGCGATCCGCCGGGTGGCTGTCGAATTCGGTGTGGACTATGTTCCGCTCGACGGTCTCTTCGCCGCCGCCGCCTGTCAGCGTCCTGCGGATTACTGGCTCCCCGATGGTGTCCACCCCAGCCCCGCCGGACACGGCCTCATCGCCGAGGCATGGATCTCGCGAGCGACCTCCTAATCCGGCGGGTGCCGGGTTAATGACGTAGCCGCCGTCGTGAGACGGTGGCCTCCGCCTTCCTTCGTGTGTCTCCTCCACGCCCTCAGCGGCTACCTTTCGCAGCCCATTCGCGCCTATTGGCGTCATTCGCGGGCAAAATCCGGATTGGAGCTAAAAAATTATCGGGGAAGCAGGCTCTTGGAGCAAGGGGCAGAGGGTTTCGTGATAGATTTTTCTTGCAGCCAAACAAAATATTAGTTTTACTAATGCTTGCAAAATATGAAGACATCCTCTGAAAAACCTAAAACTAAGAATACGAAACTGCTGGAGTGGGTCGAAACGACCGCCGCTCTGTGCGAACCGGATTCCGTGGAATGGTGCGACGGCTCGCAGGAGGAGTATGACCGCCTGTGTGCCTTGATGGTCGAAGGGGGTACTTTCAAGAAGCTGAATCCCGAGAAGAAGCCGAACAGCTACCTTTGCCTGTCGGATCCGGGGGATGTGGCCCGTGTCGAGGACCGGACATTCATTTGCAGCCGGCGCAAGGCCGATGCCGGCCCGACGAACAACTGGGTTGCTCCGGAGGAGATGCGGGAAAAGCTTGGCGGGCTGTTCAAGGGCTGCATGAAGGGGCGCACGATGTATGTGATCCCGTTCAGCATGGGTCCGCTCGGGTCGCCGATTTCGCACATTGGCGTGGAGATCACCGATTCACCCTATGTGGTCGTCAACATGCGAATCATGACCCGGATGGGGCAGGCGGTGTTGGATACTCTCGGCGACGGGGAATTCATCCCCTGCCTTCACAGTGTCGGCGCGCCGCTCGCGGCCGGACAAAATGACGTCGCATGGCCGTGCAACAAGGACCACAAGTACATCGTTCATTTTCCCGAGACCCGCGAGATCTGGTCGTTCGGAAGCGGATACGGAGGCAACGCGTTGCTGGGCAAGAAGTGTTTTGCGCTGCGCATTGCATCCTGCATGGCCCGTGAGGAAGGCTGGATGGCCGAGCACATGTTGATTCTCTGCGTGGAGTCCCCCGACGGGCGGAAGACCTTCGTCGCGGCGGCCTTCCCGAGCGCCTGTGGAAAAACGAACTTTGCGATGCTCATTCCGCCGAAGCAGTTCGAGGGCTGGAAGGTGACAACGATCGGCGACGATATTGCCTGGATCAAACCGGGTCCTGATGGACGCCTTTATGCAATCAATCCGGAGGCCGGGTACTTTGGAGTGGCCCCCGGGACGAACCAGAAGTCGAATCCCAATGCGATGTCTTGTTGCTCGAAAGACACGATCTTCACGAATGTGGCCCTCACGCCGGACGGGGACGTTTGGTGGGAGGATATCGGGACTCCAGCTCCGGCCGGCCTCATCGACTGGAACGGCAATCCCTACGATCCCGCAAGCGGCAAAAAAGCCGCCCACCCGAACAGCCGGTTCACCGCACCCATGGTCAACAATCCGGCCCTCGCCACCGAGGCGGACGACCCCAAAGGTGTGCCGATTGATGCCATCGTCTTTGGCGGCCGCCGTGCGACGACAATGCCACTGGTTTTCCAGGCATTCAACTGGGTCCATGGAGTCTACATCGGGGCGACTGTTGGATCGGAAATGACCGCAGCCGCAGTGGGAGGTGCCGGCCAGGTGCGCCGGGATCCGATGGCGATGCTCCCGTTCTGCGGATACAACATGGGCGACTACTTCAACCACTGGCTCGACATGCGCCGGAAAGTGAAAGTCCTCCCGCGGATTTTCCATGTGAACTGGTTTCGCAAAGACGAGGCCGGCAAGTTCCTGTGGCCCGGATTCGGAGAAAACATGCGGGTCCTCAAATGGATCGTCGAACGTTGCCGTCACGGTGCCCACGCACTCGAGACGTCTGTCGGCTGGGTCCCGAATTATGAGGACATCGACATGCGCGGATTGGAAAAGGAGATCACTCCCGAGGTCTGGGACAAACTCCAACTCCTCGACCGCGGTGATTGGCAGAAAGAGTTGATCATGCAGGACGAACTCTTCTTCAAGCTCTACGCCAACCTGCCCAAGGAACTGGTCTTCCAGCGGGAACTCCTCATCTCCCGGCTCTAGAATTCCCTTTGCGACCGGCATCGCGAAGCCCGCTCCGGTAACAGGGCGGGCTTCTGCGTATTCCGGTTTTTTGCGCAGCAAAATTTTCAAATCCGGCAGCGATGGTGGCTGTTTCTCCTTAGGAGGTCCTGCCCTCAACCCCCGTGGCTCCCGCCCCCGCCGGATTTGAGCTGAAAAGCTGGCTTTGTCCCGGGGGGAGGGATAGGTTTCGGCCCTCCGGAATGAAGGCCTCCACTCTGATCCTGCTTTTCATTGCCGCATGGGCGGTTTGTGCATGCAAGCCGGAGGTGCCGGTTCAAGCGTCAACACCTCCGCCGCCTGCAGAACCCGCAGTGCAACCGGTGAAACTGGGTGTCTTCCTTCCTTTGAGCGGCGATCAGGCCTCGTTTGGAAACGACGCAATCAACGGTGCCCGGCTTGCGGTGGAGGAACTCAATCAAAACGGCGGGGTTCTGGGCCGCCCACTCGAGATTATCCTCAGAGACACCGCCTCCGACGTGGCTACGATTCCGGGAATCATCAAGGAGCTGACCGGGAAAGAAGGGGTGCCCCTCCTCATCGGCGAGGTTGCCTCCGCACGGTCGCTTGAGGCTGCGGGTGTCGCGCAGAGCCTCGGGATCCCGATGATCTCGCCGGCCTCGACTCATCGGGACGTCACGGCTGCCGGTGAGTTTGTCTTCCGGACCTGCTACGCGGAGCCCTCGCAGGGTGCCGCCATGGCGCGCTTCGCGGCCTCGATCCGGGCAACCAAGGCCGCCATCCTCACCGAAACAGCAAACCCGTACAGCCAGGAGTTGGCCAAGTCATTCCGGGACGGCTTCCTGGCATCGGGCGGAGAAATCGCAGCCGACATTGCATTCACTCCCGGCGGCGAGGATTTCAAAGGCATCATGGAGGAAATCCGCGCAAAGGGAGCCGAGGTCATTTTTCTTCCGAGTTATTATCCCGAAGCCGCCCCCCTGATCCGGCAGGCCCGGCTGCTCGGAATTGATATGCCATTTTTGGGCGGGGACGGATGGGATTCACCGGAGTTTTTGAAGCAGGCCGGCAGTGCGGTCGAGAACTGCTACCAGGCCAACCACTTTTCAGCCCAGCAGGACCTCCCCGAGGTCCAAACGTTTGTCAAAGCCTACGAAGCCAGGTTCGGTGCGCCTCCTCCTCCGCTCGCCGCTTTGACCTATGATGCGGTGAAAGTCGGGGCCGCCGCCATTGCCTCCGCCGGGTCTGAGAACCGGGATGCCATTCGCGATGCCCTGGCGGCAACCTCGGAGTTCCCGGGAGTCACGGGGAAGATCACCCTCAGCCCCGACCGCACCCCCGCGAAGCCCACGGTGATCCTCCGCGCCGAGCAGGGAAAATTCAACTACCTCGAGACGGTCGCCCCCTGAAATCCAAGAGGAGATCCTGCGGGATCTCCTCTTGGATTTCAGAAGATTTTGCTGCGCAAAATGGGAGAACAAGGCGGTTCCCAGCCTTCACTGAGCTCATGGCTTGTCCTCATGGATTCGCCGGTTCTATGATCCCCCTGTGCGAGCGATACTAACAATCCGTCTTCCTGCCGGAGAGCCCCGCAAGGTGGAGATTGAGAACACGGCAACCATCGGGCGGAGCAAGGAGAATAGCGTCTGCCTGTCCTCCAGCCCGAGGGTTTCGCGCCAACACGCCATCATCCGCTGCCACAATTCCTTTCAATATCAGATCATGGACCTGGGCAGCCGCAACGGCACGTTTGTGGACGGACGCCGCGTCATTACTCCCACGACGCTTCATGACGGCGCGGTCATCCGCATCACCGATGCCGAGATTTTGTTTGAGCACAGCGAGGAGGAAACTGCCGGGGGCGGCTACGAACAGACCATTGCGGCCACCACGGGTTTGAGCGGCCAGCATGCGGCCTCTGCCTGTTTGTTGGTTTGTGATCTGCGGGGATTTTCGACGGTCTCCGAGGTGCTCGACGAGGCGGTGCTGGCCCGCACGCTGGGAGAATGGTTTCGCGATGCGGGGAACCTCGTGCAGGAAAAGGGAGGGACGATCGACAAGTTTATCGGGGACGCGATTCTCGCCTATTGGCTTGAAGGCGGCGCCGCCGGCGATTGTGCGGGGCGTGCCATGGAAGTGGCGTTGCGCCTTTTGGAGTTGGCGTCGGGGCGTTCCTGGCCGCCGCCGGGAAGTGCATTCCGGATTGCGGTGGCCCTCCATCGCGGACCCGTCACCTGCGGCAACATCGGTCTCGTCGCCCAGCGCGATGCAACCATCATCGGCGATGCGGTCAACACGGTCTTCCGTATCGAAGGTGCGATGAAGCCCCTCGGGCAGCGGGTGGCGGCCTCCTCCGATTTTATCGATGCTCTCCCGGAAATTCCTCCCCTCTTCACCGATCTCGGCCAGCACCTGCTCAAGGGCAAGAACCAGCAGGTGCGGCTCTTCGGCATGGGGTCTCCCGCTTGATTTCAAGCGCCCCGGGGCCGAAGGTTGCTGTATGCCCAGGCACCGACTGAATTTTCCCGGCAGCCGTTTGCACAAGTTTGTCTCGGTGGTGTCCGCGGCGGTAATCCCGCACGCCGTGCAAGCCGGAGAGGATAACTTCTGGGAGGGACAACGCGCGGAAATGGTTCGCGATCAACTCCGCTCACGCGGCATTTCGGACGAACGGGTTCTCGCCGCCATGGGGACGGTTCCCCGTCATGAATTCGTCCCAGGTGCCGCCCGCTCCCGCGCCTATGAAGACGGGCCTCTTCCGATCGGCTTCGGACAGACCATTTCTCAACCTTACATTGTCGCCTTCATGAGTCAGGCGCTTCAGGTCAGCCCCTCCGATCGTGTGCTGGAAATCGGCACCGGCAGTGGATACCAGGCGGCGATTCTCTCCCCGCTGGTAAAAGAAGTTTACACCATCGAAATCGTCAAACCGCTCGCCGAACGGGCTGCCGCGACTCTCAAATGCCTGGGTTTCGACAATGTGAAGGTCAAGGCCGGGGACGGTTACCAGGGCTGGCCCGAGGAGGCCCCTTTTGATGCCATCATCGTGACTTGTGCACCGGAGGATGTGCCGCCCGCCCTCCTCGATCAATTGCGCGAGGGAGGAAGGATGGTGATCCCCGTTGGCCCCGAGGGCGAAGTCCAGGAACTCGTGCTGCTGGAAAAATCTGTCGGGGCACTGAAAAAAGTGGATCTCCTTCCCGTGCGCTTTGTTCCAATGACCGGAGGCGATCCTTGAAACCCGGGAGACCGGAAGGCCGCCCCGCCCTCCGGATGCGCTGGGAAAAGCTGCTCTTTCTTCACTGGAAATGGAAAGCGGAAGAAATCCAAAAGACCCTTCCCTCCGGTCTCACAGTCGATTTGTTTGATGGCAACGCTTGGCTGGGAGTGGTCCCGTTTTTTATGCGGTCCGTTCATCCTGCCGGCCTCTTCCCGGTTCCGTGGCTCTCCGACTTTCTCGAAGTCAACGTGCGCACCTACGTGCGCGGACCCGACGGCACACCGGGCGTCTGGTTCTACTCCCTCGCTTGCAACCAACCCCTCGCAGTCGAAATCGCCCGCCGCTTTTTCAACCTCAACTACGTTCATGCCTCGATGTCAGCCACCGGAGACGATCCGCTGGACTATGCCTGCAAGAGAGCAGGCAGCACGGCCCGGTTTTCTTATTCCCCTGCAAAAACGGGTTGTCTGCCCGCATCCCCCGGCTCCCTCGAACATTTCCTTGTCGAACGCTACGTCCTCTTTTCTGCGAACCGGAAAAACCAACTCTTTGCAGGTCGTGTTTATCACAGCCCCTACTGCATCGCTCCGGCTTTGGGAGCGGTCACCAGCTTCCTCCCCGCTGCCCTGGACGGGTTTGATGACCCCGCCCGTCCGCCGGACCATGCCCTCGTCGCCCTGCCTGTCGATGTGGAAGCTTGGCCGATCCGCCGGTGTCTGTCGTGAGTTCTCTGCCGGGCGCTACCGCCCCATCCAGCCGCCATCCACGAGCATCACGGTGCCGTGCATGTAACTGGACGCTTCCGAAGCGAGGAATACAACCGGGCCTTTGAAGTCGGCCGGTTTCCCCCATCGCCCGGCTGGAATTCGCGAGAGAATCGAGGCGCTCCGCTCACTGTCGGCCCCTGCTTCCGCCAGTGCGACGGCCATGTCTTTGCCAATGCCACGCTTGCAGCCGGTAACAAGCGCGACCTTTCCGTCCAGCTTGAATTGATTAAGAATGCTCATAGGAATTATTCTGTGCAGTCGATCGGGGGTTTCATCGCGTCAGTGCGGGCTTCAATCTGCGCAAAGCTTCCCAGGCCCGAAAGAGGTCAGAAACCCAACTGTTGTAGCTCAGCAGGCGGTAAATAATACGCCGTCCAGCCCGCACGATTTGTGCCGGGATCAGGATCAGGCAGTGCCTAAAGCGCCGGAACTCCATTTTGAGGATTGCCTCCCCTCGCTTGGCCTCGGGCAGAAGCAGGGCAAACCAAGCCTTCAGATTCCAATCCAACGCAGTCATCACCATGTAGGCCCAGTTGCTCAAAAGATCGTCCAAATTTTTACAGTGAAACTTTCGCCCAGCGGATGCCAAAGCGTTTGGGCGTTCCTGCATAATAGAGGCATAGCGCGGACCCGTTGCCCAAGTCGAGCAAGGCCGGATGGCCGAAGCTCCATTTGCCCATGTCTTCCCAATAGGCAGCGAAATCAATGTCCTCGCCCGCGCGGGCGTGCAATTGGGCGGCTTCGCTGTGTTCGTAAATCACGGGTCCGGGCTGCCACGATCCGCCGCCGTCTTCGCTGACATGCAATTGAATTGTCCCGATCTCGCTTTCCCGCTCAACCACCAGCATGAGAATGCGCCCATCTGCCAGCAAAGCCGGCGCGGCGATCTGGCCCTTGATGCCGGTGGGGCACGGCGAGGGAATTTTCCCGTCCAGATCGGCTCGCAGGAAATGGACGGAGAGATCGCGTTTGCTGGCGCGGTCATGGGTCCAGAAACAATCCAACACCTCGCGATTACGCGCCCCCGGACTCAGCCTCTGATCCCAATAACACAGGTGCCCGGCGGGATCGGTGGCAAGCACACGAGTGGTTTTGGGGCGGAGCGATTTCCCATCGAATTCCATCAGGCAGGCCCGATGCGGCCAGCTTCCGATTTCATCGAAGCGTTTGAAGCTCTCAAAAGCTATGCCAAACCCGCCGTTGCCGAGGGAGATCGAACCGCCCGTGAGGCTGCACCCGGTGTAGCCCGGCGTTTCCAATACATTCCAATCCGACCACGTCTCTCCGCCATCGGATGAAGCCGAAACGACGAGGAAGCTGTTGAGAATTCCCTCGGTGACAGGATCAAAAGGCGGACGCTCCGGCTCCGAGCGATCAAACAACGAGGCGAAAAGCAGAAGGGTACCGCCAGTCTGTTCGGCCAGCATTCCGTTGGCTTGAGAGATGGGAACGCCCTGGCAGGTTTGCGAAAAACGCGAGGGCAGCTCCCGCCAGGTTGCTCCCTCGTCGGTCGAGCAAAAAATGACGAGTCGGGAATCCACGGCATGCTTGATCGCACCAGTCTGGAAGACGGTATAGATCGTCCCGTCGGTGGCTCGGAAGAGTTCGCAAAAAAAGGCCGCCTGGCGTTTCAAGTCACTGGCGGGGGCCTCGAACAGCGTCCCCCGGGAATGGACCCGAAGTTTCGCGTGGGTGAACGGCGGGGGATCGATTGTTAGTGAGTTCATGATTAGCGGATAGGAGAAGGCGCGAAAGGGTGAGCGGACGCACCTTTTCGAGCCAGGTAGAGAGTTAGTTTGGGACTTGGTTATTGCTTACGTTGTTGGTTTGGTTTTGTCCATCTCCGGCGAAAGGAGCCCGGAGGGCGACTGGAGCCGGAAATGGAGCACTTTGGGTGGCCGCGAAGCGTTTCGGGCATTGGTAGCCCAACTTGCTATGCGGCCGGTGATTGCCCAACGGCTCCCTTCTGCTACATTCCCTCCCTTTATGAACAGAATGAAATGGACATGGAAACCGAACGACACCCCGCCCCACCTTCATTCCTTGTTGGAATGTCTGGGAGAGGAATACCCTCTTACGACGTCGTCGGGAAATCGCGAGTTGAGATTCAAGCGGGTGGAGGAGACCGGTGCCTTGAACACCTTTTTCGATAACGAAGTGGTTACGATTGAATACGGGTCCTTGGCCGCTGCAGCCAGAGGCGTGGGCCATGCGCTCGCCGGACAAAGCGCCAGCTCCAAAACGACCTTCCGGTCGATGGGTATCATGCTCGACTGCTCGCGGCAGGCTGTGATGACCGTGCCTTATGTGAAGCGGTGGATGCGGCGTCTCGCCGTGATGGGATACAACCTGCTGATGCTTTACACCGAGGACACCTACCAGATCCCCGGAGAGCCTTATTTTGGCTACATGCGCGGCGGATACACTGGAAAGGAAGTTGAGGAAATCGACGCCTATGCAAAGAGGCTTGGCATCGAAGTGGTGGCATGCATCCAAACGCTCGGCCACCTCGAGCAAATCCTGAAATGGCCTGCCTACAAGGATATTCGAGACACGGATCAGGTGGTCTTGATTGGCGAGGAAAAAACCTACGCGCTGATCGACAAAATGATCCGCTTTTGGTCCGAACACCTGGGCTCCAGGCGGATTCACGTTGGGATGGATGAGGCGTTTCAGTTCGGGCGCGGACACTTTTTCGACCGAAACGGTCCGCAGCCCCCATTCGATGTTTTCAACAGCCACCTCAGCCGGGTTGAGGCGATCTGCGCGACGCACGGGCTCAAGCCGATGATCTGGTCGGATATGTATTTCAAAATGGGCAGTCCCAAACACGAATACTACGACCGCGATTCGCGAATCCCCGAGGAGGTGCGGGACAAGGTTCCAAAGAACGTCGATCTGGTTTATTGGGACTACTACAGCAAGGACGAGGACTTCTACACCGAATGGATCCACCGCCATCGCGAACTGGGGCATGAGCCGCTGATGGCTTCCGGCATTTGGACTTGGGCACGCTTCTGGTACGACCACGCGATGACGACGGCTGCCGTGGACCCCTGCGTCAGGGCCTGCCGGAAAGCGGGTCTGGCGGAAATCATGTTCACCCTTTGGGGCGACGTCGTCTCGTATTGCGAGTTTGACTCCGCCTTTGCCGGGATGGCTTACGCCGCCGACCGCTGTTACGGAGGAAACGCCGACGCGGCAGGGCTGGATGCGCTCCTCAAAGGGATCGACGCGGGTGACTTTACCACCTCTCTGCTCGGAACCGGCCTCCAGGTCGTGGCCGATGTTGAAGTCCCCCCCGTTCCTGCGAGCACGATCCTTTGGGATGATCCGCTATTCGGAATTGGCTGGCAGGGATACCTTTATGCGGGGAACGATTTCTGGGCGAAGGTGCTGGAACGACTTCGTGCCGTGCGTGATGCGGCAGAGCCGCGCAGGCACAAGGAAGGCCCGCCGGATTTTGGTTACCTGTGGGCACTTAGTGATATGATGGTGCTCAAACTTGAATTTCGCGAGAAACTCGTCTTTGCATACAGGTCACGGGATCTGCACGCCCTGCGCGAACTGAAAGACGGGGCAATCCCCCGCATCCTCGGCGCCTATGAAGACTTGGAGAAAGCATTCCGCCGGCAATGGCTGCGCCGGAACAAGGCGATTGGGATGGAGGCCACCCAGGTGCGGCTTGCCGCCGGTGCCGCCCGCTTCCGCGAGGCCGCCACGCGCATCGGCGAGTTCTGCGATGGCACGATTCCTGCCATCGAAGAACTCGACGCACAGCCCGATGGGTTGGGTCCCAATCCCGTCACAAATTTCATCCGGCTCGTCACGGGCAGCGTCAGGATCTGACGGACCGTGCCAGGGGAATGCGCACAAGGTTGCAGGCTGCCAGCCATGCCTGGAATCTGCGGACGATCTCGCGACAGGAAGTTCCCGACGAGAACCTGGATCCGAAAGCCTTGGAAAGTCAGCGAAAGGCTGTATTTGCGCTTGCGGCGAACTTCGTGGCTGCCGGGCGGCAGGTCAGCAAGTATCACGCCTCCCGCCCGGCGTTCTTCCTCCATTTTCCACCCTTCCACCTTCCGATAAAGACATGCACAGTTTTCTGTTTTGGAACCGAACTTTTTTTTGACTTCCTGTTTTGGGGAGGGCCTAGATTGGAAGGCGAACGCCCAAGGCATGCATAAACCGGTCTCCACTTCCTCAGCCGCTTTCGCCCGGAGGGTTTCGTGAAGGACGGGCGGCTCGTGCCGGACTGCAAATACCGCCCGACCCTCCCCGGCGGACCGGCGGATGCCCGCCCCAACGCCGAATCTCCCGCGCCATGAGCTCGCCCATCCGGTCGTTCATTGAAAGGCAGCCGCTCGCCGACACCCACGAGCACCTCCGCTCCGGACCCGACTGTCTCGCAGAAGGCGCCGACCTCCTCGAAGTCCTCTTCGGCCAATATCCGGGCGAGGACCTCGTCTCCGCCGGCGCAACGCCCGAGGAAATGCAGGCTTTGCTCGATGCCTCCCGCGATCCAGCCGACCGATGGAGAACAGTGGAAAGGTATTGGCCGCACTGCGAATGGACCGGCTATGGCGAATCGGTGCGCTGGGTTTTGCGCAAGCTTTACGAAATCGAGGACCTCACCCCGAAAACGGTCTCCGAGGCCTCCGTAAAGCACCGCGCAGCCTGCAAACCCGGTCGCCGGGAACACCTCTTGCGCGAAACCGCCGGCCTCAGCGAAGTGCAGATCGACAATATCCTCGGCGAAGCCTGGGACCGCCCACCCGGCGAGGACACCTCCTTCTTCCGCTACGACCTCTCCTGGTTCCGCATGGCCGACGGGCGCTTCGGCAAACCCGAAATCGAAAGACTCGAAAAATCCACCGCCGTCCCGATCCACACCTTCGACGACCTCGATGCCGCCGTCTCCGCCCTGTTTGAAAAAGAAGCCCCGAGCCGCGTGGCAATCAAAAGCCAGCATGCCTACCAGCGCTCCCTCGCATGGCGCGAGGTCCCCCGCGGGGACGCCGCCCGAATTTTCAACCAGGTTCTGCGCGGAGAGCAACCGGCCACGGAGGACGCCCATGCGCTCGGCGATTGGTTCATCGGTCGGGCCGCCGAGGAAGGTGCCCGCCACGGCCTCCCATTCAAAATCCACTGCGGGTATTTCGCCGGCAACGGCAGCATCGAACTCCCCTGGATCTCCGCCGGCAACCTCGTCCCCCTGCTCAAAAAATACACCGAGACGAAGTTCATCCTCATGCACGCCGCCTACCCGTATTGCGAGGAGTGGATCGCGCTCGGCAAACATTTCCGCAATGTCTATCTCGATTTCTGCTGGGCATGGGCGATCAACCCGCGCACGACCCAATCCGTGTTCCGAAGCGCCCTGCGCGCCGTCCCGATCAACAAAATCCTGGGCTTCGGAGGGGACGCCCTCTGGCCCGAAATGTCGGCCGCCTATGCCGCCCAGGCCCGCCACGGGCTCGCCGCCGCCCTTGAAGCCGAAATCGCCGCCGGCGACCTCTCCGAATCCCGCTCCTTCGAAATCGCCCGCCGCGTCATGGGCGAAAACCAAGCCGACCTGATGCCCCGCCGCCATCCCTAGAAACCACGGATTTCTGCGCATCTCTTCACATCTGCGTGAAACCCCTGACGAAACACCGCTTGGGACGGTGGCAATGGATCAACACGTTTCACGCCTCCCGCGCAGCGTTCTCCCTCCGATTTCCACCCTGCCGCCCTCGAAAAAAACATGCACAGTTATCTTTTTCGGAGCCGGACTTTTTTTTGACTTGCTGGTTTCCGGGGGCTAGACAGGAGTGTGTCCAATGCATACCCCCATGCACTCTTTCTCCGCCCTCCCCATCGCCGCTCTTAAACCCATTCCCCCCAGGGATGGCACACTTCCTGCTCCACGGATGAGAAGCAGATACTATTTCAGCGTGTAGCATTTACCCAACCAGCAGAAACCTCATCAAAAAGTCATGAACCAAAACCCTATAAAGCTTGTTTCCGTGGCCGCCGCGCTCGTGGCCGCGGGCCTGATCATCGTTTCCTCCGCCCATGCCCAGTCGGTTTGGGACGGCGGGAACGGAACTAACAGCAATTGGAGTTCGGGCGACAACTGGGTGGGCGACACGGCTCCGATCAGCGGCGCGTCCCTGCAATTCGGCGGAACCACCCGCACGACGAACACCAACGACCAGGCGGGGCGCACCTACGCCCTCGCATTTACCAACAATGGCTCCGCCGGCCAAACGGGCAATTTCACCCTGTCGGGCAACGACATCATCCTGGGCGGCAATATCATCACCACCCAAGTCACGTCGGGCACCCTCACCGATACCATCGACCTCAACCTTCAGCTCAATGCAAACCGCGAGATTCACGCCTTCACCAACCACCGCTTGGTCATCAACGGAAATATCACGCAGGATGCTTCGAACCGGCAGCTTGTGATCCGGGTGGGTCAAGCAGGAGGCGGCGGCGCCAATGGCAAGGTCACGCTCAACGGCAACAATTCCTACGCCGGAGGAACCAAAATCAACTTTGTATCAGGCAGCTTCGGTCTCACCGTGGTGGCTGGATCCAGCACCGCGTTCGGAACCGGCTGGATCGAGCTCCAAGGAACAGGCGCGGTGGTGGAGTTGGCGAACGGGGTCAACCTCGCC
>Ga0247838_1005388_pt1 | contig 12908 bp, 9 predicted proteins | sample LaCruzMarch2015__5_FD_189097 | JGI IMG/M metagenome (GOLD analysis project Ga0247838, IMG submission 189097) | Freshwater microbial communities from meromictic Lake La Cruz, Castile-La Mancha, Spain - LaCruzMarch2015_15m | ecosystem: Environmental > Aquatic > Freshwater > Lake | place: Spain... | reverse complement strand
AGCAGGAAGAGCTAATGTTGAATTTTCTTATAGAGAAAAAGGAGTGGATGTAATTACTAGTCGCTATATTTGCTCGAATAATCCTGTTGTTAATGATAGCCTCTATGCTCGTCTTGAAGTCCCTGTTGCTAGTGAGCTCCGAGAATTTAAGGATCATATACCGCAGCTAATCTAGCTAGATTAAGACAAAAAAAATAAATGTCACAATACTTCCATATGTATATAGATTAAGGTTTATTAATGAGTGAGTTAAATAGAGCGTTTATTAGGTACATATTTTTTATTCTTATGACATTACCTATACTTTTAAACGCAGCAAGCCATCATCCTCAGGATTTTTTGCAATCTATATCTGGCTCTCCTAATGAAGGCGAACAAATTGTTCACCATTACTGCGTAAATTGTCACGGGTTAAATCCAATTATAAAGCTAAACGCTCCAAGAGTTGGAATAAATGACGATTGGCGCTTTAGGTTAAAACAGGGTTTTGATGTTTTATTTAAGCATACTGATGAGGGTATTAATGCAATGCCTGCACGTGGTGGATGTTTTGAATGTAGTGACAAACAACTGGAATTTGCAATTAAATTTATGTTGCCAAAAGAGCCTTAGATAGCACTCCCCAAAACCATTTGGTTTATTAAATAAACAAAAAGATCAAAATATTTATAAAAAATACTAAACTTATTCTAAATTCTCCCGATAACTTAAAAAAAAGAGGGAGGATATACCTGTGAAAAAACAACTAGTAATTGTACCAATATGTGCATTAACGGCGGCTTGTGCATCTATGAACAATTCTACACCGATTGTTGATGATGCAGGCTTCACTCATTATACCATGAATATGGAATCTGACAGGAAAGGGAGTGGCTATTTTCCTGATAAGCGTCCTGGTACTGGTAAAAAGGTCTTTATTTTTGACCCTAAAGCTACTGCATGGGCAGCTTATGATGCTCAAGGTAATAGGGTAGAGACCGGAAGCGCCTCAGGTGGTAAGGATTACTGCGAGGATGTTGGTCATGGTTGCCATACCGTAACGGGTACTTATCACGTTTATGCTAAACAAGGGGAAGATTGTATATCACATACTTTTCCTATAGAAACTCATGGTGGCGCTAGAATGCCATATTGTATGCATTTCCATGGTGGATACTCTATTCATGCAGCTTATGAAGTTCCAAATTATAATGCAAGTCATGGCTGTATAAGGGTGTTACCATCTGCTGCCAAATGGTTAAATGAAAACTTCATCGATGTTGGCACAACGGTAATCGTGAAACCATATAGTTAATATAATTAGCAGTTGTTTTTACTTTTAGTAAATATGAATGAAGCTCCGTAGTTTTAACCAGGAGCTTTATTATTTTGGTAAGTTCTGATAAATATTATATCTGTCCAGGAGCAATAGCAACAGAAGGTGCTGTAGCCGTTTGTTGAGCTTCAATTTCTGAAAGTAAATCTAAAAGCTCTCTATTCGTTCGAGCAGCGCTTATCCTTTGCAGTCAATCATGCAAAAGTTCCATGCTTGTGACCGGCGGTCTTTCTGATTCAATATTGCTATTGCCACTAAAAAACCCAGCTCTTCCTACGTTTGCTAGGCTTAACTCAGAAGCAGGGGCGACAGAAGTTGGTGATGAAGGCCTTGAAATAGCTTGATACCAAATAGCTTTAGTATCAGAATCAAGCAATAACTCCACCAAGCTTGTAATTTTTACTTGATTTGCTGTGTTATTTCTAGCAAGCAACGTCAAGGCAAAGTTGGCACATTCCTTCGTTTGAGTATCATAATCATTCAATAATAAAACTAAGCTTTCTAAGCTTCCTTCAATCTTTGCGATCTTTTCTTGGTTTTCTTCATCATATGCAAGATACATCAAACATTCAGTCGAATATTCTTTGATATCTTCATGAGGATAACGCAATAATTTCACTATGTCTTCTAGGGCACCTTCAATGCTCGCAATATTTAGACTATTTTCTTCATTATCAATGGAGAGATTCCTCAATGCGCCGAGAGCACATGCCTTAACTTTGACATCATAATCACGCAATAATTTCACTAATATTTCTAGGATGCCGTCTATCCCGGATATTTTTTCTGCAATTAAATTATTGCATCCAAGATTCATCAAAGTTCCAGCTGCATATTCCTTAATTCTAGCATTAGAATTATGCAATAATAAAGAAAAGGCTTCTAATGCTCCTGCAATCCCTGCAATTTTTTCTTCATTTTCAGTGCACATTGAAATACTCATAAAAGTACCTATGGCATTTTCTATTACCGAAGTATTACTATCATTCAATAATTTCACTAAGCCTTCTAGAGCTCCCTCAGTATTTGCAATTATTTTATGATTTTTTTCGATGATTGAAATAAATTCTAAAGTTTTAGAGGCATTTATTCTAACTGTATCAACAGGATCATCCAATAATTTAACTAATCCTTCTAAGGCTTCGTCAATAGCTGCAATCTTTATTTTATTTTCTATGTTTATTGAAAGATTCATTATCTCTAAAGATGCCATTATTCTAACTTCAGTACTAGAACTATTAAATGAATTAATATGATAGAATACTTTATCTTCAATACTATCAGTTTCACATATTGTTATAATTGATTTGTATTTTATATTTGACTTCAATAATCTTATTATTTTTTTGCCATAAGGATTTAATTGCAACTCTAATAAGGTTGAAATATTTACTTTATCCCCAGTTGTTGGTGTCGTTTTCCAGGCATAGTCTTGAATTTTCCCTGTGATATTTGGATGTATTGTTAGTAATTGGTATAAAATATCACAGCCTAAATTTGATGTTACCAAAAGATGTAATAGTACTAAATTGTCGGATTTTCTTCCCGTGCTTGCTTTGCGTCCCCAAGCTTTTAGTGGAATACTTTGAAGTAAATCATTATTAGGTTCAGAATTAGAAACAATGAACATCAGTGCGGCTCTACCCGCTTCAGTAGAAACAAACCAGTAAAGTAGGGTTTGTTCTACCGCCGTTGGATTATTTATGCTTAATGATTCTTTTAACCATAATCTAACATAAGAATTTGTTATGCAGGATGGATCTTCCTCTAAATGAGATTTTAATAAATTAAATTTTCTAAAAGACTGTAACTTACCTCTACGTTCTTCACGTATAATCTCATCCAACGTTAGCAGTTTTGATTTTGAACGGGAAATAGCTGCGGCATGCATTCCTTTTTTTGGTTCTCTTTTTGGTGCAATAGACGCTACAATGCTTGCTTTAGTATCTTCTTTGCTTGAAGTTGTTACTCTATTTATTTCCGCATATCTTTCATAGAACGCATCACCCATACCTAATTTTGTAATAATAATTTCACGAGCTTGTGGTTCAAGCCCTTGGCTAATTAGAGTGCCTGCTTGTTTCAGCCAGTGATCATTTATTTCTCTTGAAGAGGGCGAGGCGCCGGCTTCAAGAGCAGGAACCCCAGGCACACCTGTTCCTTTTTTATGAGTAGATCCGTCTTTTAATGAAGTAAATACTGTAGATAGGTCGTAAACCATGGGTTCTATTGTGTGTAAACTGCCACTATGAACGATAAATAGCTTTTTTCTTGCTCTGGTTATGGCGGTAATTAGGGCATTAAAATACGGTAGAAAAGAGACGTCAGATTCGCCATTTTTAGCCAGGTGACCTGCGCCACTTGCCATAGATGCGCCATCAGCAGGGATTCTTAGTTTTTTACAAGCTTTGCTGCAATCTTCAGATGCAAAAGGGTCCCAAAGGATTATGGTATCATATTCTAGACCTTTAACTTGTTCAGGAGTAAAGACTAACGGGGTGTTAATTACTGTTCTTGCTTCGGATGTACCTCTTTCAGACCAAGATATAACAGCAAGATTTGCAGCTTCCGCCTGATCACGAAGATAAGCTAATCCATCTGTGTTTTTAGAGCTAAGCCATAAGGTTTCACCTACAACACCTTCCATATCTCCAGCTGTTCGTAAGTCAGTAATTTCACCCTTGTCGGTGGCGCCTCCCGTAGCCTGATATTTAAATCCTATAATAATGTTAGCTACATCAAGTATTCTTTGGGCTGAGCGATATGTGCCAGATAATTGCATTATATTCAAGGTTTGACGTAGTCGATGAAAGTGCTGCTTTAGATAGGCAAGACGAGAAAGTCCATCAAATAAAATTTGTTGCTCACCAAGCATGTAGACAATTTTTTCTGACGCCATATTATTAAGCTGTGAAAGTTGCCCATAAGATAGGTCTTGCGCTTCATCAATGATAGCTAATTTGTGATTTGATTCAAAAAGATTAGCTAATTCTGGTTGAATTAAACGGTGTTTAGCTAAATAACTTATATATGCTTTATAGCAGTCAAAAATAAATTCACGTCGGTCTACGGGAACAGTAGATTGTCCTTCACCTAGCCTTATATATTCAGCTTCATCAAAACCACCAGAAATAACTCTAAATTCCCTCCATACATCATCTTTGCTTTCATCAAATGTAGGCGAAGTTCTATCTCTTAGTTTTTTGTGACTTTTAATATGGGTTAAATGTTCAGCATACCATATACTAAAGTTAGAATCTTCAGCAAGCTCCCAGCCATGTAATGCCTGCTCTATAAATAAATCCGTAATAGTTTTAAACTGTATGTCTACATGTTCAGGTAGTAGGACATCAGTTAGGTTGTCACGCCACATTTTTTGCATAAATGCGACCAAATGTGGTGAGCGAGCAGCATAAACGATAGGAAATGCGCTAGCATCATCCATATGTTCACGAACATAATTGGTAAGCATTGACATAGCAACACAACTTTTACCAGAGCCTGCAGGGCCAGTTATAACTAATGGTAATTTTGAGCACAATACATTATCTTGCGTTTCACTAAATTCAATCATCTGCTTTTGGTAGTGATATAAAGCAACAGGTTCGGCATTGCCTCTTTCCATTGGCACACCTTCTATGCCCTCATGGCGAACAAAGTCTTCACCTTCAACTCCTGAGAGATGTAATTCTGCATCTGATACTAATAAATGTTCAGAAAGTCTATTTAGGAATGCGTTTAAAATCGCTGGGTATTTAAGAAATCTAGATTTATGGTAGTCATGGTTTAATACGACATCCAATAAACATATTTTTCCATGATATGTAGTGAATAAAATACGTTTGTCAACGTTGATGCGGATGCTATAAATTGGTGTGCGTGAAGCTCTATTTAGCTTCTCTAAAGAGAGAGCGACATATTCGCCAGCTATTAATTGATTGATTTCAGTTTGATAGGGCTTAAATCGCTCACCATTTCCAATAACATCTTGCCAGTAAAAAATTTTTGGCATCACGCACCTTTGTTGCGTATAAAAAGCGCATTGTATTCATTTTTTATGACGCTTTCAATATGTTACCATTTAGCTAATGTAGTTTGCTTACTTTAAATATAAACGCAATAGTTCATTAGCTTTAGCAGGATCAGCCCCTCCTTTAGTTTGCTTCATAACTAAGCCTACGAAAAAAGAAAAAATCTTTTCTTTTCCAGAGAGAAAATCCTCAACTTGTTTTGGGTTGTTTTTGATAATTTCTTTAATAATATCTTCTAATAAATTATTATCGATTTGATTATTAAATCCTGCAGAATTTATAAGTTCGTCAATTGGTTGAAGCTTAATCATCAATTTCGCAAAAATAGATTTTGCGATGTTCGAATTAATTTTATTGTCAGTTAGCTTATTCAGTAATTCAGCTAGATAAATTTCAGGAACAGGAGCCTTTTCAAAGCTTAAACTTGCTGCATTAAGAGCTGCTGAATAATTTCCCTTTAACCAGTTTACGATTGTTTTAGTATCAGCATGACTTAGTTTTTTAACATTATCATAATATTTTATTATTGCAGTCGAACTTAATAAAAATTCAATATCATCATCAGTAAGTTTATCCTCAAATTCTAGACGCTTTATAATTTCTGCTGGAAGCTCTGGCATACTTAATTTTATTTCTTCTAGTAAAGAGCTTGAAATATTAATCGGTAATAAATCAGGATCAGGAAAATAACGGTAATCGTTTTCATTTTCTTTGGAACGTAATACTTGCGTTCTGTCAGTGTTGGGGCAATAAAGCCTGGTTTCTTGGGTTATATGTTGTCCTGATTCAAGAAGATCTTGGTGTCTATTTTGTTCATAAATTATAGCTTTTTCTATAAATCTAAATGAATTTAAATTTTTTAACTCAGTTCTCGTGCCTAATTTTTTATCACCCATTTTGCGAAGGGATAAATTTACATCGCAACGAAATGATCCTTCTTGCATATTGCCATCACAAATATCTAAAAACTTTACTAATTGATGTATAGTTTTTAAATATGCAATAGCCTCGGCTGCGGAAAACATACAAGGCGTAGTTACAATTTCTAATAACGGAGTACCAGCTCTATTTAAATCGATTGCAGTATAAAGTTCATGCATGTCATGTATTGATTTTCCTGCATCTTCTTCTAAATGCGCGCGTTCAATTATTATTTTTTTGACTTGATTTTCAACATTAATTTCAAGTTCACCATTACTAACTATTGGTCGTTGAAATTGACTAATTTGATAGCCTTTGGGCAAGTCTGGATAAAAGTAATTTTTGCGTTCAAAATATGATAAATCATTAATTTCCGCATTAATTGCCAAGCCAAACTGAATAGCCATATGTACCGCTTTCTGGTTTAAAACCGGAAGTACGCCTGGAAGACCTGCATCAATAAAGCATGTGTGGGAATTAGGTGATGCACCATATGCCGTATCAGCAGATGAGAATAATTTTGAAGTTGTTTTTAATTGCGCATGAATTTCAAGGCCGATTACAGTTTGCCAAGTCATAAATCACCATTGGGTTGAATATTATGCCAGTTAGTAGCTTGTTGGAAATAATGTGAAACATTTAGTAATTTAGCTTCACTAAAATGTGGTCCCATTAATTGCATCCCAATTGGTAAATTTTTATTAAATCCTGCAGGAATTGATATCGCAGGAAGTCCTGCAAGATTTGCTGCAACTGTAAAAATATCAGCTAAATAACGTTGTGTTGGACTAGTTAATTTTTCATTTAATTTAAATGCACAAGTTGGGGTTGTAGGGCCTAAAATTACATCAACTTTTGTAAATAATTGTATAATTTCATCTTGAATCATGCGGCGTACTTTTTGTGCTTGAACATAATAATCATCAAAAAAGCCTGAAGATAAAACGTGAGTTCCTGTAAGAATACGGCGTTTTACTTCTAAGCCAAATCCTTCGCTGCGAGTTCTTGTAATTAACTCTTGTAAATTTTTAGCAGATTCAGCACGATGACCAAAACGGATACCATCATATCTTGATAAATTAGAAGATGCCTCAGCACAGGCTAAAACGTAGTAACATGGTACCCATAAAGATTGTAGGTTTAAATCAAAATCAATGATTTTAGCACCAGCATTTTTAAAAATAGTAATAGCTTCATCTATTGCTTTTTTAATTTCTGGTGAAATATCATTATGGAAAAAACAAGATGGGAGTCCAATGCGAAGTGATTTAAGTGGCTCATTCAGATGTTCAATGTAATTAGGTATTTCTTTATCTACAGAGGTTGAATCACGCTCGTCAAAGCCGGCTATTGCTTTAAGTGTTAATGCTAAATCTTCAGCACTATGAGCAAGTATTCCTGCTTGATCAAGGCTTGAGGCATAGGCAATCATGCCAAAACGTGAAATAAGGCCATAAGTTGGTTTAATTCCTGATATACCACAAAAAGCAGCAGGTTGCCTTACAGAGCCTCCAGTATCAGAACCAGTAGCAAAAGGAATTAATCCTGCAGCAACAGCAGCCGCTGATCCTCCTGATGATCCACCCGGCACTCGCTCTTTATCCCATGGATTTAATACAGGGCCAAAATAACTATTTTCATTAGTTGAACCCATGGCAAACTCATCCATGCTCGTCTTACCTAAAAGAACAGTTCCTTGATCTCTTAAGCGACTTACGATAGTTGCATTATAAGGCGGTTTGAAATTTGCAAGCATCTTTGAGCCGCAAGTGGTCAACATGGATTTAGTGCAAAATATATCTTTATGAGCTAAAGGTATGCCTGTAAGAACAGAACCATTGCCATTTTTAAGTATTTCATCGGCTTTTTTTGCTTCAATTAAAGCTTGTTCTTCATCTACAGAAATAAAGGCATTTAATGATTTTGCTTTTTCTATTCTCAGTAAATAATGCTTTGTAAGCTCAGTACTCGATATTTTTTTTGTCATCAAGGCCTTGGTTAAGGCTAGTAGCGATTGGGTATGCATTATTTTCCTAGCGTATCAATTACTTTGGGCACTAAATATAAATCATCTTTAAATAAGGGTGCAATATTTTTAAGCGCATTAGTTACAGATGTTTCCTTTACTTCATCAATCCTTAAACGTTGATTTAATTTTAATGGGTGAAGTAGAGGTTCAATGTTTGTTGTATCAACTTCACGGAGCTTCTCCATAAAATTCATAATGGCATTTACATCTTCAGCTAATTGATGGGCAGATTTTTCATTGGTTTCAATATAGGCAAGAGACGCAATTTTTTTTAAATCTTCATGTGATGTAGTCATAAAATACCTAAAAATATATCATGTTAAATTATTCTAAAGCTATGTTACAGTAGAATAAAGTTTAAATCTGATTTTAATAAGAGAATTTTTAAGATGTTGCAGCAAATTAAAACTAATGGTGGGGTTGATATTCAGTTTGAAGAGTTTAACCTTGTGTATTCAGAAGCGATAGAACCATTAATTGACAAATTAGACTGTCATCGAGGGGCATTATTTGCTTCTAGTTTTGAATATCCTGGTCGCTATACCTGCTGGGATATTGGTTTTTATAATCCACCATTAGCTATTATATGTAGTGGAAAATTAATTAATTTTAATGCATTAAATCAACGTGGTGAAGCAATGCTTACCATGATTGTTCCTTTATTTTTAAAATCTTCTGAAGTTGAAATTTTAAATTCTACCAACATGTCTTTTTCGCTTTCAATTAATACTTTGCAAGGGGTGTTTAGTGAAGAAGAACGAAGCCGTCAACCCTCGGTTTTTAACGTATTACGTCACCTGATAACTTTCTTTAAATCAGATAAAGAGCCATATCTTGGTTTATATGGTTCATTTGGTTATGACTTAATTTTTCAATTTGAAAACCTGGAAATAAACAAGCCACGAAATGAAAATCAACGTGATATGGTGCTTTATTTACCAGATGAAATTTATGTGGTTAATCATAGAAAAGAGGAAGCATTTATTCGTCGATATGATTTTCAATATCAAGGTAAATCAACCCAATCATTATCTCGAGATGGATCTTATGTTGAATATAATCCTAAAAACTCGCCGGTTATGCCTTGTGATCATAAAGATGGTGAATATATAACTACTGTAGAAAAAGCTAAAGAGAGATTTGCTTGTGGAGATTTATTTGAGGTAGTTCCTAGTCAAACATTTTATTTGCCATGTATAGAAAAACCATCTACAGTTTTTAGAAAAATGCGTCTTAAAAATCCATCACCATATGGGTTTTTTATTAATTTAGGAGATGATGAATATTTAGTGGGTGCATCTCCTGAAATGTATGTACGAGTTAAAGATAAGCGTGTAGAGACTTGTCCTATTTCTGGGACGATAAAGCGTGGTGTTGATGCTATTGAGGATGCTGGTAATATAAAACTGCTGCTTAATTCTCCTAAGGAAGAATCAGAGTTAACTATGTGCACCGATGTAGATAGAAATGATAAATCACGAATATGTGAGGCAGGATCTGTAAAAGTTATTGGTAGACGACAAATTGAAATTTATTCAAGGCTTATTCATACAGTTGATCATGTAGAGGGAATTTTACGCGATGGTTTTGATGCAATTGATGCTTTTGTAACTCATATGTGGGTGGTTACAGTAACAGGAGCTCCTAAGCTTTGGGCTATGAACTTTATTGAGCTTCATGAAAAAACACCACGCAAATGGTATGCAGGTGCTGTTGGTTGGTTTAATTTCAATGGTAACATTAATACAGGTCTTATTTTAAGAACGATGCGCATTGAATCTGGTATTGCTGAGGTAAGAGTTGGAGCTACTTTGCTTTATGATTCAGTTCCTGAAGCTGAAGAGGAAGAAACCAGGTTAAAAGCTTCAGCTTTTCTTGATTTATTGCGTGAACCAGCAATTACTCTAAAAGTTCCTTATATAATTCCACAAAATGGTGTTAATAAAAAAGTTTTACTTATTGATCATCAAGATTCTTTTGTTCATACCTTAGCAAATTATATTCGACAAACTGGTGCTTTAGTTATTACTGTTAGATCTGAACTTGCAATTAACTATTTGCAAAAAGATAACTATGATTTGGTACTACTTTCTCCAGGACCAGGCAGGCCAAAGGATTTTAATTTGTCTAAAACTATAGATGTCGTTCTTGCTAAAAATATACCCTTATTTGGAGTTTGTTTAGGTTTACAAGGTATTACGGAATATTTTGGTGGCATGCTTGATGTTCTTGAATATCCTATCCATGGAAAGGCTTCAACTATTAATATTATTAACGACTCGCCATTATTTAAAAATTTTGATAAATCATTTACCGCTGGTCGCTATCATTCTCTTTATGCAAGTATTAGTGAAATGCCAGAAGAATTAGAGGTAACTGCTTTAAGTGATGATGGTATCGTTATGGCAATTTCACACCGTAATCTACCAATATACGCTGTACAATTCCATCCAGAGACAATTTTATCGCTATCAAATGAGGCAGGGTTGCGCATAATTAGTAATTTAATAGGAATGATTGACTAAATGCATATAAAAATATTTAAGTATTATTCAATTGCTGCATTATTAGGGATCTTTGTAGGAATAATAGGATCGCTATTTATGTTGTTAATTAAATGGACATCTAATTTATTGGATAATGGTTTAGATTATGTAAAGTCAATTGAAGGACCTGCAGGCCTAATTTCTGCGAAATTAGTTGTCGGACGTGAGGGGCCTACCATTCAAATTAGCGGTAGCCTTGGCGAGATGATTGGCGAATGGTTTAAGCTGTCACGCAGAAGAACAGACTCATTAGTTGCAGCAGGAGCCGCTGCAGGTCTTGCTGTTGCCTTTAATCCACCATTAGCAGGTGGAATGGGTGCATTATTTGCATCAGTAGTTAGAGAATCTGTTACAGGAATTATATTGGTTGTTGAAATGACACAAAATTACTCAATGATTTTGCAACTTATGGTCGCATGCTTAACATCAACTACAGTGGTGCAATTAGCTGGCAATCAACCTATTTTTACGCAACTACTTCGTTGTAAATTAATTAGTAAAGTCAAAAATCTTGTTGGAGCATAAAATGAATAAGAAAAAACAAAATATTAAGCTTATTGATAGTCCTTTATATAATTACTGGCAAGCATTATATTTGTCTTTTTTTTCTAGAAATTTGTATGTAGATATTTCTAAACGTTGGCGTGGTTATGGCTTTATTTATCTTTTGTTATTATCTCTTATCGTATCAATCCCCTTATCTGCTAAATTGGCCATTAAATTTAATAATTATGTAGCTACCGATGTTGTTGAGCCTTTGATGAAATTACCAGTTTTATATATACAAAATGGTAATATTACAATAAATGAACCAATGCCATATTATATAAAAAATAAATTTGACGAAGTTACTGCTATTGTTGATACAACAGGGGTTGTTAAGAAATTTGATAGTTCATTCCCTGATTTAATTTATTTATTTACTAAAAATAGTGTATTAAACCGTCAGCCAATAAGTTTTTTATCTTCTATTATTAGTGATTATAATAACGAATATAAAATTTATAATTACCAATTTGACAAAAAAACTAATGAGATTTTTGATGGAAAAAAATTTATCGAAGGAAATGGAATTTTTATAATAAAATTATTTGTAAATATATTAACTTACCCATTTTTAGGCTTTTTTATTTTTGGTTTAATTACAGGCATCGTTGTAATTTTTGTTTTTGTTGGTCAATTGGCATCTATTATTATTTTTAAATTCACTTTAAATTTAAAGGATTCGTTTCGAATATTTATAGTTGCTTCTACGCCGACAATATTTTTATTTTTTGCATCACTAATAGTTAATTATAGAATTCCTGGAGGAGTAATTTCTTACGTTGCTTTGCTTTCAGTTTATTATAGTTTAGCCATTATTTCTATTCGATCTATGAGTGGAAAAATGGTGCATGCGTGAGAAAAATAGTTCATTTTGTTCATGGCAATGGCTTTCCTTCGCCATGTTATCAACAATTATTTAAGCAACTTAATCAGAATGTCGATTGTTGTTATATTGATAAAGTAGGTCATACAGAAGAGTTTCCAGTAACTGATAATTGGTATGAATTAGTTGATGAAGTTATTTATAGTATTAAAACACAATCATCAAGGCCTGTTATAGGTTTAGGTCATTCTTTGGGTGGTGTATTAAGTCTATTTGCTGCAATTTTAGAGCCTGATTTATTTAAACAGGTTATTTTATTAGATTCTCCATTAATTGGGAGGATGAAATCAAATCTTATAAGGTTTTCAAAAGCTGTTGGGATTATAGACCGGTTAACTCCGGCATTTAGGACAAAAAATAGATCTAGACATTGGAGTAGTCGTGAACAAGTAGTGTCTTATCTAAAATCTAGAGAATTATTTAAAACTTTTACTGATATATGTTTAAATGATTATATAGATTATGGTATGCAATATACAAAAGAAGGTTACTCTTTACTATTTGATCCATCTATAGAATATCAAATCTATCGAACTATCCCACATATTATGACTAAATATGAGGGTAAATTAACTGTACCTACTGTACTAATATATGGTGATAAATCTAATATTGTTAATAGGTTAGATTTAAGTTA
>Ga0247838_1005381_pt1 | contig 12918 bp, 24 predicted proteins | sample LaCruzMarch2015__5_FD_189097 | JGI IMG/M metagenome (GOLD analysis project Ga0247838, IMG submission 189097) | Freshwater microbial communities from meromictic Lake La Cruz, Castile-La Mancha, Spain - LaCruzMarch2015_15m | ecosystem: Environmental > Aquatic > Freshwater > Lake | place: Spain... | reverse complement strand
TATTGCAAGGAACATGACGCTTCAAGTGGAAAACATTGGCGATGGATTTCGTGCAAATGTCTAGGCGGGAAAGTTTGGATTGCCGACCCAATGTTTGGAACGCTGAGGTCCTCCTCGGCAGGGGGGCCAACGGGGACGTTGGCGCTCCCGGCGCTTTCGGAGAAATCGCCCTGCCGGTTTCGGCAGTCAGAGACAGCCGCTACAGGCCGTTCCAAACGGGGATGCCAGCGGCACGGGCCAGATTGGCTTGATCTTCGTCAAAGGTGAGGAATTCATCTACGCCAACCTCACAGGCGATGGCGACATGGAAGAGGTCCATGGCGAGGATGGCCAGGTCGCGGGAATGAACGGCGCTGAGCTCGTTGGCGGTGCAGCGGTTGCGCCAAGTGATCGATAGGATGGTGTAGAAAGAGAGCATAAAGATTCCCATGGTATGGATGGGTTAAAACGAATTGCCGAAGTCATCTTTCTTCAAATCAACCCTTCTCAAACGGCATTGCCCGCCGCATGAAGGCATCGAAAAGCGGAACCGTGAAATCGATATCCCCATGCGCAGGGCTAAAGGTCATTCCCTTGCGAATCAGTGAACTTCGCACCGGCGCCACAGATTGCACCGCCGCCTTCAGCGCCGCCGCCACATCCCCTGACCGATGCGGTCCGGCCCCAAGCTCGGCCATAGCCCGGAGATACTTTTTTTCTGAAGGAGTCAACCGGTCAAAACGGACCCGGAAAAAGTTCTCGTCCAACTTGCGAATGATGCCCGGCGTCGCCCGCTCCACATCCTTCTTTGTGATCGGACTGCGCTCCGCAAAATTCCACAACTCATAACCCCACTCCTGAAGAAAATATGGATACCCCTGCGTCACTTCGAAAATCAGCGCCAGCGCCTCCTCCGTGAACTCCACATTTTGCGTCTTCACAGGCCTCTGCAGTGCATCAGCAGCCTCCGACGCGACCAGAGGTCCCAACGCCGGAAAAAGGAACAACCTTTCGGCATACGATTTCGCCTTTCCTGCAAGCCCCACCAGCTGTGGCAAACCCGCACCAAAGAGCACCAGCGGCAACTGCCTCTGCCCCACCGCATGCAAGGCCGTGATTAACGCTCGAAACTCCTGCTCTCCCAGATACTGCATCTCATCCAAAACCAAAACCATCGCCGTCCCCCGGGCTTTTGCGGCCTCCGCCACCGCCACAAGTAAAGCGGATAAATCTGCTTGTAGATTCCCGCTATCCCCCGTCCCCAACTCCGGGTCGATCTCCATCGAGAGATACTCATTCCCAAGCTTGATTGTTCCCAGAAAACTTCGAAAAACCCTCAAGGCCCTCTTCACTTTCTCATTCAAATCCGCCATCCGATCCAGTCTTAAAAGTGCCTCTCGAAGAGGCGGCGCCAACAGCTCAGGCAAACTCTGATCCTCCGGCGTCTCGATAAAAATCACTTGGCACTTCAACTCCTCTGCCGCATCCGCAATCGTCCGGAGCAAGACCGTCTTTCCCACGCCCCTCAACCCCACCAGCAAAAGACTTTTCTCAGAACGCAACGCCCGCACCCTTTGGACTGCGACATGAGCCTTTTCCAAAAGTTCCTGCCGTCCCACCAAAGCCGGAGGCGGAGTCCCCGCACCAGGGGAAAATGGATTCAAAACAACATTCATCTTCGAAATATAAAAAGGTTAGCGATGGATTTGATAACTTGGCAAATATTAGTATACATTCAACCCGAAAAGGGCTTTTTCGGTAGCGGAAGAGGAAATCTGTTTAGTAGTGGCCTTTTTTGGGTTCAAGCCCTCGATGTCCAAAAACAATTTGGAGCCGGGCAGAAAGTGCGTTTTCACTTTAAGCAGCCCGCTGGCTTTGTTTAAGTATGGCGGTGAAGCAGAACCCACGGATGATGGCTTTGATCTGAGAGTTCCGGCCAATCGACCTTCCGCACCAAGAGATTTCAATCTGGCCCAAAACTCCAACTCGGTAATACAGCAAATGCAGGGCGGATTTTTTGTGGAACGCCTCGGAGGGAAAGCTTGAGGTGCAATTGCTCGACGGCGGAGGTGATGCAGCCCTACTCCAAAAAATGATTTTGCTGTCCATGATTTTGCTGATCTTCTGCGCTTTCGGAGAAATCGACCTGCCGGTTTCGGTAGTCAGAGACAGTCGCTACAATGCTGGGAATGCTGAGGTCCTCCTCGGCAGGGAGCCAACGGGGACGTTGGCGCTCCTGAGCGCTTTACGGCCGGGCAGGCTTGGGTTCAGGAAGACTGGGCATTTTTGCCTTTCCAAACGGGGAGGCCGGTGGCGCGCACGGTGTCGGGCCAACTGAACTCGACATGCGGCCAATAGCCGAGGCGAATTTCCTTTTCGAGGGCGCGAATGAAATCGATGGCAGGCCGCTTGGGAAGAGAACCCATGCGCTCAATCTGCCGAAAAGAATTGAAAACTTCGACCCACTGCCATGGCGTCCAAACAACGAATCTATCAGAACGATCGTCGAAAAATTTTACGGCTTCTGTGTGATGGCGGCCACTGGAATTTTTGTAAGCCACCCACCAAGAGGTATCCGCGTAGGATGTCATTTTTTCAGGGAGCGCAGGAAGGCCACCGAGTCGAAATCCTGCGGGGTTCCAGCATCAAGTGCCAGCGACACCGCGAGCTCCCGCGTCATTTTCGGTCGGCTGCCGACAGGTGATACAACGAACTTCGGTTTGCCATTGGCGGTGACGACGAGTTGGTCTCCAGCGTGCAGATCGTCAACGAGTTTCGAGGAATGGTAGAATTCTCGGGCGGTGACAGTTTTCATGGCTGCTAGCACTATGTTTGACAAGGTGGGGAGTCAATGAGGCGGAAGGTCAGGGCACATCGGGTTCGGCGCGATTCCAAGGTGCTCGAAAAAGCCGGAGGCAGCGGCGTAGTCGGAGGGAATCCCAATATCCAAAAAGGGCGCATCCGTTGGAAAAACCTTCACGCGCCGCTCAAGCACAAGCGCAGGCAGAACCGCCCTCTCGAGCGAAAGAGGTTCAACAGGGAGAGACGCCAAAAGTTTTTGTGAAACGAAATACACACCCGCATTGATACTGCCGGAAGCGGGAGAATCGGATTTTTCTTTGAAGGAAATGAGGCGGCCATCTGCGTCCCATTCCAGCGTTCCGTAGCGCGAGGCATCGGGCACCTGTGCTGCGGCAATGCAAAAATCCGAACCCTCTGCTGCTTCGGCAAAGGCCTTAAAATCCGGCTCAAACCATGTGTCGCCATTCATGATCAGAACGCGCTCGCTTTGCAAAAACCTCTTGGCCATCGCGAGCGCGCCTGCGGTGCCCATCGGCTCTTTTTCTATCGAATGGTGGATAGGCATTCCCATCCACTCGGAACCGGTTTTTTCCTGAACAAAATCGGCCATGTAACCGCTGCAGAGCGTAACGGAGCGCGCACCACGAAGAGCAAGCATATCGAGCAGGTAGAAAAGAAATGGCCTGCCAAGAACCGGAGCGAGCGGCTTCGGCACATTATCCACCACGCCGCGCAACCGCGTGCCGAGCCCGCCAACGAGGATGGCCACATCGATGCCGGAGAGAGGGAGGAATTCGGTGGCGCTCATGGCTTTTCAGTCCTGACATCACGGGGAATCTCGGCAGGGTGCAACTCCAATGTTTCCAGCCTGGCGCATTCACGCTGCCTGGCATCAAGGGAGGCGAACCGCTTGCAGCCGGACTCCAGAGCTGCGGCGACATGCTGTAGAACGGCAGAGGGCATCGCGTTTTTTGTCTTTATGGCAGTTTCAAAAAACCGGCCAACTTTTCCCGCAAGCGGAGCAACCGCTTTTGAGAAATGGAACCCAAAACTCCCGCGACGCGCGATTTCGGATAGGTGGCCAAATAGCCCAAGCGAATGAGAGACGAGTGCGACAAACCGGAGTCCAAAAAATCCTCGCAATCTTGGGAAAGAACCTCATCAAAGCCCCGAACCTCGTTTTGCAATTGTGAACTTACACCACACAGCAACACATCACCAAAGGGTTTGATTCCGGCTAAAACAATGGTCGGCCGAAGCTTGATTTTTGCATCCGCCTGAGGCAGACCGGCCAAAACAACATCACCCGGCTGCATAGTCTGGGTTCGCTTCTTTCAGCATGGCCGAAGTGTATTCGGGTTCGTCATCCGAGTAGGCCAATCCCAAGCCCGCAGCTGCAATTCCAGTCCAATCCTGCGCGAATGAACGCCCCCCATCGGGAGTTTTTTCCGATGGGAGGATGGTGACAAACAAAACCCTGTCTTCCGGAATGGAAAATGGTTCGGAAAGAACAATTTGGTTGTTGACGCACTTTGCAGGAAGAGTGATCGCGTGCATGGTAAAATCAACTTATGGAACCGCTCGCATCTGTCAAACACGATTAAGTCCACTCGGAACCGGTTTTTTCCTGAACAAAATCGGCCATATAACCGCTGCAGAGCGTGACGGAGCGCGCTCCGCGAAGAGCAAGCCTATCGAGCAGGTAGAATAAAAACGGCCTGCGAAGAACTGGTGCAAGCGGCTTCGGCACATCATCCACTACTCCGCGCAACCGCGTGCCGAGCCCGCCAACGAGGATGGCCACATCAATGTCGGAGAGAGGGAGGGATTCGGTGGCGCTCATGGCTTTTCAGTCCCGACATCACGGGGAATCTCAGCAGGGTGCAACTCCAATGTTTCCAGCCTGGCGCATTCACGCTGCCTGGCATCAAGGGAGGCGAAGCGCTTGCAGCCGGATTCCAGCGCTGCGGCGACATGCAACAAATCAAGACTGCGTGTGCCGAGTTTTGCCGAGTGTTTTTCGGAGAGTTTTTCGGCGCGCAGGAAAATAGCTGGCAGCACTGCGGCGGATCGCTCGAGAAGCCCCTTGTCAAGATCCGCACGGAATGCCCGAAGGGCCGCAGAAGCTTGGGCTGCTGTGATTTCCCGGCGGAATACTTTCAATCGGATCGCATTCGAAATTTCGAGGCCGTGGATCTGGGAGTAGCAGAAAGGGGCCCCCATCTCTCGCAGCGTGATCTCTGCCTCGTTGGAATTGGCCTCCAGCACGTAGGATTTCAGAAGGATGCCGGTGTCCGCGTAATTCGCCGTCATGTTTCACCCCGGTCGTAGTCGAGAACGCCAGAATCCATTGTGGCCGCTTTCGGAAAAATCCGCGCCCGCCAGGCCGAGCGGTCGGGCCATTCCAGTTTTGCTTTCACAGGCTTTCCCAAGGGTGCCAAGGTGGCGAAAGGAACGCCTCGCATCGTGATGAGCAACTTTTCCCCATGGCGGATCGCGGTGGAGACATCAGCAAAGCGATTCCGAAGATCGGCAACAGTGATCGAATTCATGAGAGATAAAGTATCATGAAAAAATTAAAAGGCAACGATTCATCACCAAACGCGCTGAGCCCCGAGTGCCGAAAATGGCTCGTCGGGAGTAACAACCGGCGCTCGATGGTAGATGGATTCAGCAGCAATCAATCGGTCGAACGAATCTGAATGCACGCGCGGCAGCTCGCCGCTCAGAAAAATAACTTCAGAATCCAGCGGCAAAAGATCGACCTGAAAAAATGCCAGACGAGAAGCGGTCCATGCGCGGGGATTCTCTGGAAGTGGGAGGTTTCCAGCCGAGTGCTTGATTGCGATTCCCATGAGCCCGGCCGAGCTGAAAAAGCGCTTGGGAGCATTGTTGATCGCTTCGACAGGGCGCTTGGAGAGTCTGGCCGGCTCGAGGGCAAGCCAAAGAAAAACGCATGCATCAAGCAGACAATTCATAGCCCCCATTCGGCAAGCTCCTTATCACTCAACGGAGCGAATGCAGAGTCTGGGATGTGGAATGGCTTGTCGATCATTTCACCAACATTGGGCCGCTGGGCGACTGGTTTTTCCGTCAAGGGCACGAGTCGTGCCACGGGCTTCTTGCCGCGCGCGATGAGGATTTCCAACCCGTTTTCCACCTCCGCAAGATAGCGGGAGAGATGGGTTTTTGCCTCGTGGACAGTGATGGTCACTGTTCGAACTTTAAAGACAAGTAGAGGTTAGTCAAAATAGTCTATTCGAAATCAATTTTACACATTCGCGTAGGTGCTGTTTTTTAGGATGGTGTAGCCCTTAATGAGTTCGCAGATGCCGCGATCGAGCGTCCACTCTGGAGCCCAGCCTGTGGAGAGAATGCGCTGGTTCGAAACGATGTAATCGCGCTTGTCGGGATCCTCGCCGATCGGGGCTTCGAGATACACAAACTTGGGCAGATGTTTTTGAATCACTGCGCAAAGTTCCAGCTTGGTCAGATTGGCATCTTCCAAACCCACATTGTAAGCGCGGCCGCGCATGGTCTCGAAATTTTCCAACCCATGCAAAAAGACGCGGGCGACATCGCGGATGTGGATGTAGTTCCGCTTGAAATGGCCCTCGAAGATGACCAGCGCGCGGTCGTTCACGGCGCGATAGACGAAGTCGTTCACGAGCAAGTCGAGCCGCATGCGGGGGGCCATGCCGAAGACGGTGGCTAGGCGGAAGCTGATGCTGTTTTCCCGCTCCAGCACAGCCTGCTCGGCCTCAACCTTGCTTGTGCCGTAGAGAGAAATCGGCTTGAGCGGCGATTCCTCGGTGCAGGAAACGCCAGGCTGGCCGATGCCATAGCCGCTGTTGGTCACAGGCATGAGAATCCGTTGCGAGGGCGAGGCGAGGCGGCACAACAAGCGCACAGCGTCGCGGTTGATCGATACGGCACCAAGGCGGTCGCGCTCACAAAGAGGTGCTCCAACCAGCGCGGCGAGCGGGATGGCGGCATCGTGGGTTTTCAGCAGATCGCCGATTAAACGTTCGTCCCGGCAATCCCCTCGCACAACTTCAAAGGAGTCCGAAGCGCAACACTCCGCCAGCGAACTCTGGCGGAACATGAAAGTGTCCAGCACCGTGACAGCGTGGCCTGCCGCGAGTAGCTGGGGAACAAGGATGGAACCGAGATAGCCGGCACCGCCGGTGACGAGGATTTTTTGCATGAGTGACAAATCTTGATTTGCGGGGAGCTAATCCTATCGACAAATTTTAAGCAACAAGTTCCTGATATCTCCGACTGTTTCCGAAATATGCTGGATTTTTTTGAAATTCGTTGCAAGAAAGTAATAGCTGGCAATTTAGAAAAAAACTGGCGCGATTCTTGCTGTCTGTAAACCACTACATCTTGTGGTTTGTGAAAAATAAACCACAACATAGAGATTTCCTTTGACGAAATTTTGCCTGTGCAGTAAATCTTCATGCAGGAATTTCCGATGTCTTTGCGCCACTGCAAGGTAGCGTGACAGGTATGGAGGTTCTTAAAAATCCAAGCTTCGGCTTGGTTTAGAAAGGAGTATAAAATAAAATGACATCTACACCTATGTTGATCAAGCGCCTGCGCAAGCAGGAGGCGGCATGGACTGAGTTGGCGATGGAGGATAAGTTTGCGGGCATGACGCTCGAGGACTTCCGCTCCATTGTCACCGAAGTCGATGACGCCGTGAGCAACTTGGACAAATGCAACGCTCTCGTGAGCGCGGGAATCAAATCCCGTCGCGAAGCCGAGGAACGCGCTCGCAAAATGTCCAAGCGCCTCGCACTGTCCATCAAAAGCGACCCGAAGCACGGTGAAGACTCGGCATTGCTCCGCGCAAGCGGTTTCAAGCCGGAGTCCGAAATCCGCAACGGTCGCAAGACGGCCAGCAAACCGGTGGTCGCCCCAGCGGCGCTCCTCCAGTAGTCTTGAGAGTGCTCTCGGCTTATGCCGAAAAGCACTCCCAAGGGTTTAACATGCGGGGGAGTGGTCAAATCGCCCTAAGAAAGCAGACCACTTCCTCGCTATTCACTGAAACCTCAGCTCGGTCGGGAAACTCAAAAGTCCCGACCGATTTTTTTTACGGAAAATACGATAAGCTCTTACGGTGAGACTCCAAGCTGCAGACAATCCAAATTGTTTATTGCAAGATGGTGCATCGGAGCGCATGAATAACCTATCCCACTGGCGACCCCAGCACGTCAATAGTAAATTTTAATTTTTTTCTTGACAATTGGAGCCGTAATTTTCCACCACTAAAAGCACGGGGCTAACGGAGCAAGAAATGAAGCGGTGGGGTGGAGAATTGCCGCAGAAAAAAATTAAAAATTTTGGTATGGCACACAAAAATCTTGCAGATCGAATCAATTTTCCTGGGTTCACGCTACTTCTAAGAGGACTTCTGGGTGACGAATAGCAATTTCGAGGAGCCGCAATGCTAAACCGGAGGGGCTGCGCCGACCATACTCCCCAAGTCATCACGCTCGCGGGCCGGACGCCGAGAAAGGCGGCAAAAACTGCTTAACTCACATTCAGGCGCTTACGCAACTCGGCAATCTGTGCGGCAGCGAGTGAGGGTGCTTTACGAACGCTGGTGCGGCGCAAGGTGGCTTTGCATGAATCTTGAAGGGCTGCAACGAATTGGTTGGCTGAGACAGCCAAGTGGTCGCCATCGAATGGCATGTCGTCAAGTGCCTCAAGGATTTCGGATTTGGTGCGCAATTTTCCGGAGTGTATTTTGCTCGGCTTGGGGGCAAGGGATTTTTTGGAACTTTTGCCATAGATCGTGACGAGGTAAATTACACGGGTGCCACTACTCCTGCCGATTCCGCCACTGGGAAATGCCATGCGGGCTTTCCGGAACCCTCCGCATCCACGCATGAGAGCGCCTTGGGCGAAGCACAGATTACCAAGGCATAGCAGAGTGCAAGGCATCCACCCTGCGGGTGAGCTGTGGTGAAGCTGTATTTGATACATAACCAATTTAATCTGTGGAATCTGTGGATAGTTCCTACTCCCGATTTTAGGATAAACTGACTCCCAGTCTGGAAAGACCCTTTCTACCTCTGGAAAGCGTGACTTCCGGTCTGGAAAAACCCTCTCCACCTCTGGAAGGAGCGACAAAACCTGTGGAAAGCGCGACTCCCGGTCTGGAAGGACCACTTCCACCTCTGGAAAGCGCGACTCTACCTCTGAGAGGTGCGGCTAAACCTCTGGGAATAGCGACCGAACCTCTGGAAGAAACCCTAACCCCAGCAGCCAAAAAAATGATTTTGCTGTCCACGATTTTGGATTGGGCGGAGGGTGGGGATTTTTGCGGCTTCGCCTTGGAGGATTTGCCAAGTGGAGTCTGTGGAACCGTCGTCCACCACAACGATTTCGTGGGGAACGCTGCGCAGCGAAAGCTCGAGGTGCAGGTGCTCGATGGTGGAGGCGATGCAACCCTCCTCGTCCCGCGCGGGGATCACAACCGAGAGCAGCGACAGCGGTCGGGTGGGTGGGTTAAAGCGCATTCAAAACTCGGCAAAGCTCGTCGATTTTTTCGGGTTCCAGCCAGGGGTCGTTGCCGATGTAGAAGCCGTAGAAGTGGACATGCTGGACTTGGGGATGGTTTTTTTATTCCTCGCCAAGCAGCCGACGGAGGCAGGGTTGGCGGGGTTGATTTAAGGAATTTTTGACTCTCAAGCTACCTCCAAAAGAACTTCCGGATGTCTTGAGGCGATTTCCAACAAGCGCAGCGCCGGTCCTGACGGAGAACGGCGTCCATATTCCCAACTCATCACGCTGGCCGGGCGCACCCCGAGGAATCCCGCAAAAACCGCTTGGCTCATCTTGAGGCGCTGGCGAAGGCTAACGATCTGTGCTGGTTCGACAGGTAAAGGCACCGAAACAGAAACCCGCCGCAAGGTGACCTTACCATGTCCTTGAATGGCTTCCGCCAAACGACTGGCTGCGGATACCAAATCGGCACCCTCGAAAGGCATCGCGTCAAGCGCTTCGAGAATTTCGGATTTGGTGCGCAATTTTCCGGAGTGCGTTTTGCTCGGTTTGTGCGAGCGAGGCTTTGGAGCTTTTGCCATAGATTTTTACAAGATGAATTTCGTCTTTTTCAGGAAGGTGGAGATAAATCACGCGCGCCCCGCCGCTCTTGCCAATTCCCGCGCTCGGAAATGCCATGCGTGCTTTTCGGAAGCCTCCGCAACCGCGAAGGATCGGCCCTTGTGCGGGTTCCCTAGAGAGGTCGTTTTGGAATGCGCGGTAGTCTTCATCGGGAAAACGGGTGATCTGTTTTGTGAAATCCGGAGATTCGATAAACTCTATATGACCATGTCGCATATTTGTCAAATCGCCGATTCCGCGGGGCTTGTTACAAAGAATTCAAAACCTCGCAGAGCGCATCCATTTTTTCGGGTTCCAGCGAGGGGTCGTTGCCGATGTAGAAGCCGTAGAAGTGGACATGCTCGACTTGGGGATGGTTTTTGTATTCGTCACCGAACAGTCGGCGAAGTTAGGGCGGGTGGTGCTGGTTGGGGACATTTCGGACTTTCAAGCTGCCTCCAAAAGAACTTCAGGATGGTTTTTATTCGGATAAGAGTTTTTTAAGGAGTTTGGTTTTAATGCCAATGAGTGAGGCCGCATCGGCCATTCTTTGGTCGGCGGTGATCAACTCCGGGGAACCCAGTTCCAAGGCCGTGGCAATATGAATTCCGTCAAGGGTTCGCAAAAAAACTGGCGGCTCCGCTTGGACGGTTCTGGCGGCCATGTCCCTCGCTCGGGCCTTGATATCGATGCCCAAGGGAACCAGAAGAAATCGACCCTGCTGGAGATCGGTTAGAAACTTCGAAAGCACTATTCCCGAACTCCCGCGCGGAATCTCACCCCGCGCCTCCTTGGCGTGAACGGCAAAAGTCATTTCAAATTCAAGAATGGAACTGGAGTGGATGGGGCCCTTCTCCAAAGACGCCACTTCGGCGGCTTGGTGTGAAATTTTTTCGGGCACATAGAGGGCCAGCACGCAAGAGGTGTCCCAGTAGGGGGCCTTCACCAACGATCCTCCCGCACCTCATCGAGGGCGCTTCGCTCACTGTTCTTGGTGGGTTTGCCCAAGCTCGAGCGGAGCTTTCCCAAATCCTGCAACCATTCCGCTGTGCCGGATTGAACCTCCAAGACGGGGAGAATGCGGGCCTTGGGTTGACCATGGACCGTGATCAAGACTTCCTCGCCGGAATTGGCCAGTTGCACCAATTCGCTCAACCGGGTCTTGGATTCTCGAAGGGTCGCGATCATGCGACCACAATGGTTCTTTTTTTGATCAAATCAAGTGGAATATCGCCCTTCTGCGCGTTGCAATTTCTGATTTCGGGAATCTCTACAAGAATTTCAGGGTGTTTTGAAGCACCAGATGCAGATGCTCGATGGTGGAGGCGATGCGGCCCTTCTCGTCCCGCGCGGGGATGACAACCGAGAGCAGAGAAAGCGGCCAGAAAGGCTTGGTTTCAGGCAGGGCGGACATTTTTGCCTTTCCAAACGGGGAGGCCGGCGGCGTGGGCGGTTTCGATCCAACTGAAATCGACATCGGGCCAATAGCCGAGGCGGATTTCCTTTTCGAGGGCGCGGATCACGGAACTGAAATCCTTGAAACTAAACACTGGATGTATTGGCGACGATTGTTTTGATTTTTTGATACACTTGCAAAATTTCAGAGAGTGCAGTCTTTAGATTATTCAAGGCATCGATCCTGTCTTCAACAATATCTGGATATTCATGAGTAAGGTCGTTTCTAAGCTCCCTCCACTCCATCCACTTGGATGAGGATGGGATAAGTCTCAGTTCCTCCAACTTATTCAATAAATCAATAAAGGGACGCGCTTCGATATCTTCTCCGAGGAGAACGAGGCCTAATGGGAAAATCTTGTTACCAATCGTATCTTGAAGCTTCGAAAATCGAAAAACGATTTGGTCAATGTAAGCAATGTCAGTATCGCTCAAAAAATCGTAGACCTCTTTTGTAAGAGGTAATTTTTGATCCAAGTGGTCGATTGCATGTTGAATCCGAGTAATATGCGCATCGCATTCATCAAGTGCAGACAACCATTTTTTATGGCAAAGGGAGTTCATAGTCGCACCATTTCGCGCCTGGCTTCTCGGACAATCGGGCGCTCATCGTCGGGCATTGCAAAAATGACATCAATTTTCTGATCTCCGATCTGGCACTTGAGGTCGCTGCGGAAGGCAAGTCTTTTTGAGTATTCAACTTGCCGATTGGAATCAGACTCGATGAGCAGATCAATATCCCCACCCTGCGACTCATCGTTCGTTCGCGATCCAAATAAAAAAGCCGCACACTGAGACCCGAAATGTTTACGGGAAAGCTCGAGAATGCTTTGCCTCTGGAATGGAGTGAGTCTCATATAATCAAGCCCTTTTAAAACTATAAGCGAGTCTTTTGATGTCAAACTCATTTTGAATCCAATGACTCCGAAATTTTGCTCAGGCGAGGACGTTTCCCGCTCTCTTAGCTAACAAGCTTTATAGTGTTACCTACAAGAATTTTATTAACCACCGAGGTCACAGAGAACACGGAGAAAAATCAAGGGGATAGCTCATGGGAAATCGGCGAGTGCTGCCGCTACACGCTCGCTGGTGAGCTTGGATGATAACCGAGAGCAGCGAGAGCGGTCGGGCTGGATTGGTTTCAGGCGTGCTGGGCATTTTTGCCTTTCCAAACAAGGAGGCCGGCGGCGCGGGCGGTCACGGTTGGAGAACCTCTAAGCGAAGGTTGGGAATGCTTTCAAAATGACGGCGATTGCGTGAAAGAAGTGGTTTGTCAAGGGCGACTGCAACGGAGGCGATCCAGAGGTCATTTTGGCCAATGAGTTTGTAAACCGGCTCGAACTGGATCTTAGCGCAAATGTGGGCATACACCGGAATCACTGGCACGGGGTCGATGATCGAAAGGCCAACCGCGAGGAATTCGCTGACCGTTTTCACATCATGGCCGGCACGAACTGATCCGTGCCAAAATTCTCCAAGAACAATCCATGGAATTCCAAGGGACTTTGAAGAATTGGCCGCAGCGTAGGTTGTCGCCCATGCCTGACCTCGCCAGAGACCGATCAA
>Ga0247838_1005376_pt1 | contig 12925 bp, 8 predicted proteins | sample LaCruzMarch2015__5_FD_189097 | JGI IMG/M metagenome (GOLD analysis project Ga0247838, IMG submission 189097) | Freshwater microbial communities from meromictic Lake La Cruz, Castile-La Mancha, Spain - LaCruzMarch2015_15m | ecosystem: Environmental > Aquatic > Freshwater > Lake | place: Spain... | reverse complement strand
CCGGACCGTCCATCACATGCAGGACGAGGCGACCAACTTCCCGGATCCCAACGACCGCGCCACCCAGGAGTCCGAGTTCAGCCTCGAACTGCGTACCCGCGACCGCGAACGCAAGTTGATCAAGAAGATCGACGAGGCCATGGCGCGGATCACCGAGCACGAGTACGGTTACTGCGAAGCCTGCGGCGTCGAGATCGGCGTTCGCCGCCTGGAAGCGCGTCCCACGGCGACACTCTGCATCGACTGCAAGACCCTCGACGAGATTCGGGAAAAGCAGCGCGGCTGAGAGCCCTTGATGGCGGCGGGCGCCGGCCACCCGCCTTATCGGGGGCGCTTCGCGCCCTCACCGACCGGTGCCCTGCATTTCGGCTCACTCATCGCCGCGCTGGCCAGTTATGCTGACGCTCGGGCCCATGGCGGTGAATGGCTGGTCCGCATGGAGGACTTGGATCGGACCCGCGAGATTCCAGGGGCGGCCGACGCCATCCTCCGCACCCTGAACGCCTGCGGATTCCGCTGGGATGGACCACTGGTCTACCAGAGCCGCCGCACGCAGGCCTATGCCGCAGCACTGGAGCGGCTCAGCGAACGTGGACTGACCTACCCCTGCGCCTGCTCCCGCACTGAGATTGCCCGCCTGGCGCGCGACGGCAGTGAGGGTCCGATCTATCCCGGCACCTGTCGCGGCGGACTCCCGCCGGGACGCCTGGCCCGTTCCATCCGGCTGCGCACCTACCCGGGAGACATCCGGTTTCAGGACCGCATCCAGGGCGCTCAGCGCCAGGATGTCGCCGCGGCCGTCGGTGACTTCGTGCTGCGCCGCGCCGACGGCATTCACGCCTACCAACTAGCCGTGGTGGTGGACGATGCCTGGCAGGGCATCGATCAGGTGGTGCGCGGGGCCGATCTGCTGGCATCGACGCCCCGGCAGTTGTTGCTGCAACAGTCGCTCGGTCTGCGGCATCCAACCTACGCCCATGTCCCGCTGGCGGTCGATCGCGCCGGCCGTAAACTCAGTAAGTCATTGGCCGCGGCACCCGTCGATCCGGCTGATCCCCTGCCCGCCCTGCTGTGCGCCTGGGCCTGGTTAGGACAGCGTCCGCCGCCCGCGGGGTGCGCGTTGAGCGGATTCTGGCGGCACGCGATCCGCACCTGGTGCTGCGCGCGAGTGCCCGCCATCGCGTGCGCTTGCATCGATCCTGAGGCTTCGGCGAGTATCGGCACCTGAGTGCGCGGGTGTTGCTCCGGAGACCCCGTCAGGTCACGTCCCGGCAATCTCGCGGCGCTACGATTCGCAGGCCCAGAACCACCGAAAGAGGACATCTCCATGGCCGCTCAACCGCCCGTCGTATCGCAGCAGCAAGCCCCCCTGTCCGTCGAGATGCTGAGCAGGATCGACGCCTATTGGCGCGCCTGCAACTACCTGGCCGCGGGCATGATCTACCTGAAAGACAACGCGCTGCTGCGCGAGCCGCTGCAGGAAGCGCATATCAAAAGCCGGTTGTTGGGCCACTGGGGCGCGAGTCCGGGCCTGTCCTTCATGTATATCCATGTCAATCGGATCATCCGTGAACAGGACCAGGAGGCGATCTTCCTGGCCGGACCCGGTCATGGCGCCCCCGGCGTGCTGGCCCCGGTCTACCTGGAAGGGACCTACTCCGAGATCTATCCGAATAAGAGCGAGGACGAGGAGGGACTGCAAGCCTTCTTCAAGCAGTTCTCGTTTCCGGGCGGCATCGGCTCGCACTGCACGCCGGAGACCCCCGGCTCCATCCACGAGGGCGGCGAGCTTGGTTATTCCATCTCACATGCCTTCGGCGCCGCATTCGATAATCCCAATCTGCTGGTGGTCGTCGCGGTGGGCGACGGCGAATCCGAGACGGGGCCGCTGGCGACTTCCTGGCACTCCAGCAAGTTCCTCAATCCCATCCGTGATGGGGCGGTCTTGCCGATCCTGCATTTGAACGGCTACAAGATCAATAACCCGACCCTGCTGGCACGCATTCCCAACGCCGAGCTTGAAAGCCTGATGCGCGGCTACGGTTGGGTCCCGCATTTCGTGGAAGGCGATGACCCCCAGGAGATGCACCAGAAAATGGCCGCCGCCCTGGACGCCTGTATGGCCGAGATCCAGCGTATCCAGCAGGCCGCGCGCACCAGCGGCGAGGCCACGCGGGGCCACTGGCCGATGATCGTCCTGCGCAGTCCCAAGGGCTGGACCGGCCCCAAGACGGTGGACGGCAAGAAAGTGGAAGGCTTCTGGCGCTCCCATCAGGTCCCCCTGTCGGGCATGCACAACAACCCGGAGCATTTGAAACAGCTCGAAGACTGGCTGAAGAGCTACAAGCCCGAGGAACTCTTCGACGCCGCGGGCCGCCTCATCCCCGAACTCAAGGAATTGGCCCCCAAGGGCAACCGGCGCATGAGCGCCAACCCCCACGCCAATGGCGGCATCCTGCGCCGGGCGCTGCGCATGCCGGACTTTCGGGCCTACGCCGTGGACCCGAGCACCCCAGGCACCACCCGCGCATTCAACACCAAGCCCTTAGGCGCGATGCTGCGCGACATCATGGCCGACAATATGCGCAACTTCCGCGTCTTCGGCCCGGACGAGAACGCGTCCAACAAGCTCGACGCCGTCTATGAGGTCAGCAAGAAAACCTGGCTCTGCGACTATCTTCCGGAAGATGCCGACGGCAGCGAGCTGTCCCCCGACGGGAGAGTCATGGAGATGCTTTCCGAGCACACCCTGGAAGGCTGGTACGAGGGCTATCTGCTGACCGGGCGGCATGGCTTCTTCGCTACCTACGAAGCCTTTGTCCATGTCATCGACAGCATGTACAACCAGCACGCCAAATGGCTGGCCATCTGTAATGAGATCCCCTGGCGGGCACCGGTCTCTTCACTCAACCTGCTGATTACCTCCACCGTCTGGCGCCAGGACCACAACGGCTTCACCCATCAGGACCCGGGCTTCCTGGACGTGGTGGTCAACAAGAGCCCCAAGGTCACCCGCATCTATCTCCCGCCGGACGTCAACTGCCTGCTCTCCACCGCCGATCACTGCCTGCGCAGCATGAACAACATCAATGTGATCGTGTGCGACAAGCAAAGCCATCTGCAGTACTTGAGCATGGATGAAGCCATCAAGCACTGCACCAAGGGTCTGGGCATCTGGGACTGGGCCAGCAATGACGAGGGAGTGGAACCGGACGTGGTGATGGTCGGCTGCGGCGACATCCCCACCAAGGAGGCCCTGGCGGCCACGGCGATGCTGCGCGAGGCCTTTGCCGACATCAGGATCCGCTTCGTCAACGTGGTGGACCTGTTCCGCATTCAGCCCGACACCGAGCACCCACATGGGCTCTCACACAACGACTTCGACTCGATCTTCACCAAAGACAAGCCGATCATCTTCAATTTCCACGGCTATCCCTGGCTGATCCATCGCCTGGCCTACCGGCGCACCAATCACGCCAACCTGCACGTGCGCGGCTACAAGGAGAAGGGTAATATCAACACCCCGCTGGAGCTGGCGATCAGCAACGAAATCGACCGCTTCAGCCTGGCCATCGATGTCATCAACCGGGTGCCGCGACTCCAGGCCACCGGCGCTCACGCCAAGGAGCGCTTCCGCGACATGCAGATCGAAGCGCGCGCCTACGCCTTTGAATACGGCATCGACAAGCCGGAGTTCGACGACTGGACCTGGCCACTGTGAGCTGACGCAGCGACTGAGCCGCCGTGCGGACGGGGCCTGGCCCCGTCCGCCGTTCCCGCCACCCGTCCCGACGAGACACCCATGACTACCGCCAAGACGCCGCAGAGCGAGCCCCCGGTTCCCGCCGCACCCCGCGAGCGCACCCGGACCGGCATGTCCCAAGAGGCCCTCAAGCAGGCCTTCATCGACAACCTGTTCTATGTGCAGGGGCGCTTCCGCGATGTGGCCACACCCAACGACCTCTATATGGCCGCTGCCTACACGGTACGCGACCGTTTGCTGGAGCGTTGGCTCAAGTGCGCGCAGAGCTACAAGGACAGCGCGGCACGCACCGTCTGTTATCTCTCCGCCGAGTTCCTGCTGGGCCCCCACCTGGCCAACAACCTGTTGAACCTGGGCATCACCGACGCGGCGCACGCTGCCGGGGTGGAGCTGGAGCTGGATTTTGCCGAGATCATGGCGACCGAGGAGGAACCCGGACTCGGTAACGGCGGCCTCGGGCGGCTCGCCGCCTGCTATATGGATTCGTTGAGCACGGTACAGATCCCGGCGATCGGCTACGGCATCCGTTACGAGTTCGGCATCTTCGATCAGGAGATCGAGAACGGCTGGCAGGTGGAGAAGAGCGACACCTGGCTCAAGAACGGCAACCCCTGGGAGATCCCGCGCTACAAGCTGCGCTTCCCGGTCAAATTCGGCGGCCACACCGAACAGTATCACGACGAGCACGGCGCGCTGCGCGTGCGCTGGGCCGCGGATTTGGAGGTCAATGGCGTTGCCTACGACACGCCGATCCTGGGGTACGGGGTGGGCAATGTGAGCCTGCTGCGTCTGTGGAAATCCGAGGCCCCCGAGTCGTTCGATTTCCAGGCGTTCAACGTCGGTGATTATTACGGCGCGGTCCACGCCAAGATCGAGGCCGAAACCCTCTCCAAGGTCCTGTACCCGAATGACGAGCCCGCGGCGGGCAAGGAACTGCGCCTCAAGCAGCAATACTTTTTCGTCTCCTGTTCACTCCAGGATATGATACGGCTGCACCTGCATACGGTCGGCAGCCTCGACAGCTTTGCCGAGAAGTTCGTCGCCCAGCTCAATGACACCCACCCGGCGCTCGCGGTCGCGGAACTCATGCGGCTCCTGGTCGACGAGCACGGCATGGGCTGGGATCAGGCCTGGGACATCACTCACCGGACCTTCTGCTACACCAACCACACCCTGCTGCCCGAAGCACTGGAGACCTGGTCGGTGCGGCTATTCGAGAAGATCCTACCGCGCCATCTGGAGCTCATCTACGAAATCAATCGCCGCTTCCTGGACGAGGTGCGCATCCGCTTCCTGGGCGACGAGGACCGCGTGACCCGGATGTCACTGATCAGCGAGGACGGCGGACGACGGGTGCGCATGGCACACCTGGCGGTGGTGGGAGCGCGCGCCGTCAATGGGGTGGCCGAACTCCATTCGAATCTGGTCAAGACCACCATTCTCAAGGATTTCTACGAACTCTGGCCGGAGCGCTTCCATAACGTCACCAATGGCGTCACTCCCCGCCGGTTCATCGCGGTGAGCAACCCGCGCCTGGCAAAACTCATCACCGAGACCTGCGGCGACGACCGCTGGCTACGCGATCTGAGCTGCCTGCGCCAATTGGAACCCTATGCCGACGATGCCGAATTCAGAGCGCGCTGGCGCGCGGTGAAGACCGCGGCCAAACGCGACCTGGCCCGCTGGCTGGAGCAGCACGCCTGGGTCAAGGTGGATCCGCAGAGCCTGTTCGACGTCCAGGCCAAGCGCCTGCACGAGTACAAGCGCCAGCATCTGAACCTGCTGCACATCGTCAGCCTCTATCAGCGCATCAAGCAGGACCCCAACCACAGCGTGGTCCCGCGCACCTTCATCTTCGGCGGCAAGGCCGCGCCCGGCTATTACATGGCCAAGCTGATGATCAAACTGATCAACGCGGTCGGTGAGGTGATCAATCACGACCCTCAGGTCAACGGCACCCTACGCGTCGCCTTCATGCCCAATTTCAGCGTGCAGAACGGCCAGCGGCTCTATCCGGCCGCCGACCTCTCGGAACAAATCTCACTCGCCGGCAAGGAGGCCTCCGGCACCGGCAACATGAAATTCTCGATGAACGGCGCACTCACCATCGGCACCCTGGACGGCGCCAACGTCGAGATCCGGGAGGAAGTGGGGCCGGAGAACTTTTTCCTGTTCGGCATGACGGCCGATGAGGTTCGTCAGCGCCAGTCCGCGGGCTATCATCCGTGGGAGATTTACCAAGGCGACGCTGAACTCAAATCCGTCATCGACCTGATCAACTCCGGTCTGTTCTCGCATGGGGATCCCACCCTGTTCCGCCCGCTGACCGATCATCTGGTCAATCAGGACCCCTTCATGGTGCTGGCCGACTACCGCGCTTACGTCGACTGCCAGGCGCGTGTCGGCACGGCCTGGACGGATCAGCACCAGTGGGACCGCATGTCCATCCTCAATGTGGCGCGGATGGGCAAGTTCTCATCGGATCGGGCGATCCGCGAATACGCGGAGCACATCTGGCAGGTCGAGGCGAAGCCGGTGGCGTGCTGATCCCCTCAGTAACTAGGGGAAATAAGTTAGGTGATTTCCGGGAAGATGTACCAACGTGTAGGGGCGACTTTAGTCGCCCCTAAAGTCCCCTACAGCCTCCTGAGGATTTTGCTGCATCCGCACAACACACAGAAGGTCGAGGCTTCAGCCGGACGCGGCACCGCCGCCCGCTAAAGCGTCGGCCTCCGGTCGCGTCGCCCGGGTCCCCGGAGGCCGAGCTCGCGTGGTAGGAAATTCCTCGGAAATCGCCTTAACCAACGAATACCATCGTTGTCGTTGTCGTCATCGGATAAGCGATTCAATTTGGGCATGAGCCGCCCCGTAGGTCGGGTTACGCTGCGCTAACCCGACCTACTCGGACTCGGTGCCCAGTATCGTAGAGATCAGCCGACCGCCCAGGTCGCCGATCAACCAGCGATACGCGTACGGACACTGGATGCAGACCGGTCCGCTCAGACACCCTTGACCTTGTTCCAGGTGTAAACGGAGGTCACTGCATAGTTCCACACCGCCCCGACGATGATCCCGGCGACAGCCGAGAGCACCCAGGCGGTCTCGCCGACCAATTGCGTCTCAAAGGCATAGGTGGCGATCCCGACGTTCGCGACCGCCCCGAGCGAGCAGGCAAGGGTGAATGACACCCAGCCGCGCAGCATCCCCCAGCCGCGCAATTGCCGGTCGCGGTAGGTCACGGCATTGTTCACGAAGAAATTGAAGGTCATGGCGATGACAGCGGCGGCGGTTTGGCCCGTCGTGAAACCGTATCCACCAAGGTCGTAGACCAGCCAAAGAACCAGGAGGTGGACGAAGACCCCGGCGCCGCCGACCAGCGCAAAGGGGATGAAGCGGATCGGGATATAGCGCCCCAGGCTTTTGTCCAGCAACATCATCAGGTAGTCCCAGACCGCGGCACTGTCGAGCTTGCTTTCGCCGGCTTGCCGGATGCGGAACTCGTAGGGAATTTCGATATAGCGCACCGGCTTGGTGCTGGACGCAAAGATATCCAGCATGATCTTGAAGCCGATTCCAGAGAGGTCGGCGACCGCCCCTTCCAGGACCTCCCGTTTGAGCAGAAAGAAGCCGCTCATCGGGTCCTTGACTCCCGCCTTGAGCACCAGCCGGGACAGCCGGGTCGCGAATTGGCTGGCGAACTGACGTTCCTCGCCCCATTCACCCAGACTGCCCCCGGCTACGTAGCGGCTGCCGACCGCGATGTCGTAGCCGTCGTCTTTGACCGCCCGCAGCATGGCGGGCAGGATGCGTTCGTCGTGCTGGAGGTCCGCATCCATCACCGCGAGCAAGGGCGCGGCCGAGGCCAGCATGCCCTCGACACACGCGGTGGAGAGCCCCCGCCGGCCAATACGATGAATGATCCGCACCCGCGGATCGCGCTGCGCAATCGACCGCACCAGGGCGGCCGTGCCATCCGGTGAGTCGTCGTCGACGAAGATGACCTCCCAGCGGATCGCCTGCAGTGTTTCCGCAAGCCGGTTCACCAGTTCCTGGATATTCTCCCGCTCGTTGAAGGTCGGGACGACGACTGAGAGTTCGGGGGACGGAGTCAAGATCACCTCAAAAAAAGGGGGATTGCCGGGCTTTGATCGTCGCTCCGGCCAGCCGGGGGAGTAGGATAGCGCGCAGTGTTTTCCACCTCGCCACGCTGCGCCATGCCAGACTGCCCGCCCGCCGCACACGCCAATACCATCGCTCTAACACCGGTCCTGGAGGCGGTGCTACGCTGGTCGCAAATCGACCGGGCGCACGCGACCTCCCTGCTCGCCCGCTTCCGGATCGAAGTCCACGAATGGGGTGACGCGACCCCGATCCCCGGCAGCTACTGGGGCGAGTCCGAAGCCGGACTGGTCGGCAACCGATTGTACCTGCGCGCGGACACGCCGTTGCACTCGGCACTGCACGAGGCTTGCCACTGCATCTGCATGGATGAGGCGCGCCGGGCGGACTTGCACACCGATGCGGGCGGCGATTTCGCGGAGGAGGATGCCGTGTGCTATCTGCAAATCCTCCTCGCCGATTGGATTCCCGGCTGCGGACGGACGCGTATGTTCGCCGATATGGACGCCTGGGGCTACACTTTCAGGCTCGGGTCGGCGCGGGCCTGGTTCGAACAGGACGCGCGGGATGCCCATGACTGGCTGGTGCGCCATGGTCTGATCGACGCCCGGGAGCAGCCGACCTGGCTCCTGCGCAGTTCTAGCCTTCGCACCTGATATCCAGACAGACCTTTGGTGTAGGGGCGGGTTTTAAACCCGCCCCTACGTCCGGTTATCACGTTCGACAGTTCTAACACGCGGGACCCTATACTTTCATTATCGGGCGTCCAGTCACTGCGGGCGCCCATTGACCGTGGAGTCACCCCCCATGCCTATCGCCTGCCGTCTTCACTGTAGCGCACTCGTCGGGATAATCGCTGCCGCAATCCCTGCCGTTACCCTGGCCTGGACCGGCTATGGGCCTCCGGTCTACGGCCCGCCGGGTTATGCGGCCCCCCCGTACCCCTTTGCCCCCCCTGGCCCGTTTCCGCCCTGGGCTGGTGCCAGGACCGTACCTGGGGCGCCTGGCAGCGCCGCACCTGCCGAAAGCAGCCCCACGCCCGCCGAACCAAACACCGGAGCGCCGCGCCGGCCGCCGGTGGCCGCGTTCCCCCTGCCGAACCAGGCGATGGTGACCCGCGGGCTGCGCATCGCGCGCGAGACGACCGCGGATGCCTATCTGGTTCGCATCGGCATCGGCAACGCGAAGCCCGACGAGGTCCAGATCAACCTGGCGGGCCGCAACCTGATCATCGCCATGCACTCCGACGCCCGCACGCTCCAGGAAGACACGATGCCCGACGGGCGCGGCTATCGGCGCAGTTACAGCGTCGCACAGGGCTCCATGAGCCGGCGCCTGGCGCTTCCTCCCGATGCGGATGCCGCACGCATGACCAAGAGCGTGTCTGACGGGACCATTCTGCTCCGCATCCCCCGGCGCGCTATCACCGGGTTTCAGCGCGGCTGGCGTTAGGCAGCACCCGGATGCCCAGCCACCCGCGGGTCCGGTTGCAGTCACTTGGCTGCCGACTCAACGAAGCCGAACTGGAAGCCTGGGCCGCTGCGCTGAGCGAGCGCGGATGCGCGCTCGCTGGGGACGATGAGCCGGCGGATCTGATCATCATCAACACCTGCGCCGTGACCCAGGAGGCGACCCGCAAATCCCGCCAACTGGTGCGGCGCGCGCACCGCGACAACCCAACCGCCCGCCTGGTGGTGAGCGGTTGCCTGGCGTCCCTGGACGCGCAAGCCCTGGCGGGAGAGGCGGGGGTGGATCTGCTGGTGGACAACCAGTCGAAAGATCGGCTGGTGGAGATTGCCGCCGCGGCCCTGAGCCTGCCTGTCGTTTCGCACGCCAAGGGTCTCGGGGACAGTGCGGCGGTCAATCCCTGGTTCGACCGCGGCCGGCAGCGCGCCTTCATCAAGGTCCAGGACGGCTGTCGCTATGCCTGCACCTTCTGCGTGACCACCCAGGCACGGGGCGAGGAGCGCAGCCGCCCCTTACCGGAGATCGTCGCGGCAGTGCAGCGGGCGGCGGCGAGCGGCATACGGGAGGTGCTGCTCACCGGTGTCCACCTGGGTGGCTATGGGAGCGAGATCGGGTCGGACCTGAGTCACCTGGTGCGGGCCGTGCTCGACCAGACCAGCATCCCGCGCATCCGTCTAGGCTCGCTGGAACCCTGGGACCTGCCGGACGACTTTTGGGACCTGTTCGCCAACCCGCGGCTGTTGCCCCATCTCCACCTGCCGATGCAAAGCGGCGCCGACTCAGTCTTGCGGCGCATGGCCAGGCGCTGCAAAACCGATGAGTTCGACCGCCTGGCCGCACGCGGCCGGGCTGCGGTACCCGGACTCAACCTCACCACCGATATCATCGCCGGCTTCCCTGGGGAGACCGAGACCGACTGGCAGGAGACTCTCGCATTCGTCGCGGCCATGGCGTTCGGGCAGGTCCATGGCTTCGCCTACTCGCCGCGGGCCGGCACCCGCGCCGCATTGCTGCCGGACCAGGTGGATGCCGACACCAAGCGGCGGCGCTGCCGTGAACTCAAGGATCTGGCCGATGGGCTGCGGCACCGGCTGCTCCTGTCACAGGTGGGCCTGACCAGCCAGGTCTTACGCGAGGGGCCGTCCCGCCTGGGGCAGCCTGGGGACCTGTTCGGTTACACCCCGAATTATCTCCCGATCCTGGTGGACCCGCGTCCGGCTGCCGCGGCAATCGGGGAGGTGATGCAGGTACTGATTCGCGGCGTCGAAGCGGACGGCGCGGCGCTGCGCGGCGGCCTGGCCGACTGCGCAACCGGGCCAAATGGGGCGATGTCGCGTGTAAGTAACGCCTCGGGAATTACGGTGACAGTTTACTAAATACAGTAATTACGGGTTGCGTTCAACGCCCATCCGCTTTCAGTGCATTTAGTAAACTGTCACCGTAATTCCTTTTGGTAATTCCTTTTGAGCCCGCTTGTTAAGCGCTATGCGACCTCACGCATCGGCCTGACCTTCGCTGCTGGAAGACTCCGAGCCTCCACCTGAAAATGGATGATTACATCTTCGACAACCGCGCATAGCTCACTGTACAGGGAAACAGGGTCGTCCCCATGAATGCCAGTAATTAGATCTGGGCATTTTCCGATGTACACTTGATCTTCGTCGCTCCACTCCACCCACTTGTGATATCGATCGCTGTCTTTCATTTTGTGACGATCTCGATGGAATTACGGTGACAGTTTACTAAATACAGTAATTACGGGTTGCGTTCAACGCCCATCCGCTTTCAGTGCATTTAGTAAACTGTCACCGTAATTCCACGTCAGGACTCAACCAAGCTGACCGACCGTTTCCCGCCGATGATCAAAATACCGCTGTGGAGTCTGCCCGCGCTATTTTGACGATCTGACGGGAACCGTCTTAGCAGGCCATCACCAGCCGCTGCAACTTGAGCTGGCTATCGCTACGCGGCTATCGCCAATAATCTCGACGCCAAGTGATTACCCGCAGTTGGAGGCGGAAGGGGTTTCCCGTCATCCTGCATCGTTTGAATCCACTCGTCCACGATTTGGCACAATTGATCATATACTTGAACCTCATCGTCACCATGGCAGCAAGGACCGATAATTCCTGGACATTCGCCGATGAAACATTGATCTTCGTTCGACCATTCGACAAGTTTTAAGTATTTAGCACTTTCTTTCATTTCTTTGACTCCGCAATCTTTTGCCTTACTTCTCGCTCCTGGTAAATTTTTGCATCATCACCTATCTGACCAGAAATTGTTATTCTTATGCCTTTCTTGTGTTCAAGATTCCGATGGCTACCTTTCCCGCCCCTGTTGGTGAATCCAGCCTGTTCAAGGTCATAAATTAGCTCTCGGATTTTCCTAGGCATAATCTATGGGCATAGAACTCACAACGACATTAGCGTGTTGGCCTAACTTAACGCCCTGAGCCCCCCTGTCATATAGCGTTAACCGGCGCCCGGCCCAGCGCTCGCAGCCACTCCGACACGAGCGTCAGAGCGCGAACCGTGCCGTTGCCGCTGGCCTTTCGGGCGCCGTGTTGAACGCGTGGTTGGACGTGGGGCATCACCGAAGTCTAAGTCAGGCGTGACACCCTGTCTATGGCGTTTGAGTGGCTGGGGAACGGCCGGTTGGGGCCGGAAGGAGCCGGCTGACGCGCGGTGACCGGGCCGAAACCGCTGGGTGTCGGCGTTCGTGCGCAGTCCCAAGGGCGGCCGATGCGGTCGGCAGGCTGACGCGCGGGTAGTTGCCGGCGCATGGAAACGCCGGGACCGCCGCGGTAGCCAACGGGAGCGGATCACGGTTCATCTCACGCCGCCTCCAAGTAGAACGGCGGGGGGTGATGGTGTGGCAGGATCTCGGCAATGGGATGCAGATGGCCTTGGCCACAGTGCGGACACAGGGTGGGATCACGGGCTGGGTGGGCGAACAGCACCTCCCCGTCGGAATTACGGTGACAGTTTACTAAATACAGTAATTACGGGTTGCGTTCAACGCCCATCCGCATTCAGTGCATTTAGTAAACTGTCCCCGTAATTGGGTCCGCCCAGACAGGCCGCGAAAGAAGCAAGACCCCCTAGATCGATCGGCATCCAGCGAAGAAGACCAAGTTCAGCGTGCGCGCAGAACAGGCGTCCGCAAGCATCCCCACGCCGACAGCAGACTTCGCCAATTCCGCAGCGCCAACACCCTCCGGCATCGGATAGTCACCCGGAAGGAGATACACCATGCCTCCCTTCTCCACCCCGTGCCCGGTGCAATAGATGATGGCGTAGTCGGCATCGCGCGACCTTTCCGCGAATTCCTCAATGGCTTGCAGTATGGCGACACGGTCAGGCCCGACCCCTTGGGTGACCGAGAACCCATTGCGTGCCAGCATCGCCGAGACCCGCAGCTCGTCCCAAGCCGCACCGCCGAGGTCGTCCGTCGAATACCGGTAGTCCGACACGACCAACACCAGCGCGACGCGACGAACCTTCTCGGAGACCCATGGATGCGGCAACCGCCAATCCGCGGAGGGCGACGCCCCGACCCATTCCGGTGATTGAT
>Ga0247838_1005345_pt1 | contig 12986 bp, 6 predicted proteins | sample LaCruzMarch2015__5_FD_189097 | JGI IMG/M metagenome (GOLD analysis project Ga0247838, IMG submission 189097) | Freshwater microbial communities from meromictic Lake La Cruz, Castile-La Mancha, Spain - LaCruzMarch2015_15m | ecosystem: Environmental > Aquatic > Freshwater > Lake | place: Spain... | reverse complement strand
TACTATTTCTGAATCAAAGTGGACGGTGTGTGGTAAACGGTGTGCGGTGTGCATAATTTAAAAATTTTAAAAATGGTTAAAATATTTAAGTGCCAGCATATACACGCTGACATACGTTTAAAAAATAGAGTTGTTGCGACGTAACTGATTGACAATCAAAGTATGTATTTTTGCTGCAAATCGTACTACTATGGCAATTAACTATAAAGAAGTTAGAAACGATCGACAGTGGAAAGCGAGTACAGGGTTGTCAGAAGAACAGTTTTTTACTTTGGTAAAAATGTTTGGCGAAGCCTATGAACAACTGTTCGGAGTTTCGATGGCTGACCGCCAAAATAATTCAACCAATGAGAGCACCTTTAAGACCTATGAAGATCTGCTTTTCTTTTCGCTTTACAGCTTGAAAAGCGGCCTAACTTACGATCTTTTAGGCCTTACATTTGGTTTGGATGGGGCGAATGCATATCAAAATCAGGCGCTTGGATTACGTGTACTTCGTGCAGCGCTTGAACGTGGTGGGCATATGCCCAAACGTGCATATCAAAGCGTGGAGGAGTTCAAAGAACATTGGTCTAGCGAAAGCGAAATCCTGATAGATGCAACTGAACAACGAAGACAAAGACCTGGTAATCAACATGAACAAAAAGAAGATTATAGTGGCAAAAAAAAGCCCACACCCTGAAGTTCCTAATTTTAGCCAATGGTAAAAAGCATATCAAATTTCTCAGTGAAGCCTATAGTGGTTCTGCTCACGATTATGCCATTTTGAAAAACGAATTGCCCCCAGAGGAACGAATCTGGTTTGATAAACACCACTTGCATGTAGATCTGGGTTTCTTGGGGATTAGCAAAGATTATTCATCTCGACAAGTTAGTATACCTTTTAAAAAATCAAAGAACAAGCCACTCACAGAAGACCATAAAAACATCAACAAACAAAGGAGTTCAGTCAGGGTTAAAGTTGAACATTCAATAGGAGGATTAAAGCGATTTAGATTTTTATCGGACCGTTTACGCTGTCGAAATATTCAATTATATAATCTCGTCGCAGGTGCTTGTGCCGGATTATGGAATTTTTGCTTAACCAATTGATTCTCATACCGCAACAACCCTAATAAAATTTTGTGTGCTATTTTAGCGGTTTAATACGCAGTAAGGGGGCTAAATGGCACGGGGATTAATTGTATTTCAAAGATAATGGTATTAGCGAAACTGCAATGTTAAATTATCGGCAAATGTAAAATTTTAACAAAACTGGATGTTTGGCTTCGGGTGCGCTTGGGCCTGTACGTGCGTGAAGCCCACCCGCAGCATAATGCGACCACAGATTACCCGGATTTTCACAGATTTTTATAAACGATTAGCATGGCGGGGTACGGTCAGGTCGCGACCTAATGTACGGTCAGGTCGCGACCTAATGTACGGTCAGGTCGCGACCTGACCCTACGCCTTAATCACCTTCCCCCGATACACCGCCCCATTTTTCATTATGACCGACCAAAAATAAATCCCGTTGGATAAATTGCCCAGCGTTACGGGTACATCTTGATGATCTGCATAAAAGGCAAGCTGGTACACTAACTTTCCATGGCTGTCACGCAGGTACAAATCAGCGGCTTGGCCTTGGGCAGCGCCGGATACTCGGAAATAACAGCGGTCGTTGCTTGGGTTGGGAAAACAGCGCACATCGTCCACCGTTTCCTGCGGCCCTTGTACGGCTACAATTCCCAAGGAGTCACAAGGCGAATTGGCCAGCGTTGTCAAGCGATAATTGGGATAATACGGAAAACTGCGCACGTTGGTAACGGGCAAATCAATGCCGTTGGGCTTAAAATCAATTTTGTTGATTGCAGCACCATCCGGCTGATCAATTACCTGAAAGCGCTTGGCCCGCGAAGGCAAGCATCCATATATTTTGCCATCGGGGCCATTGATCAAATAATGAAATGAATTACCCGGCACGTAATACGGACTTAAATTGTACGGATCGTACGAATAGCGCATGGTATCAAGTTTTGGCATGGAGGCCTCCAGATCGGCCCGAAACAACACATTGTGCGATGTAGCATACAAATAACGCCCAGACGGTGAAAATGCCAGTCCGCCGCCCAGCACCCAATGCGAGGGCGCGTGCAGTTCCAGTCGATCGCTGAAATTGCCGGAACAACGGTCGAATTGCCATAAACTAACATAACAATCGCCCCAATTAGCCACCATACTGCCATCGGAGGAGGTAGCCGTTTGTGCATAATGTTCACACAAGGGAAGATCAGGCCCAATGTAGGGATCAACAGCCGTGATGCCGGTAGGATCGAGCAGCCAGCGATACCATCTTTTGTTGCCGAACTCCGGTGCCAAAATCCACCAATCCCGCCCGTTCCCATGCCGAATGGCCGTAAAATTGCCAAAATCGCCTAGTTTTAGAATCGTATTTTTGGAAACCACATCGCCCAGCCCATTGTCGAGCCGCATGTCGATCAGCGTGGCATACAGGGGCCCAATTTTCAATTTGCGGACCGTATCGTACCAGGCGGCCATGTGCAGGATAAAGTAACGATTGGTATCGCCGGGCATGGGCAATACCATGGCGCCTTGTGGTGCGATATTTCCTATATCCGGGCATACCTGCGTCTGTAAATTACTCGGGCTCAATCCCCAGCCGTTGGGCATCACCTGGTGCTGGCGGTTGCTGATGGCACAACCGTTGGTGTAAAACAGGATTTCACCGTCTGGTTTCACCGCAGCGGCTTCCGTACTTTCAAAATTGAAGGCCAGGTTGGTTTGCAAAGCTTGCACCCCGCCCTGAAACTGGATGCGCACATGGCCATACCCTGCAACACCCGGAAATTCGTTGTTGCCACCCAGCCAGGTTTGGTCGCTCAATTGAGCCCATGCCAATACCGGCATCACCCAAAGAAGAAATATTATTTTATTGCTATTCATTATTTTAAATATTTAGTTCTTTGAATTTAAAATCGGTGCCTGTGCTGCCCGTTCAATAGCCATTTCGGCCATGGTAGGATGGCGTTTTCGCGGTGTATCGTCTTTCTCCCGCGCCTGTCCGATGCCCGGAAGCAGCTTGTATTGACCAATTTTGCTTTCCGCAGGCGGGAACCAGCTGGTTTTGGAGAAGCCATCGCCTGGTTTTTGGCCATTTAAAGTATCGCAAGGGGCTCCCTCCCATTCGCCTAGGCGGTAATTGGGGTAGATGGCCATGGTACCGTTATTGTACTTCGTTAGGTCAATCCCGTGTTGCTCAATATCTGCCGCTACGCCTGGGAGGTCAGGACTATGGATTATATGCCAGGATAAGGTACCGTTGGTCGTGGAATAATAGATTTTTCCATCCGGGCCAAGATTTGGAATAAAAAATCCGGTCAAAAACGGCTCATTGGGCGAGGCTTTTCCGTCGAAATAGGCAATGGTATCTAAACTGGCTGCTATGTCCGGGGCCGAAAGATCCAGTTGGGTGACAAAGGACCAGGAAGACATGTACAAATGCCGGGAATCGGGCGCAAATACCGTTGCGAAACTAAAAAAATCAGGCTCGTTAAAGGGCAAAAGCCGCAAATTGGAAAAAGCGCCGCTGCAACGGTCAAAGTCAAAAATATACAAACCATGTTCTCCATCGGAACGCACATAGGTGTTCCCATCCGGTGAAATGGCATTTATAGATTGGTATTCCTGGGCGGAGTACCAATAAGGCATTTCGGTTTTAAAAGGGCCGTTTACCCCTGTTGGATCAAGTAAAAAAGTGTACAAATAGGGAGACGATAATTCGCCGATGATCACCCACCAATCTCGGCCATTACCATGTTTTACTGCCACGGGCGAAGTACAACTAACACTGGTAGGTAGCAAAATTTTGTTTTTCATGGTAACCTTACCCAAGCCATTGTTCCCATTCATATCCACAACGGTATAATAAAATGGAGACGAAAGTCCAGTTCCATATTCAATTGCCAAATGAAAAAAAGTATATTGGTTTTGTTTCCCGGGCGAAGGCAAGGAAAAACAAAAGGGTCCATTTGGATATGCATCATCTTTCCATTGTTGCCAAATAAGTCCTGGATTTAGAGTATCTCCATATAACATCACCTTGTGGGTCGTATCCCGAATAGATATTCCATTGGTGTAAAACATCAGGTGCCCACTGGAATCACTACCTATACCCGAATAAAAACTAAAATCAACTTTTCGCTTTTGGGGATAGAATTTAGGTGGCTGGAATGAATAATCTACTGCCATTCCTCCAAATAGAGCAGGTACCGGACTATTGTTACCGTAGCCATATAATTGGAAATTGTCGTGTTGTTGGGCATCGGCGGCCAATGGAAACAAGATGAGCATTATGATAAATCCTTTCATATTGAAGGAAAGGCCTGTTTGGGAATAGCACTCCCAAACAGGCATATTTAAAGGTTAGAAAAAAACTAATGGATCACTTCGAGCTTGGAGGAAGATTTGAAACCACGCTCAGGTTTATTCATAATTTTAAAAATGGTTAAAAATATTTAAGTGCCAGCATATACACGCTGACATACGTTTAAAAAAATAAAATTTTGTGTGCTATTTTAGCGGTTTAATACGCAGTAAGGGGGCTAAATGGCACGGGGATTAATTGTGTTTCAAAGATAATGGTATTAGCGAAACCGCAATGTTAAATTATCAGCAAATGTAAAATTTTAACATAACTGGATGTTTGGCTTCGGGCGCGCTTGGGCCTCGTGCTTGTACGTGTACGTGCATGAAGACCCTAAACTTTCTTAAAAAGAAACTTTATCACTAAAAATAACAACAAAATAACCATAACGAAACATTAGACCTTTTTAAGTTATCTGTTCTTTAAGTTTGCATTCGAGCACAAGTAAAAAAAGTGCCATTGTATAGGTTTGTGTTTGTTTTGATTTTTCACTTACACAAATACACATGAAGCACTGTTTACAATTTGCCGCTTCGGCAAAATTAATGCTGGTGTTTTCTTTCGTAAGCGCAATGTTATTTAATACCACTGCTCTTTCTGCAAAAGAAAACAACTTCACCGCTTTCTTTTCTTTTGAAAAAAAGAACGCGCCATCCGATGAAATGGTCGTAACCGGCCGTGTATTGGATGCAACCACCAACGAACCCGTTATTGGCTGTACCGTAAAAGTAAAAGGCGCTAGTCAGGGCGCAACCACCGATGTGAACGGAAACTTTACCATCACCGTTGCCGATGCAAGCGCTGTGCTTGTTTTTGAATACATTGGCTATGCACGTCAGGAAGTTGCCGTGGCGGGTCGCACCAATGTTGAAGTAACTTTAAGTTCAAGTGGACTGGAAATTGCACAAGTATTGGTGGTAGGTTATGGCAGCACCGCTAAAAAAGACCTCACCGGCTCTGCAAAATCTTTGAAAAACGACGATTTCAACAAAGGGATCATCAACTCTCCAGAGCAATTGCTGCAAGGTAAAGTGGCGGGTATCAATGTAACCAGCACCAGCGGCGAACCTGGTCGCGCGCAATCCATCACCGTACGCGGTCCTGGCGGCGTGCGTACCGGCAGTACCCCTTTGTTTGTGTTGGACGGATTGGCCTTGGACAACTCTACCACGGGGGGCGCTACCAACCCGCTTTCTTTCCTGAACCCACAAGACATCGAATCCATCGACGTATTGAAAGACGCTTCTGCCACCGCTATTTACGGTGCACGCGGCGCGAACGGCGTGATCCTGATCACCACCAAAAAAGGCAAAGCAGGTGTTTCTACCTTTAATTATAACGCCAGCCTGGGTATTTCTAACCTGACCAACGCTTTGGACGTATTTACGGCCGACGAATACCGTCGTGAAGTAGTGGCATTGGGCGGTACTTTGGACGACCGCGGTGCAAATACCGACTGGCAAAAAGAAATCACCCGTTCTGCCTTGACGCACAACCACAACATTTCGATGGGTGGCGGCGCTGGCAAATTGTCGTACTACGCTTCTTTCGGCTTGCAAAACCAGGAAGGCATCATCAAAGACAACCAATTGAACCGCATTACGGGCCGCTTGAATGCTACCCAGAAATTTTGGGACGATCACTTGTCGATCGATTTTAACCTGAATGCAACCAATACGAAGAACGAACGCCCTCCAATCGGGTACCTGATCGGCAGCGCCATCACTTCGAACCCAACGTACAACCCATACGACAGCGAAGGCAAGGCCCTGGTAGAACAAAACTACACCAGCCCGCTGAAATACCTCGAACTGGAACAGGATATCACCACGACCAACCGCGTAATCGGTAATATCTCCCCGTCGTTGACTTTGTTCAAAGGATTTGTGTACAAGGTGAACTTTGGTCTCGATAATTCGACTTCTACCCAGGAATTCCAATCCCGCGGAAGCAACTTGCCAAAACAGGATGGCCGTTTGGAAACACGTTATGTGACCAACACCAATAAATTGATTGAAAACTATGTAACGTACAACCGCAGCAGCGATCGGTACAATGTGACCGTGCTCGCAGGCCATTCTTACCAGAAGATTTTCGTACAAAGCCGCTCCAACAGCATCAACAAGTTCCCGGTTTCTGACCTGGAGCCACAATACAACCCCGGTTTGGGCCAGGATCTTACCTTGGCAAACAACAAACCAAGCGGTTCTGCAGTCGTAAACGAATTGCAGTCGTTCTTCTCGCGGGTGAATTTGCAATTGCACGACAAGTACCTGTTGACCGCAACGGTACGCGCCGACGGTTCTTCCAAATTCGGTGACAACAATAAATACGGTGTTTTCCCATCGTTCTCTTTGGGATGGCGCATTACGGAAGAAGCATTTATGCAAAATACCCCGTTTAGCGAGTTGAAACTGCGCGGTGGTTGGGGCCTTACCGGCAACCAGGAAATTCCTTCTAAAATTACCCAGTCGCTGTTTACGTCTACCGTTTCTTCTACGTCCAGCTACCCGCTTACACCAAGCGGTCCGTTCCCTGCTGGTACTTCTTACGCGCGTTTGGCCAACCCCGACATTCAGTGGGAGGTTTCTTCTCAAACGGATATTGGTTTGGACTTCGGTTTGTTCAACGGCGCCATTACTGGTACCGTGGATTTTTTCAACAAAGTATCGGATAACATCCTGTTGGAAGTAATTCCTGCCGACCCGGTTCAGCCAGCCAACAGCTTCTGGACGAACGTGAAAAACATGACCATCACGAACAAAGGCCTGGAACTTGAATTGAACTACCACTTGATGACCGAAAAAGGGTTCAATTTCGACATTGGTGGTAACCTGACCTTTATCAACAACAAAGTAAAGAACTCTCCTTATAGCGTAATTCCTTCCGGTAGCGCATCGGGTTCTGGTTTGACTTCTGCCACCATCAACGGTTATGTAAACGACCAGCCGATTGGTACGTTCTATTTGAAAGAATGGATCGGCATCGACGAAAATGGCTTGAGCAAATTTAAAGATACCAATGGCGACGGCTTGATCGCAGACAACGACCGGATTGCAGCAGGTACCGCTTTGCCAAACCGTTTGTTCGGTTTCAACACGGGTATCGGTTTCAAAGGTTTTGAATTGCGCGCAAACTTCAATGGCGTGAGCGGCAACAAAATTTACGACAACACCGCCAACTCGAATTTTTACAAATTGCGTTTGTCGAAAGGCATCAACACTACCCGCGAGGCGATTGCTGAATCTACTGAATCGATCAACAACGCAGCCCCTGTTTCTACCCGCTACTTGAAAGACGGTGCGTTTTTGCGTTTGAACAACCTTTCTTTGGACTACAACCTCGATACCAAACGTATTGGCCTGAACAAATGGGTAAAAGGCTTGCGCTTGTCGATCACCGCACAAAACCTGTTTGTGATCACCAAGTACGACGGTTACGATCCGGAAGTAAACACCGATGCTACCATCAACGGTATTTCTTCATACGGCATCGACTACCTGAGCTACCCACGGGCTAAATCCTTCATTTTTGGCTTAAATGTTAATTTCTAAACATAAAGAAACATGCAAAAAATTACCATTTTACTACTTACCCTGTTTTGCACTTTGCTTGCAACCAACAGCTGTACCGATTTGAAAGAAGAGGTACTGGACGAAACTTCTGCTACCGGTTTGTCTGAAAAACAGGCGGCTGATGGCATTATCGCACCGGTTTATGCCCTTTTGCCGAGCATTTTCCAACACACGACCTATTTTGCCATCCAGGAAATTTCTACGGATGAGGCCATTTTGCCTTACCGCGGCGGTACCGATTGGGGTGATAACGGGATTTACATCTCGATGCACCAGCACAACTACTTCACCACCGATCCAAACCTGCGCAATACCTGGAACCTGTTGTTGACCGGTATTTCGCGTGCGGTAACAGCGATCAATGAGTTGCCGAACAACAACGATCCTTCGGCGAAAACATACCTGGCAGAAGCACGCGGCATGCGCGCTTACTACAATATGATGGTGTTTGATCTGTTCGGTGTGGTGTTTGTAAAAGAAGATTTGAACGCGATTTCTACGATTTTGCGCGGAGAAGAGGCATTGAACTACATCATCAGCGAGTTTAATGCTGCGGAGCCTAATTTGGAAACCAACGTGGGTCCTGGTCGTTTGACCAAAAACGGCGTTTACGGCTTGTTGGCACGTTTGCACCTGAACGCTGCGGTGTACCGCGATCGTTATGCCACTTCCTTCAATTTCCAGGCGAGCGACATGGATAAAGTAATTGAATATTGCGATAAAATCATCGCTTCTGGCCAACACCAGTTGTCGAGCGATTACTTCTCGATCTTCAACGACGACAACAACTCGAACAAAGAAATCGTATTCGCGGTAGACCAGCGCGCTGAATTGAACGGCCACAACCGGATGGCGTACTTCTCTTTGTCGGGCGATATGTTCCCCTTGCCTGCATTCCCAAATGCAAACGGTACCGACGGTCCGGCCATCACGCCTGATTTTTACCAGTCTTGGGTAGCCGCTTATGGCGCACAAGACCCATCGGTTGATCCACGTTTTTACAAGCAAAACCTGTCTATTTACAGCAATCCAGGCGACTCTTGCGTGGATGCGGCTGAGTTCAACATCAACCGCGGTATTTTGAGGGGCCAGCAATACGGTTTGATCCGCAAAAACGGCGCCTTCGAAAAATGTCCAGACGGCAAAATGAAAGTTGGTAAATTGTTCAACGTTACCCGCAGCAAGCCTGATTTGCCCGTTAATTTCACCGAGCAGGTAGACTTCACCGTGGCAGGTAGCAATTACAGCACCGGATACCGCGTAGAAAAGTACCAATTCAGCAAAAAATCTGCCAGCGGCCGTAACTTCGGTGATGCGGACATCATCATCGTGCGTTTGGCCGATGTGTACCTGATGCGTGCAGAAGCAAAATTGCGCAAAAGCAACGATGCTGCCAGCGCTTTGGCCGATGTGAACACCGTGCGCGCAAGCCGCATCAGTTCTACCCCGCCGCCTGCCCTGACCAGCATGAGCCTGGATTTGTTGTTCCGCGAGCGCGGCTTCGAATTCTACTGGGAAATGTTGCGCCGTACCGACATGGTGCGTTTTGGCAAATACGAAGGCACCTGGACTGAAAAAACCAATGCAGATCCGTTGAAGCGTATTTTCCCGATCCCGCAAACTGCCATCGACGGTGCTTCTAATATCCCGGGGTATTTGGTGCAGAATCAGGGATACTAAATTAATACACCTCAACGCAATGCCGTTGATTTAAGATTAAATCCTTTCGTCAACGGTATTGCCTTAAAAGTAGTTAGATAAGATTACAGCCATATTTCATCTAGATTTGCCTAGCAATTCCATTTGAAATATGGCTTTTTCAGTATAAACTTAACCATTCCTTTCCTAAAACAACCGTTCAATCAGAATATCTTTGCATTTCACCTTAAGTTGTTGTACATGATGTATTTGCGCTCCTTTTTGCTCCTGCTTGTATGTTCCTGCTCCACCCTTGTGATCCAAGCCCAAGTGGATGCCGATGATTTACCCAAAGCAGCACAAGGCAAACCCGTCACCATGCCCTACAACCGGGCCGTACACTCCGCCGGAAAAGTGATCACCTTTGGCGATCCGCGCCTGGAAAACCACACTTTAGATGTAGCGCTGATGCCCGATGCGCGTTATTTGGTGCTCGAAGACCGCTACGGGATCGCCGTATTGGACCGCACCAAAAACCGATTAATTGCCCGCTGGACCTTCAGCGATGTGCCTGCCTACCGCGATTGCATGAGCACTTTTTCCGGGATCAAAGCCTTTGTGGACCAAGGCAAAACCTACATCGTGTGGGGTGCCGCCTGCCGCGAACGCGAACCCTCGGGCGTCATGGTAGCCCAATGGAATGCCGGCAAAATTGAACAGGTGGACATGCTGAACATCCCCAAAAAAGCCCCCGCCCCAAATTCCTTGCCCAATGAAGTAGAAGTACAGACCGAAAACGGCGTTTTGTACCTGTATGTGGTGCTCAATGGCAACGACCAATTGACCAAAATCCGCTTTTCCGACCGAAAGGTGATGTGGGCGGTTGATACCGGCATCGCCCCGTTTGGCGTAAAAATTGCCCAAAACAAAGTCTATGTAAGCAACTGGGGCGGACCCAAACCCACCGATCCTGCCCTGGAAACCGCCGGGGTGCCCTGGGGAGCGGCCTATACCGTCCCGCGCACAGGTGCAACTGCGCAAGGCACCGTTTCGGTTTTTGACGTCACCACCGGCAATGCCATCACCGAAATTCAGGTGGGCTTACACCCGAATGCGCTGGTTGTCAGCCCCGACCAACAAAAAATATACGTCGCCAACGGCAACAGCGATTTTATCTCCGAAATCATCGTAGCCAACGACAAAGTGCTGCATACCATTCCCGTCGGCCTTTTTCAGGCACAAGGCGGCTGGATCGGCAGCAGCCCCAATGGCCTGGCGCTGGATAGTCTGGGCCAAACCTTGTACGTATCCAATGGCCTCGACCATGCCGTGGCAGTCGTACAGTTGGGCGATACCCCTTTGTTGTTGGGTTTTATTCCGACAGAGGCCTACCCTTCCGGCCTGTTGTGCAACCACAACACCTTGTATGTAGCCAATTTGGAGGCCCGGGGCGCAGGAACCCGCAACACCACCGCCCGGATGTACAAAGAATTTCCGGGCTTAGGCAAAAAATTCAAAGGTGCCCAAAATGCCCACGAGCAGTACGCCTCTTTGTCGATCATTAAAGTGCCCAATGCCAAACGTTTGGCCAAATATACCCGTTCGGTCAAAAAACTTGGACAGGTGGTTCGGGCCGAATTAAGCACCCTCCTCCCCCGCCCCAATGTTGCCCCGCGCCCCGTGCCCGAGCGCATTGGCGAGCCCTCCGTGTTCCAACACGTGTTGTACATCATCAAAGAAAACCGCACCTACGACCAGGTTTATGGCGATTTGCCCGTTGGACGTGGCCTGAAATCCATGTGTGTTTTTGGCGATTCCGTGACGCCCAACCAGCATAAATTGGCCTTGCAGTACAATTTGCTCGACAATTACCAGGTTTCCGGCAAATCCTCCGCCGAAGGGCACCAATGGACCGACGCGGGCATTGTATCCGATTATGTGCAAAAAAACGTGCGCGCCTGGTTCCGCAGTTACCCGCACCGGCAGTACGACGCGATGGTGTACACCCAGGAAGGCTTTATCTGGAACCACGCCCTGGACCATGGCAAAAGCGCGCGCATTTATGGCGAGGCTTGTTACACCGAATTTGATGAAAAACTGAGTTGGAGCGATATTTACCACCTGTACCGCAAAAACGAGCCCTTTGTGTTTAAAAACACCTCCACCATCTCCAGGGTGCGGCCCATTTTGTCGCAAAACTTTCCGGGCTACGACAATCCGCGCATCAACGACCAGTTGCGGGCCGATGCCTTTATTGCCGAATTAAAAGCCTGGGAAGCCCAGCCCGGCGACAGTATGCCTGCCCTCATGCTGATGTCGCTGCCCAACGACCACACGGCCGGTACCAGTCCGGGTTTCCCCACCACCCGCGCCATGGTGGCCGATAATGACCTGGCCTTAGGCCGCATCATAGAAGCCGTTTCCAAAAGCCGTTTTTGGGCCAACACCGTCATTTTCATCACCGAAGACGATTCCCAGGGCGGCTGGGACCACCTTTCTGCCTACCGCAGCGGCGCGATGGTGGTGAGCGCGTACAGCCAGGGCGTGGGCATGGTACACACCGCGTACAACCAGACCTCCATGTTGCGCACCATCGAGCAAATACTGGGCCTGCCCCCCATGACCACCATAGACGCAACCGCCTTGCCGATGTTCGATTGTTTTAAAAACGAACCTCAAACGGGGAACTATCAATTCCTGCCCAACCGCATCCGACTGGATGAAATGAACCCGAGTTTGTCGGGTTTGGAAGGAAAAGCCTTGTATTACGCCCAAAAATCGGCCGAAAACACCGCGCAAGGCATTGATACGGGCAATGATGATTTGATGAATCGGGTGATATGGTTTTCGGTGAAGGGGGAAGTGGGGTATCCTGGGAGGTAGGGGGGGCATGCGTATCCGTATATTACATTACTGTTGATTTAAGATTTAAAATTACATGATTTCAGATTTAAGATGGAAGCGGCTCCTGTTTGGCGTTCATTCGCATCTTGTTGATTTGCAACGAAGTATATTCACGGATTGGTTTTCATAATGCTAAGCGTTATACCGCCATCTAAAATCTTAAATCATGTAATCTTAACTCTTAAATCCTTGTGCAACGGCATTTCCATATAGGACGGGAAGGCAGTAGTACCAGGGTATCAGAAAGTAAAAAAAGTAGCCTGGTTTGATTTGTTCAATTGTAATTATCTTTGTATACACACTACACCATTAAAAATACGAAGATGGAAGCATTGGAGTTCAGTACGCAAATAGAAGAGGGTGTAATTCGACTGCCCAAAGAGTTTGAGGCGTATCACAATGTCTTTGCACGCATTATTATATTGCCAGAGCAGCCATTCGATCAT
>Ga0247838_1005341_pt1 | contig 12992 bp, 7 predicted proteins | sample LaCruzMarch2015__5_FD_189097 | JGI IMG/M metagenome (GOLD analysis project Ga0247838, IMG submission 189097) | Freshwater microbial communities from meromictic Lake La Cruz, Castile-La Mancha, Spain - LaCruzMarch2015_15m | ecosystem: Environmental > Aquatic > Freshwater > Lake | place: Spain... | reverse complement strand
GCAGAGGCATCCAACACCAATTTCGAGGTCCCCGCCGTTGCCATCTCAGCGGGAGCGATCCAGGCGAATCAGCTCCTCAGGGGATGGATCAAATTTGTGTACCCCCTGCTGGCCGGCCAAAGCCTGCAGGTCTGCTATGGCCTGACGGCGCCTCTCGCGGGGATCACCACCGCATGCCATTTGCAGATCGCTCAGGGCTTGCTGGCTCAGGCTGCGATGGTGCTGTCGTGCCCGTAGCTGGAGCATTTGATGGAGCGGGTCAGGAAGATCGCGGATTTGCAGAGTGACCATTGGCTTCACTTCATGCATTATGCATGCATTCTACTTGAAATTGGCTTAGCAAAGGCAAGCTCCGATCCCGCTCGCTCAGCTCACAGGCCGGCAAGGGCCAATCGATTGCCAGCTGCGGGTCATCCCAGCGCACACCGGTTTCGGCCTCTGGCACCCAGGCACCGGAATGGAGATAGAGCAGTTCACTGCCGGGCTCCTGCACCTGGAAGCCATGGGCACAACCCTCAGGGATCATCAGCGCATTGCCGCGCTCTGGGCTCAGCTCCAGCCCATACCACTGGCCGTAGCTGCTCGACTCTGGCCGCAGGTCTACCGCCACATCCCACACCCGGCCGCGCAGGCAGCGCACCAGCTTTGCTTCGCTGTGGGGCGCTGCCTGCAGATGCAGACCCCGCACTGCACCCAACTCCTCGGTGCGGCTCAGGTTCACCTGGGCAATGGGGCGAACACCCCAAGCCTCAGCGAAAACTGGCTCTTGGGCGCGGAAGGCATTTAGAAAGGCACCTCGATGATCGCGGAACTGGTGGCTCACGAGCTCCACAACGCCGGGGATTGGGGTGGGGCGGAGTCCTGGCCGGATCATCAGCTAAACCGGTGGCTTCGGGTAAGCATGAAATTGCTCAATTGGGATCATTCAGGGCAGGGAGCTTGCCCTCCAGCACCTTCTGGTAAAGAAGCGCTGCTTGGGCTGACGTAGAAACTTCAGCCGCATCACAGTTAATAACTATATATTGGTCGGAAATCTTAGAATAGAGAGATTCATCAAGCCGTTGATCTTTCCGCCAGGATACAAGCTGTTGCTCATACCCGGATTGATACCAAGCGGAAATTTCATGAAGCTTAGTCAGATACTGCTTTCGATCAAAGTCAACGGACATCCTCATCATCTCATAAACGCACCAAGGTTGGCTTATATATTCTCCGCCGATGTATGAGTCGAGAAGACCTTCCACAATGGCATTGCAATCGAGATCGGGCAATGATGTGCCGTTGCAGGATGAATAGGCAATAAACGCCTTGCACGCGTCATTGTAGATTTGAACGGTTAAAGAATTGTAAGCTGCAAACGGACCAGTCATTATCGCCTTAAATTGCTCCCCTTGAAGCTCTGACATATAGCGCTGCCATTCACCACCAGGTTCTTTTTTTGTTGCCGACATCCCATTACTGCGAGCCGATATGCCACTGAGCGAAAGTGGAATACTGATTAAGCCGTAGGAGTCTACAAATAAAAGCGAAGCATAAGCCGTAAATACATCTACGGCTTGTGTTTGCTTTAAAAAGATGGACCGCTGAGCTTCTATTCCCTCCAACTCGGCTTGGGCACTGCGCAGACGTTCTAACAGTGCGGCCGGATAAAACGAGTTGTAGATGCTTGGCAAGCTATGATAGGGAATATAATGTGTGCAACAGGCCTCGATCACGGGCTTCGATTGCTGAAGGCTAACGGATATTTCTCGCCAACAATGTAACGTGTTAGGTTTTAAATTAGAAAAATCTTGCTGTTCGTAATCCGGCCAAAAATAGGGTCTACGAAACCAGCATAGAGGGTAATCGGGGCACTGAGCAAAGAAGTTGTCTGCATAAGCGAAAGCAGATGGCAGCAAAGCATCATCGTCTCCAAGAGTCGTAACGTATTCTCCTCTTGCTTGCGTAATTCCAAAGTTAAAGTTGTGCTGCATAGAAAGCAGCTGCCCGGTAAGTACATATCGCACGCGAACGTCATTGATAGGCTCGTAGACTTTTATAACCTCCGGCCAAGTAGTATTGCCATTAATGGAGACAATGACCTCAATATCATGTCGATCTGAAGCTAGGCAGCTTTCAATGGCCGAATTGAGATACGCGAATCGATCGCGCGTTGGAATGACAACAGAATACTTTACCATGTTAGATTAGGATTAGATTATTGGCGATGTTCATGTGGCCTCCTAAGAGCACAAGATGGTAAAAGTGCATGCTTGAGATCTGGGATAATCCATTCTTGTGGTATGTAGCCGCCGAGAATTGTTGAGTAATGCCCAGGAGATTGCACAAAGTATATCGCTCACCGGTTCGATCTTGATTGCTCGGGTTAATTCGTCCTCCAAGCTTGATCGCTCAGGCAGACCGGCTGTCCGAGATCAAGGCAGTCTGTCATTAACTTAGTGGAGATCCTCAGGGTCTCCGTTCACGCCAAGGTGATAAAAAAACAAGCTGCTGCTCAAGCATTCAAATCATTCTAGGGCACTGGCATCAATACCAACAACCTCACCAGCACGCTGGTGTAGTGCCCCGGTGGCTAGCTCATGCCTAGGCTTATAGAGCAGGATCCATTTGTTCCAGGCCTAGGTAAGGGCCTTCGTATCCAGTGAAGCCGACTAATGCGTGGGTAGAGCGAGTCTTTTATCGAGCCTGGTTCACCAAGTGAAGTCCATCAGCCTCCAGGCTCGTCGATACACCATCCACACCACCAGCGGCCTAAGCGGGTTTAGCAAGATCAGCGTGCCTGCCCCGCCCTGGAATCAAGCCTCCCCCTTCACGCACTGCAGCTTCCAGCACAGGTGCGTGCCGGCCCACCACTGGTTCACCAGCAGAAACTCACCGCGAAAGCCGTATTGGTGGCCTAGATCCAGGCCCCAGGGGTCTACGGCGCTGCCATCGAGGCCCTGGCGGCGGGCGAAGTAGCTCACCGTGCCTTCGGTGATCACATTTACATGGGTGGGATCCACAAAGGCCGCCATCGAGGGGTAGGCGGGCGTCTGCGCGAAAAACAGCCCGCCCGGTTTCAACACCCGCCAGATCTCGCTCATGGTGTCGATGAACGGATTGAGCAGCTGGCTATTCACCACCGCGGTACGCGGCAGATGTTCGATGAAATCAAAGGCACTGATGAAGTCCACGCTGCTGTCGTGCAATGGCAGCGGCTCGTAGCCGATCACGCAGGGATACACCCCTTCTTGATTTGTCATCACATCCAGGCCGATCAAGCGTTCCGCGTCGAAGGGATTGCGCGGTTTGCCCCCGCAGCCGATGTCCACCGCCAGACGCTCGCCTTCGTTTAATGCCACCTGCAGGCGCGGCCGTGGGCTGGTGGGATCGGGCAGGGGAATCGCAGAACTCATCGCAGGGGCTGGTGGAGCTAGGTGTTGATGTACGAAATAATCATCGGCCTCGCTGTGGCGCAGCACATGGGCTGGATGCAGCAGCTCGCCCAAAGCGGCCGTGGGCAAGTGGGCAATCCTGGCCTCCGGGTTGAAGGTGTGGGTGCCGTCGCCATCAAAGCCGATGTTGCTGGCCAGGTTCACATTCGGCAGGGCCGCCAGGCCGCCATTGGCCATCACCGTGTAGATCCACTGGTAATCCCAGGTGTCCGGCTGGTTGTGGCGGTGCAGCCGCTCCCAGATACCCGCCCAGAAGCGCCGCTCCGCTGCATTGGGGAATAGGTGGCTGAGGGCGCCGGAATCGCGGAAGGCCGGCCAGCTGCTTAGATCCGCGTCGTACTGACGCCAGGCTCGCCGCCAGCTGGCCCAGCCCCAGCAGTGCGGTAGGTGGCTGAAGTAATAGCTGCCGCTGCCGCGCCACTGGCCATCTTGAAAGTTGTCGCCGCTGATCGCCCACACCCGTGTGTCGTGGCGGTAGTGCTCCAGTAGCTCGGCGCAGTAAGGGAAGAAATCGGGATGCACCACGATGTCGTCCTCCAGGATGATTCCCTCCTCCTCCTGCTCAAAAAACCAGCTGATTGCGCTGCTCACCCCAAGCCGGCAGCCCTGGTTGTGCTCGCTATAGAGACGCTCCACCTGGCAGGGCCAGTCCACCTCTGTCTCGATCACGGCCCGGGTGGCGGCCACTTTCTCGGCCTCTTCTGGCCGGTTGGGATTGGGCCCATCACAGGCCACATACAGCCGCTGCGGCGCCGCCGGCCGGATGGCATCGATCACCTGGCGCGTGGTGTGCGGTCGGCGCCAGGCCAGCAGCAGCACCGGCGGGGTGGGCAAGGGCATAGAAGACATGGAGGGCCGTTTGGGGGCGCCGCAAGCGTTCACTGCCGTGCAGACACAACAATCACCTGAAAACCAACCGGCGGACGCGAGCGGTGCTCCAGCGCCACAGCCGGAGGGATGGCGGCAGACGCTGCAAATTAACCCTGCTACTGCTGCTTGTCACTGCGCAACGGTGACAAGCGCCTGGAGCTGCACACTGATGCAAGCTGCCCCCGGCATCCTGCCCGTTCCCGCTGCGATGCCACCGTTGCAATCCCCTGGGGCGACAGGCCTCTGGCTTCTACACGGCGCCATGCAAGACCGGCGCCAGTTTCTGCCGCTGCTGGCGCAGCTGCCGGAGCGCTTGCCCGTGCTGCTCAGCGATCTGGCCGGCCACGGCCAGCGCCGTGAACACTGGCGCCATCTGCAGCACCTTGATCCCGCCGGCCTGGCGGCCGACCTACTGGAGCGTCACCACCAAGCTGGCCGCAGCGGGCCGCTCTGGCTGGTGGGCCACTCCCTTGGCGCCCTGGTGGCTCTCGCCCTGGCGCAGCGCCTGGCGCAGCAGGGGGTTGTGGCCGGCCTGATCCTCGGTGATCCACCGCTGCTGCCGCGCGACATCCCAGCGCCGCTGCAGGCCGGTGCCCTAGCCAGCACCGACCCGCTCGAACAGCAGCTGGTGGCCGATAGCTTCTTCCACTTCCAGCACGACGGGCCCTACCTCGAGCAGCTGGCAACCCTGGCCGCTGTCTTGCCGGTGCATCTGCTGGTGGGGATGCAGGGCGCCTTCCGCCGCGCCGATGGCTTCAGCGATTGCGGCACCCTGGTGGGGCCGGCCAGCCGCGAGCGCCTGCTGGCTTTGGCCACTGAGAGGCCAGGGCTGGGGCTGCACGGCATCGCCGACGCCGGCCACTTTGTGTTTCACGCCGCCAGCGGCCAGGCCCTGGTGGCCCAGCTGCTGGCCGAGGCCTGAAGCCCTCAGGCCAGTGGCAGGGCACCCCACTTGCCGCGATAGGCCGCCGCCGCCGCCTGCCAGTCGGCATCGAGATTGCCGGTTTGCCCGTGAGTGCAGCTGATCGGCCAGGTGCCCGGCACCAGCCCCAGGGCCAGGGCGCTGCGGCAGAAGTCGCTGTCGTAGCCGTGGAAGCGAAATTGCGGATCGAAGCGCAGGCCGGTGCGTTTGAGGGTTTCCAGCCGGGTGGCCAGAAACACGCCATCGAGCAACTCGCACACCGCCGGGGTGGGGCCAAACTCCAGCAACTGGGGCTGCAGTGGATCGAGGGTGTTGATCATCCCCGACAACCCCTCGCTCTGGCGCAGTGGGCGGCCCTCGCCATCGAGGCGATGCAGCCAGCCGGGCTGATCGGCGCTCACGCCTTTGGCGCCAGCCAATCCCACCACATCAAATCGCAACATCGCCTCCCACAGCCGCTCCGCCACAAACCAGTCGTGGATGAACAGGTCGTCGTGCACGAACAGCACAATCCCCTCTGCCGGCAGCGCCTCGATCGCCGCGTTGTAGGCCTCACCCAGCCCCATCGCCGCCGGGCCGTGATTTTCGGTGCGTAACTGCAGCTGCGGCCTTAGCGCTAAGGGCATCTGGCTGAGGCTGCGGCCCAGCAGGGTGCCCCGGTCAAACTCGCTGGCCTGCGACCGGGTGACGCTGACCGCGTACCAGGGGGTCGGCATCGAAGATCCATTAAAAGTTGCATTCAACATTACCGGCGGCTCAGTAATAATTCCGCTCATAAGGAGAACAGCCGTGGCACGACAGAAGGGGTTCAGCCAGCGAGCCAAAGCTCCCGCTAAGGCTGCCCGCTCCGCCACCAAGCCCCGAGCCACGGCTCCCCCAGCAGTGCCGCGCGATGGGGAGGAGCCCCTGCCCGCCGCCCTCCAGGCCGTTGTGAATCAGCACCTCGCCGGCGACCTTGAGGCGGCCGAGGCCGGCTACCACTCCTGGATCGAAACCCAGGGCGACCACTCGGTGGTGTGGTGCAACCTCGGCGCCATCTCCCTGCGGCGCCAGCACTTCGCTGAGGCCCTGGCCCACCTGGAGCGCTCCCTCGCGCTCAACCCCACCTACGCCGTTTCCCTGTTTAACCGCGGCAACGCCCTGCGCCTCTCCGGCGCCCTCGCCCAGGCGGAACAGGTGTACCGGCAGCTGCTGACGCACCATCCCAGCCACGTGGAGGGCGCCATCAATCTGGCCCTCTGCTGCTACCTGCAGGGCCACAAGGCTGAGGCGGTGGCGGTGTATCAGCCGCTGCTGCAGCGCCTGCTGGCCGCGGGCGAGGCCGGCCGCCAGCCGGCCCAGCTCGCCTCGATCGCTTCCAGCCTGGGCGTGGCCCTGGCTGATTTGGGCCAAAGCGAGCCGGCGATCGCCGCCCATCACCAGGCGGTGGCCCTCAACCCCACCGACGCCGCCGTGCACTTCAACCTGGCGGTTGCACTGGCGGCTGCCGGCCGGGCAGCGGAGGCGATCGCCTCCTGCCGCAGTGCCGTGGCGCTTGATCCGGGGCACGTTGGCGCCTGGCTCAACCTCAGCGCCTGGTGGCGGGTGGCCGGGGAGCCCAAGCTGGCGGCGGCGGCGGCGGAGCGGGGTCTGGCGCTCCAGCCCGCCTCCGTCGACCTGCTGCGCAACCTGAGCGTGCTCTGGGCCGAGCTGGGCGAGCCGCGCCTAGCCCTGAAATTCCACGCCCGCCTGGCCGCCGCCCTGCCAGAGGATCTCCAGGTGGCCTTCGACCTGGCCATTCGCCGCGCCGCCTGCGGCGATGGCGCCGGCGCCGAACTTGCCTACCACCAGCTGCTCGACCAGCAGCCCCAACACGCCGCTGCCCTCTCCAACCTGGCGGTGCTGCGCCTGGCCGCCGGCGATCCCGCAGAGGCTGAGGCCCTGCTGCGACGAGCCCTGGCGGAGGCCCCCGCCTTCCTCGATGCCCGTTACAACCTCGGCGTGGCCCTCGCGGCTCAGGGGCGGCAGGAGGAAGCGGAGGAGGTTTACCGGGCCGTGCTGGCGGTGGATGCCGACCATCCCAAGAGCCTCGTCAACCTGGGCGCCCTACTCAACCAGCGCGGCGACTACAGCGCGTCTGTGCAACCGCTGCGCCGCGCCGTGGCCGTGGCGCCGGCCTTCCCCGAGGCGCTGCTCAACCTGGCCACCGCGGAGGGTGAACTCGGCGCAATTGTCGAGGCCGAAGCCCTGCTGCGGCGGGCGCTGGCGGAGCGTCCCACCTATGCCGAGGCCTGGTTCATCCTGGGCAACGTGCTCCATCACAGCGGCCAGGCCGCGGAGGCGGTGGAGGCCTACGCCTCCTGCCTGCGGCTGGCTCCCCGGCACGCCATGGCCTACACCAATCGTGGCGTGAAGCTGGGGGATCTCGGCCGCCACGTGGAAGCGGTGGAGAGCCACCGGGCCAGCCTGGATCTCGACTCCAGCAATGTCACCGCCTGGTACAACCTCGGAAATTCGCTGCACAAATTGCAGCGCAACGAAGAGGCGCTACAGGCCTTCGCCAAGACCCTGGAGCTGGATCCGCACTTTTACAGGGCCGAAGCCAACCAGGCCGTTGCCCTGCAAGACCTCGGCCGGCTCGACGAGGCGGAAGCCGCCTACCGGCGCTCGATCGCCCTGCATGAACCCTTCGCCGATCACCACTACAACCTCGGCGTGCTGCTCAAGGAGCGGGGCGTATTTGAAGAGGCGGCCCGCTGCTACCGGCGGGCGATTGAGCTGAAGCCCGATTTCGCCACGGCCCTCTCAAATTTGGTGTATCTGCTTTCGTTCAGCCAGATCGAAACGCCCGAATCCACCTTGGCCGCCACCCGCGACTGGGTGCGGGTGTTCTGTGAACCCACCCTGCCAGCGTTCCAGCAGCGGTCGATTCCTCTGGATCGGCCCCTGCGGCTGGGCGTGATCTCAGCTGAGCTGGGCTCCCACGCGGTGGCCTACTTCCTGCGTTCCTATCTGGCCCACCACGATCCCGCCCGCACCCGCGTGCATCTCTACAGCACGGTGGAGCGGCCCGAACCGCAGCATGCGGAGGTGCTGGCCCTGGCCGAGGCGCACACCTCTCTGGTGGGTCTCGATGACGCCAGCGCCCGTGAGCAGATTCTGGCCGATGAGATCGACATCCTGATCGACACCACCTCCCACATGCGCGGCAACCGCCTGCCGCTGCTGGCCCAGCGCTGCGCGCCGGTGCAGTGCCACTGGATCGGCTTCCACGGCAGCACCGGCGTGCCAGCGATCGATTGGTTCATCGGTGACGACGAGGTGACCCCCCCCGCCCAGGCCCACCATTTCTCCGAGGGCATCTGGCGGCTGCCGCGGCTGTGGGTGTGTTATCAGCCCCCCGAGGGCGCGCCAGCCCCAGCGCCCCGGCCCCTCGATGGCCAGATCCGCTTTGGCTCCTTTAACAACCTGCTCAAGGTGGGCCCGGCCAGCGTGGCGCTGTTCGCCCGGGTGCTGCAGGCGGTGCCTAATAGTGTGCTGGTGCTCAAGGACGTGCGCTGCGCTGATGCCTTCATGCGCGGCCGGATCGAGCGGCAGCTGCAGGAGGCCGGCATCGCCGCCGAGCGGCTGCAGCTGGTGGAGCGGGTGGCCGATTGGAACGCCCATATGAATCTTTACAACGAAATCGATGTCGCCCTTGATACCACCCCGCTCAACAGTGGTACTACCGGCTTCGATGCTTTGTTTATGGGCACACCGCTGGTGGCCCTGCGCGGCAACTGGATCGGCGGCCGGCTCACCTCCGCCATGCTCACCGCGCTGGGCCGATCTGAATGGATCGCCGAAGACCAGGAGAGCTTTGTGGCGATTGCCCGACACTTGGCCGCCGATCCTTTTTCTCTGCGCGAGCTGCGCACAACGCTGAGGGCCGAGGTGCTGGCCAGCCCCCTCTGCGACGGCGCAGACATGGGCACGATGTTCGACAGGGCACTAAACCGCATGGCCTTGCACCACAACAGCAGCAAGTGCGTAAATGCGCATTAACGCAGTTGCTTAGCAAAGCTGCATATGTAGTGCAATATTTAAGCCAGTGAGTTGGCTCAGGTCACCTCCTTCGTCCCCCCCCCTGAAAGCAAAGTGACTTCATTTTTTGCCCTCGTCACTCAGGAGCTGACCTGAGATGGCATTGATCTTTGTCAACGATTCCGACATCACGATCGGTAGTGGCGGAGTCCTCAGCGGTACCGCGAACGGCACCGCGGCGGCCGTCTCCGGCACCGTCAACGGCAATGCCAACGCCTCGGCCAGTTCCGGCCTGGTGGGCTTTGCCAGCAATGTCGGCATGACCGCCGGCGCCGGCGCCACCATCACCGGCTTTGAGGTGGGCAACATCACCGCCGACGCCACCAGCGTCAGCGGCATTGCCAACTCCTCCTCCACCCTCACCAGTGCCGGTGGCTTCCTCAACTCCAACCTGAGTGCTGGCGCTGGCGCCAACGTCACGCTGGATGCGCGCAACAACGCCATCGGCATCGCCACCACTACGGGCAATACCAGTGCTGATTCTGCCCTGACTGATGCCAACATCGGCAGCTCGGTCGGCATCGACACGCTCGGTTCGATTGCGGTCGGCAGTGGCTCCGTCATTGGCGTGACCCAGATCAGCGTTGCCGGCGCCACCGCCTCTGCCACAACCGGAGCCGCCTCGGCTAATGCCGATTTCGGCCTGGCCGCAGGCATCAACGACAGCACCATCTCGGTTGGTGATGGCGGTAACACTTCGGTGGGCACCCAGGCCACGCTCAGCGCGGTAGCCACCAGCGTCAATGGCGGGTCTACTGCCATTGCTGGTAATGAAAGCGTCTTCGACAACGTCGGCATCGGTGCCAGCATTGTCACCGTGGGCGGCTCATCGACGTCGGTTATTCAGGCCTTCTCGTTCGTCAACGCCTCAGCCGGCACAACCACCGGCGCCGCGATAACGACCGCCAACGGTGGCAACACCTTCGGCTTAGAAAGCGTTGATCTGAGCGTCGGCAGCGGCTCCACCACCAACGTCACCGCTCGCCTCACCGAGGTGGCCAGCGCCACCACCGTGAATGGCACGACAGCCACCACCGACAGCGGCTTCGCCAATGTCGTTGGTATTGGCGGCGCCACCACGCCCACGGTCGTCGTGGGTGCCAGCAGCACGCTGAACGCTGACGCGATCTCCAGTCTGACCGGCTCCGCCACCGGCACCAATGCCAACGCGGTTGCCGATGCCGATGCGGGCGATGTGCTCGGCTTCGCTGATGGCACCCTCAACGTAGGGGCCACTGCGACCTCCACGCTCCGCGGCATCTCCGATGTGCTGGCTGAAGCCAGAACTACCACCGGTAGAGCTACAGCCAACGGCGATGGTGGTAACACCTTCGGTATCGACAACGCCGACATCACCGTTGGTGCCGGCGGCACGATTGCTGCTGTTGCAGACCTCGGCCTTCAATCCACGGCTGCTACCACCAACGGTTCTGCCGCTCTGGCGAACAGCACCTTCGCAAGCGTTGTCGGCATCGGCGGAGTCGGGAGCACCATTCCTGACAGCACCATCAACATCGGCGGCAGCGGCACCCTCACTGGCACCGCTATCTCCAGCGTTGGTGCTACGGCAAACGCTGTAAACGGCTCCGCTTTCGCCGATTCCCTCGGCGGTGATGTGGCGGGCGCTGAAGCCACCACGATCACAGTGGGCCAGAACCTGGCCGGGGCTACCACCACGGGCGGCGTCACCAGCCCCAACTTTGCGGCTCAGGCCTCCACCACCGCTGCGGCCACCACCGTCAACGGCACGGCGGATGCCAACGCCAACGCTCCTACGGTTGTTGGTCTCAACAGCAGCAGCGTCACGGTAGGCGGCAGTGTCACCAACGGTGCCGGCACGGGCACCTTGTTTGGCTTCGGCTCCGGCACCATTAGTGGCGCAGCCGAAAGCGTCAACGGCAATGCCTTGGCCGATGGCGGTCAGGCTGTGTTCGGTGTGAATGACACCCTCGTCAATATCAGTGGTTCCGGCAACCTCACCGGTCAGGCCACTGGCCTCGGTGTGGTTACTGCCACCACGGTTGTTGGCACTGCCAACGCCGACCTGGGCACCTTCACCGCCACCGGTATTGATACGGCTACCGACACCATCACCATCGGCGCCAGCGGTGATGTCTCCGGCTTCTCCAGCCTTCGCGCCACCAGTGCCACCGGCACAGGCGGTGTGATTGCCCAAACCGTGGGCAGCCTGGCAGGCGTCGGCACCGCCACCGCCAACTTGGATGTTGGTACAGCTACCGGTATTGATGCCACCGGCTCCTCCATCTCCGTGGGTGGCACCGGCAGCATCACCGGCCGCGCCGTGTTCGGCTCCGGCTCGGCGACTGGTCTCACGATTACCGATTCCTACGACGTGATTGCCTCGGTGCTGGGTAATGGCTCCTCCGCCATAGCCGATGCCGACAACATCGATGCCATTGGCATCAGCGGCGGTACCCTCACCGCTGGCGCCGCTGGCGGCAGCATCGAGGGTTCAGCGGTGGCTGGTCTGAATGTTCAGGCCTCCACCCAGAACAACGCTGCTGGTATTTCCACTGCCACGATTGGCGACTCCACCAACGTCGCAACCGTTGCTGGTATCTCTGATGCCACGCTCATCGGTGGCCAGGCCGGCACCAACACCATCGCTGGTCGCGGTGTGGGCACGTTCAATGCCGTCGCAACCTCAATCGGTGGCGACAGCACGGCGTCCAGTACGGCTAATGCCTTCGGTATCACCGATTCCTCTGGTGGGGCTGGCACGATGAACCTCGGCGGCAACGTTGAGGCGATCGCCAGGTTGGTCAACACCGTCACTGCAACGACGGTGCAGGGCAATGCGATTGCTACGGCAACCAGCAACGCCGTGGGCCTGAACAACTACAACGTCACCATCATTGGCGGCGGAAGTGTTACAGGCAGGGCCGATGCCCTCTCAAGGGCTGTCGCTTCCGACACCACCGGTTCCTCTGACGCTACCGCCACCCTCTGAGGCCAGGGCGCCTCACCGATCAACAGTGGTGGTTTCCCACCACTGCTGATTTTTTTCATAATCTTCGCCCGCGTCCCTGCCGATGGCCCGCCAGCCCGTTGTCGCCCAGTCCACTGCCGTTGCCCTGCGCTTGCCGCAGAACAGCAGCCAGTGGCTGGGCAGCAGCGTCAATCTGGCGGCCAACCCCGAGGCCTACGCCACCGCCCGTACCGTGCTCGGCACGGATCCTGTGGTGGCCGAAGCCTCGGCTATCGGTTTAGGCGCGGGCGCTTCTCCCTATTACCGGCGCCTTGCTGAGGCAAGGCAACTCAACTCCTCCGGTCTCAGCCTCTACACCGGTGGCGGCACAATTGAAGGGGTTGCCCAGGCTGAGGCCAATGCTGTTGGTCGCGGTGACACCACCTCCACTGCTCGCGCCCTAAACACCGGCCTGGCGGGCCTCAAGGTTTACAACAATTACTTCGGGGATCTGCTTGTCGGTCGTGCCGACACCCCCTTTGAAGCTCGTGCTACGGCCCGTGGCGGCGCCGACCTCCCACCGCCTGCTGGCAGCACGCCCACGTCGCGTCTTGATGCCCTCTCGCGTGTGCGCGGCATCGAGTCCAGCACGGTGCTGGGTCAGCCCAACGCCACCGTGGCGGCCACCACCACCCTTGATCTGGGCAATCGCAGCGCCACCCGTGTCCAGGCCAGTGGCCAGGCCGATGCTGTCGGCCTGGATCGCGTCACCGCC
>Ga0247838_1005324_pt1 | contig 13024 bp, 8 predicted proteins | sample LaCruzMarch2015__5_FD_189097 | JGI IMG/M metagenome (GOLD analysis project Ga0247838, IMG submission 189097) | Freshwater microbial communities from meromictic Lake La Cruz, Castile-La Mancha, Spain - LaCruzMarch2015_15m | ecosystem: Environmental > Aquatic > Freshwater > Lake | place: Spain... | reverse complement strand
GAGATTTCTTTTTCGTTCTCCACCGCAAAGTTGGGCTTCTGCGTGTAACCCATGACCATGGCGGTGAGGTTGGAAGGGAACGAGCGAACCGTTACGTTGTACTCTTGCACCGATTTGATGTAGCGGTTGCGCGCCACGGTGATGCGGTTCTCGGTGCCTTCCAGCTGCGCCTGCAAATCCCGAAAGGCCTGGTTGGCCTTGAGCGTGGGGTAGCTTTCACTGACCACCATCAACCGTGACAGTGCCCCGGTCAACTGCCCCTGGGCTTGCTGGAATTTCTGGAACGCGGCGGGGTCATTGATCAGCTCCGGCGTGGCCTGAATCGACGTGGCCCTGGAGCGCGCCTCAATGACCTGGGTTAGCGTGTCCTGCTCGAACTTAGCCTCGCCCTTGACCACGCTGACCAAATTGGGTACCAAATCGGCACGGCGCTGGTACTGGTTGAGGACCTCGGACCAACTGGCCTTGATTTGTTCATCCCCGCTTTGAAACGTGTTGTAGCCGCAACCCGACAGGGTAAGGGTCAGGGCCAAAGCGAGGGCGGGAGAGAGTTTGCGCATGAAGGGGCTCCGGTGGTGGGTGGTCCGATTCTAGGAGCGCGCTGTACCGGGTCTTGAACATTCGAAAAAATCGCCTCTGTGCTGGGGGGCTGCTTACTATTGGTGCAGGGTCGCGCTGCTTGCCGCTGCATGGCCTGTCTGATGGATTCACTTTTCTGTCATAATTTTTTGTTACGGTTGGGGGCTTTCGTTGGCTAGGCTGCGGGAAGCAACCACCCAATAGGAGCCGGAGCGCAATGTCAGAACCCCATGCCGCACATACTGCGCTAAAAAAGGCACATTCCGATTTGCAGGTGGAAAACACCGAGCTTCAACACCAAAAGGAAATAGCGGAGTCTGAAAGCCGGGTGCTGCGCGAGGTATGCGAAGAGTTGGAAATCCTGTTTGCCAACGCCCCAATTGGTATCTTGTTTGCCTACAACGGGGTCATCGCGCGTGCCAACCCGCTGGCCGCGGACTTGCTGGCCTATTCGGGTGGCCCCGAAGCTATGCTGGGCATGCCCTCGGTCAGACTGTTCGAGTCGGATGCGGACTACGCGGCCTTTGGCGCCGCAGTGGTTCCGGGCTTGATCCGCGATGAAACCGTGTTTGTGCACTGGCGGCTGCAGCGCCGGGATGCCACCAGCGTCATGGTGCGCATGACCGGGCGCCCGCTGCCGTCCACCCGCTACCAACGCGGCGCGATCTGGATGCTGGAAGACATTACCGATGAGTTGCGCATTGAAGACGAGCTGCGCCTGCACCGCGAACACCTCGAACAACTGGTGGATGAGCGCACCGCGGAGCTACAAAAATCCAACCTGCTGCTCACGGAGAGCAACCGCCGGCTTGAAGAAGCGCATGTGCAACTGGTGCAAACCGAAAAGCTATCGGCCCTGGGCTCATTGGTGGCCGGCATTGCCCATGAACTCAATACCCCAATTGGCAATAGCGTCACCGTTGCCAGCACGCTGCACCACAGCGCCCAGCAGATGTTTCACGATCTGCGAGAGGGCAAGCTGCGCAAATCCACTTTTGAGCAAACCCTCTCGGACACGGTTGGCGGGGCGGATGTGCTGATGCGCAACCTGCGCCGTGCTGCCGAGTTGATCAGCAGCTTCAAACAGGTCGCTGTCGATCAGACCAGCAACCAGAGGCGCCACTTTGACCTGAAGATGATGCTAGACGACCTGCGCCTGGCCTTGGCACCCATGTACGGCAAGACCCCGTTTGCCCTGCAAATGGAGCTGGTAGGCGATATCCAGATGGACAGCTACCCGGGTGCCATGTCACAAGTGTTTACCAACCTGATCAGCAATGCGTTGGCCCATGGGTTTGAAGGGCGCTCGCAGGGGCGCATGCATTTGCAGGGCCGCCTGATCAATGGAGCGCGGGTGGAGCTGCGCTTTTCTGATGACGGCATTGGCATTCCCAAGGCGCATCTGAAAAGCGTGTTCGACCCGTTTTTCACCACCAAACTCGGGCGCGGCGGCAGCGGACTGGGGATGAACATTGTTTACAACCTTGTAACCGGCGTGCTCGGCGGTCAGGTCACGCTGGACAGCACCGTTGATGAGGGCACCACCATAACCCTCACGCTGCCGCTTACGGCACCAGTCAAGAGCCAAACTTAGGCGCGCATTTTTATATGCCAAAAGTGGCCTTAACCCAATAAATACGTGCGCAAGCAGCTATTTAATTGATAGCAATTAAATATCCCTTCTCTGTGGGTCGAAGTTCCTAACCGTCACCAGATTTTCATGCTGCGGGCCTACGATGGTTCCTCGGCAAATCGTTGTAATGCCGGTTTCCCAAAGCGGAACAAACCCTAAGAAAGCGAGCCACCATGCAAGAAGTTGCTGCACCCCCCAAAAAAATCTCCGTCGGCCGGTTCGGTCGGCTTTCCCTGAACCTCAAAATCTGCCTCGCAGCCACACTGCTGCTGATCCTGAGTTTGGGCATCACCTCCACCGTGATTGGTATGCAAAGCAGTGATGCGGCTGAGCTTGGAACCATGGATTTGGCGCGAACGGCCGCGCGTGAGGTGGCGAAAACACTGCAAAGCCGAATTCTGTCCAATATGTCTGTCGTGCAATCGGTCGCAGCAGGGGTGAGTGGCAATCTGGCTGCCGGGCACCCGCCTACGCGCGACCAGTTGAGCGAGCAGTCGAAAGCGGTGCTGAACCTGTCGCCGGATTTCATCGGCACCGCGATTTCGATGGAGCCCAATGCACTGGACGGCAGAGATGCCGACTTTGCGGGCAAAAAGCCGATGTATGACGATACCGGGCGCTATTGGCCTTACTGGACGCGGGCAAAGACCGGTGGCTTCAACCTGGAGCCGATTGTGTTTGTCGAAGGCACTCCGGGCGCCAACGACTGGTACACCGTTCCCCAAAAAACGGGCAAGATTTTTCTGACCGAACCCTACGCTTACCCGGTTGACGGAGTGGATGTGCAGATGTCCACCATTTCGGTTCCTATCATGGTCAAGGGCGTATTCAAAGGGCTGGTGAGTTCAGACTTTCCGCTCTCGGGTTTGTCAAAAATCATAGCGGATTTGCACCCGATTGCCGAAAGCAGCTTGGCCATGATCTCCAGCGAAGGCGTGTACGCAGCGCATGCAGATGCGGCATTGATTGGCAAAAAGGCGAGCGATATTTCTGCGGATGGCCTGTTCGCCGTGAAGCAAGGTAAAGCGTTTGAGTATGTCGATTCCAAAGACTGGGTGCATTTGCTGCAGCCCTTGTCGCTGCATCCCGACCTGGCGGTTTGGAGTGTGCGCATTAGCTTCCCCCAAAAGGTGGCCACCGCCTCGGCCCGGGGGCAGTTTATTTACGCGCTGGTGGCATCCTTGCTGTGCGCCTGCGTGGCTGCTGTGGTGATGGTTGCACTGATGAACCGCCTGATGACCCCATTGCGCGCTTTGGGCGCGGCTGTCGAAGACCTGTCCAGCGGCGATGCCGACCTGACCGTGCGGCTAAACGTGCGTGGGAATGATGAACTCGCTGCCATCGGCTCGGGCTTTAATGCGTTTACTGAAAAAATTCACGGTGTGCTGGCACAGGTGCGCCAGAGCGCACAGGGTGTTGCGACCGCCAGTGCAGAAATTGCACAGGGCAATAACGATTTATCGGCACGCACCGAGAGCCAGGCGAGTTCGCTGGAAGAAACAGCGGCCAGCATGGAGCAGCTCAGCGCCACCGTGAAACAAAATGCCGACAGCGCCCGCCAGGCCAACTCGCTTGCTGCGCAGGCCAGCGCCGTGGCAATTCAGGGCGGCGAGGTGGTGGGCCAGGTGGTTGAAACCATGAAGGGCATCAACGACGCATCGCGGCGGATTGCAGACATCATCAGCGTGATTGACGGTATCGCGTTCCAAACCAACATCCTGGCGCTAAACGCTGCCGTAGAGGCAGCGCGCGCGGGCGAGCAGGGCCGTGGCTTTGCGGTGGTGGCCAGCGAGGTGCGCTCCCTGGCCGGGCGCAGCGCCGATGCTGCCAAAGAGATCAAGAGCCTGATCAACGCCAGCGTGGAGCGGGTTGAACTGGGCAGCATGCAGGTGGACAAGGCGGGTAAAACCATGCAGGAGGTCGTCAGCTCCGTCGGGCGCGTCACCGCCATCATGGGCGAAATCAGTGCGGCCAGCAGCGAACAAGCGTCTGGCGTTGCACAAATTGGCGAGGCAGTTTCCAGCATGGACCAGGTCACCCAACAAAACGCGGCACTGGTCGAGCAAATGGCCGCTGCTGCCAGCAGCTTGAACGGGCAGGCCGATGATTTGGTGAAAGTGGTGGGCGTTTTCAAACTTGGCGACGAGCAAGGCTTGCATGTGGTGGCGGGCCGGGTGCCTCCGGCTGCAGCGAGCATTCGACCCGCTGCAAACTTTGCGCGTATCAGCCGACCCACGGCCCTTGCGAGTTCCGGGCCGCGCAAATCGGCCGCAAAGCCTTTGCCCGCCACAAAGGCCCGTGCGCTGCCCGCACAAAAGACAGCACCCAAGTCCGCGCAAGACGATTGGGAAACCTTTTAGCACCCTGTTATGCCAGTCTTCGGAACTAATTTGCTATTGAATAAATAGCTGCTTGCGCAGTATCCACGGGGCTAGAGGCCGATTTCAGTGTTTATGCTCGCTTGCGCTGTTGTCAGCCGCAACCATGGGTGTAAAGCGGGCTTGCTCTGGTGCCTTGTTGGCCAGCGTGATGCTGACCACTGCCTTCAGGTCCGGCGTGGATGCGTACTTGGCGGTGCCTTTGAGGCGGTTGTCGCCGTCTGGCTGCAGGGTGGCGGTGGACTTCAACTTGCCGCCCAACAGGGTCACGCTTCCGGTAGCGCCTGCGGTGGGGATTTTGGTGCCCGCATGGTCGGTGACATACACCAGCACTGGGTTGTCTTTGGGCTCTTTGGAGTTCTTGTCCACGACCAGTTCAAAGTGGTAAATGCCGGTCATGCGCAGCTGACCGCCATTGGCAGACTTGAGCAATTTCATAGTGGCGTCGTCATGGGCCAGCGCGGGCAGGGTGCCTGTCGCCAAGGCCAGTGTGGCTGCCACGAGGGCACTGCGTCGGGTAAATTTGTTCATTTCGGCCTTCTTTGTGAAAATCAAAAGTTCTCGGTGCTACTGGATTCCAGCACTTTAGCCAGCGGCTTTTCGCCCCACAGCCAAAACATGAGGGGCGTGAGCAAGCTGTCCAGCAGGGTAGCGCTGATCAACCCACCAAAAATCACCACCGCCACTGGGTGCAACACCTCTTTGCCGGGTGCGTCGGCAGACACCAGCAGGGGCACCAACGCAAACGCCGCCACCAGTGCCGTCATCAGTACCGGGGTAAGTCGCTCCAGCGAGCCGCGCACGATCATCTTTTGGCCAAAGGTTTCCCCCTCAAAGGCACACAGATTGATGTAGTGGCTGATCTTCAAAATACCGTTGCGGGTGGCAATGCCGGTCAGGGTGATAAAGCCCACCAGTGCGGCGACCGAGAGCGGTTGGCCCGAGATCCACAGCGCGATCACGCTGCCCACCAAGGCCAGTGGGATGTTGCCCATGATGATGGCCGTTAGCACGACCGATTGGTAGCGGCTGTATAGCACCAGAAAGATCATGGTGAGCGAGATGGCGGCCAACACGGCGATCAACTTGGCCGCTTGCTCCTGTGCCTGGAACTGGCCCTCCAGCGCGGCGAGGTAGCCCTCGGGCAGTGCCTTGGCCGCCAGTTCGGCGCGAATGGCGGCAATCACCTGCGACATGTCGGTGCCATCGGTGTTGGCCGAGATCACGATGCGCCGCCGGCCGTTTTCTCGGTTCACCTGGTTGGGGCCGTCGCTGTCTTCCAATGTGGCCAGTGTGGACAGGGGCACATGCCCGCTGGGGGTTTCGATCAACAGCTTGGAGAGTTCGTGCAGGCTGCGCCCGCTCTCGGGTAAGCGCACCACCAGATCGAACCGGCGGTTGCCTTCCACCAACTGGGTGACGCGCTCGCCCTCAATCATTTGCTCCAGTGAGCGCAGCAGGGTGCCAGGGGCCACGCCATAGCGCGCCACTTGTTCATAGTCCAGGCGAATTTTGATCTGGGGAATCAGCACCTGCTTTTCGATCTGCAGGTCGGTCACGCCAGGAATTTTCTCCAAGCGGCCGCGCAAATCGGTGGCCAGCCCGCGCAGTGTGTCCAGGTCGTCGCCATAAATTTTGAGCGCAATCTGGGCGCGCACCCCGGACAGCAGGTGGTCCAGCCGGTGCGATATCGGTTGGCCCACATTGCTGTTGGCCGGCAACACCGCCAGGCGCGCCCGAATGTCTCCAATGATGGCCTCGCGCGTGCGCTCGGAGGGCTTCAGGTCCACATCCATTTCGGTGTAGTGCACGCCTTCGGCATGTTCATCCAGCTCAGCGCGGCCGGTGCGCCGGCCTACCTTGATGACCTCGGGCACTTGTGCCACCAGTTGTTCGGCCAAGGTGCCGATGCGGCTGGACTCGGCAAGCGACGTGCCGGGGTTCAGAACCACATTCACCGTGAGCGTACCCTCGTTGAAAGCGGGCAAAAATGCCCGTGCAAAGAAGGGAATGCTGGCTACTGCAAGCACCACCGCCACCACCGCCGCCACCAGGAGCGTGCGGGCGTGGCCGAAGGACCAGTGCAGCAGCTTGCTGTCTTGCCGCTTGAGCCAAGTGACCAACGGGCTATCACCCGCATGCAGCTGTTTCATGTGTGGCAGCAGGTAGTAACACAGCACGGGTGTCACTGTCACCGCAACCAGCATACTGGCCAAAATGGAGACCACATACGCAATGCCCAGCGGCGTGAACAGGCGGCCCTCAATGCCGGGCAAGAAAAACAGCGGCACAAACACCAGCACCACAATCAGCGTGGCATACACCACGCCTGTACGGACCTCGCGCGAGGCACTGGCAATGACCTCCAAAACCGGTGCGGGCGATGCGCTCTGACTGTTCTCTTTCAAACGGCGCAGCACGTTTTCCACGTCCACCACCGCATCATCCACCAGCTCACCAATGGCAATGGCCAGGCCGCCCAAGGTCATGGTGTTGATAGACAAGCCCATGTAATGGAACACCAGTGCCGTGACTAAGAGCGACACCGGAATGGCGGTGAGCGAGATCAGTGTGGTGCGCACATTGAGCAAGAACAAAAACAAAATCACTGCGACCAGCACCGCGCCATCGCGCAGTGCCTCGGCTACGTTGTTGACGGAATGTTCAATAAAGTCGGCCTGCTTGAACAAGAACTCCGGAGCAGCCATACCCGCAGGCAAGCCCTTGGAAAGGTCCACTATCACCTGTTCCACCGCACGGGTCAGCACCACGCTGTCAGCACTGGGTTGCTTTTGTACCGACACCACCACGGCGGGCTTGCCGTTGTAGCCCGCGTCGCCACGCTTGTTGGCCGGGGCCAGTTTCACCTCGGCCACTTGCTTGAGCAGAATCGGCTGCCCGTTTTTTACGGTGACCACCAGGTTTTGCAAATCTTCAATACGGCTGGTGCGGCCAATTTGTCGAATCAAATATTCGCGCCCTTGGGCCTCCAGAAAGCCACCGCTGGTGTTGGCACCAAAGTCTCTCAACGCGGCGTCCAGCTTTTCGCGTTCCACACCCAGGGCCTTGAGTTGCGCGGTGTTCATCTCCACGCGGTATTGCTTGACTTCGCCACCGATGGGAATCACCTGCGCGATGCCGGGAATGTTGAGCAAGCGTGGGCGCATCACCCAGTCCGCATATTCGCGCACCTGCATGGGGCTTGCCCGGGCCGGGTCGGCAGGCAGGGCGATCAACAAAATCTCGCCCATGATGGAGGAAATGGGGCCCAGCTGTGGCACTACGCCAGGGGGCAACTGCTCGCGCACCAGGTTGAGCCGTTCGCTCACCTGCTGGCGGTTGCGGTAAATGTCGGAGCCCCAGTCAAACTCCACATACACAATGGACAGGCCCACGCCCGAGACCGATCGCACGCGGCTTACACCGGGCATGCCATTCATGCTGGACTCGACCGGTGCGGTGACCAGTTGCTCGACCTCTTCGGGGGCCATGCCGCCGACTTCGGTCATCAGCGTCACGGTGGGTTTGTTGAGGTCGGGGAACACATCGACCGGCATTTTTTGCATGGTAAACAGGCCGTAAACCACCAGTAGCATGGCAATGCCCAACACGATCAGGCGCTGCCTGAGGCTGGTGTGAATGATGAAGTCGAACATGCGGGTCCTAATCCGTTCTTAACGTACTTGCGCCAACAAGTTGGCACCTTCAGTGACCACGCGCTCGCCAGTGACCACGCCGGTGGTCAGCGCAACAGCGCCTGCATCCAACTGCTGCGCGCTCACCCGGCGCTGTGCAAAGTACTCTGGCCCGACATGGACCCAGACTACAGTGTCTCCCGCGCTGTTGCGCGCAACCGAAGCCTGTGGCACGGCCGCACCAGGAACCGTGCGTGAGGTTTTGACGATCACTTTCACCGGCTGTCCCACGGCCACCGGGGCGTTCTGGGATTTGACGCGAAACAATAGGGGCAAGGCTTGCTCACGCAGCTGCCGTCCACCGCCGACAAACTGCAGTTCCAATGCGCCGCCGCTTAAGGGGGTGCTGGCACTCTGGATGCCATTCACCAAGGCGGGGTCATAGGCTAGAGCCTCAACTGTCAGACGCGCCGGGTCCACAATTTCCAGCAGGGTCTCGCGCGCCTCTACGACCTGGCCATTGACCAGGTTGACCGCACTGACGACGCCAGATGCAGGCGCCAGCAAAGCCTCCGCTTCACCCACACTGCCCGCAATGGCTGCGCGTCGCTTTTGCAGTGCATCCACCTCCCAACGGCTGGTGGCAATGTCTTTTTGGGGCACCACCCCATCGAGCTGCGCGTAGCGTGCCGCCTTGGCGGTGGCAATGGCCAATTCCGATTCAATTTCAGCCAGCGCCGCACGCTGGTTACCACGCTCCACGCTGCCGATGCTGGGGCGCAGCCACAGCAAGACCTGTCCCTTCACCACCTTTTGCCCCAGCACGGGCAAGCCCTTGGGGCCGGCCTCGATACGCCCGCCTTGGCTGGCCTGCACCCGCCCACCCGCGTTCGGGTCGGCCATGACGCGGCCATTGAGCTCGATGGTGGCAGCAAGGTCTTTGACTTCGGCCTGTACCGTGCGGATGCCCAGCTGACGCTGCACCGCTTTGGGTACAAACAGGCCGCCATCTGGCAGGCGCTGGGCCGCAGCTATCGCACCGACGGCGCCAGCCACCGCAGCGCTCGGGCCGGCGGACACAGTGAGTTTTTTGTCCTGGCTATGGTCTTCATCGCCGTGGGCCCAAGTTGTTGCCGTGGTAAGTACCAGCACGCAAGCCAGGGCGACAGCGGCCAAGGGCTTGGTAGGAATATTGCGTTGCATTGGGTGGTGCTTTCGTTATGAAGAGGAGCGCTTGCGCCGAATGAAAACCAGAGCCAGTGCGACCACAACAAGGGCAAGCGCTCCCGACCAGGCGGTCCAATTTCCCCGAAGTAAGGTGTGCGAGGTCACCGCATTGGGGGCAGTGACGGGCCCGACTTCAAGCGTGGCATCCATCAAATCCGTAGCGTCACCCGCCTGCACGGTGATCGCCAAGGGATACTTGCCGGGCTGCGTCAGCGCCTCGGCGGGTACGGTGTACACGGCAGGGGCTACCTCGGTGGCAGTGCCTTTCCATGCTCCACTTTCCAGCTCAATCTGGGCCTTGGGGATGGGGCTGTTGGTGCCAAACTGGTCCAGGTAGAGCGTGAGTACTTGGCCCTGCAGCACACCCACCAACTCGAACTGCTCGGTCTGACTGCTCATGCGGGGCGCATTCGCGCTCACCGGTGCCACAGAGGCGGGCGAGGGCGTTGGCGCTGCGTGGGTATGGCCGTCGCTGCTGTCGCCACCTGCAAGGGCGGGCAAGGCGTGCGCAGCAAGTATTGCAATCGCCAAGCCCGCAGTGAATTTTTTGACCGTGGTGTTCAAGGCATAACTCCCAAAGATTGGTTCAGGCGCGACAGGCTGGCAGCGCGTGCAATGCGCTGCCGGTTGAGCAGCGCTTGGGCTTCAAAGGCGGCCGCACGGGCGCGCAGCAGGCTGGCCAAATCGGACTCGCCCAGCGCAAAAGCTTTTTCGCTCAAGCGCAAGGTGTCTTGCGTCAGCGTCAAGCGCTCCTGGGCATTGGCCATTTGAAGTTGGGCGGTGTGAGCATCGCGCTGGGCGCGCGCAACATCCAGCGCCAGGCGCTGTTGGGTGAGTGCCAGTTCAGCATCGGCTTGCAAGGCATCGGCCAATGCGGCCGAGTTGGTCAGCCGCTGGCGCGCACCGGACCCAAATGGCACGGTCAGCTTGATGCCCACCGAGTCGGCATAGGCGGCGTTGGTATCGCCTCGATCGCGCACCCAGCGCAGGGCGAGCTCAGGGGCATCGCGCCCGGTATGCGTGGCCACGCTGACGCGGGCCTGTGCCAGTTGTGCCAAGGCCTGGGCCGCGACCAGTTGGGGGTGGGGTGCTGCCGGGGTGGCTGAGTCGGGTGCAGCTTCCTCCGCCAGCAGCTGCGGTGCATCGGTACCGGTAAGGGTGCGATACGCCTGTTCGGCTTGCCGCACGGCTGTCTGGGCCTCCAGCGCTTCGCTTTCGGCCGTCAGCTGTTCAAGGTCGGCCAGATTCGCGTCAATGCGTGCCAGTTCACCGGCCTTGAGTCGGCGTTGTACATCGGCTTGCAGAGTTTTGGCCGCCGTCTCGCGGTGCGTTGCCAGCGCCAGTGCATTGCGCGCACCCGCCAAAGCCCACCAGGCGTCACGGACTTCGGCCGCCAACTGCAAACGCAGGGCCGTGCGCTGAGCAGCTACCTCCGTCTGGACCCCTTGTGCCTCACGACCCTGCGCCGCCCGCTGGCCGGGTAGCCACATCGGCACGGCGAGTTCAAGTTCCCAGGCATCCTTACCGGTTGCGGCGTTGAGTCGGTCGCTGACGTTGGACAGTGACATTGAAGGCGGTGCCGGTGTAAGCCCCGTCGCCAGCTCGCTGCGTGCATTGGCTTGGGCCGCACGGGCATCAAAGACCTGCGCCTGGGGGTGGCGCGCCCAGGCTTGCGCCAAGGCATCGCCCAGGGTTTGGGCTTGGCTTGCAGCAGCCAGCAGCCAAGCTGCGGCCACTGCCGTTGATTTGAACATTCAAAAGTTCCTTAGATTGCTATTACTTTGATAGCTGCTTGCGCAAATAGGACGGGGGCTAGAGCCCTAAATGTCTTGTAATTCACAAGTCGCTTGTTCGCAGTGTGCGCAATTGCATCCGACAGGAAGTTGACCGCAAGATTACATTTTTGTTATCTGCACACGTAGGCCCCGGCGGGCATGGAGAATGGCGGCTATGAAAATACTCATCGTTGAGGATGAACCCAAAACGGGTGATTACCTGAAGCAAGGCTTGATGGAAGCGGGCTTTAGCGTGGATCTGCTGCGCGACGGGGTGGATGGTTTGCACCACGCGCTCACCGAATCGTTTGACCTCGCCATCTTGGACGTGATGCTGCCCGGGCTGGATGGCTGGGGCATCTTGCGTGGGATTCGCCGTGCAGGCAAAGACATGCCAGTGCTCTTTTTGACCGCACGCGACGCGGTGGATGACCGTGTGAAGGGCTTGGAGCTGGGCGCAGACGACTATCTGGTCAAGCCCTTTGCCTTTTCGGAACTGCTGGCTCGGGTACGCACGCTGTTGCGCCGGGGAGCCAAAACAACCGGGGCCGAGTTGTTGCGGGTGGCGGATCTGGAGTTGGACTTGCTGCGTCGGCGTGTCACCCGTGCGGGCAAGCGCATTGACCTGACCGCCAAAGAGTTTGCCTTGCTGGAGTTGCTGCTGCGCCGCCAGGGTGAGGTGCTGCCGCGCTCGCTGATTGCGTCGCAGGTGTGGGATATGAATTTTGACTCCGACACCAATGTGATCGAGGTGGCCATGCGCCGCTTGCGGGCGAAGGTGGATGACAGTTTTGAGCCCAAGCTCATTCGCACCGTGCGCGGCATGGGCTATGTGCTGGAGAACCCCCTGTGAGGCTGAGCAGCAACATGTCGCTGCTCGGTAACGCGTCCATCACCCTGCGTCTGACGCTGCTGTTTGTTTTGGCCTCGTCAGCGGTTTTGTTGGCGCTGGGCTTGGTGATTGCCTCTTCGGTGGAAAAGCACTTCGAAGAGCAGGACATGGAGGTGCTCACCGGCAAGATGGCGCTGACCCGGCACACCCTGGCGCAGCTGAACTCTATTGACGACCTGGCCCACATCACCCACATGATGGACAACTCGCTGGTGGGCCACCACGGCTTGGAGGTGCTTGTGCTCAATCCGCAACACCAGGTGATTTTTGCCACGCCCAATGCCGGGTTTGCCATCAACGTCGTGGCAGCCAGCGCCGCCAAAGGCCCAAGCTTTCCTGCGCTGTGGTTGCTGGGCGCATTAAGCTACCGAGGCATTGCGGCGGAGCTGCCCACGGGTCTTTATGGGGGCTCGAATGTCATCGTGGCGGTGGCCACCGACATTGCGCACCACCAGGCGTTCATGCGCGCATTTCGCCAAACGCTGTGGCTGTTTGTGGCCGGTGCGGCCATTGTGTCGGGCGTGCTGGGCTGGGTGGCAGCGCGGCGCGGTCTGGCACCACTGCGCACCATGCGTGAGCAAACCCAAGCCGTTACGGCGCAGCAACTCAGCCATCGCCTGTCGGTGGAGTCGGTTCCCACCGAGCTGGCCGAACTGGCGCAATCCCTCAACGAGATGCTGGCGCGGTTGGAGGAGGCATTTTTGCGACTGTCGGATTTTTCATCGGACATAGCGCACGAGTTGCGCACCCCGGTCAGCAACCTGATGACGCAAACCCAGGTGGCACTGTCCCGAGCACGCGACGCCGATGCCTACCGCAGCATTCTGGAATCCAACGCGGAAGAGTACGAGCGCATGGCGCGCATGATCTCGGATATGCTGCTGCTGGCCAAGGCCGACAACGGG
>Ga0247838_1005305_pt1 | contig 13054 bp, 12 predicted proteins | sample LaCruzMarch2015__5_FD_189097 | JGI IMG/M metagenome (GOLD analysis project Ga0247838, IMG submission 189097) | Freshwater microbial communities from meromictic Lake La Cruz, Castile-La Mancha, Spain - LaCruzMarch2015_15m | ecosystem: Environmental > Aquatic > Freshwater > Lake | place: Spain... | reverse complement strand
GATGTGGATAAGCCAAGGAATCTGGCTAAGAGTGTGACGGTGGAGTGATAGGGGGAGGACCGCACGTTAAGAGACCTAGGTATGAAGTTATTGCGTGGGTTAATTAGGCGACGACCAAACGGCGTATCAATGTTAAGTCTATGAACATTCAACGAAGCGTTATATTTCTATTGCTCATATATATCCCAGGAGCATTAACGGCTCAGGAAAAAAGTAGCAAGATGAGCGAGGCCGCTCTCGAAGGCCAGAAGATGCAAAATAAACTGTATCCCCAAACGCAACTGCCTTTTTCTTATAACTACAACCAAAAAATTGGCAGCAACAACGGTGCGCAGCAAAGTGAATTTGCCTTTCAGCCAATTATCCCTGTCAAGCTTGGTAGTGATTTGCAATTGTTGCTGAATCCAATGGTGACCTTTAATCGCAACATCAACGATCCGCAGGTGATCAATCAATTACAGCCGCTACAGCTAGCCACTTTTTTTGCGCCAAGATTTACAGGGGATTGGTATGCCGGTATTGGCCCTTATTATCAAGCACCCGCTTCCAATAGTTTGAATGGTTCCAGGCAAACGGGATTAGGCGTTTCTGCAGGCGCATTTTATACGCCTAAAAACTGGGTCTTAGGCGTTGCAATGTATAACTCTTGGGGAATTGGAAGCGATTTGTCTGGTGGTTCAGCTAATGTCTTGAATATTCAGCCAACGGTTGCATACACAAGCAATGATGGGTGGACTTACAATTTATCTAGTCAACTTACTTATAACTACACCGCTAGCAATACGATAAATCAACTCACATTGAGCGGGGGAAAAACGATCAAAGTGATGGGGCATCATTGGCAGTTTCAAGTCGGCCCGACGTATATGGTTTCCGCGACTCCCTCGAGTGCAAAAGGCTGGGGTGCCTTTTTTAGCTTAACAACAAGTATCCCTAATTAACCGTCAATTTTATTTTTCAAATCGAAGACGCTTGCTAAATAACTCGAAGATAGGAAACGCATTTCAACCGAATTAATTATTGAAATACAGAGAAAAAGTGAACACGATGACTCTTGAAGATCTGAATCAATTTTTAGAGCAACTTCTGCGCGATACAGCCTTTGGTATGGGTATTTTTGCAATCATACTTGCTTCAAATGCATATTTAATTGTTCATATTTATCTTTGGTTTGTTAAGAAGTGCGCAAGTCTTGTCAACGCACCTCCTTACAAATTAATCTTTCTCTTCGTTGCCTCGATCTATGCCATGTCGCTGGTTCAGTTGACAGCCATTTTGGTTTGGACGGTTGCGCTCTATGCGAATGGATTAATCGATAACATTCATCTCGCACTGCTATTTGCGGGTAGTACTTACACGACACTGGGAATATATTCAGATACGCTCCCAGATGGTTGGAAATCTGTCGCGTTTTATATTGCATTCTCAGGTCTTTTTTCCTTTGCGATGGCGACATCATCGATGATGTCAATGCTTACGACTATTGCAAAGAGAATCTACACGGCGCATACGCATAGCTTACTTGAGCATTAAGAGGATTGTGAAATTAAGCACAACTCACAATCAGATTATTCATTTCAAGCTCTGCCATATCGGTCATCTTGAGCAGGTTGTCTGCCAGCTCAGATAGCTCCTGAGCACTGAGTGCGTCGCGCTCTTCCATATTGACGATGTCGGTGTACATCTGCACAAGCTCTTCGAGAATGTCCAGACTGTCACCGATATCTTCATCAAGCTCCAAATTTTCCTGGTCTTGAAAAAATCCAGTGAGAAATGCATCGAGTTCTTCACCACGTAATTGCGCGTGCGCTTTCAGTTCGCTTAAAGATGTTGCTTTATTTAAAGCGGTCAGGCTGAAAGGTTGTGCGGCATCTTCTTTGCCATATGCTGCGAGTAATCCCCAAAAGTCTTCAAGAAACGTTTTGGTGACCTCGTCGAGCTTTTCTTGAGAGGGGAGCTCAGGAAACTCGCCATCCCACAAGGCACTTAATTCAAAGAGTGGGTCGACAACATAGGGGCTTGCGATTGCTCCCATGAAGACCGCTCGCACTTCATGAAACTGATAAGGACACTGATACTCGCTCAGCAGCGACTGAACGTGTTGATGAATAGACTCTGCTGAGCGTTGCACTGTGTGTCTCCTAGTAGCCGACGGCTTCGCCGTCACGGCGGTGATCAGAGCCTGCGACATAGGCGTAGGGTGCTTGGTTGCCCTCACTATCAAGGCGCGAGATCAATTGGGCGCTACCGAAGTCAAGGCTGTCTGCAGGGGCAACGATAGGCTTGTGACCCATGGCGCGCAACGCATCAACAACAGCAGGACTCACCGCAGCTTCGACAGTCAGATCGCCCGCGTCGTTAATGCGCCAGCGTGGCGCGTCCGAGCAGGCCTGTGGGTTGTAACCCTCAGTGATGTGACGTAACACCATTTGCATATGTCCCTGGGCTTGCATGTTGCCACCCATCACGCCAAACGCCATAGAGGGCTTGCCGTCGCGCGTGATGAACGCGGGGATGATGGTGTGCATGGGACGCTTGCCGCCACCCACGAGGTTGGGATGTCCGGGGGTTGTGACAAAGCCCCAGCCACGGTTTTGCAAGGCGATACCCGTCTTTGGGACAACCACGCCTGAGCCAAAGCCTTTGAAGTTTGACTGGATATAGGACACCATGCGGCCTTCGGCGTCCGAAGTACACAAGTAAATGGTTCCGCCTGAAGGAGGTTGGCCTGGGCCATAAGTGCCAGCCTTGTTGGGGTCGATCAGCTTGGCACGCTCTTTGGCATAGGACTTGCTGAGCAAATCTTTGGCGGTGACTTTCATGAAGTCTGGATCAGCGATGTGTTCAAACAAGTCCGCAAAGGCGGCGCGCATGCATTCGACTTCGAGGTGCATGCGTTCGGCTGAGCCAGGTTTGGTTTGCGCATAAGGCAGGTGCTCGAGAAGGTTGAGCGCGAGCAAGGCGGTGAGACCCTGACCGTTTGGCGGAATCTCATGCACGTCATAACCTTGATAGCTGGTCGAGACCGTGCCGACCCAGTCACAACGGTGCGCAGCTAAATCGGCTTCGTTGAGCACAGCACCGTTCGCGCGGGCGAAGTCAGCGATCATTTTTGCTAAGCGGCCACGATAGAACGACTCGCCTTTGGTGCGCGCGATATCTTCAAGCGTATCGGCTTGGTCTGCGAATTTCCAGATTTCGCCAGCGGCGGGTGTGCGGCCATCTTTCATGAAGGCTTCTGTGAAGCCAGGCTGGACGTGCAGCTCAGCGGCCTGATCTTTCCACTGACGTGCAATCACTGGACTGACGGGGAAGCCTTCGCGTGCATGACGGATGGCGTCTTTAAATAAATCTTCGAAGGGCAAGTTGCCGAACTTATTGGACAGTTCGACCCATTGTGAAACCACGCCAGGTACGGTGACGGACTCCCAGCCGCGATGCGGCATGGTGGCCATACCCTTAAAGCGCTCAGGTGTCCAAGCTGCTGGCGCGCGACCAGAGGCATTGAGGCCGTGGAGCGCTTTGCCGTCCCAAATGATCGCAAAGCCATCACCACCAATCCCGTTCATCGTGGGCTCGACCACGGTCAGCGTGATCGCTGCGGCGAGCGCAGCATCAATGGCGTTACCACCGCGCGCAAACGCAGCGGCACCCGCTTGTGAAGCGAGCGGTTGCGATGTGGAGACAAGATTACGCGCGAGGACGGGTTGACGACCAGATTGGAAGGGCAGTTGCCAGTTCATGAGACGAGTGATTCCAAAAAAGAGAGATAGAGGAAATTATAAAGGGGCGCTCGAGGCGCCCCTTTGCGTAATGCCGCCTGCGTTAGGCGGTTTCGTGCAATGCTTTTCTGACGGTCGAGAAGATTTCTTCGATCTGACCTTCGCTCACGATCAGCGGTGGTGAGAAGGCCATGTTGTCGCCTGTGAAGCGCGCCAACACACCTTTTTCCATACACTTGAGGAACACGTCGTAGGCGCGCGCACCGGGCGCACCATCACGTGACTCCAACTCAACCGCGCCCATCAGGCCGAAGTTGCGAACGTCTTTGACGAAAGGCTCGCCACGCAGCGCATGGATTTCTTTTTCGAACTTCGGTGCGAGGGCCAAGGAGCGCTCAAACAGTTTCTCGTTGCGGTAGATGTCCAGCGTCGCCAAGCATGCTGCAGCAGCGGCAGGGTGGGCAGAGTAGGTGTAACCGTGGAAAAACTCAATCGATGTACCAGGACCCGCATTGACGATACCGTCATGGACGTGACGACTGACGGCAACACCGGACATTGGGATCGCAGCGTTGTTCATGGCCTTGGCCATGGTGATGATGTCGGGTGTCACGCCGAGCAATTCGCTGGCCGTGGCTTTACCCAAGCGGCCGAAGCCGGTGATGACTTCATCAAAAATCAACAGGATGCCGTGCTTGGTGCAGATCTCGCGCAAGCGCTCCAGATAACCTTGTGGTGGCACCAACACGCCTGTCGAACCGGCGACGGGCTCAACGATTACCGCTGCAATCGTTGAAGGATCATGTAAGGCGCAGAGACGCTCGAGGTCGTCGGCAAGATGCGCACCCCAGGCTGGCTGGCCTTTGCTGTAGGCCATTTCAGCCAAGTTGTGTGTGTGCGAAATGTGATCGACACCAGGGATCAGCGCGCCCGAGTAGGCTTTGCGGTTGGCCAAAATGCCACCTACTGAAATACCGCCAAAACCGACGCCGCTATAGCCGCGCTCACGACCAATCAGGCGTGTACGTTGTCCGTCGCCGCGTGCGCGGTGATAGGCCAAGGCAATTTTGAGCGCTGTGTCAACCGCTTCGGAGCCAGAGTTTGCAAAGAAGATGCGATCGAGACCGGCAGGCATGATGTTGGCGATGGCCTTGGCCGCCTCGAAGGCGATGGGATGACCCATCTGGAACGGAGGCGCATAGTCCAGTTCCATCATCTGCTTGTGCACAGCTTCGATAATTTCGTCGCGGCAGTGGCCAGCGTTGACACACCAGAGGCCCGAGCTCGCGTCGAGGATTTTCTTGTCATCGACGGTCGTGAAATACATGCCTTTGGCACTTTTCAACACACGGGGGGCTGCCTTGAACTGCTTGTTGGCAGTAAAGGGCATCCAGAAATTTTCCATGTCCACTTCTTTGGACAGGCTAACGTTTTCGGTAATAGTGTTCATGGAAATCTCCAATTAACGAGCGAATGTCCCACTGTAACGGTTCTGTAAAGAAAATTGCCAGTACAGTTGCTGTGGTTTGTGGCAAACTGTACTGAATTTGGGTGTATCCGCCCATAACTGTACTGTTTTGCAACGGAATAAGAGGCATGGCCAATACTTTTTCGCTCACGCTCGATCGCCAGTCTTCTAGGACGCTGGTGGAGCAGATTGTGGAGTCGGTCAACGGGGCCATTGAGCGCCGCTCACTGCGAGTCGGTGACGCTTTGCCTTCTGTGCGTGCGTTGGCCGCAACGCACGCCTTGAGCGCCTTTACAGTAGCGGAGGCGTATCAGCGGTTGGTGACAGCGGGACGTCTTAGCGCCCGCCGAGGTTCTGCCTATCGCGTCGCGGATGCGCGCATGGCATTGCCGACGGCATCCCCGGTCTGGTCCGCACCAAGCCTCAATGCAGCGTGGCTGCTGTCAGATGTCTTTGCGGATCATTCTGTCCCCACCAAGGCGGGTTGTGGCTGGATACCCGGTGAGTGGATTAATGAGAGTGGGCTGCAGCATGCGCTGCGTGCGTTAAGTCGTGTGCCGGGGCCGCGTTTTGGCGGTTATGGTCACCCCTTTGGGATGGCGTTACTACGCGAGCAAATCGCCACTTCGTTGCGACGCATTTCTGTTCCAGCAGAAGCCTCAAATTTATTGTTGACGCAGGGTGCGACGCAAGCGCTGGATCTGGTCGTGCGAACGCTATTGCGGCCGGGTGATACTGTGGTGGTCGAAGACCCATGCTACTGCAATCTTTTACAGATCTTGCAGTTGGCGGGTCTCAAGGTGATTGGCGTGGCACGCACGGCGGATGGTCTCGATTTTGAACAGCTTGAGCGCGTCCTAAAAGAGTCACGGCCTAAAGCAATTTTCATCAACACCGTATTGCAAAATCCCTCCGGATCATCCTTGTCTGCGCCGAATGCTCAACGCTTGCTAGAGATGGTCGCGCTTGAGGGCGTGTGGGTCATTGAGGATGATATTTATCGAGAGCTTGCGCCGTCTGAGGCGCCTTGCCTAGCGGCGATAGAGGGTTTAAATCGCGTCATCTATATTTCTGGATTTTCTAAAACGATCACGCCTACTCTGCGTGTCGGGTATGTCGCGGCGCACGCAGAGGTACTGGCAGATCTTGCGCGTACCAAGATGGCGGTGGGCTTAACCTCATCGGAGGTCACAGAACGCATCGTATCGAATGTGTTGAGCGAAGGGCACTACGAGCGGCACCTTGATTTTTTAAAACACAAGTTATACGTGGCCCACACGAATGTCATTGAAAAAATGCAGTCGCTCAAGATGCAGATTTTTCAACAGCCTAGAGCGGGCTTGTTTTTGTGGGCGCAGTTGCCGATTGCAGCAGAGCAAAGCGCGGAAGTTGCAACGCGCGCCTTAAAAAAGGGGATTTGGCTTGCGCCGGGTTCTTATTTTCATCCTGGCGATCGACGTTCGAACTGGTTCCGCTTTAATGTCGCAACCTCTGACAACGAAGTCCTTTGGGAGTATGTCCGCACGCTGGAGCGGGTTTAGCGATCAACGGCCAGGTAGAGTGTCTCTTTGATTTCTTCCATGACAACGTAGCTTCTGGACTCGGCAGAGCCCGGTAGACGTTTAAGAATTTCGCCAAGCAATTGTCTGTACTTATTCATTTCGGAGAGACGTGCTTTGATGAGGTAATCAAAATCGCCGGAAACAAGGTGACATTCCATGACCTCAGGGACGTAACTGAGTTCTTTCTTTACTTTTTCAAAGACATCGTCAGACTTGGCTGAAAGCTTGATCTCAAGAAATACGAGTAGGTTTTTCCCAAGTGCGGTTGGGTTGACCCGGGCGTAATAGCCCATGATCACACCTTCGCGCTCGAGTCTGCGAACACGCTCGGAACAAGGCGTAGCGGATAAATTGACCCGCTCTGCGAGGTCAGTCATCGAAATGCGTCCGTCGCGTTGCAGGACGTCTAGAATCTTTAGGTCAATACGATCAAGTTCGCGCATAGTGCCTCCAAAGAGTCTCTATTTTAGTGATTTTCTCTAAAAAACTGTCAAAATTAAGCGTTCAGTTCTTTATTGCACAGAATCAGAGTCTGTCTCGATTTTGACAATTTGGGTACCTTATTCCTGTATCAAAGTGCATCAGCTCGGATAGCCTCATTTTTCTACGTATGTTTGTCTAAAGCATGCAAGCTTTTTAGTGCGCCTGTGCGAAAATAGAAACTTACGTTTCCCCTATATTTTTAGCCTCTGGCAGCACATGAACATTGATCTTTTTATTCGTCGGTCCTTAAGCTTCTGCGCTATCGCAACCGCTGCCTTTTTAGGGAATACACCTGCGGCATGGGCTAAAGCAGATTCGCCCATTCTGGTGTTGAATTCACTCAATGCAGATGTCAGCGTGATTGATCCAAAGACATGGACAGAGATCAAGCGTGTCCCAGTTGGCAAAGAGCCTCACCATCTTTACCTGACGCCAGACGACAAATCTGTCATGGTTGCTAACGCCGAGGGCGACTCCATTACTTTTCTGGATCCCAAGACGGCTCAAGTGCAGCACACCATGACGGGGATTGTGGATCCGTATCACTTGCGTTTTTCGCCTGATATGAAATGGTTCGTGACCGCTGCGAACCGCTTGAATCACGTCGATATTTATACGTGGGATAACAAAGGCGGGACCTTCAAGCTCAACCTGGTCAAGCGAATTTCAGCAGGCAAGACACCGAGTCACATTGCGATCGATAGCAAAAGCAAAATTGCTTACATTACGTTACAAGATAGTCACGAGCTCACCGCGATTGAGCTCGCCACTCAAAAACGTCTCTGGACGATTAAGGTTGGCAAAACACCTGCCGATTTATATTTGACGCCCGACGACAAAACCTTGTTGATTGGTTTGACAGGTGCCGCCGGGGTAGAGGCGTATGACGTGTCGAACGGTAAGGCGGTACTTAAAACCCTGATTCCAACGGGCAAAGGTGCCCATGCTTTTCGTTCACAAGGTGACAAGCAACACGTTTTTGTAAGTAATCGAACCGAAAATACGATTAGCCGCATTGACTGGAAAACGCTCAAAGTGGTGGATACATATCGCACCCCAGCAGGACCCGATTGCATGGAGATGATGGCGGATGGCAAAACGCTGTTGGTCACCGCCCGATGGGCTGGGCGTTTGGCCGTCATCGATATTGAGAAAAAAGCTGTCGTCAAACAAATTCCTGTCGGTAAATCTCCGCATGGCGTGTGGACCTTGAATCATGCGAGCCGTGATTAGACATTTTTTGTCATGGCTGTGTATGGTGCTGTCGAGCACAACCGCACTGACAGTTGTCGCACAAACAGAGCTTGAGCAAGGCAACGCATTCGTGCTCGAGCCTGCAATCGAGCCTGTAAATGCGCCTGCTGTGTGCGCAAAGCCGCTGTACCTCACGTTCGATACTGGACATATGGAAATTGCCCCTTTTGTTGAGGAGGTGCTATCCAGACAAAAGGTGCGCGCGACATTTTTTTTAGCGAATGAGCGCACACGCACTGGGGGCGGAAGTCTGGACGATGTTTGGGCACCATGGTGGAAAAAAATGAGTGAGCAAGGTCACGTGTTTGCCTCGCATACCTATGACCATGCTTACTGGCAGGCTGATTTACCTGATGGGAAGTTCAGAGTTAGAGCAAGTGCGGGGCCGCTCGAGGGTAAATCGCAAATTTGGTCCGCCCAAGATTACTGCCAAGAGCTCAAACGTCCGGACGAGCGGTTTAAAGAAATGACGAGTAAACAAATGTTGCCACTCTTCAGAGCACCAGGTGGCCGCACCTCACCCGCCTTGCTTAAGGCCGCCGAGGCGTGTGGTTATACCCACGTTGGCTGGTCGCCAGCAGGGTTTTTAGGTGACGAGCTGTCCAGTGAAAAGTATCCTAATCAACAACTGCTAGACCAAGCGTTGCGAAACATTCGGAGTGGCGATATTTTGTTAGCGCACCTAGGCATCTGGTCGAGGAAAGATCCTTGGGCACCCGCGGTTCTTGAGCCACTGATTCAAGGCCTGAAGGACAAAGGATTTTGTTTTGCAACGATGGATGTGCATCCATCCTATCAATCTGTATTGAAAAACCCCGAGCGCATGCAATGATAAAAACTGCCGAAGACCTATTTGACTCCGTCCATCAATGGCTATTTGAAGCCATTATTCAGCCAGTGTTTTTTTATTTAGACCTGAGCGCTTTGCTAGAGGACGCCTTCGATGGCTCAATGTGGCTGCTTATCGGTGTATTGCAGATCATTTTAATTGCAGTGGTGTTCGGCAGCTTGCAACGTTGGAGGCCTGCAGAGCCAGTCGTGGACAGACAGCAGATCAGAATTGATATTTTTTATACGCTCATTCACCGCTTGGGTTTATTTCGATTGGTGTTGTTTTTTTCGATTCAACCGATCTGGGATTTTTTGTTCGGCCAGGCAAGCTTGCATGGTATCTCGACCTTCCACGTTGATCAGATTTGGCCTGGTGTGACCGACATCGCATGGGTGAGTTTGATTATGTACATCTTGATATTTGACTTAGTGGATTATTTTTACCATCGTGCCCAACATCGCTTTGCGTGGTTTTGGAGTCTGCATGCTGTTCACCATAGCCAGCGACAAATGACGATGTGGAGCGACAACCGCAATCATCTCTTGGATAGCGTCTTGCGCAGCACCGTCTTTGTGCTCGTCGCCAAACTGATCGGTGTGCCGCCAGGTCAATTTATTTTGATCGTCGTGCTGACGCAATTGGTGGAAAGCTACTCGCATGCCAATATTCGCCTTTCTTTTGGAAAAATCGGCGAGCGTTTTCTGGTGAGCCCAAAGTTTCACCGTTATCACCATTCGATTGAGTACAACGAGTCCACGGCAGGCCCCGCGCGCGGCCACAATTTTGCCGTGCTCTTTCCTATTTGGGATATCTTGTTTGGCACCGCACGCTTTAACACCGGCTATGCCAAAACCGGGATCCATGATCAAGAGCCCGAAGCGGGTAGTAGAGACTACGGGCGTAGTTTTCTATCCCAGCAGTGGCTTGGCTTGAGGCGCATGTTTGGCTCTAAGACGGCTGGATTTTAAAAAAGCGCGCTGCATAAAAAAGCTCGCTGCGTAACAGATTGACGCAGCGAGCTTTTTCTATTGAGAGGGCCTTACGTTAGATCAGTCAGAACCCAGTGAGAGCTTGTTTGGCATGCGCTTTTCAATGGAGGACTTGAGGAGTGCTGCGCAACGGTAAAAGCCGTGAGCAAATTTGCCGTAAGGCATGGTGAGGAACAAGGCCATCACGACGCCTAAATGGATGGCCAAGAGCAATGCCATCGCACTGGTGTCACGCCAAACCAATAACGCGAGCCCTGTCAGACTCGTCCAGAATAGTAGTGCGATGAAGCCTCGGTCCATCGGTTGTTGCGCTTTGTCTCCATGCAGGGGTGAGCGGTTTTTGTTGAGCCAAAATAAGCCAACGGGTCCGATCAAAAGACCAATGCCGCCAAGGGTGCCAAGAATCACTGGCAAGCTGGTATAGCCATAGGGTGCTTGCCATCCAAAGACGTAGTGATAGAGCGTGGCAACTGAGGTGGCAGCGAAGCAAAGCATGAAGCCGTAAAACGTAAAGTGATGATACATACGACGCCGCAAGGTGAACTTGTCGTCTTCATCATTGCATCCCTCGCCGTGACCGCCGTCGAGATACTTGAGTTTCAGTGCGTAATGTGCGGCCTCACCAACAGCTACGCCACTGACTTGTCCGGGTGTGATTTCACGCCAAAACCTCACCAATCCTATGCCAAGTGCCAAGATAGAAAAGCCGAATACCGAACCAAAAAGTACGACTAGTGTGTTGTGAGGAAACACGGCATAAAAGTTGCCGGCAAGAGGTTCGTGCCAAAGGGTACCTTTCGAAATGAGGGCTAGCACCAAAAATAAGGCTAAGCCAAAGGCTGTTGCCATGGAAACGGTCAGGCCATTTCGCTTGTACAACGCACCCATTGAGGCGGGCCAGGCAAAGTCCGTATACGTTTCCAAGCGAACCTTGGCCATCGCTTGCGGGACGTTGACCATAAAATCGTGAGGCGGCGCGTACTGACAGGCGTGTAGGCAGGCACCGCAATTGTGACAAAGGTTTGCCAAGTAGTTCAGGTCTGCCTTGTTATCGAACTGAAGACGGCGGGTCATGGCAGGAAACACTGCACAGAAACCTTCACAGTAACGACAAGCGTTACAAATTTGCATTTGACGCGCAAGTTCGGCTTCGTTTTCACTGATGCCTTTTTTGTGCCATGTCACAGAGTGCTCAGACGCACCCGCGAGGTTTTGTGCTTCGCGGGTCAGGGATTCAAGCTGCTGCATGTTGTGATGCTCCTTCTTTCATTTTTTCTGCGGCGAGTGCGGCTTGTGTGCCTGCGATTCGTCCAAATGCTGTGCCAATCGACATGCCGACGCCAGCGGTGTAACCCTTGCCGAGTACGTTGCCGGCGTTGATTTCACCGGCAGCAAACATGTTGGGGCTGATTTTGCCGTCAAAGAATACGCTCGCTTTTTCGTCGGTCGTGAGACCGAAATACGTGAAGGTGACGCCGGGCTTTACTGCATAGCCAAAGAACGGGCCTTTGTCGACCGGACGTGCCCAGTGAGTTTTCTCGGGTGTAATTCCCTCGGTGTGGCAATCATCTTGAATGGTGTGGTCAAAAGTGCCGATACGGCACGCTGCGTTGAAGCTGTTGACTGTTTCCATAAAGGTATCCACGTCGAGTTCTAGCTTTTTTGCTAGTTCAGGAAGTGAGTCTGCCTTAACACCCGGGAACACGGGCGGCATAAAGTTACCGACTGACTTAGCATCAATAATTGAATAAGCAATTTGTCCGGGCTGCATCGCGACCAAGCGTCCCCACAACGCGTAACGCTTTGGCCAGAAATCTTCGCCTTCGTCGTAAAAGCGCTTGGCTTCGCGGTTGACAACAATGCCAAGTGAGACACAGTCGATGCGCGTACAAATACCGCCATCGTAAAGAGGTGAGCGTGCGTCAATTGCCACGCAGTGCGCTTGAGTGATATCACCCATTGTGTCTGCGCCTTCGCGCATCATGACTTTAAGTACAACACCCATGTTGTATCGGGTACCGCGAATCAAAAAGTTATCGGCAGGCCATTCGCCGCGCTCGTTTTGACCCCAAGCTTCACGCAGCCATTCGCGGTCTGACTCAAAGCCGCCACAACCTAACACCACTGCATGACCTTCGTAACGTTTGTCGCCAACGCGCGCAGCGATAAATTTACCGTCTTTAATTTCAAGGTCATCAACGGGGGAGTCATACAGAATATCGATACCGAGGTTTTCTGCACTGCGGTAATAGGCGTTTACAAGTGCTTTGCCGCCGCCCATAAAGAAAGCGTTGGTGCGGGCGACATGCAGGGTGCCAGAAAGGGATGGCTGAAAACGTACGCCGTGCTTCTCCATCCAAGGGCGGCAGGTGGCTGATTCGCGGATGACCATGCGAGCGAGTTTCTCGTTGGTGAGGCCTCCGGTCACTTTAAGCAAATCTTGCCAGTATTCTTCTTCGGGGTAGGAATCTACTAATACACCCTGCGGCTCATCATGCATACAGCGTAAGTTGCGTGTGTGCTGGGAGTTGCCGCCTCGCCACTCTTTGGGGGAGGCTTCAAGGATCAATACGCTTGAACCGGCCTCTCGGGCCATCAAAGCGCTACACAGGGCGGCGTTACCACCCCCGACTACGACTACGTCCCACATGTTCATGCCTCGCGGTATTTTTTTGTTCGCGTTTAGATTGAATAAAAACGTGGCATATTGTAGGGGAATGTGGGGGTGTCGTGGAGGGGGGGCT
>Ga0247838_1005304_pt1 | contig 13059 bp, 15 predicted proteins | sample LaCruzMarch2015__5_FD_189097 | JGI IMG/M metagenome (GOLD analysis project Ga0247838, IMG submission 189097) | Freshwater microbial communities from meromictic Lake La Cruz, Castile-La Mancha, Spain - LaCruzMarch2015_15m | ecosystem: Environmental > Aquatic > Freshwater > Lake | place: Spain... | reverse complement strand
CCTCAATTGACCGCGCTGGTGCAGCGCCAGAAGCTCGGCCAAGAGATGAGTAAGCTGCGCGATGGGGCCATGGTCGATCTGAATGAAGCAGTGGTGAAAGTCTCGCCCAAGACGGATGAGGCGGCTGCGCCTGCCAAGACGGATGCCGATAAGAAGGACGAGGATAAGAAGGACAAGAAGTAGCAGCGCGTAGGATGGGCATCGCTCTCGCTCTGCCCATCCTACCGAGAGGCCAGGCTCCATCAGTTCTGATCATACCCGTCAAAGCGAGCACCCGGATTTGTCCGCAGATGACACAGATGTTCACAGATGTTCACAGACGAAGAAAAACATCCGTGTCATCTGTGGATCAGATTTTTGTCCCAGGGCCTCGGCGGAAACTGGCCGGAGCGATGATCAAGGCCGGCATCAGGCTGCCGACTCAAGGGCCGCGATCCGCTGCTCCAGCGGCGGGTGGCTCATGAACAAGGCCTGAAGACCCCCACCGATGCGTCCGGAGATCCCAAAGGCGGCAAACTCTCCGGCCGGCAGGTCGCGCGGTTCGTGGATGCGTTGCAACGCGCGCAGGGCATCGGCCATCTGGCGTCGGCTGGTCAGACGTGCCCCACCCGCATCGGCATGGAACTCGCGGTAGCGCGAGAACCACATCACGATCATGGTCGCGAGGAAGGACAGCAGGATTTCGGCGATGATCGAGGTGATAAAGTAGCCGATACCGGGTCCCGAGCGATCGTCATTCGGGCCGCGTAAAGCCGCGTCCACCAGGCTTCCGATGATGCGTGACAGGAACACTACAAAGGTGTTCACCACCCCCTGGATCAGAGCCAGGGTCACCATATCGCCATTGGCCACATGGCTGATCTCGTGACCGACCACGGCCTCCACTTCATCCTTGGTCATCGTTTGCAGGAGTCCGGTGCTGACGGCGACCAGAGCCGCATTGCGGTTCCAGCCGGTGGCGAAGGCATTGGGGTCCGGTGTGTCGAAGATCCCGACCTCGGGCATCTGGATTCCCGCCTGTTGCGCTTGGCGGGCGACCGTGTCCAGCAGCCAGTGCTCGAAGGGGGTCGTCGGCTGATCGATGATCTGCACTCCCATGCTGCGCTTCGCCATGAATTTGGACAGGAAAAGCGAGATCAAAGAGCCTGAAAAGCCGATGATCGCCGCCATCACCAGCAGCGACGTCATGTTGATGCCGCCGCCGGCCTGCAGCGCGCTGTCCAGGCCAAACAGTCGGAAGACCAGGCTGATGACGATCAGCACGGCGATGTTGGTACCGAGAAACAAGAGAATGCGCATCATGGTCGAGACTCCCATGGGATGATTACAAAGGCACGCATACCATGCCCTCAAGGCGGGTCGCGCGCAATCGCAGAAAGGCTCCGCCGGAAAATGGCTGTGATCGCTCCAGCCAGCGTCCGCTGAGGCGTTGGGGCGGAAATTCTATCCACAGATGTCACAGATGAACACAGATGTTCGTCTTCATCTGTGTTCATCTGTGACATCTGTGGACAATATTCCGCGGATCGCTTTGGCCGGAACGATGATCGTGGCCGGCAACATGGGGACAGGTTCAGAGGAACCCAGGGCTGCGTCGACGGAGCACCTGGTTCAGGGTGCTCGCAACCGCTCGAATGCCGTGCTGGTCGCTTCGCGGAAACCCGCCTCTTCACGGATGATGAAATAGGCGGCAATGCGCTGCGACTCCGCCAGGGCCAGTCCGCGCTGTTCGCCCAGCACCAGCAGCGCGGTGGCGAATCCGTCGGCCACCATGGCGCTGTTTGGCCCGGCAGGGCGGATCACGGTGGTCGACGCCAGCCGCTGGGCGACCGGGGCACCGGTCTTGGGGTCGATATGATGCGAGAAACGTTGACCGTCGGCCTCAAAGAAGTTGCGGTAGTCTCCTGAGGTGGAGACGGCTTGATCCGTGACCGGCAGGATGCGTTGGACCGCCTGGTGTTCGGGGGTCGGCTGCTCGACGGCGATGCCCCAGGGCAGCCCCTTGGCGTTGGTCCCGCGCACCCGCATGGTTCCTGCGACTGCCGCCATGTAGTTGGTCGCCCCCTCGCCATCCAGATAGGCCGCGAGCCGATCTGCCCCATAGCCTTCACCCAAGGCCGAGAGGTCGATATAGATGTCCCCGCGTTGTTTGCGTAGCGCCGGTGGGTCCGCGCGCAGTTCGAGCTTGCCGTAGCCGACCCGTTCCAAAGCTGCCTGCACCCGTTCGGGCGCGGGCACCGCGTCCAGCCGCTCCTCGGGTCCGAAACCCCAGAGGTTGACCAGCGGTCCTACCGTCACGTCGAAGGCGCCGCCGCTCAGGGCGCTGATCCGCTGGCCGGCAGCGATCACCTGGTAGAGGTTGGCGGAGACCGGAACCCAGTCGGTACTGGGATTGCGGTTCAGGCGGGACAGTTCGGACTCCGGCTCATAGGTCGAGATCTCGGAGATGACCGCGCCGAGCACCTGCTCGACTCCGGCGCGCAGGGCCGCGCTGTCCATCCCCGTCGGGGGCTGCACCACCTTGACCGCATAGTAGGTCCCCATCGTGGGGCCAGTGATCTCGATCTGGGGCGCCGGCGTCGGACCACAGGCAGCGAGCGCGCTGCACAGCACCACCACCAGCCACCCCAGGATCGACCGTCCGGATTGGTGGCGGTCGAGGCACCTGGAAACCTCACCGGATGTTGTAGATCTCACAACAAGATCCATCCGGTGGGCCGGTGTTCCTTTGCGCAGGATGAACGCACAATGCTCGACACTATCCACTATCCACTATCCACTATCCCGCGTTCACGGCCGGGCATCCACCTCAGGTCCTTCCTTAGGCGTCGGCATCAGGTCCTGGCGGCTCACACCCAGCAGGACCGCCGCGTTGCTCGCGATGTAGATGGTGGAATAGGTACCGGAGATGACGCCCACGATCAGTGCCAGGGAGAACCCGCGCAAGGTCTCGCCGCCGAACAGATAGAGCGCCACGACCACCAGGAAGACGGTGCCGGCGGTGATGACGGTGCGCGACATCGTCTCGTTGACCGATTGGTTCATAATCTCGAGCGGGGTGCCCTTACGCACCTTGCGGAAGTTCTCGCGCACCCGGTCGAACACCACGATGGTGTCATTCAGCGAATAGCCGATGACGGTCAGGATCGAGGCGAGCACATTGAGATCGAACTCGAGCTGGAAGAGGGAGAACACCCCCAGTGTGACGATTGCATCGTGGACGGTTGCGGCCACGGCACCCAAGGAGAAGCGCCACTCGAAGCGCAGCGCGACATAGATCAGGATACCGAAGACCGAATACAGCACGGCAAGTCCGCCCTGCTCGGTCAATTCCTCGCCGACCTGGGGGCCGACGAACTCCACCCGCCGCAGTTCCGCCTTTCCGTCCGCGGCCGCCGACAACGTATCGAAGACCTTTTGGCTCAAGGCCGCGTTATTGGTCTCGCCGCTGGGGGGGATGCGCAGCAGTACGTCGCGCGTGCTGCCGAAATGCTGCACCGTAATGCCGGTCAGTCCGCCCGCTTCCAGGGCGCCGCTGAGATCGGCGATGACGGTCGGTTCCTGGAACCCCACCTCGATGACGGTACCGCCGGTGAAGTCCAGTCCGAGGTTCAGCCCCTGCACCGCGAGCGAAACGAAGGTGATGCCGATGAGCACACCCGAGAAGATCAGCGCCTTCCAGCGCTGGGACATGTAGTCGAGATTGGGGAAGTTGATCTGACGCATGGAAGGTCCCTCAGACGGGCAAGTTCTTCAACCGCCGACCGCCCCAGATCCAATTGATCATGGCGCGCGAGCAGGTGATGGCGGTGAACATGGAAGCGATCAGACCCACGGTGAGGGTGACCGCGAAACCCTTGATGGGGCCGGTACCGAAGCTGAACAGGACCACCGCGGCGATCAGGGTGGTGACATTGGCGTCGATGATCGAGGACAGGGCCTTGTCGTAGCCCGCCGCGATGCTTGCCTGGGGCGAGTTGCCGTTGCGAATCTCCTCGCGCATCCGCTCGAAGATCAGCACGTTGGCGTCCACCGCCATACCGATGGTAAGGACCATGCCGGCGATGCCGGGCATGGTCAGGGTGGCTCCCAGCAGGCCCATGACCGCCACGATCAGCACCAGATTCAGCAGCAGCACCACATCGGCGACCACCCCGAACCAACTATAGTAATAGGCCATGAACACCACCACGGCGAGAAAGCCGATGGCGACCGACAGCATGCCCTGATCGATATTGTCCTGGCCCAGGCTGGGACCCACGGTGCGCTCCTCCACGATCTGAATCGGCGCGGCCAGCGCGCCGGCGCGCAGCAACAGGGCCAGGTTGTGGGCCTCCTCGGAGGAGTCGAGCCCGGTGGTCTGGAAGCGCTTGCCGAAGGGCTCGCGGATGTTGGCGACGCTGATCACCTCCTCGACCTTCTCGGTACGCTTCACCGGCTTGCCGTCCACCTGTTGGGTGGTGGTGCGGTTTTCGATGAACACCACGGCCATGGGTTTGCCCACGTTCTCGGTCGTCACATCCCGCATGCGCCGCCCGCCGGGTCCGTCCAGATTGACCGAGACCATCGGTGTGCCGCTCTGTGCGTCGAATCCCGATGCGGCATCGGTGATCTGATCGCCGGTGACGATCACCCGCCGCTTCAGGAGCACCGGGCGGCCTTCGCGGTCGTGGTAGAGCCGGCTGCCGACCGGGACCCGCCCGGCCTCCGCATCCGTTGCGCTGCCTTCCGTATCGACCAGGCGATACTCCAGGGTGGCGGTGGCACCGAGAATCTCCTTCAGTCGGCCCGGGTCCTGGGCGCCTGGCAACTGGACGACGATGCGCCGATCGCCCTGGCGGGCGATGTTGGGCTCAGCGACGCCCAGGGCGTTCACCCGGTTGCGCAGGGTCGTGACGTTCTGTTGGAGTGCGAAGTCCTGGATTTCTTTCTGCTGGGCCGGCGTCAGGGCCAAGGTGATGAGGAAGGCCCCACCCTCATCCACCGACGCCATCACGAGGTCGCGGAACTCCTTGGCGATGACTTTCTGACCCGCGTCACGCGCCGCGGCGTCCGCGAACTTGACGACAACCTTGCCCTGTTCGCGGCCGACGGTCAGATAGCGCACCTTGGCGTCACGCAACTGGGTGCGGATGTCCTCGACATAGCGTTCCAGCGACTGATCCACCGCGGACTCCATGTCCACGTCGATCAGCACATAGATGCCGCCGCGCAGATCAAGCCCCAGATTCATGGGCTTGAGGCCCAGCGCGCGAACCACGCCAGGCAGGTCGGCGGAGATCGTCAGGGCGCCGCGGTAGCGGTCAGAGAGGGTGTTCGCGATCACCTCCGCGCCGCGCAACTGGTCTCCGGAGGCGTTGAAACGGACCAGGAGCTTGCCGTCTTCCAGCGTGTCGATCCGCTTGAACGGGACCTTGGCGTTCTCCAGGGCGGCGCGTATCTCATCGCTGCCGGCGGCGGTCATCGTCGCCTTACGGGCGGCCGAGATCTCGATGGATGGATCCTGAGAGAACAGGTTCGGCAGGGCCAGGATCAGGCTGGCCAGGATGGTTCCCAGGATCAGCAGGTTTTTCCACAGGGGATATTGGTTCATCGCATTTCCAATCGCTTGCGCGGCGGGGGAGGGTCGCGCGGCGCCGGGCCGGGGGTGCGCCGTACCGACGCTGAAACTGACACCGGCCGGCGGCAGCGGATGGACGATGGAAGCACGCAACCGGCCTCCACGCGTCCGCGAGACTCCGGTTAGAGGTCCTTGAGTGAACCTTTGGGCATCACCGCCTCGATCGCGGCGCGGCGGACTTTAACTTGGACGCCGTTGGGGACGCCGTCGGCGATCTCCACTTGGACGAAGTTGTCGCCCAAATCGGTGATGCGTCCGGCGAGGCCGCCCATGGTGACCACCTCGTCACCCTTGGTCAGGGCATCGATCATACGTTTGTGTTCTTTTTGGCGCGTGGCCTGGGGCCGGATCAGGAGGAAATAGAAGACCACACCGAAGAGGACGAGCGGCAGCAGGTTCATCAGCAGCGGGTCGGACGCGGCGGACGCGGCGGAGGCGGCGGTTGCCGCATCCTGGGCCATGGCGTCGGCGATCAGGAGGCTCATCGAGGGTATCCCCGTGGTTGCAGGAGGTGGAATGGCTTGGGCGGGTGGCGCAAACCTGGATAAAATCAGCCATGCATTATGTCATAGCACCGGCAAAATCGCGCGCCTTCCTGTCTGCGATCGCTGGGACGCGGGCCACAGTTGCGGTTCGTCAATTGGCTTGGCTATCTTTCGCCGGCCGTGATCGCGGCATTCGAGGCCGCGTCCGGCGCCCGGGTCCGTCAGGCCTATTTTGACACCGATGGGACAGACCCTACTCGACGAGTGTTTAACTTATTGCTGACGCGTTACTTAGTACTTACCGGTCATCTTCATGATGAGCTTGTGGATACTGTGGTACGAGAAGCCCGGCTTCAGATACATGACGGCACAGGTGCCGGTGCGCAGGTTGATGCCATGCTGCGCGGCCAGCGCCACCGCCTCCGGGGTGTCGTGGCCCATGTGCACCCAGACATCGCGGATGCCCGCGGCGGCCGCCGCGCTGATCCAGGCGCTGGTCTGCGCCTTCGGCACCTCGACGATCAGGCCCTCGACGGGGCTCGGTAGTGCACCGAGGTCGGGGTAGGCCGTATCGCCATCGATGACGTTGGTGTCGGGGTCCACCGCGTACACCGTTTTGCCGATCGCTTTCAGTCGCCGATAGCTGAGCAGTGGGAAGGGTTTGGCCTTGGAGCGGCCGACGACGGCGAAACTCGCCAGATCGAAAAAGGTTTCGTAGTTCGATGCCATGATGTCGTTGCTGTTGGTTGTGAAATGGGTCAGGACCAGCGAACGCTGGCCGGATCGATGATCAAGGCCGCGCTGCCGCTGGATGAGCGATGCGCGCTTGGGCCGCCTCGGTGGGGCAGGTGTCGTTGAGGAACCGCGTCAGCTCGCTGACGTGCTGCTCGATCTTGTCCACCGAATCGTGCCCGGCGCCATCGACCTCCAGCAGGCGGGCCTGGGACGCCCGGCAGTTGGCCAGGATGCGGCGCGCGTCCTCCACCGGGACGGTCTGGTCGTCCGTGCCGTGCACCAGCAGGATAGGGCACGCGATACGGCGAACACTGTTCATCGGCGCGATGGTCTCGAACGCGAAGCCAATCGTCCATTCTACATAGCGGATGACCAGGCGGGTGATGAACCGCGGCAGATGCAGGTGACGTAAATAGCCCTCGGTCACCCGTGCCGGGTCCGCGAACGCGGCAATGCTGATAACCGCCGTGATATCGGGATTGCGTGAGGCTTCGAACAACGCGGCACCGGCACCGACCGAGTGACCGAGCACCGCGATGCGGGCCGCGCGGTGCGGGTGATGGTGCTTGAGCCAGGTCATCGCCATGCCGAGATCTTCGGCGAAGCGCGGCAAGGATGAAAAGCTGTCCGCATCGCTGCTGCCGTGATTGCGGGCGTCATAGAGCAACAAATTGAATCCGGCCCGTTGCAGCGGGGCCGCCAGGGGCAGCATCAGCTCGGCGTTGCTGCCCCAACCATGCACGACGATGATGGTGCAGTCAGATTCCGGTTGCGGCAGCAGCCAGCCGAACAGGTGACGCTGACGCACCGTGGGGATACGCACGGCGGCATAGGCGAGGCCATAATCCCCGGGCGAGCCGGTCTCGCGGATGCGCGGTGCCCGAAAACCCAGATGCACCCCCGCCGGAATCGCGGCGGCGGCCATAACGATGAACAGGCCGAAGACCGTGTACATGGGTGAGGGATGCGCCGACTCAGATGCGGCCGCGACGGCCTTGTCCGCCGCCGGCCCCGCGCCCCGCGCCGCGGCCGGGACCTTGTCCGGCGGCGCCGCCATTGCTCCGGCAGGCACCAGCACCGCGGCCGCCGCCGAGCCCGCGTCCTCGCGGTTGAGGCGTCACGGGCGCTGCCGGGTTTTCGGCGGGTCCGGCAATGGCCTTAGCCGACGTGATGTCTTGGGTCCCGGTGCCGTCGGGTTGTGTGTCCGCGGCCACCGGGAGGCCCAGGTTGCGGCACCATCCGGCGCCCCGGCGCCGCTGGCGGCCGACAAATCCACGCGCGTTGTTCGTCGTGAGATCAAGTGTTTCCATCGTGCGTTCCTCGTGATCGGGAAAAAGCCGTCAAACCTGACGGATGATCACATTAGAATGCAAACGCGTGCGTTTCTCATTGATAAAAGTCTGTGCAATTTAGTAGGGAAAGCGCACAATGCACACGATCTGGTCGATGTCCTCGACCACGCGCTCGACCACGACCGGGGTTGCGGGGTTGCGTACCTCCTGGAACAGCGCGGTGAGCGCGGCCCGGCCGCGGTCCTCATCCTCGGCGGGCGGGGTCTCCTGCTCCGCGGCAACCAGGTCGCGGGCCAGATCCAGCAATTCCTTGAGGAACGCGATGCTGTTCTGCCACTGCTTTGAGCGAGAAACCCGGATTGATGACTTCGATCCGCTTGGCGTAGCGGATGACCTGAACCGCACTATGAATTTGGTAACTGCGGTGCATGACGGCGTTGGCCAGCGCCTCGCGGATCACCTGTTCCGGCAGAATAGCCTGCTGCCGGCTTTGCAATGCACCCTCGTCCAACCGAAAGCCACGGGGTAGCTCATCGACGATGGCATTAATGATTTGCCGTAGCCCCAACAACAATGGCTGTCGCACCTCGAGTGTCGTCACGAATTCGACCCGCATCTCAGGTCGCACAACCACGCTCAGCATGGACGCGCACCGGCAAGCCGAATCGCGCTGGATCTTATCGGGATCCGAGATGCCTGCGGCCCAGTACAGCACATCTCCTTTGTCATCGGTTTTCCAGTCGGCGCCCAAGAGCAAGTAGCCTCCCCCCAGATTAGGCTCATTGGTATAGGCAATGACAGTTTGCAGCACGGACTTACCGATTTCACTCGCCCGTTTAGCTTCCATGCGGATCGATTCATCGACGGCGTTGAGTTCTTCCAAGAGTTCGGCGGCGCTACGCATGAGTGTCACCTGCGGCGATCAGTTTGAAGCTCAAGGTTGCAACCTAGGTCGGGGGGGGGGCGGCCAATCTGGAGTGGCGCGGGCGCGAACCGTTGCGGTCCCGGCCACGCAGGTCGCCCTGCCGACTCAAACACTGGCGTTCTCTGGGACGGCCCACGCATAGCGCACCTTCAGGGCGTTCAGGTGGTCCCAGGGCAGCCAGCCTTCTTTCTGCATCCGTCCGACCAGAATACCCGGCGCCACGCCGAGTTGATTGGCCAACTGCTCGACTTCGCTGTGTGACCGCAGGGTGGCCAGGACACTCAACTCCGCTGGGGGAATCAGCAGGTCGGCGGCGAAGCAATTCGCTTCGTGCTCAAGCGTCGTGTCCAAGCCGTCGACACCCTCGATCACCAGGAGTTTCTTCCCGTGCTTGAGTAGATGCGCGGCTTCATGGAAGAAGCTGAACCACAGTTGGTCATTCGTCTTGTGGCGCAGGGTCAGGGCCAGGACCGCCTTGTCCGGCCCTAACCAGCGCGTGGCGCCATGCACCGGGCAGCCAGGCGGCGCGGGGACGAAGACCACCGCCACCCCGCAGGCCGCACAGGTGCTCTGAAGCTGGGCGACAAATACCGCAGGATCGGGCTCCGTGGTCAAGGCGCGCAGGGTCGGCAGCGCCTTCTTGAACGCGGTCTTATCGAAGGGAGCACACTCCAACTGGTTGGCGGTACGCTCGACTTGCCGAAGCCAGACTGCAATAGCACCGGGCCTCTTCTCAACGCGGTCGGAGGCGCGAAACGCCGTGAGTGGGGACTCGTAGGTGTCACGCCAGGCCGCGACCGCGGCGACCCCGAAAAAGCGCAGGCATTCCTCGACCTGTTCCCCTTTGGACGCGAAGTGCCGCACCCAGCCTTGCTTGAGGACCCAGCTCAACGGCAGTTCCTTCAGCCAGGACGAATCCTGTTGCAGGGCTTTGAGGTTCTGCCGCCGCTCCAGGGCAGCGCGATACTGGGCCTCGCGGGTCAGCCAGAATTGGGACGTGCCGCCAAGGACCCGATCCAGACGCCCCGCCGTCTCGGCGGTGATCGTGGCGCGCCCCTTGATCAGATCATTGACGTGCTTGCGGGTGAAGCCGGCACGCTCCGCAAGTTCGGCCTGGGTCCAATGACGCTCGTCCAGGAGATCGTCGATGGTCTCGCCTGGAGGCGAGATCCAGTCCGGCGCAAACGCCTGTACTTGTTCAGTCATGGTAATCACCAATGAAGACGATGCGGACGGCGGTGACCTCGACCCAAAGCACTGCGCCATCGTTGCGCTGGGGTATCGGCTGATGGGCAGGCTCGAATACGAGTCGGCACGCACCATCCAGCCGGAGCGCGAATTGCCCGTCTCGGTTGCCGGTCAGTGGATGTGGGTGGCCGGCGACCAGTTCCGTCACGCGTGCCACGGCCATCAAGTCGGAGAGCCTGGCGCGCAACTTGCACATCCCCGCATGTCCGAGCGCCTTTTTCTGTTGGCGCTCGCTCGTGCAGAGGGCCTGAAGGTCCTTGTCCGCGAAAACGATCTCCAAATTGCACCCCAAGTTTAGCGAATTATTCACCGATCTGGTGAATAATTTTAGTCGCTCAGTCCGTCCAGTGTCGCAACCAAGGTATCCATCTGTTTCCAGAAGACCTCACCGTCCTGTTCCCAACTCGCCCACACCGCCGCCAGCCTACGCCCGTCCGGCGCCGCATCATTCCCGAGCTTCCCCCGCTTAACGTAGAGCGGAATGGACAAGCTGTAGTCCGTGGCGGCGACCGCCGCGCGCGTGGCGACCGCGGCGAAGCCGGGCACCTCGGCAAAAGCCTGGTAGGCGTCGGCGATCAGCACGCCGTGCGGGAAGAGGATGGCGCAGCGTCCGCTGCTCGCCTCCGGCGCGCTTCAACTGCGCCAAGGCCGAGAGCAACATGCCGCCGGTGCCGCAGGTGGGGTCATCGATGCGCTCGCCGGGCTGGGGCTTGAGCAGTTGCGTCATCAGGTGCACGACGGTGCGATTGGTGCAGAACTCCTGCGCGGTGTGGCCGCCGTCGTCGGCGAACTTGCCGATCAGGTATTCGTAGGCGTCGCCGAGCGTGTCCTCGGGGACCTTGGCGGTGGAGAGGGTCAGGCTGGCGAAGTGCTCCAGCAGGTCTTTGAGCGTGCTGTCGGGCAGGCGCTCCTTGTTGGTCCAGGGGCATCGCCAAAGATGCCGTCGAAGCGCCCCGGATTGGCGGCCTCGATGGCGCGCATGGCGTCGTGCAATGCCTTGCCAATGTCCTTGGCGATGGTGCGCACCGGGTTCCAGTGGGCGCCCGCGGGGACCCTGAACCGCTCATCGGCCTCGGCGCGGGCGAGTTGCGCATCGTCGGCATAGCTGGTCAGTGCCTTTGCATAGTCCTCGTCCCAGACATCCGACAGCCGCTTGTAGAACACCAGCGGGAAGATGAACTGCTTGTAGTCGCCGGCATCGACCAGGCCGCGCAGGATGGTGGCGGCGCCCCAGAGGTAGCTTTCGAGTTGGGGGAGGCTGATAGATGGCCCTGTCATTCAATGTGACTGCCGGAACGGACGGCCTTTTGATGGGAGAACGTCTCCATGCGTATATTCATCAGGTCGTTAGCGAAGCTGCGTATCAGCAGCGCCTCCAGATCGTCGATGGCGGTCGGTACTATATCGTAGGCACTGAAATAGCTTGTGAGGAAATGAAGAGGCACGGGCTTGGCACTGATCTTCCTTTCCTTTTCGTTTGATGAGCGGTACTCCCGCCTTCGCTCCAACGGATGGTTGACCCTGCAGATTTTCTGGATCTCGCCTCGATCTCTGTTATAGGCATTCTTCATTTCTTCCCAGAGATACAGTCTGTCCGCCTTCCCCACATAGAGTGCATGACCGCGGCTGTCGTAGAAGATGTAGACGCCATGGCAACGCTTAAGCTCATCCATGAGACCCTTGAACCATGGGTGTTCATTACCATCGCCATCATTGGCAATGAAGATTTCCTGGGCCGCTCCATGCCGGGATCCTTCGTTATAAACAGGAAAAAACTCGACGATAGGACGGACAAAGGGCTCGGGCGGTCGCGTAATCAGCCTTGATGCAAGTTCAGCAACCTGCTTCGGTGTCCAAGTTTCGCGGGCGTCGAGGCTGGATAATTGTGTTGCTCCGAGTCCTAACGTCTCGCCGAGCGTTTTTTCATCTTGGTCAAGGGCCTTAGCAAGCAGGCTTACGAATCCCCGTGGGTTCATGATTTGTCCTCTTTGAGCCATCCGCCTTGAATCATTTCGCGCCGCAGGGCCGCCTCCGCCTCCCGGCACCGCTTGAGTGCGGCCTTGAAGGCTGCGACGGCCTCCGCAAGCGGCGGGATGTCACGCCCGATCGGCGGCAGCACATAGCGCGAGATGTTGAGCGTCCAGCCTTCCTGCTCGATTGCGTCGAGCCCGACCACGCGGGCGTAATCTTCTATATCCTCGAAGGTCTGGTACCAGCCCAAGATTCGGTCGGCGTGCGCGGGCTCCAGATGATTCTGCGCGCGGTCCTTGCGAAACAGGGTGGAGGCATCGACGATGAGCACCCGGCCGGCGCTCTCGGGGGGCTTGTGCAGGCGCAGCACCAGGATGCAGGCGGCCAGGCCAGTTCCATAGAACAGGTTCGGCGCGAGGCCAATCACCGCCTCGACCAAGTCCTGTTGCAGCAGGTGTTGGCGGATTTTGCCCTCAATGCCGCCGCGAAACAGCACCCCCTGGGGCAACACCACGGCCATACTGCCGTGCGGCGGCGCCATCGACTTGACCATGTGCTGGACCCAGGCGAAGTCGCCCGAGCTGTCGGTGGGCACGCCGGCAAAGGCGCGTCCCCAGGGGTCATTCTCCCAGACCTCACGGCCCCATTTTTCGAGCGAAAAGGGCGGATTGGCGAGCACGATATCGAAGGTGGCGAGCCCGCCGGTACTGGGGTCGGTGAACACCGGGTTGCGCAGGGTGTCGCCCCGTTCGATCTGGAAGTCCTCCAGGCCGTGCAGCAGCA
>Ga0247838_1005272_pt1 | contig 13139 bp, 8 predicted proteins | sample LaCruzMarch2015__5_FD_189097 | JGI IMG/M metagenome (GOLD analysis project Ga0247838, IMG submission 189097) | Freshwater microbial communities from meromictic Lake La Cruz, Castile-La Mancha, Spain - LaCruzMarch2015_15m | ecosystem: Environmental > Aquatic > Freshwater > Lake | place: Spain... | reverse complement strand
TTGAATTTCGTCCGGCCTGCTTTGCTTGATACATGGCAATATCAGCATGTTTTAAAAGATTTTCTTGCGAATCTTCATGATTGTTAAAAAGAGCTGCACCAATACTAGGTGTATTTTGATATTCGTAATCACCAAGCTTATAGGGTAGATTGAGGGAGCCAAGAATTTTTTGGCCAATCAATTCTGTTTGGTTTGCCGCTTCAATTGATGATTCACTAAGATTCTCTAATAATAAGACAAACTCATCCCCACCCAAACGCGCTACGGTATCTCCTTCGCGAACGCAAGAAGATAAACGCATGGAGACTTGTTGTAACAGCAAATCCCCTACATCATGTCCCAATGTATCATTTAGCATCTTAAAGTGATCTAAATCAAGGAATAGTAATGCTCCATGGGCTTTACTCCGAGCACTAGCTGTGAATGCTTGCTTGAGTCTATCTAATAATAATCTTCGATTGGGCAATTGGGTAAGAGGATCATAAAAGGCCAAGCTCTTAATTTCATCTGAAGCGGCCTTGCTCTTGGTGATGTCAGTCAGAGAGGCAACGTAATTGGTGCCCACACCATCAATCCCTTTCACCATTGTAATGACTAGAAACCCTGGGAAAATTTCACCATTTTTGCGCTTATTCCAAATTTCCCCTTGCCAAGATCCCGTTCGTTTAATTGCCGTCCACATCTCTGTATAAAATGCAGCATCATGCCGACCCGATCTAAACATACGAGGTGTTTGTCCGACGGCTTCGGCAGCAGAATAACCCATGATTGATGTAAATGCAGCATTCACACGAAGAATGACATTTTCATCATCAGTAACTAACATACTTTCTTGTGACTCAAATATCTTTGCATTCAATGCAGATTGCTGAATTGTAAGACGTTGTACTGATGCCATAATTGCAATTGCCAAACCCACAACAGCCAACAACATCGCAAACATCCAAAAATTAGCCATGCCGTAATGCTCAAAGTCTTCAGAGAAAGTGCCAACCTGCATAGACACACTCACTAAAGACTGTGTCAGAAATAGCAATTGAATTAACGCAACATTCCTAGTGCCTGAACGCAAACCAGACCAGATAATGAGAGGGAAAAGCCATGTAACACTAGGCATGTGATCAAACGTAATATCAAACGTCCACCCCAAAAAAACCACATGGCCGACAACAATTGACAACCCCCAGATTGCAACGATTTCCCAACGCTTACAATCATGGTTACAAAATGATTTTTCTTGTGAAAATAACAGAATAAGTGGCGTAAAAAATGCGATGCCCAGCACATCTGAGCGCCACCAGCGCCCAATAATGCTGAGCAAATGGTCTTGTGTAATTAGACCAGACATCATCAAAGAAGCGGGACCAATAATAGCAGATGCTAAGGATGGAATCATTCCCCCAAGAACAATGACGTAAAACAGGTCATTAACTCGGCTGAAAGAAAAATCCAAATGACAAAACCGCTTAATTAACGAATAGCCAATATAGGTTTCTACTGTATTGCCTAAAGCTGCACCGAAGACGAATAAGATAGGGGCATCGACCATCATCCCAGCGAGTATTGCTGCAATAAAAACGGACGGAAGATAACGCATACCACCTAATAACAATGCCGCGAGTGCAATGCCACCAGGGGCCCAAAATAGAGTAGCGCTGCTACCCACTGTACCAAATGTTAAACTTATCTTAGCGGCTGCGAGATATAACAATACTAAAGCAAACGACTTAACTAAGAAGTGCATTCTAAGAAACATCGCTTTAGCTGACTTTTGCAAATTAACCCCTAATTCACACCAAAATTTTCACTAAATTAAACTTTAAATAACGACCAATTCAGACTCAATTCGATACTGCTAAAATTTACTAATGCTATGATATGCCAAGAATACTTTTAATGACAAATGTTAAAACAATTGGCAAAAGAAAAAAGGCCCCGAAGGGCCTTTATACAAATCAGGGATATTAGTTAGTACGACGGCGACGAGCGATGAAGCCCATTAGACCTAAACCTAGCAACATCATGCTATATGTTTCAGCTTCAGATACAGGTGATGCTAATGAAATATTACCGCTATACTGGCTTGATCCAGTTGAAACACCAGCCACGTGAATAAAGTAATTACCTATTAAACCATAACTTTCTAATCCGCCAAAAGAGAGTCTTGGACCAACATTTACAAATCCACCATGTTCAATTACTGTAGATTTATCTGAACCTAACAAATCAAATACTGTGAATTGAATTCCATTTTGATTTACCGCAGAACCTGAAATTGATGCCACAAGGTCACGAGTCCCGTCAAAAGTGAATGCAATAAAATTACTAAACAAGCCGTTAGTTAGGCTCTGTGAAAACGTATAATCTTCTGCATTTAATGCGACATTTGAATCTGGCGTATGCGTAATATCTGCTAAATTCATTGACACTGCTTGTGCTGCGAAAGTAGCAGTCACTAAAGCCGCACCGACTAGTATTTGTTTTAATATTTTCATCTATATTCCTTAAATTGCTTCATTGATTAAGCGCATTTTATAGGCTTAAAAAAATTGTACAATAGTCCAAATGGACTAATGGCAAATATGCCTTTTCTGTTCAAGTAGAAAAATATGTAAGTCATGCAAATAAAAAAGGTCCTAAGGACCTTTCATTAAAAATTTCTATTAGTCAGCGCGACGGCGACGTGCAATAAAGCCCATTAAACCTAAGCCAAGTAACATCATGCTATATGTTTCAGCTTCTGGTACTGGAGAAACAGTTAAATCAACACCATATGTACCACCAGATGAACCTACACCAGTTCCTGAAACTTTCATGAAATAATCACCTGAGGTCAATGCTGTAAAATCAAGACCCGTAGATATTAAGCCGCCCGCATTGAATAGTGACATAGAAAGACCTGCTATATCACGCTTAACTCCAGCCTTGCCACTTGCAAATAAAGATGAAATAAGGAAATCTGTACTGCTATTTCCTACACTAAAGTTTAACGTGTCATCAAAAGCTGTTTTTGCAACATTGTATGTAAATGAATTTTCACCAACAGTCAATGTGCCCAATTCGTACACGGCCGCCTGTGCACTAAAGGTAGCTGTTACTAAAGCTGCACCAACTAACATTTGTTTTAATAATTTCATATTTATTTCCTTTTAATAACTTCAAAAAATGTGTTTCTTTAAGATTTATGTGAATTCTAAAGGATTGAAAAACTTCAACAATAGTCCAAATGGACTAACAGTAATTTTTAGCCTGTCACACTATTGAAACAATTCTAGCGTTAGGGCGCTAATCGCTTAATTGATGCCTGTCACTTTAGCAATCGCTGAAGTCGAGCTTGGCCCTAACAACAGGCAACTAACCGTGAGGTCTGGAGGAATTGCAGGCGTTACAGCAAGTGAATAACCCGCAGGTAATCCGCCCTGTAATAAGGTAGCAGCATCCGTACAAGTCAAAACAGCCTGACCATTTATAATGTTGACTTTTCTAGCAGCGTAATTAATGGCAGAGCTTGAACTTACTGCACCTGCAATACTTGCTATCACTGAAGCATTTGCTTCAGTACGTAAGTCAATAAATTTAGGTAAAGCAGTTGCTGATAAAATGCCAAGTATAACGATGACAACTACCAACTCAATCAAGGTAAAGCCCAATTCTTGAGTACGCTTCAATTGAATCAAATAAGGTTTACGCATGCTTTATGCAGAGTGTTAGTGATGCACACCATGTCATCATGAAGTTTTAAGCTTGATTTTTATGACGTTGGGTCGTTAAAAAAATAAGACCAATACCAAGCATAAACAAAGCATAGGATGTTGGTTCGGGTACAGCTGAGACATTAATATTGTCTGCAACTAAGTAACCATCTGACGATGAAGTAATACTCAATGAAGTTAAATTCGTGAAGATAGGATTGAAAGTTTGAAAAGATTTGTTGATTTCAAATGATTGCGACACAACACCACCACCGACCAAGTGACCACTCAAATAAACTGAAGCAGTATTGCTATCGTTAAAGTAGCCCAAGCCCAAATCAATACTTGTTAAATTAAATGCACTACCATCAATTTGAGAGATGTTTAGAGTATCTCTAAAGCTGCTAAATGTGAGGAATGTTGTTTGATTGTCTGCGCCGCTGAAACTTTCACCGTCATAAGGATGGTCTGAATCAAACTTCCATAACGTACTGAAAGAATTGCTAAAATGAAATGAATTCGTTGTAATGACTTGCTGCGGAACATAGAGTGGGGCAACCGCTTCAAAATCAACAATGGTTGCCTGAGCACTGTTTGACATTAGAACTGCTAAAACTGCAGATAAGAAGTAGAACGATTTCCGTATCATATAGAAACATCCGCTAAATTATTAACTGATGAATTTTAAAGCAAAAAAATAATTTACCAATAGTCCGTTTGGACTATTGGAATACTTTAAAAATTCATAATGTAAGAATTTTAGCGTTCATTATGCTCGAGCATCACCCCAACGATGGTGACAACGATCGTCACCTACATAGTATGTCTCACCAGCACGATCTACACAGTAAGTGGCAGAAACGATCATTTCTGAGAATTCCACATCTGCACTAATACGCGTGTATTCAAACAAGATGGATCGAATCACTTTGGCATTTGCACGAATGTGTGAACCATGCGAAATCCAGCATGGCCCAATGATCTCTGCACCTGCATCAATTTGTACGCTTGAATCTATGTAGACTGGGCCTTCAATCTTAACATGATCCCAATCAATCTTAGTGTTCAGCCCCACCCATACGCCAGGTTTAACTTCTGTACCAGGCATGTCCATAAAGCGAATTTCACCACGTAGAACGCGTTGCAACACTTCCCAGTAATCTGAGATACGTCCAATGTCGATCCAGTGATAAAAACGCTTTTGTGCGTAAAACGGCAAGCCTTTCTCAACAAGCATTGGAAACAATTGACTACCAATGTCAAAGACTTCACCTGACGGGATTAGATCAATCGCCTCCGGCTCAAAAAAGTAAATACCTGTACTCGCTAAGTTAGAGCGGGCCTCACTAGGTTGTGGCTTTTCTTGGAATGATATGACCCTGCCCTCTTTGTCGGTTTCTACAATGCCATAATTACCGACTTCTGAATTAGGTACTTCCATGGTCACAATACTCACCATGGCTTTTTTCTGCTTATGCTCAAATAGTGCTGCACCAATATCCAGATCAATTAACGCATCACCACATAACACAATCGTCGTTTGGTCAAAGAATCCACCAAAGTCTTGGATATACTTCATGCCTCCGGCCGAGCCTCTAGCCTTGGGTACCAGTTCACCGTGCTCAAAATGGCCTTCGTAGGAGTAACCGATTTGCACATCTAATCGCTGTCCATTACCAAAATACTGCTCGATCTTACGGTTAAGATGCGCAACGTTAATCATGATTTGTTTTACACCGTGCCGGGCAAGATGTTCAATCAGGTATTCCATCACCGGCTTACCTAAAATAGGTATCATCGGCTTGGGCATATCTTTGGTGAGAGGTCGTACACGTGTACCTTGGCCTGCGGCAAGGATCATGCCTTTGAGTTGAGGTTTCATTTGGAAGTTTTTCGTTAGTTTAATTCGGAATTATTAGGGCTGCGATTGCACACTATTAATCAGGTTGTTTGCATGGAATATACAGTCAATCCAATAAATGACCAATAGTCTATATGGACTAATGTTTAGCTTGAAAACAGGACGAGAGATTTAGCTAAGTTTTAATCCAAATTATCTTTGGCTTCGGCAATCCATACCGCCACCAAGTAGCAAGTTGCATTTTTCCAACGAATGAAATGCCGAATAACGTCTAACTATGAGTATTCGGCATTTTCAGATTTACCGCGTAGCAAAAAATCGATGAAACAGGCTAGATAAACTATTGTCAGGTTTATCTACAGGGATTCTCGGCAAATGCCAAATATCACGATTGTAATCTAAAATAGTGCGGTCACTTGAAAACTTGCCGCTAGACGCAGTGTTTTGAATACTCATGCGTAGCCATCTTTCCTGATCGCGATACGCATCGGCCACGCGCTGCTGTGCATCAACATAGCTACGAAAATCTGCCGCAGTCAACCATGGGTCGTGGGGGTTGTAGATAGCATCAATGATTGGTTTAAAAATACCTGGCTCTAACTGATTAAAATGATCGTGTCGCAACATTTGCATAACGCGCGATAGATCTTCGTCACCATGAATAATAGAAGATGGGTCATAGTGGTCGCGGGTGTCTTCCACTTCCGTAGCATTGAGACCAAACAGAAAGAAATTTTCATCACCCACTTCTTCACGAATTTCAATATTAGCTCCGTCCAAGGTGCCAATGGTAATTGCTCCATTCATCATGAATTTCATATTACCAGTGCCTGAGGCTTCTTTTCCCGCCGTAGAAATTTGCTCGGATAAATCTGCTGCAGGGCAGATAATTTCCATCGCCGTTACACGATAATCAGGCAAAAAGGCTAGTCGCAGCAGTCCAGATGTCGCGACATCTTCATTGACTAAAGTCGCTACTGCGTTGGTCAATTTAATAATGCGCTTGGCCATCATATAGCCAGGAGCAGCCTTGCCAGCGATTAGAACGCAACGCGGAATCATGCCTGCAATATCGCCTCGTTTGATACGGTCATACAGGTGAATCACATGCAATATATTAAGTAACTGACGTTTGTATTCATGGATGCGCTTCACTTGGATATCAAACAGTGCATTTGGATTAAACGTCACGCCACACTCACGTTGCACCATTTCAGCCATTCGCACCTTGTTGGCATGCTTCACATCTCGCCATTTGGCTCGGAATTTTTCGTCATCTGCGTAGGGAGAAAGGTTGCGTAGTAATGGTAGATCAGTAATCCAGTCTGGTCCGATAGTCTCCGTAATAAGTTTGCTCATCGCCAAATTGCTAGAAGCAATCCAACGGCGCGGGGTTACCCCGTTAGTCTTATTATTGAACTTTTCTGGCCACAATTCATAAAAATCACGGAACAAATTTAGCTGTAATAAATGTGAATGCAATGCAGCCACTCCATTCACTGAAGTGCAGGCTACAATCGCAAGATAAGCCATACGTATTTGTTTTTCACCGCCATCTTCAATAATCGACATGCGTTGTTGACGACCAATGTCACCTGGCCAACGTAAGGAAACCAATGCCATAAAACGCGCATTAATTTCACAAACAATTTCATACACTCTAGGCAATAATCGACTGAACATGCTCACTGACCATCGCTCTAAAGCCTCTGGCAACAAGGTATGGTTTGTATAAGCCATAGTCTTAGATGTAATCGCCCAAGCAGCATCCCAACCTAATCCATGTTCATCTATTAATAAGCGCATCAGTTCAGGCACCGCACAAGTGGGATGGGTATCGTTAAGCTGAAAGCAGTTCTTCTCGGCGAAGTGAGTAAAATCATTCCCTTGTCTCTCGACCCAGCGGCGTAACACATCCTGTAAGCTTGCAGATGCAAGAAAATATTGCTGGCGCAAGCGCAATTCCTTACCGTTTTCACTGGCATCATTGGGATATAGCACCATAGTAATATGTTCCGCGGCATTTTTTGAAGCAACCGCTTCAGTATAACTGCCAGCGTTAAACTCATTGATGTCAAATTCATCTGTTGCCGCCGATTTCCAAAGACGTAAAGTATTAACCGTGCCGTTACGATAGCCTGGAATTAGCATGTCATATGGCACCGCCAACACGTCATGAGTACTTACCCAATTCAAATTTTTGTGGCCATTTTTATCGAAATGGGTCTCAGTGTGTCCACCAAATTTAACTCGAACAGTCAGTTCCTGATGCTGGATTTCCCATGGATTACCCATCTGCGCCCAATGATCGGGCTCTTCAATTTGATAACCTTCATTGATTTTTTGACGGAACATACCGTACTCATAGCGAATGCCGTAGCCCGTGACGGGCAATTGCAACGTAGCACAGCTATCAAGAAAACAGGCAGCTAAACGCCCAAGCCCGCCATTACCTAAACCGGCATCATTTTCTTGATCTATAATCTCTTCCATTATCAAGCCCATTTTTTTCAATGCATCGCCAGTTGAGGCATCTACATCCAAATTGAGCATAGCATTACTCAAGGTCCTGCCCATGAGAAATTCTAATGACAAGTAATATGTCCGCTTAGCATCCTGCTCATCATAAGCAGATTGCGTTTTCTTCCATCGTTCAACTAGGCGATCTCGCCAAGCCATACTAAAAGAGGCATAAACATGATAGGCCGCCTGATTTATTTCATCTCGTCCTAGCATGCGGCTAAAATAGTGGCGAAAATCTTCAATCACACTCTTGCTGTCCAACCCAAGTGGCGGTAAATCAGAAAAGCCGGCAGGTGTTTTACTGAGAATAAATGGCTTAGAGTTCAAAATAATCCTTCAAAGTTCAATTAAATGTAAGGCAGAGGCGATGCATCATTACTTCCTCATCGGCTGGAATAACTAAAACAGGTTTGGTGCCTTGGCACCCAATACTAGTTGCGTGTTTCATATTCGACTCATCATTGAGTGATATGCCAATGAAATCAAGCCGTGAGCAAATTTCAGCACGAACTTCTGCAGAATGTTCACCAATACCACCAGTAAAAACAAGCGCATCAATCCCACCCGCCTTCGCTGCAAGGCTACCAATGGCAGCACGCACTTGCCGACAGAAATAACTTACAGCAAATTCAGCCTGCGCGCTATTACTTGCAATGAGCTCGCTCATTTCATTACTTTCGCCGTCGGATAGAGCTATCAAGCCCATTTGATGGTAGACCATATTGCTTAACTGCTCATGATTAAATCTCTTCGCTAGTTCCAACATCACGCCAGGATCCAAATCACCCGCCCGCGTACCCATGGGAATACCGCCAGCTGGGGTATAACCCATGGTGGTATCCGTTGATTTTAGATTCTCTAATAGACACAAACTCGCGCCACTGCCTAGGTGCGCAACCACAACTTTTCCGCGCGCCAAATCTCCGAGCTCATCCTCAAGTCGCGATGCCACATAAGCGTAATTGATGCCATGAAAACCAAAACGACGCAAACCAAGCGTTTGCGAGATAGGCAAACGCCTAGCTAAATCAGGTAATGTCGCGTGGAATGCAGTATCAAAACATGCAATTTGGGGCACATCAAAGCGTTGTCGGCACAAATCCAAACCCATAATATTGCCAGGCAAGTGTAATGGTGCCAGATGGACGATACTATCCATCCGACTTCGTTCTGTTGCATCCACCAAACGCGCTGCGTCGACGACCTCACCGCCATGTACAAAACGGTGGCCGACAATATCAGGCATGTCTCCTGATAATGTTTGCATCAGTTGATCAAATGCCTCTTGATGACTGCGCAGATGCCCAAAGCGAAAGTCTCGCCTTGTGCCATCCGCTTCAAACAAGCTCGCCTTTAGAGACGACGAGCCGCTATTAATGGTGAGAACGGTAGTCAATTTAAGTGAGGAAAAGTAGTTAAACGATACGAACCATGACTCCGATTAATACGGCCAAGTCCAGCCATCAACCTCAGGCAAATCAATGCCATGTTCGTAAGCATAATTACAGCAATCGATTTGATTATCACGCATCCTCTGTTTGACATGTGCACCAGCCACTCTTAGGGCCGGGATACGATCAATCACGTCAATCACCAAGCTAAAGCGGTCAATCTCATTCTGAATCGCCAACTCTAAAGGTGTATTGATGCTACCTTTTTCTTTGTAGCCGCGCACATGGAAATTCTCATGGTTATTGCGACGATAAGCAAGGCGATGAATCAGCGAAGGATAACCGTGGAAGTTAAATATTACCGGCTTGTCCAGCGTAAATAAACTGTCAAAATCACGATCCGACAAACCATGTGGGTGTTCCTTAGCTGGCGTGAGTTTGTATAAATCAACCACATTGATAAAGCGAACCTTCAACTCAGGGAAATTCTCGCGTAACAGAACTACTGCGGCCAACGCCTCTTTAGTTGGAATGTCGCCTGCACAAGCCATCACCACATCCGGCTCAACGCCTTGATCGTTACTTGCCCAGTCCCAGATGCCTATACCTTTGGTGCAATGCTTGATGGCTGCATCCATGTCTAGAAATTGTAAATGTTTTTGTTTGTCGCACACAATAACATTGATGTAATCCGTGCTCTTCAGGCAATGATCGGCTACTGAAAGCAAGCAGTTTACATCTGGCGGCATGTAAATACGGGTGACCTCTGGACTCTTGTTGACCACTAAATCAAGAAAACCAGGGTCTTGATGTGTAAAGCCATTATGGTCCTGGCGCCAAACTGTGGAAGTTATAAGTAAATTTAGAGATGATACTGGTGCACGCCATGGCACAGCTTGCGACATGGCTAACCACTTGGCGTGCTGGTTGAACATTGAATCAATCACGTGCACAAACGCTTCATAAGTAGAGAAGAATCCGTGGCGACCTGTAAGCAAGTAGCCTTCCAACCAACCTTCTAGCGTATGCTCAGACAGCATCTCCATGACACGACCATCTGGCGATAGCTCACCGCCATCGGCATCCTCTGGCAGGTAATCAGCCAGCCATGTTTTTTTACTGACTTCATACACATTATCCAGCTTGTTGGAGCTGTTTTCATCAGGACCAAATACGCGGAAATTATGCATATTGTCACGCATGATGTCTCGTAGAAATTTACCTAGGGGACGGGTATTTTCGGCAGTAGTCGTGCCAGGTTTCGTGACTTCAACTGCATAATCCTGACAATTTGGCATGCGCAGCGCTTTGCGAAGCAGGCCACCATTGGCATGTGGATTGGCACTCATGCGGCGCGTACCTTTTGGTGCCAATGCCTTCAGCTCTGGCAATAACGTGCCATGTTCATCAAACAACTCTGACACCTTGTAACTTTTTAACCATTCTTCCAACTTGGCTAAATGCTCGGGCGTTTTTACATCACCCAGCGGCACCTGATGGGCACGCCAAAAACCTTCTACTTTCTTGCCATCTACTTCTTTCGGACCAGTCCAGCCTTTTGGTGAGCGCAATACAATCATCGGCCAGCGTGGTCGTGTTGGTTTACCGCTGCTACGTGCCTCTTGTTGCACGCGGCGAATTTCCAGTACACATTGCTCCATCACAGAGGCCATTGCTTGGTGCATGGTTTCCGGGTCAGAACCTTCTACGAAATAAGGCGTCCAGCCATAGCCTTTAAACAGATTTTCCAATTCATCATGTGAGATGCGGGACAGAATAGTCGGGTTGTTGATTTTGTAGCCGTTAAGATGCAACACAGGTAACACTGCACCATCGCGAATAGGATTCAGGAATTTGTTGGAATGCCATGAAGTCGCCAGAGGACCAGTTTCAGACTCACCATCACCCACCATTACGGTGACGATTAAATCAGGATTATCGTACGCAGCGCCAAAGGCATGCGAAACACTATAGCCAAGCTCACCGCCCTCATGGATTGAACCTGGAGTTTCTGGTGTGCAATGGCTACCGATGCCACCTGGAAATGAAAACTCTTTGAAAAAATGGCGCATGCCATCTTCAGTTTCGCCTTTGTTCGGATAAACCTCGCTATATGTACCTTCCAGATAAACCGGCCCCAAAACGCCTGGTGCGCCATGGCCTGGACCTGCCATAAAAATCGCATCTAAATCATATTTATTGATAAGACGATTCATATGAATATAAGTGAAAGCCAAGCCTGGACTAGCGCCCCAATGACCAAGCAAACGATTTTTAATGTGCTCGCGTTTGAGCGGTTCTTTAAGCAAGGGATTCTCGCGCAGGTAAATCATACCTGCTGCAAGATAATTACAAGCACGCCAATAGGCGTCAATATGCTTAACTTCCTCAGGAAGTAAGGTTTTCTGTGTACTCATGAGATTCAACTTTCTTTTAACGATATTGGAATTTGATAATTAATTTTAGCTTTTATTCTAAATCTATTTTCTGAATAAAATATTTAAGTTTAGCTTTTATTTTAAATCTATTTTTTAGCGCTGATACTTTAGAAACCTTTATTCACAGTCTAACTTAAGTCACTTAATTGTATTACAACGGCATGTTACTGCGGTTATGTGTAAGCATTATGACCACAATAGCTTGCAGCCTCAGCAGATTCTTGGCAACTGATCACCATTGAGCCAATCCACCATGCGTCTGCCACCGAGTTTAGTTTTCATTTGTACAAAACAAGCTTCATCAGCAATAACTGTGCCAATCACAGCTGCAGATAACGCTAAGGGATGTGCGCGCATCGCGTTGAGCAATTTTTCTGCATCTGCCTCCGCGCAAATAGCAATCAGCTTACCTTCGTTAGCGATATAGAGCGGGTCTAATCCAAGGAATTCACAGGCTGCCACAACTTGCTTATGCACGGGAATGCTATCTTCATTGAGTATCATGCCGACAGACGATTGACGCGCAATTTCGTTTAGCGTAGTCGCCAATCCACCGCGTGTGGGGTCGCGTAGGACATGAATATCCGCACCAGTCTCGAGCATCACTGCAACCAATTCGTGCAGTGAGGCACTGTCTGATTCAATTGCCGATTCGAATTGCAGTCCTTCACGCTGCGACATAATCGCCATACCGTGATCACCAATGGTTCCAGAGAGCAAGACAACATCACCTGCAAGCGCACGATTTCCGGATAGCTCAATAGTGTCTTGCACATAACCTACGCCAGTAGTGGAAATATATACACCATCACCTTTACCGCGCTCAACGACTTTTGTATCGCCAGTCACTATATCCACCCCTGCAGACTTGGCTGCCTGCGCCATTGAGTTAACAATGCGCTGTAAATCACTTAAGGCAAAACCTTCTTCGAGAATAAAGCTCACTGAAAGCCACAGTGGATGTGCACCCATCATCGCAACATCATTTACCGTCCCATGAACAGCCAAACTACCAATATCACCACCAGGGAAAAATAACGGAGAAACTACATGCGCATCGGTAGACATTACTAAACGACTATTAGAAGGTGGCAGTGGCAACACTGCACCATCATTTCCCTGTCGTAAATATTCATTATCAAATGCTGCAGCAAACAAGGTCTCAATCAACTGTGCTGAAGCCCTACCTCCACTGCCATGGGTCATGTCCACACGGCCATGTTTGAGATCAAGC
>Ga0247838_1005265_pt1 | contig 13155 bp, 9 predicted proteins | sample LaCruzMarch2015__5_FD_189097 | JGI IMG/M metagenome (GOLD analysis project Ga0247838, IMG submission 189097) | Freshwater microbial communities from meromictic Lake La Cruz, Castile-La Mancha, Spain - LaCruzMarch2015_15m | ecosystem: Environmental > Aquatic > Freshwater > Lake | place: Spain... | reverse complement strand
GTCAAATCGGCAAAGGAGGTACTTCCAACGTTCTGGGTGGTATTGGTTCTATTCTTATGGGAGCCGGTGGTGCTATAGGTGGTTTTGGTAAGATATTTGGTTTTGCTGATGGTGGTATTCCTCCAATAAATAAGCCCTCACTAGTAGGCGAGCGAGGCCCAGAGCTATTTGTACCTCATAGCATGGGTACTATTGTTCCAGCGGACGCTACGGCAGCAGCAATGGCACGTTATCAACGCCAAGGCAGCGGTAGTAGCGCTGGCAGTAGCAGTGATACAATGGGCAATGGTGCAGCAGCAACTCCTGTATTATCAATGAGCTTTGAGACCACACGGTTTATGGATCGTGATTGGGTTGATAAGGACCAACTGGTAGCGGCAATGGCTGCTACTGAACGCCGCGCTACTACAGCAGGTGCAAAAGCAGGTGCTGCTCAGGTTACCAGTAGACTACAACAATCACCTAACTATCGCAGACAGGTAGGTTTACGATGAGCCTTTTTATTATTGGTAATTTTGTTACCTTCACCAGTAACACAAACAATATAACCCGGTGGCAAAATTTCTTTGCTCAAGGGCAGGTGACATTTGCTGGCGAAAAATATGAACTATTACCATTCAACTATCAAGGTGCACAAAAGACAAAAAGCGGCGATAACATCAGCAGCCAACTTACATTACCAGCCAACCACATAACTTTAAATTGGGTGCAGCAAGCAGTAAATAGTAACTGGACAGTTAATGTAAAAACCTATCAACTTACTGATACCTATGACCCTGGTAGTTTGCTTGGTGATGAAACATGGATGGCAACTGGATTACAATACGATACGCAAGCAGTGCAGATGGAGTTAAGCAGTGCGATTGATGCAATTGGAGCGCAGGCACCTAATCTCCGTATCAGCCGTGAAGCCGTTGGTGCCTTGCCATCAACGGGCGCTATTAGATCCGGCTGATTTAATTGGCCTGCCATATCGGCTTGGTGCCGAGCCCGCACGGCATGGCGCTACCGACTGCATTAATTTATGTAGATGGGTGTTGGGATGGTATGGCATTGAAGCGCCAGTGCCAGCCCGCAGTTGGTATCGGCGTTTACATGCAGGAGACACCATCATCTTCAAGGAGCAATTAGAATTATGGGGAACACCAGGTGAAACTGGTATTATTGCGTTAGTCCAAGCTGTTAATAGCTATGGGCTAGCCGTTTATTTTGACACCGGATGGCTCCATTGCAACGCACAAACCAACCGGGTAGTATGGTCCCCAGCCGTCAAATACGAGGCGCGATACTGCCATGGGAAAAGCAATTAATTGATACTTTAGGGTTGACAATTGAGGAATATAACTGGTATGCAAATGAGATAGCAAACTACCGGCCCGAACGCGATCCAGCGTATGACCATGTGCCGCATGTTGTGTGTGATCCCGTTATCACACCTATTGTCCTTTCGGTAGTAGGCGCTGGCCTTAGCTTTGCTGCATCTGCATTAGCACCAAAACCAAAGCTACCAAAACAATCTGACCCAGCGCAGCAGCAAGTACAACAACAAGCAACACCTGTTAGTGTTACAGGCGCTAGCGTAAATATTGAAAATAGATTTACTAATGTAGATGGTTTTACATCAGTACAACCGCTAGCACGGCTTGGCGAGTCGATGCAATTGGTATTTGCTAATAGGCGTGGTGGTTATGGCGGTGTACGGGTAGAAACAAGACTATTATGGTCGCAGTTATTAAGCCAAGGTAACGGACAAGAACTGTTAGTTATATTTCTTGCTAATGGCGGTGCATTAGAAGCAGTGCCGGATTTTGATGGCATGGGTATTGGCGATAGTTTATTGCGTGGTTATCAAACCAGTAAATTAGCTTTATATTTTAGGAATGGCGATTTAAGCAAACGTATAGGAATTGATGAAAGATTAGTCCCCCCAGGCATAAATCCAGCAGATTTATTGCAACCACGTAATAAAAGTGATGTATTTATGGCTGAATTGCGAAATGCTGGTAACTTAAAAACAATATTTAGTGGTGTCAGAATACCATCCACTATGACTGTATTTGGCATATCAGAACCACTAAGAAACGCACAAGATTGGAGATTACCATTTAAGCGTATAACAGGTGGTAAATTTGAAACACCAAGCAGTGCAAAAGAAGCCAAAAAAAATGCCATGCACTTTGCGTCAAGAATAGGCTTAGTTCGCGTTGTAGGGAAAAATCAACCGGCAGATCGTGAAAAAATAGATATTGAAGTTGGCATTGGGGACATGATTGAGTTTGATATTTACGGCGCCAACACAAGTGAAACCGAATTTGGCGAAATAGGTGCAGAAGATGTTAGGGCAAAAGAAGATAGTATTCGAGAAGTAGTTGATGATGTTTTAGTGCAAGGTGAAACATATCTTGTAGGTGGCGTTGAGGCTGTGTGTGAAGGAGCTGATAGTGAAGAATTATGGAATCCAACAAGGCATAAAAGATACAAATTTAAATCATTACAAACAGGTAGAACTCGCTTGGTGCATGAAGGTCTTATTATTCATTCGCCTGATTTTGAAGGCCAAACTTTTATAGATCAAAGTAAGCCTAGAAGTATTAACCCTAATTACGGCCCAGGGGTATGCAAATTAGCAATTGCACATTTTACTACAAGCAGAAAATTAAACCAAGTAGAAATTGGCATTAAATCTAAAGTATTTAAAAATTTTAATGGTATTGCCAATTTTGCTGGGTTACCGCCAGAACATGTACTTCAAAGCATAGAACGAGAAGGCCCGTATAATGTTGGAACTTTTACAGATTACGGTCTGCGCTATTCGTTTTTTAGATTAGAAATTAGAGAAAAAGGTGCGACAGAATGGTATCGTTTGGTTCGCGGCAGTGGCGGCGTATTTTGCGTTAAAGGCCGCACACCAGTAGATCAATTTAGTTTTATTCGTGTAGCCTTTCCCGATAATGATAAGCAATATGAAATTAGATTTAGACCAATTTCAGGCGGCGCATATTTAGCGTATAACTACCCTGACAATAATACTGTTTGCATATTAGATTGCCGCACAGGCAAAGCCGAAGATTATGTTGTATCAACACCAGTAGGATCATTTACAGTTGGGTTTAAAGGGTATTTAGAGCGCTTAGATTACATAACAGGAACAAATAGAGTTATGATTAGAGATTCACCTTCGACCGGACAAGTAATAAATTTTACACCATTTACATGCCAAATAAATGGCATAATTAGCGAGCCTCAAACTTTTTCAACTACAGGAGGGTCTGGTGCTGGACTCACTGTAAGTGTTTTGGCAAATAAACTTATTCCGGCAACACCTACGGCCACAGTGGTTAGCGGGCTACAAGTAAGATGGCTGCACATGGGCATCATGGGCGCACCAATACCTATGTACGACGGGCAAGAATACACTAAAGTAGTAAGATTTACTAAAGGCAGGCATTATGTAGATGTACAATTTACTTTACGTGCAAGGACATTTGCAGGTTATGCTGCATTTCTTGGTAGTGGCAACGGCTATCAAGGCACTGGTTATGGCATTGCCCCTCCATTGCTTCCACCAGATGAACATAATAATAGCGAAGGTTGGCCGTATGATTTGCTGTGGACAAATTTAAACAGGTTCCCGTCAACAGTTACTATAGTTGGTTTTGATGGGTTTGATGTAAGCGAGGATGGATGGCCGTATTTAGCTGATGATGCAAATGGTGTTTATAGCGTATCTATGGGCCAGGGTTTCCCGACGCCAAACAATGGTGTGGTACAAGCAAATATAAATGTTACATACGTGGAAGAGTCAACTTATGAAGCGATTATAAACATAGAAAACGGCGGCTCTAACTATAAAATTAATCAAGAAATTACTATCAACGATTTTGTATATAATTTTCCAAAATTAAAAATTACTAAAGTAGGATCTGCTAGCGAAGGCGCAAGTATTTTCGAATATTGGGACGCTGTAGCTGACACATATCTTCACGCTGGGCAACAAGGTAGCCACGAAAGCGGCCCAGAACATCAGATTGTTTATATTAATGAACAACGTCAAAATCTAAAACTTAATAAGCAGGCAACCACAACTGACACCGTTGAGTACACGCCACTATATGAAAACATGTCGTTACTAGGGTTGCAATTACGTAGCGGCAAGGAATGGAGCAGCTTTAATAACTTTACTTTTTACGCTAAAAAAGGTTGTAAGGTACGCAAGATAATAGATGAGGGTAATCTTACCGTAAACTCGTCTAATGTTGCTAACGCCGTCTACGGCGCATCTAATCTGTATCCAGAAATTCTATACCACTTAATCAGCAACTCAAACCTAATGCCAACCACGATGGTGGATTGGGACGGTTTTGCAGAAGCTTGTAAAGTATGCCTTGCCAATAACTTCTACTGGGATGGTGTGTTATCAGCACCAGTTAACATCCGCGACTGGGGCACTGAAAATGCACAGTATTTCTTTTTAGACTTTTTAGTATTGGGTGGCAAGTTATCACTACAACCAACATTCCCTGTAAATAAAGGATCTGATGCAGCCGGTTACACCTTGGGCGGTGCCTACAATCGGCTACCATTAATATCAGCATTATTTACTGATGGTAATATCATTGAGGATTCATTGCAGGTAAGCTGGTATCCAGCCGAGCAACGCAAAGCACCACAAATATTAGTTACGTTGCGTGATGAGGTGGAGAATGGTTTTGCTGAAACACGTAATATATTGGTTAAACGTATTGATGCAGCTAATCCTAATCCGCAAGTTGAGGCTATTGATTTCACTGGTTTTTGCACCAGTGCTGATCATGCCATACAATTTGCAAAACTTTTAATTAATGTGCGTTACCATGTGACGCATACAATTACATTTAAGACTTTACCCAGTGGTTTAGCTTTACAGCCAGGGCAATATTTCCGGGTATCAAGCCAAGCACGGCACATCGAGCAATTTCAGAATGGTTACGTTTTGGAGAATGGCACCGTGGTAGCTAGCAGCCCAATGGCGGCTGGCACCTATACCGTTTATTTCTGGCGTTCTAGCATGACGCAAGTAGAGCAACGGTCAATGGTGATCGGTGCCGACGGTAAAACCACGCCAGAGTTTGCCAATGGTGTGTTTACGCAATACAACACAACGACTAGCAACCGTCTGTATAAAGCAGAACTGATTAGTTATGATGAGGAGGGGATGGTGGAAATAACCGGCAGCCATGTACCTCTTGAAACTGATGGCAGGATCACATACCTAAACATGAACGCCGCATTATTTGAAGTGCAAAACGAGCAATGAGTACCGCTGGCCCCGACTTTCCACAGCTAGTGCCAACAGCACGGTCAATGTCGCCTGGCGATTTTGCAAACAAGGTGTTTCGTTCACAAAGCGGCATTGAGTCCCGCGTACAGTATGGCAATAAAGCATCCAATAAAACTATGGATTTAGAATATAGTAATATCACTGAAACAGATGCTGCCGCTATCCATGATCATTATTTAGCATGTAATGGAACATTGTATTATTTTGGTTTACCACAAAAACCAAAAAGCGGTAACGAAACATTTAGCGTTAATGACGGAAGCGAAAGCACATCAAACCGTTTTAGTTCCACACCATTTGGCATGAGATACCGTTATGCGGAGCCGCCGCAGTTTAATAGCGTGAAATCTGGCCGAATGTCGGTTACAGTGAAGCTAATCGGGGTGCTCGACTCATGACGTATTACAGTGGCAAGGATGGCACCCTTACTTACAATGGCAGCCAAGTAGCTAAGGTCAGCAACTGGAGCATATCCAGCACAGTGGACGCGCTTGAGACTACAGTATTAACTGAAAGTGACCGCAGCTATGTACCAGGGCTTAGAACTATAAGCGGCAGTGCCACTGTGTTTTATTATGATTCAGCGCCGGTTTCACTGCTAGAACGTGTAGTTAAAGCTACTGTAGTTAGCGAGTCCGATATATTAGTTATCAAGCTTGGTTGGGGGATTAAATACATACAAGGCAATTGCATAATTACAAGCGCAGAATTAAGTTGTGCTGTTGGTGAAGTGATGCAAGCTAGCATTCAGTTCCAATTTACTGGCGCACCAACTGGCGTTGCATTATGACGATATACCTAGGCAACGCAGGCAACATAGAGCTGACGAGAGATAGCGGCGACACAATTACAGGCACAATTAGGGTTGCTGATGTAAATGCAGTGTCAAATATGTTTAGTTTTGATTTTAGTTTTGGTGCATTTGTAACAGGTGATTTTGTAGAATTTAGCAGTGCGTCTACATTATCATTTGTTTCGGGATATGCTTACAAAAAAGGCAATTGGTTTGTCAACGTAGATCAACTTGGCGGTTTGAGATTATATCCTACATATTCTGATGCTATTGCTGGCACTTCAAATAATAGAGTTGCACTGGCAGTGCCGGGTGCTGATATTGTTGTTAGCTGTAGAATCCTTAATGCAGTGCCTAGAATGTTAGCGCATATCATACGGTTTGAATTATCAACTGACCGTGAAGCTGTTGATACTTCCAGTTTAGGCGATGAATTCAGGAATCAATACAGCACTTTAATCACTGGTTCCGGCAGTATCGACTGCCAATTCGATTATGCAACTGCTGGCCAAACTGAAATTGCAGTTTATCTGCATAATTTATTGCTACGTCAACAATTTGGCAGTGATTTTAAGGCTAATCTTTACATCCTAACTGAAGGCCAAGCGCAAGGCATTAATGCTAGCAATGATTCAGTATGGTACGAAATTCAAGGTGTGATGACTAATGCAGCTATCCAATGCACGGCTGGCTACATAATTGAAAGCCGGTTTACGTTTGTGACAACAGGGGAAATCAAGCTTAGGGTCCAAACCACTACATGGGGAGACCTACTGCTTAATGCTGCCAATGATAGACTGGTGCTAAGCACCGCTGATGGTGACGTTCTAGAACTCGGAGAGGAACTGTAATGGCCAACCAGCGTATAGACCAGTTAAACGCTGAAACAGCGCCAGCGGCAGCAGATGTGTTGCCTATATATTCAATCGCAGGCAGTGACACCAAAAAAATTACAGTTAAGAACTTAGTACAGCAGGGTGCTGCGTTAGTTGATGATGCGTCGATACCAGCAGCCAAAATAAATTTTGGTGGCGGCGCGGGTGCTGTTGATGGCACTCAAATAACCGCTGGTACGGTTGCAGCATCAAAACTTAATACCAGCACCATTCCGGCTACTGGTGGAATAACAGTTAGCAGTAGTAATTTACAATTAGTAGCACCTACCAGCCCAATTGTTCGCAATGCCAGTACTGGCAGCCTCGAACATGCCACAAGCGGTGCTACTGCTGGCACTTATACCAAGGTTACAGTTGATACCCGAGGCCATGTAACTACCGGCACCACATTGGCCGGTGCTGATTTACCGATTGCCACATCATCTGTTGTTGGTGGTGTATCAATACCAGCAGCAGGCGGCTTAGCTTTGACAGGCGGTGGCGCTGTTAGCCATAGCAACGCAGTTGCAGGTGGTGCTAGCACACGCAGCGGTATTACATATGACGCACAAGGCCATATCACCAGCACTGTTGCATTAGTTGCGGCTGATCTACCAATTGCTACAACTGCGGCTAAAGGTGCTGTAATTGCTGGTACTGGTCTAGCTGTCGATGGCAACGGCATTCTTTCTACTGGTGTCGCTACTACCAGTGACTTAGGTGGCGTCAAAATTGGCAGTGAGTTTGGCCTAAACGGTAGTAACCAATTATTGTTAGCAACTCAAGCTAACGTTGCAGGTGGCACTGCATATCCAAAAGTAACAGTTAATAGCAAAGGTGTTGTTACAGCAGGCGCGGCATTGACCGCAGCCGACATACCAGACCTTGCGGCATCGAAAATCACAAGCGGCAGTTTAGACATTGCACGTATTGCAGCTAATACCGTTACAGGCGCAAAGTTAGCTAATTACGCTATTACTAAAATCGGCGATACACAGCCAACTGCTGATCAAATTGGGCAGTTCTTTTTTAACCCTCTCAGCCGCGACTTGTTCCTCTGGGATGGCAACGTATTCCAGCCGATTGGTATTTCAGTTGGTGAGATTGTATTTGCTGGTACATTTGACGCATCAGCAGGAGGCGGCACCGGTCACGTAGCTTCAGTTACAGCAGAAGGCACTGCCATCGGGTTGGTGGAAGGCTCACCATTACCTGCGGCTGCTACTGCCAATAATCGTTATTACTTAGTTGTAAGCGAAGGCGGCACCATCACTAGCGGCAACGCGCCACAAGTTGCCTTAGCACCACCTGACATTGTGCTATCTACTGGTATTGAATGGACAGAAGTTGACGTATCGCAAACTTTTACTAGCGTTAGTGCATCACAAGTTGCATTTACACCAGAAGGCACAATTGCCGCCAATAACGTACAAGCTGCAATTGAAGAAGTAAATAATGAAAAGCTAGCACTTGCTGGCGGCACAATGACCGGCAATCTTGAAATTGGCACAACAGGTAGCATAAGTTTTGAAGGTTCCACTGCGAACACATTTGAAACTACTATCGCGGTAGTAGATCCAACAGCAGACCGGACAATTACGCTGCCAAACGAAACCGGCACTGTAATTGTTAGCGGTAACGCAAGCATCGTCAATGCAGATATAAACGCCAGCGCGGCAATTGTTGACACCAAACTTGCCACCATTGCTACGGCGGGTAAGGTCAGCAATAGCGCCACGACTGCTGCAAGTGCAAACACAGCTAGCGCCATCGTTGCCCGTGATGCCTCGGGTAACTTCACTGCTGGAACGATTACCGCTGCATTAACAGGTAATGCCAGTACAGCCACCACACTGGCCACAGCTCGCAATATTCAAGGCGTTAGTTTTGATGGTAGTGCAGCTATCACTGTTGTAACGGCTGGCTCAGGTATCAGTGTTACCGGCACCGCAGTTGCAAATACCGGTGTTCTAAGCGTCAACGGCAGCACTGGCGCAATCACTAACATTGCAGCAACCAACGCAGCTCAAAGTTATACCGCCGCGCAACGTGGCACCGTAAGTGCGTTAGGTACAGTATCAGCAGGAACTACAACATTAGATTTTGCTACAGCAAACAATTTCAGTTTAACTTTACCAGCAGGCGGTTCTGTTACATTAGGCAACCCTAGCAATCAAACCGCAGGGCAATCTGGTGTTATAACAATCACGCAAAACGGTACAACTGCGGCCACTGTTCCATATGGCGGCAATTGGAAATTCCAAGGTGGTGCGCCTACTGTTAGCACGACATTAAGTAGTGTTAATGTAATAGCGTATTACGTTGAATCTGCTTCACGCATTACTGCTCAACTACTTACCAACACTGTTTCCTGATGATCCCTGGAAGTGCTAATCCGCTGCTACTAAAAAGTGCCGCCGCCGCTGGTGGCTACCAGGTAAGCAGATCGCTGAGATTCAATAGTAGTGACAGTGGTTTCTGTTCTAGAACCCCGGCAGTAGCAGGGAGCAGAACCACTTGGACTTGGGCAGCGTGGGTTAAGAGAACTGTCAAAAATACGGCAACTGATCAAATGCTTTTTACTGGTGGCACGACCAATAGTGACACGGGATTTCTTGCGCTTGATTTTAATTCGTCAGACAAACTGCGACTATCAAGCGCGGCAACAAACTTTTTAATTACAACCGCCGTCTACAGAGATCCTGGTGCATGGATGCACATTGTTCTTGCATTTGATGCAACACAAGGGACAAATGCCAACAAGGTCAAGCTATATGTGAATAGCACTGAAGTTACAGTATTTGACACGGACGGAAGAAGTAGTATCAGCAACCAAGACTATGGAGTTAATCAGGCAGCAGCGCATGAGATTGGGCGAGCATCTCTTGGCTCCAATAAGTACCTAGATGGCTACCTCGCCGATATCCACTTCATCGACGGCCAAGCATTAACCCCCAGCAGTTTCACAGAAGTCAGTGCCACTACTGGGCAACTTATACCCAAGGCATACACCGGCACATTTGGCACCAATGGTTTCTGGCTGAAGTTCAGCGATAACTCCGCTCTAACCAGTGGCAGTAATGTTGGGGTCGGCAAAGATTACTCAGGTAATGCAAATTACTTTAATACTTCTGGCCTCAGCGTTACGGAAACTTCTCCGGCCTTGTTTAATGCGCCTTTAAGCTCCACGCCTTTTACTGATGGGTCAAATTCTGCAGTATCTATTACCAACAACGGCTCCATCACGGCTTCTTCCGCTGGAACCAATAGCTTGAATATTTCTAATGCAGCTAATTTTCCTGGCGGATCAACTTCCGGATTGACAATCGGATCATCTTTAAACCGCACAGGTCTTTACACGCTTGATATTTACTTCAAATGCACTTTGGCGCAGCAAAGTCGTTTCTTCACAAACGATGGAACAAATGTTGGGCAAGGATTGGCAATAGCCACTAACGGCTCTATTACCTGCTATGACTTTGGTAACGCAGTGCTTGCATCTGCAGGAGCTGTTTCGGCAAACACTTGGTATCATTTTCGGCTTATTGCGAACAACACAGCCATACTTGCTTCGTATTTGAATGGTGCGGTCCAGACAACATCTGGATCTTTGTCCAACTTTGCGGCAAATACGGCGTTGCGTATTGGGTGGGGCGAAACAGATACGGCACATAGTTTTGCTGGGCAACTTGGCCCTGTTCGATTTACCGCTGCAAACCTAGGCAAACCTCCTTCTGGCGGCCTGCTTACAACTTCCGGAACAATTACAAACAATCCTTACGCCGTAAACATAGCTCCAGGCAACGACAGCTTAGTAGACACCCCGACTAGTTACGGCACCGATACCTACGTGGGTGGTGAGGTGCGGGGGAACTATTGCACGTTGAATCCGCTGGATAACGGCAGCGTCACACTCAGCAACGGCAATCTTGACGGCAGCGCCACTGTTGCATGGAAAAGTGTACGCGGAACTGTTGCGTTCCCCTTATCCGGTAAGTGGTATTATGAGGTGACTCCGGGCGGATCTGCATTACTTGGCGTTGGTATCGCTGCTGCTAACAAGAATCTGACAGATCAAAGTACGGGAACCTTTGTCACTTATAACGAGGATGGAAGATTCTACAAAGACGGAAGCATTAACGCTTCAGGCAAAGCCACCTACACGTCCGGCGACGTGATCGGCGTTGCCTTTAACTGCGATACAAACTCAGTGACGTTTTACAAAAACAACGTCTCGCAGGGTTCGGTCACACCCACTACGGGCGCTTCTTACTTTCCGTTTGTTCAGATATACAACTCTTCGTACTCCGCCAACTTCGGCCAACGCGCATTTGCCTACACCGCCCCCAGCGGCTTCAAGGCGCTGTGCGATACCAACCTGCCCGCCCCATTAGTCGCCAAGCCTTCCACTGTGATGGATGTTAAGCTCTACACTGGCAATGGCAGTACGCAGACAATCAGTGGGCTGAACTTCTCGCCGGATTTGGTTTGGATTAAGAACCGAGCGGCTGTTTCGGCTCATCGCCTTCTCGACACCATTCGTGGAGCGACAAAAGACCTTTACTCAAACCAGACAGATTCGGAGCAAACCGATGCAAATAGCTTGACTGCATTTACAAGCAACGGTTTTAGCGTTGGATCTAGTGGTGGTGTCAACGGGAATGGAAACGGAATTGTTGCCTGGGCTTGGAATGCTGGCGGCACAACAGATCCTTCCAACACAGCAGGCTCCATCACTAGTCAGGTGAGGGCGAATGCTTCTGCGGGGTTTAGCGTGGTTACCTATACGGGGAATGGAACCAGTGGCGCCACCGTGGGTCATGGGCTAGGTGTTGCCCCCCAACTTTTGATCGTCAAACGTCGCAGTAGCGCAGGATCAACCGCCAACTGGGCTGTTTGGCACGGAAATTTAACAGCGGGTTACAATATGTGGCTTAACGGTACAGACAACGCGCAGGCCTACTCACCTAGTCGTTTCACAAGCACACTTCCAACGTCAACAGTATTTAGCCTTGGCGGTGGTGATGAAACAAATTACAACACTGGCACGTTTGTCGCATATTGCTTCGCCCCAGTAGTCGGGTACAGTAATGGGTTCAGTTACACCGGGAATGGTTCGGCGGACGGCCCCTACATACATCTGGGCTTCAGAACCCGGTTCCTTATCTTGAAGCGCACTGACGCATCTGGAGATGACTGGTTGATGGTTGATACCGCCAGGAACCCATACAACCTGTCTCGCACCTACTTGTACGCAAACTTGTCCTCAGCGGAGATGGTTTACAACCTGTTCGACATCACTGCCAATGGCATCAAGTTGCGAGACAACTACCAAGGCTGGAACGCAAGTGGTGGCACTTATGTTGGTTTTGCATGGGCAGAGGCGCCGTTTGCCTATAGTCGTGCTCGCTAATGGCGGTTAAAGACCTAATTGGTCAGCAATTTGGACGCATAAAAGTTGTAAGTCGAGCGCCAAGTGGTTCTCGTTGGCAAACTCGGTGGCACTGCATTTGCGATTGCGGTAATGCAAAAGTAATGCAAGCTAGCAACCTCACCACCGGCAAAAGTAAAAGCTGTGGTTGTGGTGCAGAGGAAACTCGCCAAGCCAATAATGCGAAGGCAAAGCTTACCGAAGAGCAAGTACGCGAAAAGTGCGCCGAATTTGGCTTTGATTATCTTCGTGGTTTTAAGGGCATTCAAAAACCTGCATGGTTTCGCTGTCAAGAATGCGAGCACGAGTTTGAAGCTAAAGCCGAAAAGGCAATTTATGGCGTAAATCAGTGCCCGCAATGCAGCATTGGTAGCCACGGTTATTTACATGCTGAGTTTTTTGAACGCCGTCCCGATTTGAAAAACGTGCCGTGCAAGGTTTATCTATTGAGATTGCGTCAAGAGGGAGAAGAATTTTGGAAGATAGGCATTACTCGGCGCACCGTTGAAAAGCGGATGTACCAAATCCCGTACGAACTAGTCGAAAGTGAATACGTTGACACCACCTTTTACCGAGCGTACCTGCTGGAGAAAGACTTGAAGCAAGCAATCAAACGTTATCGTCACACACCTGCTATTGACTTTGGCGGGTGGACCGAATGTTTCCTACCCTCTTAGTGAACACGGATACGATGCTGGGGTGCAGCTAGGTTAACTGCATTAAACGTTTCTCGCCC
>Ga0247838_1005257_pt1 | contig 13174 bp, 13 predicted proteins | sample LaCruzMarch2015__5_FD_189097 | JGI IMG/M metagenome (GOLD analysis project Ga0247838, IMG submission 189097) | Freshwater microbial communities from meromictic Lake La Cruz, Castile-La Mancha, Spain - LaCruzMarch2015_15m | ecosystem: Environmental > Aquatic > Freshwater > Lake | place: Spain... | reverse complement strand
CTGCGGCTGCGGAAAAAAACCGCTGCCCGCGCCCGTCCCGCCGCCGACCGCTGAAGCCATCGCCGCGTTTTCCGAGGCCGCCTTTAACGGCAATGCTCAGCCCGTCGCCGACGCGCTTAAAGCCGGCATGCCGGTTGATCAGGTTGAGACCAATGGTAACAGCGCGCTGATGCTGGCGGCCTTTAACGGCCACACGAATGTTATGCATCTGCTGCTGGACGCCAAAGCGAATATCAACCTGCGCGACAGCAAGGGGCGCACGCCGCTCATGTTTGCATCTTCCGGCCCCTTCCCGGGCGCCGTAAAACTGCTACTCGAACACGGCGCCGAAGTGAATGCCATTGATACGGTAGATCATTTCACCGCGCTGATGTTTGCCGCCGGGGAAGGGCTTTCGCCAATCGTTGATATCCTGCTCGAAAAAGGTGCCGATCCGAAAATGAAAGATAAAGATAACGATACCGCCGCCTCCTTTGCGAAATCGCGCGGATTTACCGATCTGGCGCAGAAGCTTCAACAATTGATAGATCAGCCTTAGCGGAGATTTTCATGGACGACGAACAACTGGCAGACGCCGGATCGTATAAATTCGGAAAGTTCGAGAAAAACGCCGAGGAGCTGGCTCGCCTGAAAATGCAGGCGACCGTCGCCATCGACATCGAGAGGGATGTCTGGAATAACGCGGGCTTAAAATCCGGCATGAACGTGCTCGATCTCGCTTGCGGACCCGGCTTCATCAGCTGTGAGCTGGCCCAGGTCGTCGGTAGCGGAACCGTGACCGGCGTGGACATCAGTGAAGAACTAATTTTTACCGCTCAGCAGGCCAAAGTTTCCGAAAAAGTTCAGAATGTCTCGTTTCGCATCGGCAATGTCTACGAACTCGACCAGCCGGAAAACGCTTTCGACTTCGTTTATGCCCGCTTCCTGTTTCAGCATTTGGAAAACCCGCAGCTCGCGCTTAAGAACATCCTGCGCGTTTTAAAGCCGGGCGGGATACTGTGTGTGCTGGATATTGATGATAACTGGACGAGCTTTGCGCCGGAGAGCGATGCGTTTGTTAAATTCATCCGCAAGGCCGGAGCCGGACAGAAGCGCAAGGGCGGCAACCGGCTGATCGGCTCGCAACTCTTCGGCCTGCTGAGTGACGCCGGATTTAAAACTGTCAGCACGAAAATCCGGCCGATTACCACCGAGGATCTCGGCGTACGGATGTTCCTTGGCATTGCCGTCCTCTTCCGAGTGGAGATGCTCAACAAATTGCAGAAACTGCTGGCTCTGCCGCAGCTCAAAAAAATCAAAGCCGCCGCACAGGCGCCGACCGCCTGGGGTTCGGTTGGTGTCTTCGTCACCACCGGAACAAAGGCCTGACATAATGCGGTTCAAGGGTAACAGCGACCAAAGCAGCGCGCGCTACTGGGATGATCTCGCCGATCTTTACCAGCGTGAAACACGCATCTCGACAGACGATTTCCACTACGGCCCGCTTCTGCCGGGCGATTCACAATTAAAATTACTGCCGGCCCGCCTTCGTAAAAACTCCGGCGAGGCGAGGACAGCGGATGAGATCCGCTGCCTCGAAATTGGATGCGGTGCCGGGCAGAACTCCATCTTCCTCGCCAAGCAAGGCACGCAGTGCGTTGCCTTCGACATTTCCGAAAAGCAGATAGCGCACGGACGCAAACTCGCGGCCGCCGAAAAGGTCGAAGTAGACTTCCGCTGCGTTTCGATGGATGCAATGGGTCGTCCCGGCATGTTTGATCTGATCCATTCGACCTACGCACTACCCTTCTCCGCCGACCCGCAAAAAGTGATCGCCGATGCCGCCGCGATGCTTAATCCCGGCGGCACTCTCCTACTGACAACCGGACATCCGCTTTACGCCGGTGAATGGCTGGAGGTTGGCGAAGGTGAAGAAGGTTTGTTTCTAACGGATTACTTCCGGCCCGCGCCAGATGTGCGGATGTCGCTCGATGACAAAACCATGAGCGCGGCGCATTACTGGCCCATCTCAGCCGTTACGGAATGGATCCATGCCGCCGGACTGGTTGTTGAACGATTGCTGGAACCTGCGCCGATGCCGATTCCCGAAATGAGCGAAGCCGAAATTCTCACGGCTGTTCCCTATGACAGCACTGGATGGCGGTCGCTTTACCCTCAATTGGCGCGGATTCCGGTGGTGGTGATTTTTAAATGCAATGCCTTATAAATTGACTTTCGCCCCGTCTGAGAGCACCCTGCCTGCCGTTTCATACGATGGCCCCTATGAAGGAGGCCTGCGTTTAACATCAAACACCGGAGGAGAGAGCAATATGAAGAAGTTACTTCTGTTTAGCATGATCGCCATGATTGGTATTACCGTAAGCGCCGCCGACCAGACCAAAGAGCAGTTTCTTGCCAGATCAAAAACCTTGGCCGAAAAAGGCGGAAAAGAATTCGATGCAGCGAAAGCCGAAGCTCTTTTTGCTAAAAAAGACCTTAACAAAGACGGAGTGCTGTCTGCTGAAGAAGCCACAGCAGGAGCTCCGGCGAAAAAAGGTAAGAAAAAATAAGGTGATCGCTACACGGATTAGGCCAGACTGGCTGGATCCGCAGTTAATCACAAAAACCCGCCCTTCCGGCGGGTTTTTTATTTTTCACGGAAGACGCAGATAAATGAAATTTCGGTATTCAAAATCAATTTTCTGCGGCTATACTCGCCGAAATGGCAAAACAATCTGAAACAGTTCGTTCCCCGAAGCGCGAAGCAATAGGCGTCATTCTTCTGGCACTCTGTCTGCTCAGCTTTCTGTGTATCTTTTCTTTTAATGCGGAGGATATCAGCTTTTTGCACGACCCTCCGGCATCGCCGCCGCACAATCTCGTCGGGCCGTTCGGCGCCTGGCTCGCTTTTGCCGGGTTTCTGCTCTTCGGCATCGGCGGCTATCTGCTTCCATTCCTTCTGCTGACTGGCGGCATGATGATGACACTCCGTTCCTACGAGCGCGTCTGGCCGGTATGGACCTGGCTGGTTGCGGCGCTGGCTTCGCTTGCTAGCCTTGCAGAATATCAGCCTGATCTCTGGCGGGGACTTACCGTTCTGCTGAATGTAGGCAGCCCCGGCGGATTGGTCGGACAGATGCTGGCCGTCCGTACACTGGGCCTGCTGATCGGCCATACCGGCGCAGGCATTATTTTTGTCACGGTATTCATTCTTGCCCTCCTGCAACTGACGGGTATGCACCCCTTCACTCCGTTTGCTTTCCTTTGGGAAAAAATCCAGGCATTCCGGGCACGCCGCAAGGAAGCGCGCGCCGCTGCGCCGAAGCCAAAATTCAGCCGCGAGGTAAAACCGGAAAAAGAAAAACCGAAAAAGGCCATTCTACCGCCGGAACCTGCAACCGCCGACGGCGGCTTCTTTGCCGCACCAAAAGCTGAGCCAAAACCGGAATCGGCCAAACCGACAGTTAATTCCAAGAGCGAACCGGCCAAGCCGTTACTCAAAGCCAAACCGGTTGTTCCGGCACCGGCAGACGAACTGGCTAATGTTTCAGTCAATATCGCGCCGGGTCGCGATGAGTCCGGCTATCAGCTTCCACCGCTCACAATTCTCGACGAACTGCCGTCGCTGGAAGCACGCACTTCCACCGAAAACACAGAAGAAAAAGCCAGAATTCTTCAGGCAACTCTCGAAGAATTCCGCGTGGACGGAAAGGTTACGCACGTCGAAACCGGCCCGACCGTTACTTCCTACGAAATCACTCCGGCCCCCGGCGTACGGGTCGAAAGCATCGCCAACCTCGAGAAAAATATCGCACTGGCACTTCGTGCACAGAGCATCCGCATTCAGGCACCGATTCCCGGCAAGGGCGCCGTCGGCATCGAAGTGCCCAATACCAAAGGCACATCGGTCTATCTTCGCGAACTGGTCGAAAGCCCGGCTTTCCACAATCCGGAGGTGGCGCTACCGCTCGCACTCGGCAAGGACGTCAGCGGACGAATTATCGTCGGTGACCTTTCCGCCATGCCGCATATGCTGATCGCCGGTGCCACCGGAGCGGGCAAAACCGTTTGTATGAACTCTCTGCTGACCGGGCTGCTCCTTTCGCGCACACCGGAACAGCTCCGCCTGATTCTGGTTGACCCGAAAACTTTCGAGTTTCAGGCCTACGAAAACCTCAAACATCTTGTCGTGCCGATCATTACCGACGCCAAGAAAGTAACGCTCGGTTTGCGCTGGGCCATCAAGGAAATGGAAAAGCGCTACGCGCTGTTCAAAAAAGTGAAGGTGCGCGACATCAAAGGCTTCAATACCCGCCCGATCGAGAAGCAGACCGATCTTTTCGGCGCCGCCGTGGAGGAAGACGACCAGCCGAAAGATGTAGTTCCGGCTAAACTGCCCTACATCGTGATCGTCGTGGACGAGCTGGCCGAATTGATGAGTGTCGCCCAGCAGGAAATTGAACCGTGCATCGTGCGCCTCGCTCAGCTTTCGCGCGCTGCCGGTATCCACATGATTCTGGCCACCCAACGCCCATCCGTTAATGTCATCACCGGCACCATCAAGGCCAACATTCCGGGGCGTATCGCTTTCCAGGTGGCGCAGGGTAACGACAGCCGCACTATTCTCGACACCATCGGCGCGGAAAAACTGCTTGGCAAAGGCGATATGCTCTACCTGCCGCCCGGTAAGAACAAACCGGTTCGCCTGCAAGGAACGTGGACGAGCGATGGTGAGATGCACCGCGTCACGGACTTTATCCGTACGCAGGGTGCGCCGGAATTCATTACCGAGATTAAACAGAAGATCGAAAATAACCGTCCGGAGCTGCCGGAGATGGACGAAAGCGACGATTTGTACGCCGCCGCTATGGAAGTGCTGCGCAGCACCAAGCGCGCCTCGACTTCGTCGCTTCAGCGCCGCCTGAAGATCGGCTATAACCGCGCCGCCAGCCTGATGGATATGCTCGAAGAAAAAGGTGTCATCGGCCCGCCGACCGAGACCGGCCCGCGCGACATCCTGATCGACCTTGACGGCGAAATCCCCGAAAACAGCAGCGGCAGTGGAGAACCTCTTTCTGAAGCAGAAGCCTCGCAGGAATTTTTTGAAGAAGAAGAGGATCAAAAACCGGAGGAATAACCGCTATGGCAACACTCGGACAGCAGTTGAAGGCCGCGCGCGAAGCCAAGGGAGTCAGCCAGTCGGAAGCCGGGGCCGCGACAAAAACCCTGACCCGGATCATTGCCTCGATGGAAGCCGACGACTTCTCCGGGATGGCCGCGCCGACTTACGCCAAAGGGTTCATCCGTCTTTACGCCGCATACCTCGGGCTGAATCCGGATCCGCTCATCGAAGAATATATGTCACGGCACGCTCCCGGCCCGAAGCCGCTTATTGACGAAGAAAGCCAGCTGGAACAGAGCCGTCAAGATCGGCCGACCTTTACTGCCGGGTTTAAATGGCTCAACGCCCCGGCAAAATTTTTCGCTAACGGCCTGAAGCCGTACGTGGTGAAAGATATTCGCGCCCTCGCTATCGGCTCCGCCGCCCTGCTGGTGCTGATTGTCCTGATCGTCAGCGTTTCTAACTGCGTGCGCCGCCATGCCGCAGAAAAATCTGTACAACCAGCGCCCGAGGCCCCTGCCCGCAAGCTGCTCGACAAACCACTTCCCGACCTCTACCTCGTCGAGCCGGGTAAAATCGAAAGTTCACGATGAAGCTTCCCAACATTCTCACCGTCAGCCGCTTTGCGCTGGCCGGCGTTTTTATGGTCTGTCTGAGCGCCTCTTTCCCCGGAGCGCCGATTGCCGCCGTGATCTTCTTCGGTGTCGCGGCAATCACTGACGCACTTGACGGACACCTCGCCCGCAAAGTATACGGCTGTTCCGCCTTCGGCAAACTGATGGATCCGCTGGCCGATAAGGTTCTGACCGCCGCCGCCTTTATCGGCTTCGTCGAACTCAGAATTATGCCGGCCTGGATGGTTACGCTCATTATCTCCCGCGAAATGATGGTAACTGGGTTGCGCCTGCTGGCCGTTGACAAAGGAATCGTTCTTTCCGCCAGTGCCTGGGGTAAACAGAAAACAATCTGGCAGATGGTTTTCATCAGCGTGGTTCTGCTCGCCGCCGCTTTTCAGATATTGGACACGCTCGGTGCGCTGGTCTGGTGGTCCGGCCTGGCTGTCACCGCACTCACTGTCTGGTCCGGCCTCGTCTATTTCCGCGAAAACATGGCGCTTTTCCGCAATTAAATTGAAAAAGGCCGCCAGCTCTGTAACCTGTTCACTATGTCAACCGTACGCGAAGAAAGCTGGCAGATTAAACGACGTTCCGATCTCTGCGCCGGAACCAACGAGCCGTTTGCGGACAAAGAAGAAATTGTCACCCGCCTGCTTTTCAAGGACGGCGAATATGTCCGCGAGGACTATCGCCTTGCATGGTGGAACGAACACAAACCCGACCACGGCCTCAGTTCCTGGAAGAGTATTTTCCGTGTTCCGCCGCCCCCGACCGAAGTAATGAAAAAAGAAAGCGCGGAAACACTTCTGCGCAATATGGTCGCCAAAGAAGATGCCGATGACATCAACGCCATCTACATTCTGGCCGTCATGCTCGAACGTAAAAAGATTCTGGTCGAAAAAGAAGTGAAGGTGCGTGAGGACCAGACCAAAATCCGCATCTATGAACATAAAAAAACCGCTGAAACTTTCCTGATCGTTGATCCTGAACTCAAGCTGGCGGAAATAGAAAAAGTACAGGAAGCCGTCGTTGGACTGCTTGGAGGCAAGCCGCCGAAAACTGAAACGGTTTATCTTTTCGAGGCCATCCTGCATACGCTGATTGAAAAATACGAAAAGCTTCTCTTTCCGAAACGTCCGATCGGCGGCGACCAGGGCATCGCCCAGAAACTGGCTGCGTCCTTCTTCGCACTGCTCGCCGGAAAAAAGAATCCGTACTGGGAAGATTCAAACAAAGTGTTCAACCGCTTTGAGGATTCCGAGGCATGGGGTCCGGCCATCAAAGCTTACCGCGATCTGATCGAACGCATTCCGCAGGAAGTCCGCTTTCAGGGAATGGAAAAGTCGTCGTTCACCAAACAGCTCGAAGCGCTGGCCATCAAAGAGCCAAAGGAGCTCAACGAAGCTGATGTGCTGGCCGTATTCGCTTCAGATACGCCGCGCGTTGTTGAACTGCGCGAAAAAGTACTCGAAGCCGTTCGCGCTGCGATTTCTTACGCCGCTGCGTCATAAAAGGAGGCCGTCATGCTGAAGATCGTGTCCAAACAATATGGACTGCCTGAAAAATGGAATTATCAGCCGCCGGCCGGAATCCGGCTGGTTGATGTCCGGTCGCTCGAAGAGCTGGCAGAGCACGCCGAAGCCTGGAATGAACTCTTCCAGCAGACGGATCGTTTGTCGCCGTTTCTTTCCTGCCCCTGGATGACGGCTTTTTTTCGCAATCTGGTTAATCCGCCGGAACGCTGGCTGTGCCTTTTCGCCTATGAGAACGACCGGCTGATCGGAGTTTTTCCGCTGGTCGCAAGTTATTCTTACCGTTTCATGGGGCTCGCGCTTCAACTTTTTAAACTGCCGCACCATTTCGCACACACCAGCAGCACCGACGGCATAGTGCTTCCCGGAAGAGAAGACATCTACGGTGTTTTTCTGGATTACCTGAACCATATTCCGCGGGTTTTCCCCTGCCTCAGCCTGAAGCATATTACGGAACATTATGCTTCGATAAAATACTTCGCCCGCAAAAATCACAGGATGTGCGCGGTGAAAATGCCCGCCGGATTCGAAACCTTCATTCCGCTTCCGGAAAGCTCAGAAAAATATTTTTCAGAACTGTCCCAGAATTCCCGGAAAAACCTGAACCGCCGCGCCCGCGAACTGGAAAAGATTCCGGACGTCCGGTTCCTCTTCCGCGAAAGCAGCCGTTCTGTACACGAAAACACAACCCGTTTTCTGGAAACCGAAAGCTGCGGATGGAAGGGAAAAGAAAAAACCGCTGTCAAAAACTTTTCGGGCAGTGCTGAAACATTTGAAGAAGCGGCGGAAGCACTCACCCGGCAAGGCATGATGGCTTTCAGTTTTCTTGAAACCGGCGATAAAACGATCGCCGCGCACTACGCCATGCTGAACAAGCGCACCATGTATATTCTTAAAATGGCATACGACGAGGCATACGAAGAGAGCGCTCCGGGAAATCTATTAATGCTCAAGGTCATTGGCGCGGCCTGCGACTCCGGAGATTTTGACGAAGTGAATTTCATGGCAGATCCGCCAAGTGCATCAAGGTGGAGTGTTCAGAAAAGACCGCTTTATCATCTGATCATCCTTCCAAAAATCCCAGTTCTGTCGCGACTGCTTATCCTCATTATCCAGTCGGAAAAATTTCATAAATTCGGCGTCGAGCGCTGACGGTCTTGAATTCTGAGCGCTTCAACCGAACTGCATCGTGGCTCGACCCAGGCCGCTTAACACTGACGGGGGCAGAAGTTCCCCGGTGTATTGACTTAAACTCCTGCTTCGGGCACCATGCGGGCATGGTCGCTTTCAATAAAATTGATGCATTTGCCCGTGAAGTGGCAGAGAAATTTAAGCCGGAAAAAATCGTTCTTTTCGGCTCCTACGCCCACGGACAACCGACTGAAGATTCCGACGTCGATCTGCTGGTTGTCATGGAGCACAAAGGCAAATCATCCGAACAGGCGCTGGCGATCCGCCGGGCCGTGCGCCGCAGTTTTCCGCTCGACCTGATTGTAAAAACGCCGAGAGAAACCAAGGCTCGGCTGAAACAGCACGATGTTTTCATTACCTCCGCGATGACTCAGGGTCGTACACTGTATGAACGTGCAGGTTAAAGAATGGATCGCAAAAGCGGACGGCGACTTCACCAGCGCCATGAGGGAATACCGTGCCCGCAAAAACCCTAACTATGATTCCGCCTGTTTCCATGCCCAGCAGTGCGTTGAAAAATATCTCAAGGCTGTTCTGATCAAACACCGGATTCCGTTTTCAAAAGGACACGATCTGGAAATTCTGCTCGACCGGTGTCTCGCTGTTTATCCGCTCTGGGAGCCGATGCGTGACGATATGCAACTGCTCACCCAGTACGCTGTTCAATTCCGGTATCCGGGAGAATCCGCCGACAAAGAAGAGGCCGGTAAAGCCATCACGGCGATGAAACGTTCGCTGGCGGACATTCGCCGAGCGCTTTGAATTCCCCGGCCCGGCCAATAACAAACGAAAATACAAATGAAGACGGCTCAAACTCTCGGCCTTGCAGCACTTTTGCTGACGGCCTGCTCGCGGGAGCCACCGCCATTACCCGGCGGAATATCGTGGGCTTCTGAATTGACCCGTTGTCTCGACTTGCCCCGTCTTGCGCAGCCATTGGAGCCGTATGATCGTTCGCTGCATTTCTCCAGCTCCGCAACGCCGGATAAAGCTGGGCTTGCGCATCTTGCACCTGAAATTTCCGGCGATATGGATCACGGATTTTTTCTGCGTATCGAAGAGCATAAAACCTTTACCGACGCTGTTCTTGCCGAAGTGTCCGGCTCCGGAATGGTCTCCTGGATTTGGTCGGCCAATCCCACGGGCGAACTCCTTCTCTACATCGACGACCCGAACACTCCCGCGGTTACCATGCCGTTCAAAGATTTTATTCGCGGGAATTTTCTGCCCGTTCACTACCCCTTCGCTTCCGTCACGGCCAACGGCTTCAATCTTCATTTCCCGGTAATACACTCAAACTACCTGAAAATGGTTTTGCGCGTACCAGATAAAAAACAGCTCGCCGCGTTTTACTATCAGGTTGCATGGAATGCACTGGCCTTGCCGGTTGAACCATTCAACCCGGAACAGATTCGGCAGCAAAAACCATTTCTGCGGCAAATAGCCAAGCAACTGATAAATCCGGTAACTCCATCCACTGCCGCCAAACAGATCGTTGTTCCGCCGCAACAATCAGTAGAAATTTTTCGGACAGAAACTACGGGCATCATTGAGTACCTACAGATCGAAGCTCCTTCAAAAAACGCCCTCTCCGCACTGCGAATACAAGCCTTCTGGGACGAAGCGCAGCGCCCGGCGATGGACTGTCCTCTTCATCTCCTCGCAGGCGTGTCATCCGACTTCGAAAATGTCGACTCCCTCCCTTTAACCGTCCACGGCAACCGCCTTTCCATCCGCTGGCCCATGCCGTTCGAGTCTGGCACCCGTCTTGTTCTGATCAACGAGCAAACCAAAGAAATCCGACTGAACATCCGCATTTCTGTCTCTAAAGAAACTCCGCCTGCACTTCGTTTTCACACCCAGTATACCCGCTTCCAAGATTTAAAAACAGATGCGCCAAACCTGCTTACTTTAGCGGCTGTTTCCGGCTCCGGACGAATTGCGGGATGCATCATCAATGTTCGTAGTCGCACGGATCAATGGTGGGGCGAGGGCGATCAGATCATCTGGCTCGACGACCTAAGCAAGCCTGCGTGGCGAGGCACAGGCACCGAGGATTATTTTGGTTTTGCGTGGTGCGCGACGAAAGAATTCGACCATCCGTTCCGAGGACAGTCTCGTGTAGTTCGCCGCGCAGTTTATCGGGACTCGGCCATGCACCGTTACCATCTTCTCGATACCCTGCCATTTCATACCGCAGCCCAATTCCAGACCGAGGCGTGGAGCCTCGCACCTGGCACAATGGATTACGAAAGCCTTATTATATACTATCTAGCCAACTGATCTTTCCAATCACTGGGAACCTTGCGTAGCCAGAACCCGTTATGCGCTAAACGCACAGCGGTTTTTTGTGGCCATTGCGCAGGTTTGCGGCTAACTTCCCCAGCTTTTACGGAGCAACGCTATGAGCTTGAGCATCGGTATTCTGGGTCTTCCAAACGTCGGTAAATCGACGATTTTCAACGCGCTGACACGCGCTCAAAACGCGGAGGCCGCCAACTATCCTTTCTGCACCATCGAGCCGAATAAGGCCGTCGTTCCGGTGCCAGACGCACGGGTCGACAAACTGGCTTCGATGACTCATCCAAAAAAAACCGTTTATGCCACCGTGGATTTCGTGGATATCGCCGGTCTAGTGAAAGGTGCGAGCCGCGGTGAAGGTCTCGGCAATAAGTTTCTCGCCAACATCCGCGAGGCCGACGCCCTGCTTCATGTCATCCGCTGTTTTGAAGATGAGAATGTCGTGCACGTGGACGGCTCGGTCGATCCGATGCGCGATATTGATGTGATCGAAACCGAACTGGTACTGGCTGATTTCCAAACGGTAGAAGCCCGCGCCCAGCGGATGGAAAAGCTGGCGCGTAACGATAAAAAAGTCGCCGAACAGCTGGCGGCAGTGAAACGCCTGCTCGCGCATCTCGGCGAAGGCAAGCCAGCCGTCAGCTTTCCGGAGCGCGAGACGGATGACATGAAAGTATTTCTGAAAGAGTCGCCGCTGCTGACCGACAAGAAAATCATCTACTGCGCCAACGTGGATGAAACCGGCATGGCGGAAGACAGCGCCTATGTGACGGCTGTCCGTCAGTACGCCGACTCAAAAGGCGCGGACACTGTAAAAATCTGCGCCAAGATGGAAGAAGATCTCATTGGCATGGACGACGCCGAAGCGGCGGAATTTCTCAAAGAGTACAACGTAACCGAAAGCGGACTAGACCAGATCGCCCGCACCGGTTATCACACGCTCGGTCTCATCAGTTACCTCACCGCCGGACCAAAAGAAGTTCATGCGTGGACGATTCACCGCGGATGGAAGGCTCCGGCGGCGGCGGGCGTGATTCATACCGACTTCGAGCGCGGCTTCATCCGCGCGCAGGTAATTGCCTACAACGACTACATCACCCTTGGCGGAGAAACGGCCTGCAAAGAAAAAGGACTGATGCGCACTGAAGGTAAAGACTACGTGGTGCAGGACGGTGACGTCATTGAATTCCTCTTTAATGTTTAAATCCTTTCTTGTTCTGGCGATACCCAACCCGTATAGTCGGATTTAGAAAACAAAGAGGAGAACACCATGTCCGACAAAGTAAAAGAGCTGAACGCCACCAACTTCGATTCAACGATCGCCTCCGGCACTGTACTGGTGGATTTCTGGGCTCCGTGGTGTGGCCCGTGCAAAATGCAGGCACCGATCCTTGATAAAGTCGCCGCAAAAGTCGGCGACAAAGCTGTCATTGCTAAAGTGAATGTCGATGAAAGTCCGGCTTTGGCCGCGAAGTTCGGCGTGCGTTCCATCCCGACGCTGATCCTGTTCAAAAACGGACAGAAGGTTAACGACTTCATCGGCGTCCAGCAAGAAGCCGCACTCGTCGAAATTCTGACCGCCTGATGTTTCCAGAGGTTGGACGTGCAAGCCCCGGAAATTTCCGGGGCTTTTTTATGCGTCAGAAACAAATAAGGCGGGGCGAGCTCTCCGGGCGGGCCAATCTTTTCGAACACGGGCGGCTCGTTCAGAGAACTCGCCCTACCTTTGGCTGGCAAAAGGAAGGGCCTTAATCCCCTTGCGCTTCCGGAATATGGAGCTGCTCCGGGAACACAAGAAACTGAAGCTCGTCAATGCGGCGCAAACAACCTGAAACGAGACTGGATTTATAGGAAAAGGAAATATCAGAAACCCAAATTGCAGAACTTGACGCACACAACTAGCAATTGTTTGTTGTGCGTTCTTGTTAGCCGTCTTTTGGCTCTGTAGAGTGCGCCAATAAAAGTGGTGCAGATGTTTCTCGGAACAACGGAAGGAACCCAGTAATGAGTAAGATGGCGGCGGCATTATTGACGGGACTCTGGGTTGTAACGATAACAATTGCGCAAGATCTGACCATCACGTCGTTTAATAACGGCTACGTGTCTTGGAACAACGTGGACTCCAATCTCTATTACACGGTCGAGTACAGACCGAATCTATCCGACACCAATCTGGCCTGGGACGGTTCTTATCGCGCTTGTCAGGACGTACAATCAACCAATGCCATCGTCACTGTGCCGGTAGGGTTCTTTTATCGTGTGGTGGGCAGCACGAGTCCGATGTTTTATTCTGCCGCTGTGTCGCAGACAGGGCAGACGAACTCAGATCAAACAGGGGATGACGGAGCTTTCCAAAAGGGTGTGGAGTGGCCGAATCCGAGATTTACTATACAAGCAGACACTAATTGCGTTCTGGACAATCTGACGGGGTT
>Ga0247838_1005251_pt1 | contig 13185 bp, 11 predicted proteins | sample LaCruzMarch2015__5_FD_189097 | JGI IMG/M metagenome (GOLD analysis project Ga0247838, IMG submission 189097) | Freshwater microbial communities from meromictic Lake La Cruz, Castile-La Mancha, Spain - LaCruzMarch2015_15m | ecosystem: Environmental > Aquatic > Freshwater > Lake | place: Spain... | reverse complement strand
CATCCTGCACCACGGCGATCTGACGGACTCCTCGAGCCTGATCCGCATCATTGGCCAGGTGCAGCCGGACGAGGTCTACAACCTCGGCGCCCAGAGTCACGTTGCCGTCTCATTCGAGGAGCCCGAGTATACCGCCAACTCGGACGCCCTGGGCGCGCTGCGGATCCTGGAGGCGATCCGCATCCTCGGGCTCGAAAAGCAGGCGCGCTTCTATCAGGCGAGCACCTCGGAATTGTACGGCCTGGTGCAGGAGACCCCGCAGCGCGAGACCACGCCCTTCTACCCGCGCAGCCCCTATGCCGTGGCCAAGCTCTATGCCTATTGGATCACCGTCAATTATCGCGAGGCCTACGGCATCTACGCCTGCAACGGCATCCTCTTCAATCACGAGAGCCCGGTGCGCGGGGAGACCTTCGTCACCCGCAAGATCACCCGCGCCCTGGCGCGGATCAAGCTCGGGATCCAGGACTGTGTCTACCTGGGCAATCTCAGCGCCAGGCGCGATTGGGGCCACGCCCGGGACTATGTGCAGATGCAGTGGCTGATGCTCCAGCAGGAGCAGCCGGAAGACTTCGTCATCGCCACCGGGGTGCAATACAGCGTCCGCGACTTCGTGGCCGCGGCGGCCCGGGAGTTGGACCTCAGCCTGCGCTGGGATGGTGCGGGCCTGGATGAAAAAGGCTACGACGACGCCGGGCGCTGCATCGTCGCCGTCGACCCCCGCTATTTCCGCCCCACGGAGGTCGAGACGCTGCTCGGGGATGCCACCAAGGCGCGCGAAAAACTCGGTTGGGTCCCGACCACCAGTTTCGCCGAATTGGTGGCCGAGATGGCGCGCGAGGATCTGAAGCAGGCGCAGCGCGATGACCTGGTGCAGCGGCACGGTTACAGCATCTTTGAGCGCAACGAGTGAGATCATGCCGGAAATAACCTATGTGGCCGGGCACCGCGGGATGGTCGGCGCCGCTATCTGCCGGGAGCTGGGCCGCCGCGGCTTTGAGCCGCCCCTCACCCGGACCCACGCCGAACTGGACCTGACCGACCAGGCCCAGGTGCGTGAGTTCTTCCAGGCGCAGCGCCCGTCCCAGGTCTACCTGGCGGCGGCCAAGGTCGGCGGCATCCATGCCAATGACACCTATCCCGCCGAGTTCATCTATCACAACCTGATGATCGAGGCCAACGTCATCCACGAGGCCTGGCGCGCCGGGGTGCGGCGTCTCCTGTTTCTCGGCTCCAGTTGCATCTACCCCCGCCTGGCACCCCAGCCCATCCCGGAAGAGGCCCTGCTGAGCGGGGTCCTGGAAGGCACCAATGAGCCCTACGCCATCGCCAAGATCGCCGGGATCAAACTCTGCGAGTCCTATAACCGCCAGTACGCAACCGACTATCGCAGCGTCATGCCGACCAACCTCTACGGCCCCGGCGACAATTACCATCCCGAGAACAGCCATGTGCTGCCCGCCCTGCTGCGCCGCGCCCATGAGGCCAAGCTCAACGCCAGCCCCGCACTGGTGATCTGGGGCACCGGCACCCCGCGGCGCGAATTCCTCTATGTCGATGACCTGGCCGCCGCCTGCGTGCATGTCATGGGACTGGACCAGGCCGCCTATGCCGCCCGCACCAGCCCCAGGTCATCACACCTCAACGTCGGCAGCGGCGAGGAGCTCAGCATCGCCGACCTCGCGGCCCTGGTCTGCGAGACCGTCGGCTACACCGGGCGCATCGTCTATGACAGCGGCAAGCCCGACGGCACCCCGCGCAAACTCATCAACAGCGAGCGCCTGCGCGCCCTGGGTTGGCAGCCGCGGGTGGCCCTGCGCGAGGGGCTGGCGTTGGCCTATCGCGATTTCCTGGCAAACCCGTAGCGGGATTCGGTGGACTGCGCTATCGCTTGTCCACCTCTGTGAGAGAACTGCTCTTTCTGGGATCAATGCCTGCCGCGGTGCCGCCAGTGGCGTCCGGGGGCGTCGATCATCGTTCCGGCCACCGGCAGGAACTTAGACCCTGCTCGGCGCAAGCGGCAGCGGCTCGCGATGCCCGCGGGAAATGGACAGGATTAACAGGATTTTTCAGGATTTACAGGATAGAACGCCAGATCCGACGACAGTCTTATCCTGTTAATCCTGCGGAATCCTGTTAATCCTGTCCAATTTCTCGCGGTTGGCAGCGGCGCTCGGCGCCGGAACGATGATCAAGGCCCGTCCGGGCAGCGGCTCGTCGGTGAGATGATAAGTTAAGAGAGGAGGTTGCGATGAGTTCCCTGGCCGATCTCTACAAGACCGATTTCCACGCCTGGACCCTGGCGGCGGCGGACCTGGTGCGTCGGCACCGCTTCGATGAGTTGAATGCCGACGACTTGGCGGAGGAGCTCGACAGCATGGGTAGGAAGGAGCGCAACGAGGTCGCGAACCACCTGGTCATTCTGCTGGCCCATTTGCTGAAGTGGCAGCTCCAGCCCGCCTATCGCAGCACCAGTTGGCGCAGCAGCATCATCGAGCAACGTAAGCAGATACAGCGCCAGATTCAACATAGCCCGAGCGTGCGGCCTTATGTCGCGGAAGCGATGGTGGAGGCGTATCCGGACGCCGTCGATATCGCCGCACGTGAAACCCTGTTGGATTCAGGAGGCTTTCCGAGCGCCTGTCCGTATTCGCAGGAGCAGGTCTTGGATTTTGACTACTATCCGGACCAGCACTACACGGGGCCTTGATTTCCTTTCCGGCCTGCGGCGAGCGGTCCGCTGTGCGGACCAGCGACCACGCGGCCGGCGAGGTGGCCGGGAATCAGGGCATGCTCTCGGCGTCGTTGTCGTTGTTATCGTAGAGCCCTGGATTCTTTGGCATCCAAAATTGCAGTAACCGTTTAGCCCCCCTGGTTGCCAAGCAACCGTGGCGGGCCGCCCCGCTCAGATGGCAGGTGACGGCAACGGCGGGGCCTGAAGTCCTTGGCGCCGCTGGCGGACCACCTCGGCCAGATACGGCCAAGGCGAGACGGCGCGTTTGCGACAGGTCTCGATGACGCTGGCCAGGTGGGCGAAGGCGCGGGTGCCCTGCGCGGTGCGGGTTCCCATGCCGATGCGGCGGGCGATGACCCAGTGGCGCAAGGCGCGCTCGGCCTCGTTGTTGGTCAACGGCAGCTCCGGATGGTCGAGCACCACCCAGAAGGTGTTCCAGTCGTTGAGCAACTCGCGCGCCAGCACGCGCGTTTTCTCATGCGGCGCATCGCGCTGACGCAGGCACTCATCAAGCAGGGCGTTGAGCATCGGCGCGTGGCGTGCCTGCAACGCCCCGGTGGGGGGCGGGGCGCCGCGGGCGTCGTAAACGGCGGCCATGACCGTCGCGATGACCGTCAGGATCGCGGTGCCAAAGCGTTGGGCCGCCGGTTCCAAGCCATCTTCCAGCGCCTGGGCCTTGCGGATCAGGTGGGCCAGGCAACGCAGCCGTTGATCCAGGTCGCGATAGGCCCAGAAGCCGTCGCTCATCAACCAGCCGTTGAAGGCCTCGCCGAGCACCTGGCGCACGACCTCGACCGAGCGCTTGCCGACGACGAACAGCGTGGCGGTGGCACAGGTGAACACCCACAGCCACAGCAGCCGACCATGTTCTTTCCAACTGGTCTCATCGGCATAGCGCAGTTCGACATTGCGCACCGCCGCGTAGAGTTCCGCCTCCACCACCGGGGCGACCGCGCGTCCGGCTTCGTGAAGGCACTGGTTGATGGTCGCGGTGGACAACTCCAGGCCCAGCCAGTCGGACAGAAACTCACGGACCCGCGCCCGCGACAACCGCATGCGCTGGCTCAAGGCGCAGATGAAGGCTACCAGCAAGGGTCCGGCCAGATGCCATTCGGTCAGGGCCACCGTCCACTCGGGCTCGCTCTCAGCGCGCCCCGGCTGCGCCTGCGTCCAGTGGCCGCACGCGCAACAGGATTCAAAATAGATGTGCTTGGTCTGATGCAGGAGCAGTCCGGTCGCGCCGACACCGGGCTGGATCAGCTCGATTTCGTAGCGGGCGTTGTGTGCCCGCGACGCCTGAGCATCCGTCAACGCCTGCCCGCACCCCGCACAGCAGGTCGGGCGGTGAGGCTGCTCGGCGTCCACCGGCAGGTGCTGGGTGCGGCTGTGCCCCGGGGTCCCCGGGCGCCGACCGGGCGGTGCGCCGGTGAGCGGGCGGCGCGAACCCTGGCGACGCGGCCGGGGCGGCGCTGACTCCTCCGGCTCAGCGCCGCCGCCGGGGGTGTCCGCCGCAGCGGCTACGTCCCCCGACACCGCGGGAACCTCGGGCGCGTCAGCGGGCGTTTCCTGACCGCCATTGCCCTCCCACGGCAACCGCGTGCTCGGTGGTCGTGAACTGTTGGAGGGGTTCTGCCCCAGCCGCTCGCGCGCCGCCTTCAGGTCCGCCAGCGCCTTGCCCAACAACGACCGCGCCTGCGCCGACGTGAGCGTCTGCAGGTAGGCCTCGTCGAATTGTCTGAGGTCGTGATCGCTCAGGTGCATGGCGGTGGCGTGGCGGCGCTTGCGCGCTCTCGTTTAGGAGCTTGTGTCATAGTTTGCCAGGACCGTCGAGCATTGTCGCATAGGCTTATGATCGTCCGCGAGGCATTCATCATGCTCCCGGCCATCCGCTGGCCGCGCGGTCGCTGGTCCGCACCGCGGACCCTATGGGCGCTGAGCCTTCCCGTCGGCTCCGCTGTGCGGACCGGCCAGCCCTGCCCAGAACTACGTCAAGGCCGTCCGCGAGGGCGCTAGGAACAGGGGGGGTAAACGGTTACAGTTTACATCGCTCGACCTTGAAAAAGATGTAATGACCGGTGAGAAATATGATTTGTGCATTTGTGTCGAGGTTGCAGAGCACCTTCAGGAAACCCATGCAGGCATGTTCATTAATTCCTTATGCCAGTATTCGGATGTGGTATTGTTCAGCGCCGCTATCCAGTTGCAGGACGGTCGGCATCACCTAAATCAACAATGGCAGTCTTATTGGGTCGATTTATTCGACGCCAATGGCTGCGAGTGCCTTGATATTGTGCGGCCAGCCATTTGGGAAAACAATGAAGTTGCCTGGTGGTACCGGCAGAACATATTTTTGTTTGTGCGGCGTGATTCAGATTCAGCAGGTCTCATCAATTTCCGGCACATGGCCTCTCCCATATTAAATATTGTCTACCCTGAGCATTATAAAAATAAGGCATCCCTGAGCAGCAATCCTGCAATGTTGTCTTGCCTGAAGTGCATGGTTTTTTATTGTAGGCGCCTTGTGCGAAAATTAATTGGTAAAATGCAATGATATCTTGAAGATCATACGTCATGAAAAAACTCAAGGTTCTCATCTCAGCCTATGCCTGCCATCCGCACTACGGATCGGAAGAGGGTGTCGGGTGGGGATGGGTCCGGGCCATCGCCCGTCATCATCACGTCTGGGTGCTGACCTCGGATCGTCATCGTGCGGATCTTGAGAAAGAGATAAGCTCCGCGCGCGGCAGACCCGACCAGCCGCGATTTATTTTCATTCCGGAAATTCCGCGCCTGGGTGCGGTCGTTCGATTGCAGCACCTGCTGTGGCCGCCGCTATTCCTGATGACTTACGAACGGATCTGGCAGCCGCGAGCCTTTCAAGCCGCGGTCGCGGCCCATCGCCTACTTTCGTTTGATCTGGTCCATCAGTTGACCTACGTAGGATTCCGCGTGCCAGGTCAACTGTGGCGGCTGGGCATTCCCTTCGTCTGGGGTCCGATCGGCGGATTGGAACAGACGAACCTGAGCCTCCTGCCGCCACTGGGGGTGAGGGCACTGGCCTACTACGCGGGTCGCAATCTGCTCAACTGGCGGGACAAACACACCCGGCCGCTCGTCCGCAAGGCAATGAAGGCCGCCCACGGCGGTCTAATCGCGGCCACCTCCGGTATCCAGTCGGAAATCCTGCGGCTCTACAGCGAAGAGAGCGAGGTGATCACCGAGGTGGGCCTGCCTCCCGGAGGTACGGCCGCGGAGTCCGACCTCGCACACCGAAGGCCGGACGAGCCATTACGGTTGATGTGGGTCGGCCACCTTCAAGCGAGGAAGGCGCTTCCCTTATTCTTCCACGCGGCACTGGAAACGAGGTGCGGAGCCTCGGCCAACCATGACACGGGACCTAGCCGAGCCTTCGCCGCGCTGGATTGGAGCCTGGACGTTTTCGGGGATGGATCAGAAGCGCGTCGCTGGCGTCGGATGGCGGAAACCTGCGGCCTCTCGCCACGGATTACCTGGCATGGACGCCAGCCCCGCGCCGCAGTACTGACCGCACTGGGGGAGGCGCATGCGTTGGTTGTGACCAGTGTGTACGACCTGACCTCAACGGTGGTGGTAGAAGCACTCGCCGCCGGCGTGCCGGTTGTGTGCCCGGACCACTGCGGCTTTCGCGACGCCGTGTCGGACGAATGCGGCATCCGGTGCGCGACAGATTCGGCAGCCTCCCTGGTGTCCGGATTGTCCGCCGCCCTCCATCGCCTGCATGCCGACGAGGAGGGCCGTCAGCGGATGGCGCGCAACGCCCTCGTGCGTGCGCGAGACTTTGCATGGGAGATCAAGGCGCGGAAGGTGGACGAGATCTACCGGCGCGTCATTGGCGCCCCATCAGGGAACCTGCCCGAACCGGTTCGGAAGCGGGCCACCGATCCGGTAAGGACATTATGAAGCCCATCGTCACCCTCGTCATGCCCGTCTACAACGCCATGCCGTACCTGCGGCAGGCTGTTGAAAGTATTCTCGCGCAGACCTACAGCGAATTCAGGTTCCTGATCGTCGACGACGGATCCACGGATGACTCGGCCGCGTACCTCGGTCAAGTGAAAGATCCGCGCGTAACGCTGGTCCGCCAGGACAACATGGGGCTGGGCGCGACGCTCAACCGGTCGCTCGATCTTTGCGACACCCCGCTGTACGCCCGCATGGACGCCGATGATATCGCGCTGCCGGGCCGCCTCGCGGCGCAGGTGGCGTTCCTGGAAAAACAGCCTTCCATCGTGCTCGTTGGCACACAGATCGGGTTTGCGGTGGGGGAAACCATCTTGCCCGTCAGGCGGTTTCCGCAAACGCATGACCGAATCCTGGCCCTGTTGCTGCGCGGTGAACCTATCGTATGTCATCCGTCGGTGATGTTCCGCCGGGACGACGCCCGCGCGATCGGCGGCTATCGGATTCACGGGGCCGGCGAAGACTTCGACTTCTTTATCCGTATGGCCGAGCAAGGCCGGTTGGCCAACTTGAACCAAGTATTGCTCAACTACCGTATTCGCGAAGGTTCCATCGTCTCCTCGTCACAGGGTATCTTGCTGCGCGGAATCGATTACGCGTGCGCGTGTGCGGCGGCGCGAAGACGCAGTGGAACCGAGCCAGACTACACCGCATTCTGTCAAACTTGGCAGGGATGCCGGAAGAATCAGTGGCGCGCAAAAATGGCTGCCGGGAAGACCCGCGCCTACCGGCAGTCACTCCTTGCGCGGGCAACGGGCCGACGCTGGGCCGCATGGGGGTGGCTGCTGCGGGCGGCCCTGTGCGCACCACGGAAAACCTGTCGGCGCCTGTTCCTCCGGCTGACGCAGTGAACTTCGCATGCAATGCAATAGTCAGCACCGTAATCACCGCCAAATAGATGCTGGTCTTCTTGGTACCCCACAACCAGGTTCAGGATCAGAATAGCGTTCGCCCCCTCAGCGCCCCGATCTACCCCTCAGACCCGACGCCCGCTGGCCGCGGTGATCACCCGCGACAGCACCGGGACCAAGACCGCCCAATCGTAGCGGCTGGCGACCTGGCTCTGACCGCAGGCGCCCAGTTGTCGGCGCAGATCGGGGTCCCGGAGCAACGCCACCAGCGCCGCAGCAAAGTCTGCCGCACCCTCCGCCAGCAGGATCTCGACGCCGGGCGCAAGCGTCAGGCCCTCGGCGCCCTTGCGGGTTGCCACCACCGGCACGCCGGCCGCCAGGGACTCCAGGATCTTAAGTCGCGTTCCGGAGCCGGAAAAAATCGGTGCCACGCTGAGCATACAACAGCGGATGAACGGCGGGACCTGCTCATCCGGTAGCAGTCCGGCTGCCCGCAGCCATGGACGCCGATAGGGCACCGGGCCGCCGATGATCGCCAACTCCACACGAGGGCAGTGCGCCAAGACCAGCGGCAGCACGCGGGTCACCAGGAAATCGATCGCCTCGCGGTTCGGCGGGTAGGCATAGGAACCCATGAACAGGATCACGTCGTCCCCCAAGTGATACATCCGCCGACAGGCGGCGCTCGCGGCCGCGGTGACCCCGGCGAAGCGCCGACTATCGACTCCGTTGGGCAACAGCAGCGGGACCACGCCGTAGAGCCGCTGAAAGGCGTCGCGATCCTGCTCCGAAACCGCAAAGGACTGCGCCACGCCGCGCAACACCCGCGTCTCGGCCCAGCGGGTGAGCCACTGCGCGAGCCGCCCATGGCGTTGCTGGCGCAGTTCAAATTCCACGTTGTGGGCGTGATAGAGCACCGTCAGCCGCGCTCCGCTGCGCCGTAACCGCCGGAGCAGCCACCAGTGGTAAAACACCCAAGATGCCCCCTCCAATACTACAACCTCGACCCCCGCCCGCTGCACCAACCTGACTACCCGCCGCACATAGCCAGGTATCCCCAGCAGTTTGCGCCAACCGCGGACGCCGACCAGACGCAGTTGCCATACCGGCAACCCCCCAGCGGTCAGGAAGCGACGCTCCACAGGACCCGGCTGGATCAACAGCCGTTCGACGCCAAGGGTCTCGGCGAGGGCACAAGTCACACTGCCGGCCCCCCCCGACGGCGGCGACGCGGCAAAAAAACAGATGAACGCAACGGGCATCAGCAATTCACCCGAGTACCGCTGAACGACCGCCAAGGTGGTGGATATAGGCACCCGCGCAGACGCCGAGCCAACCCCCGTCGGCGGTGAGCTTTCGGCATAAATCGACATCGTTGCCGAGATGTGGCCGACAACCCGTAAAACCATCGATGCGATCCCAGTCTCGTCGGCGCACGAAAAACGCGGAGCCCGTCACGAACGATCTGAGCGGGCGTGGCCACGGCGTGGCGTGGCGCCGATACAAGTGTTCGGCATACCAGAATATTTGATCATCGCTCCAGCTAAAACGGCAACGTCGCGCCCGGATGGCGACCTGCGCTATCCCGCCATCGCTAGTCATGGGTCCCACTGCCATCAGATCCGAGTGCTCATGCAATGCCTGAACGCAAAGGGCCCAGGAATGCTGAGTCACCACGGTATCCGAGTTTAAGAGGCACAGAATGGGGCGCGTCGCCAACTCGGCACCAGACATGCACGCCGCACTATGGAGACTGCCCTTCTCGTTGCGATGGGTCTTCCAGTTATTGCGAGCGGAAAATTGGTCAACGATGCTGCGCGCCCGTAAATCCGCCGACCCGTCGTCAACGACCACAATTTCGGCGGCGCCGGCAAATCGTTCAAGACTCTGCAAACACCGCTGTGTTTCGTGGGGGGCATTATGGACCGGCACGATCACGGACAGTTGCCGGCTTGCCGTGATTTCGTCTTCCGTCATGGTCGGTGCCTGCAACTCGCCGATCCCCAATGACAGCAGCCGCACATAGGCCCGCTCGATCCTTTGCCGCCACTCTTGCGGCAGACGCCGGAACGCTTTCGCGAATAGCAGATCAATCGCGCCGTACACGATTCGTGCCCTCACTGGACCATGACCAGCCCGATCCCACCCCACCCCTGATCGGGGAATTGTATCAAGGCCTGACAGGCAGGGATTTGCGTTACTAGTTCGCTCCAGTAACGATCCACCTCGCACTCGCTATCGGCATGTGGCGCGATGTCATGTAACGCAACGATCCCGCCACGGCGGACGAATCGCGCATAAGCCTGATAATCCTGCTTGACGCCGTCGTAGGAATGATCGCCATCAATGAATAGAAAGTCGATCGCAGTGTTGCCAAGAATGCGCTGCATCCTGTCGCCCATCGCTTGGTCGTGCGAATTGCCGCGCAGTAACTGGACGTCTTGTCCAGGCAACGCGAAGCGTCTATAGAGCGGCGCGCGCCATCGTGGATAGCCGCCACCAAAGGTCCCGCCCGGAAGATCAATGCTGATCAGCACGGCGTCGGCGGCAGCAACGCGCGTGAACATGAACAAAGTTCCGCCGCTCGCCGTGCCGATCTCCACCACCACCTTGGGTCTGAGGCGACGCACGCGATCGAGTAGGGCACAGATCTCCATATCGATTTGCCAGGGATTGAACCACCCTGAGCCCAGCGCGCGAGTGTATTCGAGCAGCTCCGCCGATTGCTCGAAAGAGCGATGCTCGCTCAGCTCCCGATAGGCTCGGACCCAGCGCCGGGGGCGTTCCACCATGGAGGTGACCAAGCCCCGCAGCCCCGCCCGAGCAAACTCACCGCGGACCTTGTTCAGTGTGACCGATACCATAACGTGAGGTCCTGTGACCGGGCCTTCTCAAGGCTTGAGGGAGTTCGCGGGAACCACAGCGACGAGTTGCATTGTACTTGGTATCCGGCGGCCCACCCATAACGCTATGGCTCCGAAAAAAAAGACAAAGAGACTCCACCGCAACGGCGACGAGGGGGGCAAGTGCAGCACCATCATGGTCGAAGAAAGAAGCATGGTCAGCGGGATAATCAAACGCCCGTAGTCTCTGGTCGCAGCACCGCTGAGAACCAGCAACAGCATTGCATCGACAGCCACGCGGACCGTCCAGGCCACCGCCGCACCGAGAATCCCCCAGGTCGACAGCAGCAACCACAGCAGCAGTGCATAAGGAACCAACTCCGCCAGATGAAGGACGGCAACCGGCATCGGATTGCCCTCGCCTTGTAAGCGCGCGTAGGGCATGTAGGCAAGCGAATTCAGCCACAATGCCAGAAGAAGTACCTCAGCAACCGGCACCGACGCCGCCGCGATGTCCGGCCCTAGCCAGAGGTTAAACAATGGAGCCACGAACCAGATCGCCATGAAGACGACGGGGGTCATGATCAAAGCAAGCACTTGCAGCGCACCGCGCATCAAATCGTCGCGGTCGGAGCGGGTGCCAACGGCAAAGCGCGGGAAGATCGCACCGGACAGGCTCCCCGCCAGCATAACCCCGCGGGAAACCAACCCTTGGGGGATGGTATAGAAGGCGACCGCGCTTGTTCCCAATGCTGTCCCGATTATCAGACGATCAGCCACGGCAAGCAAGGGTCCCACCATCGCCGTAACGGTGATCCAGCCCCCGTACCCCAGTAGGGAGCGCAGACGCCGGGCGTCGAACGCCATCGGTCCAGTTAGCGGGACATGGCGGCGGCAGAGACCGAACAGAAGGATGATTCCCAGGGCGCGCGGGGCCAAGGTCGCCGGGATGAGCCAGTCCAGGGCAATATATCCGGCCGCCGCTGCCGCGAGTGGCAGGACCAGTGCGAAACTTGTCACCATGACCTGTACGACATTCAGTGCGAGGAACTTCTCGCGGCCTTGCAGTGCGCCCGCCAGGGCGCTGGCGCTCAAGGTGATGGGCAGGGCGAGTGAGAGCCACGGGAGTGCGGCATGCAATTCGGCTTGCAGGCCGATGTCCCGCGGCGTGATGTTGCTGAACACCAGTTGGCCGAGGGTCCACATCAAGAGTCCACCGATTGACCCCAAGATGCTGATGGCGCAGAACGCTGTCCAAACGACGGCCGACCGCTCATGTGATGAGGCTCCTTCCAGCTGTGCGACACGCTGAGCGGTCGCCTGAGACATGCCAAAATCGAAGAGTCCGAAATACCCAAATATTGCCCATGTAATGGCCAGCACGCCATATCGGCCAGTGCCGATGATCTCCAGAAACCTAGGGAGTGTCACCAGCGTTACTGCGAGGGGGATTAGCTGACCTGCAAGATTGTAGAGGGTATCTCGGCGGATAGACATTGTTGGTCGGCTGTCAGTCTAGCCTCGTGGTCGCTGGGTTTCCCGTCGCGAATTTCGGAAACAGGCGTTAAGAAACCTGCCTAGGCGGGCAGGATGGAAGCAGGCGAGTGCAGCATACAGCAGCCGCTAGGCAGCGGTCTGGAGCAGCGGGACGGGCACGGGTGTGACGCGACCATACGGTACCTTGGACGCCGTGTCGATCCGCTCGAGTGTAAAGCCGCTACGCGCGAACAGGCTGATCAGTCCCCGGCGGCTGAAAAAATTGAGGTGCCCCGGCGGGCTGATGTATATATCCCGCCGCCTCTGCAGCCGCGGAAGGGCAGAACCGAAGTGAGGTACCGCGATGGTAGCCAGTCCCCCTGGTCGCAGTACGGTACTCAGGTGGTGGGCTACCGCCACCGGGTCCGTGACATGTTCCAGAACCTGGCCCATCAGCACGACCTCGAAAGGTGTCCGCGTGCCCGGCAGCATAGGCGGCGTCGAACATGACCGGCTCGGGCTCGAACCCGACTACCTCGCGGAAAACTGCACGCGCGTCAGGGTTCGACTCTATTGCCAATCAGAACCGGCTCACCCACGTCGCTGCCCTGCGGCGCACACATCGCGAGGGCTGTTCCCCCAGGGTGGAGCCATCGCCATCCAGAAACCTAATTTCGGAAGTATACTACCGAGGCCTTGCTCCGACGATTAGGAGTCGGCCTTCGTACCTCTGCGCACGCTTGCCGCCAACTGAATCATGGCGGCCCAAAGGCTTTGCGCGCAAGTCGCCCCGCGCTTCAGCCCGCAGTGTCCGGTCAGCCAACGGCTGGTTAGATCTAGTCAATAGACTGATTAAAAAGCGAATATACCAGCGCCCGGGTATTGCCTAATCCCGCATACAGGGCTATCGTCCACCCGCGAAACCACCGCGCGGGATACGCCCCGCGACTGACGTGCAAAGCCCCTGCACCCAGGGCAATTCTACAAGTTGACGCGAGAACCCCATGGACCGCCAAGAAGCCACCAAATTCATGCTCGATTGCCTGCGGACCATGCTGGCCCGCAACGGCTCCGACCTCTTCATCACGGCAGACTTCCCGCCCGCCTGCAAGATCGACGGGCGCATGACGCCGCTCAGCGATCGCGCCCTGAGCAGTGTGCAGACCAGCGTGCTCGTACGTGCCATCATGAACGACCGCCAGGTGCGCGATTACGAGGCCCACAAGGAGTGTAATTTTGCCATCAGCCCCCAGGGTATCGGGCGCTTCCGGGTCAACGCCTT
>Ga0247838_1005223_pt1 | contig 13252 bp, 5 predicted proteins | sample LaCruzMarch2015__5_FD_189097 | JGI IMG/M metagenome (GOLD analysis project Ga0247838, IMG submission 189097) | Freshwater microbial communities from meromictic Lake La Cruz, Castile-La Mancha, Spain - LaCruzMarch2015_15m | ecosystem: Environmental > Aquatic > Freshwater > Lake | place: Spain... | reverse complement strand
CTAGTTCTACAATATAGTCATCGTAGCAACCATAAGAACCTTCCAGGATATCATCCGGGTTGATTTCAGAGATACAATCGACATCCAAAGACAAGTAAACCAGGTCGTTGCAAGCCAATTGTGCTGGTGTTGCGATTACATTTACGATGGTCGATACTTTTTGGATACAACCTGGGTCGTTGGCACCTACCGCTTTGGGTACGCCACCATTTACCGTGTATTCAATCGTGTATTGTCCAACACCGGCACCTGGATCGAATTGGGTTGCCACAACACCATTTACCGTAAATACAGCGCTTACGATGTTGGCATCACCAGGGGTACCGGTCAATGGAACGATATCAGAGTACAAGCAGAAATCACCGCTCAGGTCGGAAGTGATCGCTGGGTTCGGGTATTGGCAGGAATTGCCGATGCTCAGGGTAGTGCCGCGGTTGTTGGTCACGCTGATGGTGTAACCCAAGGCATCGATGTGGCGACCATCCAAGGTGAACATATTGCCACCGATGTTGGTCAGCACTGTTCCAACCGTGATTGGAGTTGGTGCGGCTGGAGGCGCTGCGCTAAAGTTTGAGAACAAACCTGTCACGGCAGAAACCGTCCATACTTGTGTGCTTGGCGCATTTACCTTGATTTGTTCGCCGAATTGGCCGTTGGTCAGGGTAGTTGCGTTGTTCAGGCAGACACATGGGTCAGAAATGGAAGCGCTACAATTGAACGAGAACACATTTACCAAACCGGTCATGCTTACAGAGCAACCCGTCGCAACATTCGTAGCAATAACCGTGTAGTTTCCAGCGCCCAATTGATTGCCGAAACTCAACACATTGCCCGTACCCGCAACTGGAGCACCAATATTTACATTATTTAATTGCAATTGGTAATTTACACCCGTTTGCGAACCGCTTAAGCCCACCAAAGAACCTGGATCGGTACCCAAGCAGTAGCCACCACCGCCCGTCACCGCAAAGGCTGTTGGCAATGGATTCACCGTAATGGTGCGGGTCGTTGTAGCCGAGCAGCCATTTGCATTCGTAACAGTTACGGTGTAAGTAGTAGTTACAGCAGGCGATACAGTGATTGCAGCCGTAGTAGCACCCGTGCTCCAGGCATAAGCAGTACCACCAGAAGCCGTAATCGTAGCCGAAGCGCCTACACAAATAACACCATCGTTACTGGCCGTACCTGATGTTTCAGCAACTGTTGTCGCGGGTGTTGGCAGCGGATTCACCGTGATGGTGCGCGTTGCAGAAGCCGTACAACCAGCAGCATTTGTTACCGTAACGGTGTAGGTGGTTGTCGATGCAGGTGTAACTGGAAGCGCAGCAGTTGTAGCACCTGTGCTCCAGCTATAGCTAGTGCCACCAGAGGCAGTCAACGTTGCAGTTGCGCCTACACAAATAATACCATCGTTAATCGTAGTACCCGAGGTCTCCGTCACTGCAATGGCAGGCGTTGGAAGTGGGTTCACCGTAATGGATATTGTCTGCGTAGAAATGCAACTATTAGCATTCGTAATGGTCACGGTGTAGATAGTATTTGTCACCGGGTTAACTGAAATAGAAGCGGTTATAGCCCCTGTTGACCAGTTATAACTCATACTGGTAGGAGCAGTTAGCGTAGCAAATGCACCTGTACAAATTATACCATCATTAGGAGTAGTTCCCGAATTTTCAGATACCGTAATCGGTCCAGTTGGAAACGGAGTAACCGTGATCGTAGTTGAAACGGTAGTGGTGCAACCGTTGGCCAAACTAATCGGAGTTAGTATAATTTGACCATTACCTGACCAAATACCGTTACTGATAGCAGTATTGGTTAGAGAGACATCCACAAAGTTGGATCCACCTGCGCCGCCGCCGCCGCCGCCTTTGTCATTTCCGGAGCAGCCAGTTGTACCAGCAGATCCGCCGCCGCCGCCACCGCCGTTTTCATAACCGCCGCCGCCGCCGCCGCCGCCGGGGTTAAATGGGGAACCAAAGCAACAACAATCCTGACCATTACCGCCAGCACCGTTATTATCTCCAGGCATCCCTAAAAATCCGCTGCAACCTAGGCCTGCGCCGCCGCCCATGAGCAACGCGCCGCCGAAACCGCCGCCAGCAACACCACCAGAAGTAGTTGAAGCGCCACCATCGCTGCCTGACAAGCCACCGCCGTTGCCGCCGTTGCCGCCGTTGCCGCTATTTGCGAATTCGCAACCTGTTGCGCCGCCGCCGCCGCCGCCTCCAGCTACAATTACGCGGTCTGCAAGGCCAGTACCTCCAATACGCACATCGGAAGCGCCACCGCCGCCGCCGCCCGTCCCAGGTGCACCACCTGAGCCGCCATTAGCACCGCCATTATACCCTCCAGTAACGCCGGATCCAGCGCCACCTACAAAAATATTCAATACATCACCCGGTGTAACCGCTATCGTTCCTTCCGAATATCCACCTAATCCACCAGAACCAGGAACAGCAGTAGAAGATGATGCGGTACCTACTCCAGAAGCACCCTGAGCGCCCCAAGTCTGAATCATCAGACTGGTTACCCCTGCAGGAACAGTATAGGTCTGCATTCCGCCTGTAAAATTGTAATTTACAGGAGTCAGCGGAACGCTTGCATTACCGTCGGTTACCGAAACCGTGTAGGTAGTAGTCGCATTCGGACTAACTAAAATAGAAGCAGTAGTTTCTCCATTGCTCCATAAATAGTCCGTACCACCAGTGGCTGTTAATGTAGCTGACGCTCCAGTACAAATTTCACCATCATTATCCGCAGAACCAGAGGTTTCCATGATAGCAACGGAAGCCGCTGGCCCTGAAACCACATTAATCGTAGCAGAAGCAGTGCCCGTACAATTATTTATGTCGGTTACGGTCACCGTATAAGTAGTCTGGCTACCCGGTGTGACAGTGATAACTGCTGTCGTTTCGCTAGTGCTCCAAAGGTAGGTACCACCGCCTGATGCAGTAAGGGTCGCTGGCTCACCAGCACAAATTGTATTATCGTTTGTGAACGCGCCCGATGTTTCGCTTACCACGATGGCTGAAACAGTGGCCGGATTTACTGTGATCGAGAATGTTTCGGGATTGCCCGCGCAAGTAACACCTGAGATGCAACCCGCCGCCAAGTCTTCTACTTCTGAAACCGGCAATGCGCGGTTGTAAATCTGAAACTCATCCATAAAACCACCTGGATTTAAGCCAGAATTATTACCGTAGCCCCCAACTTTGAACGGACCAGGGCCTAAAATATTTAATGCACCTTGCGCTACCGTATTTACCAAAACACCATCAAGGTAAGCTCGAATTTGATTATTGGGCATATCGTATACAAATGTACAAGTGTGTGGATCCACCGTAGCCCCGCCAGTGAGCAGCACATCTGTAATACCGCCGCCACGCAATATCCAGTTATTAGCTCCGGCTACTCCGTTGGTAAAGCACCTGAAACCACTTGCATTTGCATCTCCAAAAATATACCATAAAGTTGATGATGGCGTAATATTAGCAGTCTTAAATGAAATTGTCCAGGAAGTACCCGTCAAATCGGTAACCCAACCTGTATTTACAAAATCTGTTGAAGAATTACCATTGGAACCAATAAGTGTTCCGTCGCAAATGGCACTTCCACCTTGCGTAATAGCGCCTTCAATAGTAGCATTTGCTGTGCCCATAGGCGGGTTAACAGCCAAGTTCGGCACATTTGTACCAGAACCATCAAAACGATAGTAGAACAATTCCGGCATTGCAGGTACCCCAACTGTAGTACTTGGCGTAACCGTAATATTAGCAACGATTGGCGAAGCCGTAGCGTTGGTAGCCATAAAGGAGGCAATATTTCCTGTACCCGTTGCGGCTAAGCCGATCGCAGTATTATCATTTGTCCAATTATATTCAGTCGTTGCAACAGCACCACTAAAAGTTACCGGAGCAGTAAGCGACTGATTGCACACTACCAGGTTACCCAAGGGATTAACCGTAGCAGTAGGGGCAACCAGAACGGTCGCAAAAACAGTATCACCGACACAAGCACCATTTGTTGGAATCACGGTGAAGGAGACCAATACGTCTGTATTAGTGGTGTTCGTTAAAGTACCGCTGATATCACCGCTACCGGATGCAGCAATGCCCGTTACTGTTCCCGCGTTGTCCCGCGTCCAATCAAAGGTGGTGCCCATCAGGTCGCTACTGAATACAATTGTAGTAATCGTATTACTGTTGCAGATTGCCTGAGACTCGGGCGAGGCTGAGGCTGTAAGACAGGGCACCTGAGCGGATAGATGTACAGCATGAATGCACATAAATGCGAAAAGGAAACTCAATGTCTTGGTGAGAAGTTTTTTTCTCACAAGAGAACGGACTTGCCTTAAAGACCAATCCGGAAGACCGTTTACACGATCAAAATCTGGTGTAAAAAGTGAATGCATAACTTTTCGATGAGATGAATAAAAAGACATCTTTTCCCAAAAAAAGATGTTTGACACAAAAAACCATATTAAAATGGATGAGCAAAGATATAGTAAATCAATGCACACTTTTATGAAAAAATTCGGTAGTTTTGACAACTATTCAATGCGCCCGACCCGATTCCAACACCATCGCCCGCAATACCTGGTTAAACATCGCCTCCTCCATCAATTTTTCCAAACTGATATGCATGCGGTATTGCCAATAATGCGTCGGATTGGCGGGTACATTGATGCGTTCATCGTTCGGGTTGTCGCGGCGCAATGTGCCGTCCATGCCCATCAAATCCTGCAATTGGAAAATGGCCCACATGGCAGGCGATTTCATATGTTGCTCCAGGATCAGGCGGTTGAGCCAAGGCTCGCAGAAAAATGGCGCATTCCCTTGAAAACCAATTTCTTCATTGAAAAAACGCTGGGACAAACGCCGACTTTCTTCCCACCAGCCACGAATGGTGCTCATATCGTGGGTGGAAGGTGTTACGACCGATAAATACGGCGCATCTTTCGGATGAAAGAAGGTACTGCCCGATGCTTTGGGCATCCGCTGAATTTCTAAACTCAACATGCCCAATTCCCGCATCACGTCGGGTACGCAGGCGGGTACAAGGCCCAAATCTTCGCCACAAATCAGCATGTTGGTCGACCGTTTGAGGGCGGGCAGTTTTTCCATGGCCTCTTTTTGCCAAAATTCATCCTGCCGACGGAAGAAATAATTGACATAAATGGCGTTGAGTTTTTCACGTACTTCCGATGGCAAACTGCGGAAAGCACTGGTTTTATCGATGCCAAAGCGGAAATGATACGCGTTGGCAGTTTTATCGTCGGCAAACAAAATGACATTGCTCAACAAATTGAACAAGCCTTTTTTGAGTTGCTCGGTTTCTTGTTCGGTTAGCCCCAAACCAATCGTCGTTGCCCCAGCAACCGGACCGGCGGCTGTATTTTTTGCCTTTTTGGTTGTCTTTTTTTCTTTTACTTCCGGCGTTACAGTGGCTAAAGGCTGGGCCTGCAGAAATGCCAAGACTTTACGCTGGGTATCAAACTCATCTTTGAAGTTGTACTGGCTGGCACCCGACCAACGTCCGGCATCCGGAATGGGTTCGAGGAAGTTTTCTACCACCAATTGCGCCATTTCACCAAATTGCTCCATCAATACCTGGTCGGTAATAAAGGGTTTGCAAAGGCGATCAAAATTAAATCCAATGCCCGCATCGTGAAATTCGCGCTCGGTAATCGGAATGGCGGGTACAAAATAGCCCATAATGCCTTCTACCGCGTGCATCGGAATGCTCCAAATGCGGAAAAAGCCAAGAATATGATCGATCCGGAACGCATCAAAATACAGGCGCATTTGGGCAAAACGCTGTTTCCACCAGGCAAAATCATCCTCTTTCATGCGCCCCCAATTGTAGGTCGGAAAGCCCCAGTTCTGCCCTTTTTCGGCAAAATCATCGGGTGGCGCGCCTGCTTGTTTGTCCATGTTGTACAATTCCGGCGCGACCCAGGCATCACAGGAGTAACGGTAAATGCCAATCGGAATATCGCCTTTGAGCGCCAGGCCTTTACTGTGGGCATATTCCACTGCAGCTTTCAATTGCACATGCAAATGCCATTGCACAAAATAGTGGATGGCCACTTCGTCAAAATGCGGGGTTTTCGGCGACACCAACTGCTCTATGGCCTCCTCTGTATAATTTTGATGCGAGGTCCACTGGTTAAAATCGGAGGTGCCGTTTTTCAGGCGCAAGTAAGAAAAGGCCGCATAAGGCACCAACCAGTGCTTGTTTTCCTCATAATAGGCATAATATTCCGGGTCCCGCAACCATTCGGCTTTCATGAGCGGGTACAACAAGCGGATAATTTCCCATTTTAAATGCAACACGGCAGCATAATCGACCGCAGGCAAATCATTGAGTTCTTTTTGTTTGGCTGCGAAAGGCTTTAAAATTGTCGCATTTTTTTTGCCTGCCATCGCCGCCAGGTTCAAATAAATCGGATGCAAGGCAAAAGCGGATACGGCCGAATATGGATAGGAATCTACCCAGGTATCCGTCGCTGAGGTATCATTAATCGGCAACAATTGCAATATTTTCAGGCCTACCGATTGACCCCAGTCGGCCAATTTAGGTAAATCGGCAAATTCACCCACGCCAAAACTTTCGTTGGAGCGCAAACTAAATACCGGAATGGCCACGCCCGCACCCCGCCATTTGCCCACCGGCAGCCGCATAAAGCCATCGTGTAAAATCGCGCCGCCTTCAACCGGCAACGTGTACAAGGTGCGATTGGAACCTTCCTCAAAACCCACAAACTGGTTGGATTTCGTATTCCAAATGCCATATTTATAGCCCAATGGGAAGTTTTCCTGCGAAAGATCAAGGCGAATGCTCCACCAATTATCCTCTTTGCCCAATACTATCGGCGCACTGATGTCCCAATTGCGCAACCCAATGCCATGCCCTAGCAGACAAACGGCCTCATTGGACTGCAAAACAGGTGCTTTCACCTTAAAAATATGGGTATATCCAGCAGGCGATTTGGCCGCTTTGCTTTCCGTATTTTTAAAAAATATTTGCTGAAAAGGTTGTGAAAAATACACGTTTTCTACCGCGCCAGCCTCGTTCCAAAAATCCCGCACTTCCAGCAACTCCATTTTCAGGGCACCCAAATCGAGGATGCGGTCGTTGCCCCACTCCGTTTTTTCAGCCCCACTGCGGTCGCGAAAATGATACCGATACTGCAAGGTTTTTACCTTTTTGGGATCAATTTCCAATTCCAGATGCCAGTTTTCGGCATTGAGGTATTGCATGGGCAAGCGCGTCGGATCGTCGTTCAGACTCAAAAAAAGCGATTGGCCGTATTGGGTGGCGTAGCGGAGGTAAAAGTGGATTTTCATCTTTCTATCAAATTTCAAATACGAAAAGTGCGGCGTGCAAAAGTAGTAGTTATACCGATGTATTTATGGGTTAATTGGCGTATCTCCCAAATAGGCGGCTTCTTCCTCCAAAGCCGGAATCGACAACCAAAAGTTGTTGTACCCATCCCCCTGCGTAATGGCCAATTCCTGCGCATTGAGCAGTTCCAGCAGGGCCAAAAACGTCACAATGGCTTGAATGCGGTTGTCTAATGCAAAAAACAAGGTCTCAAAATCTGCTTTTCCCAATTCGATGACCCGTGTTTTCAAAAAAGCGCGCTGCTCCTGGATGGTGTAACTGAAATTATACACGGTATGAACACGCTTGGTTTTTTTCCCATCCTCCATACGGGCCAACAGCCGCTCAAACACCCGCATCAATTTGTACAAGGACACACTTTCCATTTCGGCATCGGCCAGGGCAAGTTGCGCTAGTTGACTGATTTCGGTGCTGGCGTACCCCCGTGGGTTCATAAACGCACGCATTTCCTCCATCCGCCGCAGTTCTTCGAGCACACTTTTGTACTTTTTGTACTCCATGAGGCGCTGCACGAGTTCCTGACGCGGGTCAATTTCGTTGCCTTCATCGTCTATCTGTTTGCGCGGCAACAACATTTTGGCCTTGATGCGCATGAGCGTCGCCGCTACCACGATAAATTCCGAAGCCAGGTCGATGCTCATGTCGGTCGCCTGGTGCATATAGGATAAAAAATCGTCGGTAATTTGCGCGATCGGGATGTTGTAAATATCCAGTTCGTCCCGTTCAATGAAAAACAGGAGCAAATCAAAAGGCCCTTCGAAAGCCGGAAGTTTGATGGTAAAAGTCTCTGCCATGCGGTTTGTAGGCGCTAAAATGGTCGAAAAAGCCAGCAAAAGTAGGAAATACCCCGCATGAACACACAATTTTAATGCAAATGTTCAACTTTGCAGCGGCAATACTTTGTTTGCCTTGACTTGATCTGACCAGCATCCATGACTTTATACCTGATTCCCGTACCGATTGCCGAAAATGCGCTGCACACCATTCCGCCGTATGCCGTTGAAATTGCGCGCGGATTGGACTGTTTTATTGTAGAACGCGCCAAAACGGCCCGCCATTTCATCAAAAGCCTGGGACTGGTGAAGCCTTTACAGGAAATGACGTTTGTTGAAATTGATGAAAAAGACAACAGCGAGGCCGAAGAAACCTTTCGCGAGGCGGTAAAAGCGGGCCGCGATGTGGGTTTATTATCCGAAGCGGGCTGTCCGGGTGTGGCCGATCCGGGTGCGGGCATTGTGTCGATGGCGCAATTGGCCGGGGTAAAAGTGGTGCCGTTGGTGGGGCCGTCCTCTTTGTTGCTGGCACTGATGGCTTCCGGCATGAACGGCCAACGTTTTGCATTTAATGGGTATTTATCGCCCAAAAGGCCGGAATTAGCCCGCGATTTGCGTCGTTTGGAGTCGCTCTCCCAACAACACGACCAAACCCAAATGTTTATTGAAACGCCTTACCGCAGCCAAATGGTGCTCGAAGTGGCGCTGGAACAATTACAGGCCGATACCGTATTTGGTGTTGCGCAAGACATTACCGGCGCCGAGGAGTGGATTCGTTCGATCCCCATTCGGGAATGGAAAAAAGCCACGCCTCGGCAGCTCGAAAAAGCGCCCGCGGTGTTTTTGGTGTACCGTCGCAGCAGCGGTAAACTTATTTAACCATTATTTTTACCGTTCCCTGGCGCGCTCCGGAAACCAACTCCATAAAGTAAACGCCTGGTGACCAAGCACTTACATTTACACTAAATGTACTGGATTGCGTTGTGCCCTGCTCCATTACTTGGCCCAGCAAATTATACACCCGCCATTGGGTGCGTTGATCAACCAGGGACTGGATATCCACTTTTACCCAGCCATTGGCCGGATTGGGTGCGATGCTGATTTTCAAGGGTGCCGACTGTTGTGTTTTCGTAGCCACGGTGCAATCGACCATGGTCGTTTTAAACAGCGATAATCCACCGCGCTGGTTGCCCACCACCATTTCCAGGATACCATCTTCATCCAGGTCGGCCAGCGCAGGATGGGTACGGCTGCCTTCATCGACATTGCCCCAGCTGGTATTTATTTTTGGAAAAGAATCGGACGTTGCCGACAAGCCGCTGTACATTTCAATGAGACCTAATTGGCTGCCGGTAATCATAACCGTACCATCGGGCGTGGGTAAAAACACCGGCGTGCTGTAGCCGACCGAGAAGCCGGGCACATCCGTATCGACCATACCGAGGTTTTGCAAGGTGGGTAAATTGGCAAATTTGGGCGCAGTCGGCGTGCCTGTGTTTTTAAAATAATTCAAATTTCCCTGGCGCTCGCCCATGATGATGTCCGGTTTTCCATCCTGATCCATGTCATAAATGGCCGGTGTAGAAGCCACGCCCACATCCATCGAAATCCAGATTGGGTCGGTGTCCTGCTCCAAAATCATGGGATTGCCTGCACCGCCTGCATTGCGGAAGTAATACAAGCCGCCACCGTTGTTGCCGACCAGCAAATCGAGGTCGCCATCATTGTCTAAATCACCAAATGTTGGACTAAAATCAAAATCATTGGGTGCATATTGCGCCAAGTTGAGCCAATTGCTATTTACCAAATCAAACGCAGGCTCAGTGGACGTGCCAACATTTTCAAAATAATACAAACTGGCGTTGTTGGGCGTGCCGGGGTTGTTTATGGTGGCCGGGGTAAAAAAGCCCACATTGCCCACAATCAAATCCATCAAACCATCGGCATTTACATCGGCAAAAGCAGGGTGGGTGGACGTGCCGAGGTCGATCATATCTTCTACCAAAAAACGCTTGGTTTGCAAGGTAAACTGGTGCTTATTGGCCGTAGGAGCCGCATTTTCATACAACCATACATTGCGACGGTCTTCGCCGATGGTTTTGCTGTTCGACGAAACGAGCATGTCTTTTTTGCCGTCATTATTTGCATCCAGGTAAAAAGCGGCCGGGAAATTGTACAAAATAACCTGTACATCATTCGACGGGAAAACGGAATCCAGGGCCGTCATCCAGGCTTGTTGTGGCGTGCCCCCATTGGTAAATTTGCCCAGGCATTCGAACGAAATATTGCCAAAAACCAGGTCTTTATCCCCGTCGCCGTCCTCATCGTAGGGCATTAGGGTAGCACCTGGATGGCGGGTTTCGCGGTCCTCCACAACCTCGCCCGGTGCAAAACCAGAAGCGCAAACATTGGGATCTGCGCTGAGTTTGGCGATACAAGGCTCAAAGCCATTTTCATAAAAGCGCCCCCAGCATTGATCCAATGCCCTGAATTTCAAACTATCGAGGCCGTATCCCAACTCAACCGACGTATTTTTAAAAAACCACAAATTCGTGCTGTTGCCTGAGGGAAAGGCCAGTATATCAAGATCGCCATCACCGTCCACATCGTCAATACCGGGTATATCGGTTTTATTGACGGGTAAATTGTTCCAAAAGCCCGGTTGATCTTCGTCTGGATACCATATATATAATGGATTGCAAGACGGGCAGGCAGGGTAACTAAACATAAATGGTTTAAAATGCAGCATGTTATCTTCAAAATAACCCCGATACACCTGCATTTCCTGAGTACCCGGTGCATAGGATGCCGTAAAAATATCCGCCGCACCATCTTTGTTGTAATCCCGCAGCAGGGCATAATCGGACATCACCGGGAAATTACAGGCAAATTCCGGTGCATAATGATATTCGGCCTGTCCAGGTAAATTGGCATTCAAATAGGTAAGCACCACATCGCCACCGCGGTCGAAAATCACCAAATCCAGCACCCCGTCGTTGTTCAAATCGACCGGAGAAAACTGTGGGTTGTTCAAACCGCCCGCAAAAGGCTCCTTCAGCGAAACGCCGCTTAGGGTCACCGGAACACGGATGCGTTTAAACATATTCACCTGCGCCTGCGCCTGAGACACTGCAAGGACGAGCACTAAAAAAACGATTCTGAAACGGTCCATCATCTTAAAAAGTAATTAAAAAACACGATTTTACCACACAAAACTACATTGAATACTGCGCACTGGAGAAAAACTCTTGACTTGCGTCTTAAATTTGCGAAAAAAACATGGTGTACGAATTTAATGGCTTTCGGCCAGTGATCCACGAATCATCGTTTATTCATCCGCAGGCTGCCGTCACTGGCCATGTCATCATCGGCCAAAACGTATATGTGGGTCCGGGAGCGGCCATTCGGGGCGATTGGGGCAAAATTGTCATCGAAGACGGCTGCAATGTGCAGGAAAACTGCACCATCCACATGTTTCCGGGGGTAACGGTTTGGCTACAGGCAGGGGCGCACATTGGACACGGGGCCATTATTCATGGGGCGACCATCGGGGCCAATTGCCTGGTTGGCATGAATGCCGTGTTGATGGACGATGTCGTGCTGGGCGAAGGATGCATTGTAGGCGCCTTGTGTTTTTTAAAAGCAGGAGAAATTATTCCGGCGCGCAGCCTCGTGGTGGGCAATCCCGGCAAAATTATCAAGGAAGTAAGCGATGAAATGTTGGCCTGGAAAACAGAAGGCACCCGCCTGTACCAACAGTTGCCCGAACAATGCTATGACACCCTGCGCCCCTGCGAGCCCTTGCGCGTGGTGCCTAAAAATCAGCCGGAAATGCCCGTCGATTACGCCGTTTGGAAAAAGAAATAGCGGCTTCACGTCAGTTTGTCTTTCCACACATTGACATGTAGCCTGTATTGTATATATTTGTCTATCCTTTTTTTATAATCTGATTTTTGAATCTTATATTTACACACGATCCGCTGCACGCGCTGTAGCAGGCTTTTTTGTATTTATCATCCTCTAAAATATCATCATGAAACGTTTTATTACCACACTATGCCTTGCTTTCTTTTTTTCGCTTGTCCTAAACGCGCAGTCCAATATTCTGTGGCAAAAAGCCCTGGGCGGCAGCATTATTGATTACGCCAGTGCGATTCGTGCGACCAGCGATGGTGGTTATATTGTAGCGGGCAACTCCCTGTCCAACAATGGCAATGTAAGCGGCAACAACGGCGCTTCCGATTTTTGGGTGGTCAAATTGAGCGCCACAGGTGCCGTATTGTGGCAAAAAACCTTGGGCGGCAGTGCATTTGATGAAGCAAAAGATGTACAAACTACCGCAGATGGCGGTTATATCGTGTTGGGCAGCAGCAGTTCCAACAATGGCCAGGTGAGCGGCAACAAAGGCGGCGCGGATTATTGGGTGGTAAAATTAGATGGCAATGGCCTTTTACAATGGCAAAAAACCTACGGCGGCTCGGCCGATGAAGATGCACGCGCCATTCAAATAACTTCCGATGGGGGCTATATTTTGGCTGGCACGACGTATTCGTTAGATGGTGATGTAAGTGGCATCCATGGTGGGGGCGATTTTTGGATTGTAAAAACAGACGCCCAAGGGAGTATACAATGGCAAAAAACCTATGGTGGTACAGCCCAGGATGAGGCTTCGGCCCTCCAAATCACCCCCGATGGCGGCTATATTGTAGTCGGTGAAACCCTTTCCTATGAGGGCGATTTGACAGAAAATAAAGGACTCGACGATTTTTGGGTGATCAAACTGGACGCAATCGGCAACCTGCAATGGCAAAAAAGCCTGGGCGGTAGTTCGTACGATTGGGCCCATTCCGTGCAAAACACCCTCGACGGCGGCTATATCGTGGCCGGTTCAACGTTTTCCAACAATGGAGATGTGAGTGGCAACCACGGCGGATACGATTATTGGGTGGTCAAATTAAGCAGCACGGGCACCTTGTTGTGGCAAAAAACCCTGGGCGGCAGCGGCACCGATGAAGCCTTTTCCGCGCAGGTCACTTCCGACAATGGGCTGGTATTGGCGGGTTATTCGG
>Ga0247838_1005211_pt1 | contig 13276 bp, 14 predicted proteins | sample LaCruzMarch2015__5_FD_189097 | JGI IMG/M metagenome (GOLD analysis project Ga0247838, IMG submission 189097) | Freshwater microbial communities from meromictic Lake La Cruz, Castile-La Mancha, Spain - LaCruzMarch2015_15m | ecosystem: Environmental > Aquatic > Freshwater > Lake | place: Spain... | reverse complement strand
CAATAAAATTTACATGTGGCTTGTTACCATTGCAACAGCAAATCAAGGGTATGAGTTATTCTGGCAGTTTAAACAAAATGCAGTTATTATTAGAACTTAACCTAGACTTTGTAAGAAAATGACAATTAGTATTTTAATAGTATCTTATAATGTATCCGCTCTTTTAAAAAATTGCATTTTAACAATACTTCCGCAATTAGAGGCAAATGATGAAATAATTGTAGTTGATAATGCATCAGTTGATGGCAGTGCTGATATGATTAAAAATCAATTTCCAACTGTTAAGCTTATTAATGCTCAAAAAAATATTGGGTTTTCAGGTGGAAATAACTTAGCATTAAATTCTATAAAAGGAGATTTTACATTACTATTAAACCCTGATACCGAACTACTTGAAAATTCTTTAGAAAAGCTTCGAGCCTCACTTAAGATTAATGGAGACACACATATACTTGGAGCACATCTATTAAATACAGATGGTAGTTTCCAGAATTCAGGCTGGAATATCTCGAATGGTTTTCATATGTTGGCCGAAGCTTTATCGCTACAAAGTTTGTTTCATAATAGACTATCAAGTAAGGGCTGGACCAAAAATAGAGAAGTAAAAGCATTATCGGGAGCTGCTATGGCATTATGCACAAAAACCCTTATGAACCTTAAAGGCTTTGATCCGTTATTGTTTTGGATGGAAGATGTAGATCTTTGCTACAGATGCAGCATGTTAGGCTTTTCACCATTATGGGTTTATGATTGGAAAATTTATCATCACTCTGGAAAAAGCTCATCCTCCTCTAACGGGATTCCTCTTGCAAATCAGCTAATCTCTAGATTGAAGTTTTATAAAAAATATAAATGGAGTTTATCATTAGTTATTGGTCATATTGCTTGTATTATACAGCTTTCAAGCAGACTTACATTACTTCTTTTGATTTCTCCATTTTCTGAAAAAGCAAAAAATAGAAGTAAAGCTTATCGCTTTGCATTCAGAAAATACTTTAGGTTTCTATTTTTAAATGATAAAAGCATTTTGTAATGAATAAAAAACGCATTTTAATTTTAGGAGATGCTGCATCTATTCATTTGGAAAAATGGGCATTAGCGCTTACTTCTCAGGGATTCAACATAGCAATATTCAGTTTAAGAAAAACTCCTAATGAAGAATTATACGCAAAATCTGAAGTAACATTATTTGACGCAATTGAATACAAAAACAAAGAAAATAGATATTTTAATTCTCTTAATAAAATCCATTATTTAAGAGCGTTACCTGCATTAAAAAAAGTTATTAATGAATACAAACCAACAATTATTCACGCTCATTATGCTAGCAGTTACGGTCTTTTAGGCGCATTATGTAAATTTAAACCATTTATTATTTCCGTTTGGGGTTCAGATGTTTTAACCTTCCCGAAAAATAATTTATTAGCATCATTTATACTTCGTTATAATTTCTCTAAAGCTGATAAAATATTAGTTACTTCACTAACACTTTTAAAAGCCACAAAAAAATTCACGAAAAAACCATTAAAAACAATTGCATTTGGCATCGATACAAAAATTTTTTATCCGACTAAAAAGGAGAAAAATGATTCACTAATTTTTGGAAGTGCAAAAGCTTTAACTTCAATTTATGGTCACGATGTCGCACTTAAAGCGTTTTCTTTGGCTAAAAACAAATTACCTGAAAATAGTCAATTCATTTTTGCTGGAAATGGAAGTGAAAAAAGCAATTTGGTAAAACTAGTAACTCACTTAAATTTAATTGAACATGTTACTTTTCTTGGTCATTTAAGTAAAGAGGAGATTATTGCATTTTTCAATAAAATAGATGTGCTAATAAATTTAAGTAGAACTGAGAGTTTTGGAGTTGCTGTATTAGAAGCCGCAGCATGCGAAGTACCTGCCATTGTAACTGATATTGGTGGATTGAAAGAAGTTGTTAATCAAAATATTACTGGTTTGAGAATTCCAGTTAATGATGAAAATAAAGCAGCTAAAGCAATGATAAGTTTAGGCAATGATAAAGAACTTATAAGAAAAATGGGACAAAATGCGAGAAAAAACGTTTTAACAAATTTCGAGTGGAGTGAATGTGTTAAAGAAATGTCACTAATTTATAATTCGTACTTTGAAAGTATTGAAACAATGAATCATAAAACATAGAAAGTGTTACAATTTGAAAAGTCGACTTCTAATCTATTTTGAAAATTATAAAATGTTAGACTTATTATGTTGATTGTCTATTATCTTTAAGACGTATAAAACAATAATTGCTAATTGTAAGTATTCCAAATATTTATGATTTTAACTATGAAATAAGGAGCCATCAAAAAATCTGAAAAATATTATTTATTTATAACAATCTATAAACGCAAAAAATCCAACAATGAACAGTGAAAGTGATATGAAATCAAAATTATTATTATATAATATGATGACATTATGCTTTATTGTTCATTTAGCCCCAAAACTTATCTCAATATTTTTAGTAATTATATCAATAATTTCAATATTCAATTTTAAAATAGAGAAAAACAAAAACATCAATTATTATTTACCATTTATCCTTTCTATTTCGTTCTATGTTATCAATATATTCGGCTTATTCTGGTCTTCAGATATTGATTCTGGATTTAAACATCTTGAAATAAAGCTTTCATTTTTAGTAATTCCAATTATTTTTCTGAATAAGAACCTTATCTCTCAAAACAAGATTGTACATTTATTTCAATCATATTTAGCAGGAAATTGTGCTTTAGCTATTTATTCAATTGCTAATGCGGCATTTGCTTATTTTCAGTATGGAAGCAATCATTTCACATACACTTTCCTAAGTCCAAATTTCCACCCTACTTACCTTTCTATTTATTCCTTATTTAGTCTTGGACTCCTCTTTAATACTAGAAATTTAATAATTAAAAATAAAATTCTAAAGATTTCGGTAATTGTATTTCTAGTAATTTGGTTGCTACTTCTATCATCCAAGATTAATATTTTGCTATTGTTTGTAGTTTTAATTTTTCAATTAATAATAACAATAGGTTTGACTCAAAATAAACCAAAACTATTAGCCTGGAGCTTCCTTTTTTCTGCTTTTATTGCAACATTTCTTTATTTAAACACCTCAATTACTGATCGTTTTAAAACGAGCATTAACACAATTATTTCTTCAAATAATATATCAAAAAACGATACCGAAAGCAATCGAGCAAGAATTTTGATATGGAAGTCTGCCACATGTTTAGTTCATAATAATCCCATAATTGGGGTCGGTACAGGTGATGTGAATAATGAATTAGTAAAAGAATATGAAAAGAGATCTTATTTAGGGATTAAAGAAAAGAGATTAAATGCTCACAATCAATACCTTCAAACCGCTTTAGCCACTGGAATACCTTCTATGTTATTTCTTTTGTTTTTTATTACTTTTCCAATACTCGTTCATCATTCTGCAAAATATAGAATTTTACATTATTTTGTCTTTATTTTTTCTATTAACGCATTAGTTGAGTCAACCTTAGAAAATCAAGCAGGTGTTGTGTTTTTTATCTTTTTTTACTTTATACTTCTAAAAGCCATTCCAGATAAAGTAGATTTAAATACCATTTTTGAATGAAAAAATTAAAAATATTAATACTAACACAATATTATCCTCCAGAAGTGGGTGCACCTCAAAATAGGTTGCACGAATTAGCTTTGAGATTAATTGAAAAGGGATTTGAAATTGAAATTCTTACAGCGATGCCTAATTATCCAGAAATGGAAATACATTCTTATTATAAAAATAAATATTACTTATTTGAGAAATTTGATGGAATTTCAATTCACAGAACATTTATTTATGTAAGCAAAAGCAAAAAGATAATTCCCCGATTAATCAATTATTTTTCGTTTGTATTTTCCTCTCTTTGGTTTGGCTTAATAAAAATAAATAATAAAGATATTCTGATTTGTGAAAGTCCTCCTTTATTTTTAGGAATTTCCGCCTATTTTCTTAGTAGAATTAAAAAAGCAAGGTTAATCATGAATATTTCAGACCTATGGCCAGAAAGCGCAGAAAAATTAGGGTTGGTTAAGAATAAGTTTTTTTTAAAAACCGCAGAAAAATTAGAACTTTTTTTGTATCGAAAATCTTGGATTGTTACTGGACAAACAAATGGAATTATAAATGACATTAACAGAAGACTTCCTTTAGTTAAAACTTTTTGGCTGCCTAATGGTGTAGATTTAGCTTATTACAATCCTCAAAATGAAGTAACTAGTTGGCGGAAAACAAATGCTTTCATAGACACCGATTTTATTATTTTGTATGCTGGAATTATTGGCTATGCCCAAGGCCTTGATGTTATTTTAAATGCTGCAAGTATTCTTAAAAATGAAGCAAAAATTAAATGGATACTTGTCGGTGCAGGCCCTGAAAAAGAAAGATTGTTAAGTATTAAAACAACATTAAACCTGAAAAATATTTTCTTTTTTGATTCAGTTTCCAAAAAGGAAATGCCCTCAATTGTCGCCGCTGCTGATGTAGCTGTAATTCCTCTCAAACGTTTGGAGCTTTTTAAAGGAGCAATTCCAAGTAAAATTTTCGAATGTCTCGCAATGAAAAAGCCAATTCTTTTAGGGGTTGAAGGTGAGGCTAAAGATTTATTTATTAATAATGGAAGATGTGGACTTTCATTTACCCCAGAGGATGCAAATGCTTTAGCTGAAGCAGCAGTTAGTTTATCAAATCAACCTGATTTGGTGAAAAAGTTTGGGGAACAGGCCAGAAATTATGTCTCAGAAGTTTTTGATAGAGATAAAATAGCAACAGGTTTATCACAATACTTGAAAAATGAATGGAAAAAAGGAAGTAATGATTAGTCATTAAATTGAATGCATTTGAACTTATTTATACACCATTATAATCTTATAAATAAGAGAAATAATACCTTTACATTTTTATTGTAAAATAGGGAAAATTGAAAAGGTCGATTAAGAATTAATTTAAATTGAACCAATTAAAACTATAATAATGATTCCATTTTCACCACCACATATTGACCAGGCAATTATAGATGAAGTTGTTTTAGCGCTTAAATCCGGATGGATTACAACTGGTCCACGTACAAAGAAATTTGAACAATTATTAAGTGAATATAATGGAAATCCAAATACACTTTGTTTAAATTCAGCTACTGCAGGTTTAGAAATAATTTTACGATGGTATGGTGTAGGGCCTGGAGATGAAGTAATTGTTCCTGCATATACCTATTCTGCAACGGCAAATGTAGTGATGCACACGGGCGCAACTCCAGTTTTTTGCGATACTAACTTAATTGATTTTAATATAAATCCTCAGTGTATTAATCATTTAATTAGTTCTAAAACGAAAGTAATAATGCCTGTAGATTTTGGAGGTTTCCCTTGTGATTACGAGGCTATTAATAATTTGGTAAAATCAGAAGAGTATGTGAAGTTATTCAAGCCAAACGGTGAAAATCAAGAGAAATTGGGAAGAATACTCGTGCTTTCTGATGCCGCACATTCCATTGGAGCTCGTTATAAGGGGAGAATGACAGGAACGCTTACTGATATTTCGGTTTTCTCTTTTCATGCTGTTAAGAATTTAACAACTGCTGAAGGTGGAGCTGTAGCTTTAAATCTTCCAGCTCCATTTGATAATAAAGCGGTGTATGATTATTTATGCATTGCAACCTTGCATGGTCAAAATAAAGATGCGCTTACAAAAATGCAAAAAGGGAATTGGCGGTATGATATAATAGAGCCTGGCTATAAGTGCAACATGACTGATATTATGGCTGCTATTGGACTTGTTGAATTAAATAGATATGAATCTTTTACTTTAAAACGAAGAAAAGAAATATTCGATTTATATACCTTTAGATTAAAAGATTATGATTGGGCTGAAATACCACCCTATGAAACGGAGGAAAAGACTTCTTCATATCACTTATATCCGCTTAGGATATATGGAATAACTGAACCTGAAAGAGACACTATTATGAAAATGATTTTTGATAAAGACATTTCTGTAAATGTTCATTTTATTCCTGTACCGATGATGAAATTCTACAAAGAACAAGGACATTCCATTGATAATTTTCCTATTACTTATTACAACTATAGCCGTGAAATTTCGCTTCCTGTTTATGTTGATTTAAGCAACGAACAAGTTAATCTAGTTTTAGAGGCTGTTATTGAAGCGGTATTTAAAATGAAAGAAGATAAAAAGTGAAAACCAGATTTTTTGATTTAATATTTACAATTCCAGGATTAATTATTTTAAGCCCATTGCTTTTAATTATTTATGTTTTGGTAATATTTGATTCTAAGGGAGGAGGATTTTACTTACAAAAGAGAGTTGGGAGAAATAATAAAGATTTTAATTTATTTAAGTTCCGAACAATGGAATTAGGTTCTGATGCAAAAGGATTGTTAACTATTGGTGGCAATGATAGCAGGATAACTAAAATTGGAGTTTTTCTGAGAAAATACAAATTAGATGAATTACCACAACTCTTTAATGTCTTAAATGGTTCAATGAGTTTAGTTGGACCAAGACCAGAAGTTAGTAAATATGTTTCACTTTACAATGAAGAACAGTTAAAAGTTCTTTCAATAAAACCAGGAATCACTGATTATGCGAGTTTACAATATTTTTCAGAAAATGAATTACTAGCTAAATCAAATAATCCAGAACAGACATACATTAATGAAATAATGCCTGAAAAATTAAGGCTAAATCTGTTGTATATCAAAAACAAGAATATCAAAACTGATTTCCTGATTATTCTAAAAACAATTGGCAGAATATTAAAATAAAAAGAGCCAACTTGATTAATCAAATTGGCTCCCTTCAATATATTATTTTCTTTTAAATTATCTTCCTCCTCTAATATAAGCGTTTAGTTCATCAACAGATGAAGAAAATTCAAATGCGTTGTTAACTAAGAAATAGTTTCCTAAATCAAAAGTATGCCCGTAAGCAAATTTGGCAAAATCTAATCTAGAATCTTCAAAATCAAAAGATTTTAATAATTGCGCCACTTGAGCAGAAGTCATACAATTGGTTGTAAAAACTTGTTTAGCTACTTGCAATTTATTGTCTTCAAAAGATTGATTGTTGATAGTTGTAACTGCATTGTTAAATGTTGCATTATCCATTGGCCAAGGACAACCTACCGGGCCATTATAACCTGGCATTACATAAGTTTGTTGTTGTTGAACTACTTGAGGTTGTGTTGAACCATAAGTAGTGGTAGTAGTAGTTTGTTGCACAGTACCATTAGTTACAACAGTTCCCGGTACCCCTACATTCATATTAAAATTTACACCTAAATCTGGGTCATTCACACCTACAGACATTGTTGCTCCTCCGCTAGGAGCTACTCCTGTTCCACGTGTAGTTGTGGTGGTGGTTTATGTTACAGTTCCTGGTTGTTGAACAACAACAGGCTGAGTGTTGTAAACTGGTTGTGGCTGTGGAGTTCGTTGTATTTGAGGTTGGCCGTATGGAACTTCAGATAACAAACGAATAACGTATTTCTCTTTATCATCAGTTTTTACGTCTGAAGAATCTCTCAAATTTGCATCCCTTGCAACTTGATTTCCCATTTTGTTGAGTGTTTTTCCAACTCCGGTTTGTTTTTTAGGTCTAATGTTGAAAGTACGTTCTAAAAATGGTTCTAAAACTATAGTAGAAGTAACAACTCCTAAAGTTTGGTCTTCGAAGATTGCTTTCATTTTGTAATTACCTGGAGCTAAGTCAGTTAATTTAACATTAGTCGCTGGTACTTCATTATACTTCAAGCCATTCATCACTACTGTAAATTTTTCACCATTTTCAGCAAAGAAGATTAAATTAGAATTTTGCGCAATTATGTTTGAGAGAAACAAAAAAGATGCGATAATTAAAGGTACTATTTTTTTCATAATTTTTTTTTTAGTGGCATCGGCCGTTTTCAAATGGTGTGCCAAAGGTAAGGGAAAAATAAATTAGGTGAAAATTTTGAATTTGAATCAGATTTCTTAAACATGAGCCCAATCAAATTGGTCTAGCTCTTCAATGCAGTGTTTCAAAAGATTTATTGAATCTTCTACATCTTGTTTGTTAACCATTTCTATTACTTGATGTATATGTCTTGTAGGGATACTAACTGCTCCAGTTATAGCTCCTCCGGCAGTCATTCTTTGAATTCCTGAAGTATCTGTTCCCCCACCAGTTAAAATCTCAGCTTGCCAAGCAATGGCGTGTTTATCTGCAATAGTTTTCATGTATTTTACCATCCTGGAATCGCAAATCACAGAAGTATCCATAATCTTTATTCCAGCTCCTTTTCCTAATTTAGTAACTTGTTCATATTCTTTTGAACCAGGAACATCGTAGGCAATTGTTGTATCCAAGCCAAAACCAAAATCAGGTTTGATTCCTAAAGTAGCAACCTGCGCTCCTCTTATTCCAACTTCCTCTTGTACAGTAAAAACGGCAAAAAGATCATACGGAACTTCATTTAATCTCTTAAGTGTTTCAATAAGTATATAAACTGATATTCTATTATCTAAAGATTTACAGTTAACGCAATCGCCCATTTCAATCAATTGACGCTCTCTGGTTATTGTATTTCCAATTTGAACAATCTCTTTTACTTCAGAAGACTTCATACCTGTATCAATAAAAAAGTCAGAAATCTTTGTTGGTTTTTCTCTTTCTTCAGGCGACATTAGGTGAATGGATTTAGAGCCCATTACCCCAATAACATCTGTAACACCATGAATAATTACTCTTTGCGCAGTTAATGTTTTTGGATCAAATCCCCCAAGCGTTGTAAAACGAATAAACCCATTTTCATCTATGTGTGTTACCATGAAACCAATTTCGTCCATGTGCGCTGCAACCATTACTTTTTTGTTGGTTTTGCCCTTTTTAAATATAGTAACATTACCCATATTATCTACAGAAACATTATCTCCAAGATTGGTAGTTTCTTGAAGAATCAATCTTCTAATTGGATGTTCATATCCTGGAGCTCCAGGAGCTTCACAAATTTCCTTTAGTAATGAAATATTCATTTCTTTTTTTGATTATTCTACAAAACTAACTTTTAACATGTTAGCTTTCCCAAATTCATGCATAGGAATGCTTGCAACATTTATAATAACCTCATCAGTGCTAATGTAGCCTTGCTTTTTCAATATATTTTTAATATCTGAAATAGTATGGTCTGTACTCACTAATTTATCATAATAAAAACCCTTAACACCCCAAATAAGGTTTAAGGTATTTAATAAAGCCTTGTTACTTGTAAAAATAAAAATGTTAGCTTTTGGTCTGAAGCTAGAGATTCTGAAAGCGGTGTAACCAGAATGTGTCATTCCAATTATTGCAGATGCTTTGGTTTGTTCAGCCATGGTGCATGCATTATAGCAAATCGCATCGCTAATCATTTTTACTTTTGAAGAGCTTGCCTTATGCTCTTTATGATAAATACCTTCGAATCCTTCTACTCTAGAAATAATTTTTTGAACGGTTTCTATTACTCTAACCGGAAAAGCTCCAACAGAAGTTTCTCCGCTCAGCATCACGGCATCTGCACCATCCATAACAGAGTTTGCAACGTCATTAACCTCTGCTCTGGTTGCATTGTAATTTGTAATCATGCTTTCCATCATTTGAGTTGCTATAATGATAGGAATAGAAGCTTCTAAGCACTTTTTAACAAGCATTTTCTGAATTAAAGGTAAATTCTCCATTGGAATCTCTACACCTAAATCGCCACGGGCAACCATTAAAGCATCTGTATTCTTGATAATTTCGTCTATCTCATCAATTGCTTCAGGCTTTTCGATTTTTGCGACGACTCTTGCGTTCTTATTATTTTTTTGAATAATATGTTTCAATTCCAAAATATCACTTGCTCTTCTTACGAAAGAAAGTCCTATCCACTCAATATCATTATCAAGTGCGAATTTTAAATCTTCTAAGTCTTTTTTGGTTAAACAAGGCAATGATACTTTTGTGTTTGGTAGATTTACTCCTTTCTTGGAAGACAAAATACCTCCATGCATTACAGTTGCTACAACTTCATCGTCCTTATTTGTTTCTTTAACTTGCAATACGATTTTACCATCATCTACTAGAATTGTTTCACCAGCTTTTACATCCTGCGGAAATTGAGGATATGTTATATAAACTTTAGCAGAGGTTCCAATCAATTTATGAGTGGTAAAAATGATATCATTCCCTTTTATTAATTCAACACCATTATTTTCAACTTCGCCGATTCTTAGCTTGGGACCTTGTAAATCTGCTAAAATTGCAGTATTGAAACCCTTTTCTTCATTGATTTCTCTAATATATCGAATAACTCGCCCATGATCTTCGTAAGAACCATGGCTAAAATTAACACGACAAACATCTACACCTGCTGAAATTAATTGAGTAAGGACTTCTTTTGTTGAAGTTGCAGGACCAAGAGTTGCAATTACTTTTGTTTTACTTTGAACTTTTGACATAATTAAAAAATGATGTTATCTTTTGATTTTAAGGAATTTATATCAATCGAAAATGCCGTAATTACATTTTCAATCTGTTTTATTTTTTTAACAATTTTTTCTTGATCTAACAATTCAGTTTCTCCTACAATTTTAAGAAAATAGTCAGTTTGCTTTTGCTCAGGAATTAAATTTACAGATAAACTTTTATTTGAAATGATTGAATAGTGCAAATCGTTTTCAGTATCGATATGGTTAAAAAGAGAAAAGAAGATATCTACTTTTTTTTTCTGATGTAAACTTGAAATATCATTAACGTCTCTAATCAAATCAATTTCGAGTTGTTTATTTAAATGCCAACAGAGTTTATAGTCATCTAATTGTGAGCATATACCTATTAGAATAAACTCATAATCAATATAATCTGTTAAAGTTATCTTCTTCATTACTGTGCACGAATATAAGGCACATTGTTGAATAAACACTAAGGGAATTAATTCTCCGAAAAAATTGCAGCGCATGCGTTTTCTGCAGCAGCTTGCTCAGCGTATTTCTTTGAAAATCCAATTCCTTCGCCTTTAGGGACATCATCGACCAACACAGTAACATAATACAACTTCTGTTTTTCTCTATCTAATTCTTCTCGGGCGTCGAATAGAATAGTTTTACGAGATCTTTGAGCCCAATTTATCAATTTGGATTTAAAGTTTAAATCTTGATTTTCTAAGTCTTCTATATCTACATGAAACTTAATGATTCTTGAGTAAACAATTTTTTCTGTAAACTTAAATCCTTTATCTAGGTATATAGCTCCAATTAAGGCTTCGAATGTATCTCCACATATTGACTTGTAAAGTTTGTTAGAAGCATCGTATTGAATTAACTTATCAAGTCCAATTTTTAATGCTAATTTGTTTAAGTATGCACGACTTACCATCTTAGAGCGCATTTCTGTAAGAAACCCTTCGTCTTTATAAGGGAACTTTTTAAATAAATAATCAGTAATAATCGCTCCTAAGACAGAATCTCCAAGAAATTCAAGTCTTTCATTTGAATCTTTAACTCCATCTTTAATTTCTTTCGCTATAGAACGGTGTCTAAATGAAAGTTCATAAAGCCGAATATTATTAGGCCAAAAACCAAGTAAGTTTTTTATAGAATGATGGGTAGCTGTTTTAGGTAAAAACCTTTTTAAAACAGAAAGCATTGATTATGGAATAAATTTACGCACAATAACAGAAGCATTGTGCCCTCCAAATCCGAAAGTATTGCTTAATGCAGCATTAACTACCCTATGCTGCGCTTTATTAAAAGTAAAATTCAATTTTGGGTCTAATGCAGGGTCAATATTCTCCTGATTTATTGTTGGAGGAACTATATCATTTTGAACCGAGAGGATACAAGAAATTGCTTCTACTGCGCCAGCTGCGCCTAACAAATGTCCTGTCATTGATTTTGTAGAACTGATATTCAATTTGTAGGCATGGTCTCCAAAAACACCTAAAATTGCTTTTGTTTCTGCTATATCGCCTAAAGGGGTAGATGTACCATGAACATTAATGTAATCAATTTCTTCTGGACCCATGCCAGCGTCATTTAAGGCACTTTTAATCACGTTTAAAGCACCTAAACCTTCAGGATGAGGAGCAGTTATATGATGAGCGTCTGCGCTACAACCTCCACCCACAACTTCGGCATAGATTTTAGCTCCACGTGCCAGTGCATGCTCTAATTCTTCTAAAATAAGTGCACCACCACCTTCTCCCATAACAAACCCATCTCTGGAAACATCAAAAGGACGAGAGGCCGTTTTAGGCGAATCATTTCTCTCAGATAAGGCATGCATGGCGTTAAAACCACCCATAGCAGGCTCATTTACAGCCGCTTCAGAACCACCCGTAATCATAACATCAGCTTTACCCATGCGAATATAAAACATGGAATCTATGATGGAATTAGTAGAAGAAGCGCAAGCTGAAACTGTTGTAAAATTTGGACCTCTAAATCCGAATCTCATTGAAATATGACCGGATGCGATATCTGCAATCATTTTAGGAATAAAGAACGGACTAAAACGAGGAGTACCGTCGCCCTTTGAAAAGGCATCAACTTCTTTGTAAAAAGTCTCCAATCCGCCAATTCCTGATCCCCAAATAACGCCAGAGCGGTCTGGATCAAATGTTTCTTCAGTTAGTCCTGCGTCTTTATAAGCTTCATCAGCTGCATAAAGCGCGTATTGAGCATATAGATCGAGTCGACGAACTTCCTTTTTATCTATTACAGTTGAAGGATCAAAATTTTTGACTTCGCATGCAAAGCGGGTTTTAAATTTTGAACAATCGAAATGAGTAATAAAATCGGCACCACTCACGCCATTGATAAGTGCATTCCAAAAATCGGGAATGTTATTACCAAGAGGAGTTACAGCACCAAGGCCAGTTACGACGACTCGTCTCAAATTATATGCTTGATTAAAAAAATCACTTCGAATTTTTTTCGATGTAGGTAACTGCATCACCTACTGTTCCGATATTTTCGGCTTGATCATCAGGTATTGCAATATTGAATTCTTTTTCAAATTCCATTATTAATTCAACGGTATCGAGTGAATCGGCACCTAAATCATTTGTAAAAGAAGCTTCCGTGGTTACTTCGCTTTCGTCTACACCAAGTTTATCTACGATAATGGCTTTAACGCGGGCAGAAATGTCTGACATTTGTTTTGTATCTAAAATTTTGTGCAAAGAAACATCTTACAGAAATATAAACAAAATATTTTTTT
>Ga0247838_1005199_pt1 | contig 13298 bp, 10 predicted proteins | sample LaCruzMarch2015__5_FD_189097 | JGI IMG/M metagenome (GOLD analysis project Ga0247838, IMG submission 189097) | Freshwater microbial communities from meromictic Lake La Cruz, Castile-La Mancha, Spain - LaCruzMarch2015_15m | ecosystem: Environmental > Aquatic > Freshwater > Lake | place: Spain... | reverse complement strand
GGCACGGCATCGGCGTGGCCACCATCCTGCTGGCGGCGGCCGTGCTCGATCCGACGCTCGGCGGCTGGCATGCCCGGCCGCGGTGCGGCATTCTGCCGGTCAGTTGGGACTTCGTGCGGATGGTCGTCGCGGGATTCGCGGGCGGACTCATGGCGACTGTCATCAAGGCCACACCCTTGGACAGGGTCCGGCCGCGGGCCGCCGACCTGGCCGCTGCGGCATCGGCACTGTCAACCTTTGGAGACTCCGTCGCGACAACGATTGCCAGCCACAGCGACGTCAATAGTTTCCCTTCGGGGCATGCTGCCACTGCGGCCGGGCTGGCGGCCGCACTGTCCTGGAAATATCCGCGCGGCAGGTGGTTCTTCGCCGCGATGGCAATGGCCGCCGCTGCGCAGCGAGTGGCCAGTTCGGCCCACTATCCCAGCGATGTTCTGCTCGGAGCCGCCCTCGGCCTCGTCGGTGCTGCGTTTGTGATCGGCATGTCACCGCCCGACACACACACCCTCGCGGACGATTCCCTCACGAGTCGAGTCCCGCAATAAGCTCGAATTGCTGTGCAGGGGCGCACATCTCGGGCGAATGTGGAGTGTTTTGCCGCTTCGTGATAAACTCTGCCGCTGAGGCGATCGTCCTTCCCACCTTTCCGTACCCGTTCACTGGCCAGCGATTGGCCGGGATCCCACATGCCAGCCCCTAAAAAAGCCCGCAAGAGCACCGTCGGCAAGGCAACTGACCCGACTGCCTCCGACGCCGTGGCCGCTGATGCCGCCGATACCTCAACCGCCACAGCCGTTGTCGTTGCCAAACGCGGCGGCAAGCGGGTGCTGCTCGTGGACGACGACACCGAAATCGTGGAATCGATGCGGACCGTACTCGAATCGCGGGGCTATGAAATCCTGGTTGCACGTGATGGCAATCAGGGGCTGATGATGGCGGAAAAGGACGAACCCGACCTCGTCGTACTCGACATGATGATGCCCAAACGCAGTGGTTTTCTGGTGCTGGAGCGGCTCCGACGGAGCCGCCCCGTGCCCATGAAGGTGATCATGATCACCGCCAATGAAGGTAGCCGTCACAAGGCCTACGCCGAGATGCTGGGCGTTGACGACTACATCCGCAAGCCGTTCGCCATGGATCGCCTGCTCGAGAGCATCGACAGGCTGCTGTCGTAGGCGGCCACCGCCCCAGCCCCCCACACCTCCGCTGGCAAATTAGCCCCCCGCTGGCAAATCAGGGTGAATGCGCAGGCATTTCCTGAGATTGACCCGTTTGAAGGGGAGGCCTACATTCCGACGGCAGCTTCTGGTTTGGTTCGTTTTCAGGCAGAAGGATCACTTCGCCCGTGCCGCTCCCCACACCCCTGCCGGCCTCGCACGACGATCTCAAGGAACGCGTGCGCGATGCCGTCGACATCGTCGATCTGGTAGGGACATACCTTTCCCTGCGGCGGGCTGGCAAGGCCATGGTGGGCCTGTGCCCCTGGCATGAAGACTCCCGCCCCAGCTTCCACGTCAACCCAGAACGCCAGACCTTCCGGTGCTGGGTCTGCAACCTCGGCGGCGACGTGTTCAGTTTTCTGATGCGGATGGAACGGCTCGAGTTCCGCGAGGCGCTCGAACAGCTCGCCCAGCGAGCCGGCATCGACCTGCCCCGTGGCCGTGGCGGACTCCCACCCGACGAGAAGGTATCGATCCTGGCGGCGGTTGCCTGGGCTGCCGACCGCTACAGCGACTGCCTGCGAAGTGCCCCTGAGGCGGCGGCTGCCCGTCGCTATCTCACCTCGCGTGGCCTGACACAGCAGACAGTCGATACGTTCCGGCTGGGATTCGCGCCACCCGCATGGGATTGGCTGCTGAAGCAGGCCTCCGCCGCTGGCATTGCCACCGATCACTTGGCGAAGGCGGGCCTGGTCGTCGAACGCCAGGGCGGTTCAGGGCACTACGACCGCTTCCGTGATCGGCTGATGTTTCCCATCTGCGATCTGTTCTCGCGGTGCGTCGCCTTCGGTGGCCGCGTGCTGCCGGGCGCTCCGGCTGACTCCGCCAAATACATCAACTCTCCCGAGACTCCGCTCTTTTCGAAGAGTTCGATGCTCTATGGCCTCGACACTGCCCGCGACGCGATGAGCAAATCACGGCGGGCGATTGTCGTGGAGGGTTACACCGATTGCCTGGCAGCTCGGCAGGCGGGCATCCACGACGTCGTTGCGGTGCTGGGAACGGCCCTCGGCGAACGGCATGCCAAACTCTTGCGGCGGTATGCAGACCGAATCGTGCTCGTGCTGGATGGCGACGATGCCGGCCGCCGCCGGGCCGACGAGATTCTGGATGTGCTCCTTGCCGAACCGATCGACGTGCGGATCGCCCGTCTGCCATCTGGCGTCGATCCATGCGAGTTTGTGCTCGAGCAGGGCAGCGACGCATTCGAGGCACTCCTGGCCACGGCTGGCGACCCGCTCGATTACCGGCTCGACGAGGCCCTGGCCCGCCTCGCCCCCGACGCCGGTGACGACGCCGCGCTGGCGGCCGTGGAGAGCGTGTTGATGGCCATGGCGAAGGTGTCAATGCAATCTTCGGTGAGTCCATCGCAGGCTCGGCTTCGCGAGGATCAGGTCGTGGGCCGGCTCTCCCGCCGATTTGGCCTGTCGCGTGAGGCGTTACGATCCCGCATGCTTGCCCTGAGAAGCACTCCCGCCCGTCGTTCAGCGGGTCTGTCAGACAGATACGATGGCACCGAGCCCACGGCCCATGCGCCGGGCATCATGCGGAAACTGCCGGCCTGGGACCGCGAGGTCATCGAGGTGCTTGTCGGCGTCCCTGAGGGCGCGGGGCTGATCGTTCGCGAGGTGCAAGCGGCGGAGCTGGAAACCCAGGAGGGACGGGCCGTGCTGGAGGCCGCCCGACGACTGCATGCCGACGGCCGCCAGATTGCGTTGGCCGGCCTGTTACTCGAAATCCATGATCCCTTGGTGCAGAGCCTGCTGGTGGCCGTTGACGAAACGACTGCCGCGCAGACCGCAATCGACCCCAAGGAACGCATGCACCACCTGCAAGACGCACTGCGACGCCGCTCGGCCCAGCGGCAGGCGCATCGAAGCGCGCGGACACTGAAAACCTCCCGGCTGGATCCCGGCTCGGAGGCTGCTCTTCTCGAACAGCTCGTCGCGCAACGGCGGGCTGTTCAGGGTATGGCTGAGTTCGATGAGGGCATGACCGAACCCAAGGATGGGTGAAGGTGCCCGTCTCGTCGCTGCAATCGGCCTCGCCGGAAACTTTTGTTTTCCGACAGGTCGGGGGGCGGTGCGCGAGGTGACGGTACGATGGTGAAGGAGAACCTACTGATGAGTCGATCTGTGAGCACCCCGCGGATGTCCCAGCACGAACACGACCCCCGTCCGGCCCCGGCCGACACCGAGCCCGCAATCCGGCACGACCCGGCGGCAGAACCCGCCGCGCCGCTGGCCGGCTCAGCGGCCCATGCCGACGCCGATCTGACGACACTGATCGGCCTCGGCAGGTCGCAGGGCTACCTCACGTTCGATCAGGTGAATTCCTACCTGCCCGACGAAGCGGTCGACCCGGAGAAGATCGACTGTTTGCTCGTCGCGATTGAAGAACAGGGAATCGAACTGGTCGACACTCCACCCGAGCCACGTGAGGTGGAAACGTCCACGCTGACGCCTGCCGCCAAACCGCGGGCTGCGCAGCCGCGTCGGGACGAGGCAATCACGACCGCCCCGTCGAACGCCGGAAACGATCCGATCAGGATGTACCTGGCCCAAATGGCCGAAATCCCCCTGCTCACACGGGCCGAGGAGATCTCGCTGGCCAAGCGGATCGAGGTCACCCGCAAGCGGTTCCGTCGTGCGATACTCGGCTGCTCCTACTCGCTTCAGGCCACGGTGGAGACTCTCCGCCGCGTGCACGAAGGCAAACTGCCGTTCGATCGCACGATCAAGGTGTCGCTCACCGAACGTCTCACGAAGGAGCAGATCCAGGCCCGCATGCCCCACAATCTGCAGACACTCGAGCGGCTGATTGAGCAGGACAAGACCGACTTCCGCCTGCTCATCAGCCGGAAAACGACGCCGTCCGCGGCCCGTGCCGCCCGGCTTCGATTTCGCCGCAGCCGCGGCAAGTCGCTGATGCTCGTCGAGGAGTTGAGCCTGCGGACGCGACGCGTGCAGCCGCTGGTGAAACTGCTCCGCGGCCTGTCGGGCCGCATGGACAGCCTGCAGCGGGACCTGCGGCTCATGGAGGCCGGGGAGATTTCCCGTGACGACAGGGCCGATATGCGGAAAGAACTCCGCGACCTGATGCTGACAACTCTCGAGAGCCCGCGGTCGCTCCGCCGCAGGGTCGACATGTTTGCCAGGCTCAAGTCGGAATACGAAGCCGCCAAGCGAAACCTCTCGGCGGCCAATCTGCGGCTTGTCGTGTCGATCGCCAAGAAGTACCGAAACCGTGGCCTGAGCTTCCTGGATCTCATCCAGGAGGGCAACACGGGCCTGATGCGGGCGGTGGACAAATACGAATACCGCCGCGGCTTCAAGTTCTCGACCTACGCGACATGGTGGATCCGGCAAGCGATCACGCGAGCGATCGCCGATCAGGCCCGCACGATCCGCATCCCGGTGCACATGATCGACGTGCTCTCGAAGCTGCGCACCACTTCGAAGAAACTGCTTCACGAACTCGGCCGCGAACCGACTTCGGAGGAGATCGCAGAGGCCGCGGGCATCCCCATGGAGGAGGCCCGGAGGGTGCTCGACATGGGCCGGCAGCCGATGAGTCTCGACCGTCCCATCGGGGAGAGCGAAGATGCGAGCTTCAGCGAATTCGTGGAGGACGTCAGCACCGTCAGTCCCACGCATTCGGCCACGCACGGACTGCTCAAAGACCGGCTGGATTCGCTGCTGAAGACACTCACCTACCGGGAGCGGGAGATCATTCGCCTGCGGTACGGCCTCACCGACGGCTATACCTACACCCTGGAAGAGGTGGGACGGATCTTCCGCGTGACGCGGGAACGGGTTCGTCAGATCGAGGCAAAGGCCGTCAAGAAGCTGCAGCACCCGGTTCGTTCGAAACAGCTGGAGACGTTCATGGAAGCCATGCCGGGCTGACGCTGGCCCGACGCTAGCCTCAGGAGCTCGGCATGCTCCCGCAGGCCACAACCTGCATCCGGGCCGGCTGCGAAGGCAGCCGGCCCGGTGTTTTTCGGGCCCCGATCTGCTAACCTTCCAGTCCGGGAGCATTCCCCCGGCCGAACCGAAAGCGACCCCATGCCCACTGCCGTTGTTACCGAGATCATGCGGACACTCCACCGCATACACACGCAATTGTCCGATCTTCGCTCCCGAATCGCCGCCGGCCCGCGGCAGATCACGGTCCATACCGCGCAGGTCGAGGCGGCAGATGCCGGACGCACGAGCGCCCTCGAGGGGGTGAAGAAGGCCAAGATGTTGGCCGATCAAAAACAGCTGCAGCTCAAGTCAGCCGAGGCGAAAATCCGCGACCTCGATGGAAAGCTCAACGCCTGCAAGACCAATCGGGAGTATCAGACACTGACCGAGCAGATCGCCGCCGATCGAATGGCCACCAAGGTGCTCGAGGACGAAATCCTCGAGGCCCTCGAGCGCATCGACGCGGTCAAGAAAAATCTGCCCACGGCGGAGGTGGCCGTGGAGGCCGCCCGCACGTTGCTCGGCGAGACAAAGACCCGCGTGGCGGCGGAAGCAGCACAACTCGACAGCGAGGTCCAACGGCTGATCGTTGAACTCGAGGCGACCGAACGTGAACTGCCCGCCGACATCCGTGACCTCTACGACCGTGCCGTCAAGCAAAAGGGCGTGGAGGGAATGGCACCGGTCGACGGAGACAGCTGCGGAGGCTGCTTCCGACAGATCACCGGCAACATGCACTCGGAACTGCTGATGGGCCGGGTCGTGATGTGCCGCAGTTGCGGCCGTCTGCTCTACATGCCCGAGAAGACCTCCTCGGGCTGAGCCCGCCAATCCCTATTGTCCGTCACTCCCCGCCATGCGTGCTGGGATGCCCGATACTTTCATATCGTCTGTCGACATTCTTTCCGGGAGATCCCCATGTCCTCCGACCGCATTCCGATGACCCGCGCCGGCTACGACAAGCTCAAGGGCGAGGCGGATCAGCTTGAGACCGTTGAAATGCCGCTGCTGGCGGAGCGGGTGGCCGCAGCCCGTAGCGAGGGCGACCTCAGCGAAAACGCCGAATACCATGGCGCGCGTGAGAGCCAGGGCATGATGCAGGCCAAAATCAACCTGCTGAGGGACAAGCTGGCCAGAGCGGTGATCGTGGAACGGGCGAAGGAGGCGGGCGACGAGGTTGTCTTCGGGGCGACGGTGGTGGTCAAGGATCTCCAGTTCGGTGACGAAGAGGTCTTCGTGCTCGTCGGTGCCGGCGAGGAGGACTACGACGCCGGTCGCATCAACGTTGCCAGTCCGCTGGCACAGGGCCTGCTGGGGCGTAAGGTGGGCGAGAAAGTCGCCATCGAAGTTCCAGCCGGCACGATGAAGTTTGAAATCCGTGAGGTTCGGTTCGACGACTAGCCGCGGATGCCGCGCAGAGAGCGAATCACGCACGTGCAGCCAAGTCTACCCCGGAGGCACGCCCATGCCCGGCCTTGAGTCGCTGCGGTTTGACAACCGTTTCACACGGGACCTGCCCGGTGATCCTGAGCCCCGCAACAGCCGTAGGCAGGTACGCCGGGCCTGCTGGTCACGGGTCGACCCCACTCCCGTCGCTGCCCCAACGCTCGTGGCCCATTCCCGTGAGGTGGCCGAGCTGCTTGACGTCGAGGTCACGCCCGACAACGAACTGGATTTCGCCCAGGTCTTTTCCGGCAACCGGCCGCTGCCGGGCATGGAACCGTTTGCGATGTGCTATGGAGGCCATCAGTTCGGCCACTGGGCGGGGCAGCTTGGCGATGGCCGGGCGATCAATCTCGGGGAGGTCGTCACCCGTCGCGGCGAGCACTGGACGCTCCAGCTTAAAGGCGCCGGTCCCACCCCCTACTCCCGCACCGCCGATGGCCTGGCGGTCATGCGGTCATCGATCCGGGAATTTCTCTGCTCCGAGGCGATGCACCATCTCGGCGTGCCCACCACGCGGGCCTTGAGCATCGTTGCCACCGGTGAAAACGTGGTCCGCGACGTTTTGTACGACGGTCACCCCAGACCAGAGCCAGGCGCCGTCGTCTGTCGGGTGGCCCCGTCGTTCACCCGATTCGGCAATTTCCAGATCTTCGCCGCACGGCAGGAGCTCGAGCAGCTGCGATCCCTGGTCGACTTCACGCTGCGGACTGATTTTCCGCACTTGCTTCCGCAGCCAGTACTGCAGCCAGGTCTGGGCTCGCAGTCGGGCTCGCCTACGACCGAGACCCATGCCGCCTATGCCGAGATGTTCGACGAGATCTGCCGCCGCACGGCCACCATGGTAGTCCACTGGATGCGGGTCGGGTTTGTGCATGGCGTGATGAACACGGACAACATGTCGATCCTTGGGCTGACCATCGACTACGGTCCCTACGGCTGGCTGGAGAACGTCGATCCCGACTGGACTCCGAACACCACCGATGCCGAGAGGCGACGCTACCGTTTTATCGCCCAGCCACAGATCGCCCACTGGAACCTGGTGCAGCTTGCCAATGCACTCATGCCGGTGGTGGGGGATGCCAAGCAACTGGAGGCGTCGCTCGACGCCTACGCCACCCATTTTCAGAAGGAGTACTGGAGCATGATGGCTGCCAAGCTCGGTATCACCCTTCAGCGTGGCTCTGCCGACGACCACTTGGCCGTCGACTCATTGATCGCTGATCTGTGGCCGATCCTGACCGCTGCCGATGTTGATATGACCCTCTTTTTTCGCAGCCTGGCCAGAATCGGCTCCGAACCCGGGGCGGCGACCGACCCCGCGCATCTGCTGGCAGGGGTGTCGGCCACCCTGTACGAGCCTGAGATCGGGGCGACCGTCGATCGGGCTCCGCTCGGCGACTGGCTCTGCCGCTATCAGTCACGCATCCGCGAAGAGGCGGTTCCCGACCAGATCCGCCGGGAACGCATGCACGCGGTCAACCCGCTCTACGTGCTCCGCAACTACCTGGCCCAACTGGCGATCGACAAGGCCGAGGCGGGGGATTATTCCCTGGTGCAGGAGACGCTCGACGTGCTGCGGCGGCCCTACACCGAGCAGCCTGGCAGGGAACAGTTCGCGGCCAAGCGTCCCGAATGGGCCCGCCGACGTGTCGGCTGTTCGATGCTCTCGTGCAGTTCGTAGGCCAGGCATGAACTGCTTCATGTAGGCTTGAACTGCTTGACGCAGGCACGAACAGCTTCACAGCCCGTTGTGTGCCTGTCCATGTGCGGCTCCTAGAGCCGAGCCCGGCCGGTCAGCCGCGGCTCCAGTCAGGTCGCGGCTGACGGTGCACCGTCGAGTGTGCGGATGCGGAGATCGCCGCCAGCCGGGCTCGCGTAGCTTCGACGGCCGGGCCGGCGAAGTGCTCGATAGCCAGATCGAATCGCACGCTTGCGTTGGGTGCCAATGGCACCACTCGCCCGTGGGATTCCTCAAACGAACGGGGGTTGGGGAAGTTTGTGCCCGGCTCAAGGCCCGTTACGTAGCCGTCGGCGAGACCGGCCTGATTCTTCCAGAGCGTGAAGCATGGGAGGGTTTCGGTCCGCCACGACAGGCTGGCCGCGTGGCGGCCTTCAGGCGCCACGAGCATCGCCGTGGCGAGCCCCTTTTCATCAGGCCTGTGCCGCATGAAATGACACTCCTCGCTGCGGCCGGCCCGCGGGCTTGCGTAACGATTCCAGGTGCCGACGTCCCCCTCAGCCGCCCCGTCACGGGGGGCGAGTTCCTCGACCGCCGCCACCAGTTCGGCGCCGGGGCCGAGCAGCGGCGGTCCGAAGTTGACATGGTAGAGCATCTGCATCGTGGCTGGCCGGTCGGAAAGGTTTTTCACCGTGTCGGTCCATGAGACCCGCTGACGATCGGCATGGAGGGTGAGCGACGTCGTCAGCCGCAGGGCATGGAAATGGAACCGCGTCTCGTCCACGGCGCCCGTCAGGGTGATGGTGCCGGCGGCATCGTCGAGCGTGACGTCCAGGTGATGGGCCGGCAGATTGGCAATCCGGCCGTGCAGCGGGTGCTGCAGCCGGCCAGCCCCGTCGAAATCCGGTGCGCCATTGCTCACCAGCCCGCAGCGGGCCACGAGTTCGTCGAAGCCGTCGAGCCAGCCCAGCCCCGATGGCTCCGCGAGCGGCACAAACCGTGGATGGACCGGTCCGTGCACCGGCGACTGCCAGCCCAGTTCGAACTCGCCCGCCATGATCTTCCAGATACCTAGCCCTCGGTCCGGCAGCACGAACACCTTCGTCGTGCCGGCCACGAGTTCTACGAGGAGCACGCCATCACGCCGACCACCCGACAGCCGCCGGGAACGGACGGCCAGCGAACCGATGGAGACGTCGACCTTGTCGGCGGCGGAAAAAGACCCGCCGCGGTAGGACGTGATCAATTGCAGGGTCTGCGATGACATGCAAGGGCTCCTCATGGTCGAAAGATACGTGGTCGAAAGATACGCGTTCGAAGCGATACGTGGTCGAAGCGATGCCAGCGGAAATACTACCGCGCTCTCCTCTCGTGTGCCCCTCGGCTTGGATCACTCCTCGATTCCCTCCCAGAGTGCGGAGCCGACCCGCACGATTGTCGAACCCTCGAGGATCGCCTCTTCGAAGTCACCGCTCATGCCCATCGAAAGCTCGTGGAGCCCGCTGGCAGCCGGCATAAGGCGTACGACTTCGTCACGCAGTTCGCGAAGCCTGGCAAACTGCCGCCGCGCCGCCGCGCCGCCTGCGTCTCCATCGGGTACGGCCGCCATGCCCATCAGCCCGAGCACCCGCACGTGCGTTGCACGGGCGGCTGCTTCGAACATCAGTGCCACGTCTGATTCGAGCACGCCCGTGCGACCGGGATCGCCCGACAGATTCACCTCGACGAGGGCCTCGCAGACCATGCCCGCGGCGGCTGCCTCGGCGTCGATCGCCTCCAGGAGCCGCCCGCTGTCGAGCGAGTGCAACACTGCCAGCAGGGGCAGCGTGCGTCGGATCTTATTGCGTTGCAGGTGGCCGATGAGGTGCCACCGAGGGGCGGGGACAGACTCGGCCAACTCGGCCGCCTTGCTCCACAGCGACTGCGGCCGACTCTCCGCCAGATCAACGCAGCCCGCCTCGAGGAGCATCCGCGTCAGCCCGGCCGAGACGTATTTCGTCACGCCAACCAGCCGGACCGCGCCGGGATCACGTCCCGCCCGCCGACAGGCTTCGGTGATCCGCTCACGCACCGTTGCCAGATTGCGACGGCAGCGGTCGGTAGGGTCGTCCGCGGCGGCCATCACGCACCTTTGCCAAGCGTCTTAGTCAAGCGTCTTAGTCAAGCGTCTTAGTCAGGCGTCTTAGTCAAGCGTCTTAGTCAATTTCGATCATGCGTTCCACGACGCCCGTCCGCTCGATGCGGCCCACGACAAACCCGCAGGAGATATTGCAGCCGAGCATGGTGCGGTTTCGGGCCTCGTCGAGTGTGCGGTAGACGAGCCACTGTTCCAGTCCCTCCTGAATCCGGAAGCCCGTGGCCTGATGCGGCGGCAGATTCTGACGCGTGTCGGCCACGGTGAGCTGCCGCCAGGTGAGCGGTCGTCCCTGCCGGGCGGTCTCGAAATCGAGCCAGAGCGGCGCATAGCAGCGGCTCCCGGCAGACTCATGTTCGAGCACGAGCCCCTCGGGCGTGGCCGCGAAGCTGCCGCGACCGGCGGCCTTCCATTCGGGCAACGACAACGGCACCGCCAACAGCCGCGGCTTCGTGTCGTAGACCAGAATCTCCCGAGTTTCATCAGCCTGTTCGCCCTCGAGCGAAGCAGCCAGAGGCACCACCGCCCCGACCTTCAGCCCACTCTCCGCGAAGGCCCGCAAGGGATCCGTGACCGCGAATGCCGCCGATTCACCGGCAGTCTCGCCGGACCGGTGTGTGATGGCGTCGGCCAGCAGCACGACGCGGTCCTGCGGCAGGAGCACAATCTGCCGATCGATCTGCAGGCCACCGGCCAGGGGTGCAATGATCTCCAAGTACGTTGCCTGCGTGTCCGACTCCCAACAGGAAAGGCTCCACGCCCCCTCCATGGCGAGCGGACGCCCACCCTTCGTGGCCCGCCACTGCCAGGGTCCATTGATCAACAGCCGATCGCCGACGGCGATCTCCAGGTGCGGCACGGCGTCGCGGTAATCGAGCAGGACACGGATCGCATTCCGCTCCCAGCCGGAGCGGATGATCGCCACCGACGCCGGCTCGTCGTGCAGATCCCGCGGGAGCAACCTGTCCTGTTTGCCGTCGGCCTTCATGCGACCGCCTGATGCGCTGCGCTGCTGCGTCAGCCCCTGCAACGCTTCGGCGGTGCGACGCACTTTCTTGCGATCGCATTCGGCCGCCACGGCCAGCACCGGATCGGAAAACGCCGCCGGCATCCGGCCGGCGCCCACCAGCAGCCGGCCCTGATCGCCAAGCAGCCGAAGGCATGTGGCAGAGGCTTTCAACACCAGATTCTCGGTGGCGGCGTCCCACGGGAGGGATCCAGTCGCGAGCCCCACATCCCGTGCCTCACTCCACCGCGCCACCCGTTCGACCATTGCGGCCGAGCCCCGCAGACTGACCGTTCCCTCGGCCGAGACGAGCCGGCTGATCTCGTCGGCGAGAGCCGTTGCGGCATCACGCTCCAGGCACCTGCAGGCCTCGATATCGCAAAACAGTCGGGCGACGGCCAGCACAAACCTGGCCGCGAGCGTGTCGCCCGCCGCGAGGGGTTGCTGTGCCGACCGCGCGGCCTTCACGAGCCGTTCGAGGAGCCCGCCCGCCGAACCACCAGCCCGGCGGGTCCGTGCCATCCAGGCCAGCCCCCAGGTCGCCGCTTCGTACAAAAGCCACTGTTCGCACGCGGCCGGGGTCACGGCCGCATCGTCGAGGCAATCGCTGATCGCGCCTTCAATGAAGGTCATGTGCTGCACGTCCTGCGAGCCCCGCTCGATCTGCCGCGAGAGCCGCCTGAGCCGGCGGCGGACATCGAGCGACTCACTCACCGCGGCGAGCCCGCGAATCCGCCGACCGGCGGCGGTCGCACCCACTTTCGCAGCCATGCGGCCGGCCTCAGCTCGCGGCGGGCTCGCCCCTTCGACCACGGCCCCACCGCTGTTCATGGCAGCGTCAACCGCCGCCGCGCCGCTCTCCGCATGCGGCTCGGTGCCGGACTTGCCGCGTTTTCCACCGGACGGCTTTCCTCCGGACTGTTTTCCTCCGGATTTGGGCTTGCCGTTGCGGGTCTGGCTGGTGTTCGTCGTGACCATGAATTCTTCCGTGCCTAAAAATACTATGACTCGAAAACCTGCTGTGACTCGAACCGTGACTCGAACTGTGACTCGAACAGAGTGAACGCTGAATCTGATTCGCACCTGTCCTGAAGGTCAGGTATCGTAACGGACGCTGGCCCGGGCATCCACGACCTCAGGCCAAACGCATTCATGCCCCTCCCGACAGCCAAATGTTCCGCACCCCCGAGCCAGCAGTCCCATTGCAGGCGGCCGGCTGGCATGCCAGCCCCTCCCACCCCTGCAAGAAAGCAGTTCCCCCGCTGCAAAGGGCCGTTTTCATGCCTGCTGTCACGCCTCCTTTCGCGGCGACTTTCATGCCCACTCTGAGGCAAATTTTTAGGCCCATTTTTATGGCAATGACCACGGCTTTGAAGACGATGACGATTCTTGTCCTGGCTCTGGCGACGGGCCTGGCCGCGGCCGCAGAACCCGCCAGCGCCGATCGGCATCCGGAGCTCAAGCGACTCTCTCCCAAGGAAGACGTCTGGATCGATCTCCAGGGCAAACGCGTGGTCGTGGGGGGCACGATCGCGGTGGACCGGGGGGCGATCGAGTATTTCGCCTGCCCCCATGGGACCAAGGAACACGAGTCGATCGTGGCCACCAACTCCACCGCGCAACTGGTGCACGTCGCGCTGCTTGCGATCGGACTTGTGCCCGGCGAGCCGGTGTCATTTGACCCCGACTACAAGGCTGCCACCGGTCCGGTTGTCCGCGTGACAATGCGTTGGACGGACGTGGCAGGGGTCGTGCGTGAAGTCCCCGCCCAGGAGTGGATCCGCGACACCCGCACCGGTCGGCCGATGCAGGAAGACTGGGTCTTCGCCGGCAGCACTTTTTGGAC
>Ga0247838_1005196_pt1 | contig 13301 bp, 15 predicted proteins | sample LaCruzMarch2015__5_FD_189097 | JGI IMG/M metagenome (GOLD analysis project Ga0247838, IMG submission 189097) | Freshwater microbial communities from meromictic Lake La Cruz, Castile-La Mancha, Spain - LaCruzMarch2015_15m | ecosystem: Environmental > Aquatic > Freshwater > Lake | place: Spain... | reverse complement strand
GAAAAAGATCGCAAGAGATTGAGTTGTTTAGCGGAAGTTGCTAACTGAATGGTGTAATTATGTCAATAGACAAAATCATCTCTTGCGTAGATTAAGTTTTGTTGTTACAATTGATTAACTTGGCGAGTCGATGGTATCTTGCTTGGTCGGGTGATATGTGAATCAGAGCTCCAGCTTGAGAGTCTAAAAAATGTACCACAAAAGCTGCTCCAACAATTTAAAGACAAAGTAACGATAGCGAATCAAGTCTTTAAGCAAAATCTGGATAGCAAAAATACAATTTACTCAATGCATGAAGGTTAGCTGTATTGCTAAGGGCAAAGCACATAAGAAATATGAGTTTGGCAGTAAGGTTGGAATTGTCAGCACTATTAAGAATAGCTTTATTCTGGCAGTAGATTCATTTAGCGGTAATCCCTATGACGGTAAAACTTTAGGTTCTCTATTAATTCAAGCAGGACTAAACACAGGAAAAAAGATTATTAACCTCATGAAAATTATCATTTAATAAGGTGATGTTTTACTCTGTTAGAGGGGTATTTTCGACTAGAGCTAAGAGTCAAAAATTAACATGAATCCATAAATAAAAACAGATGATATAATATATAATACGGTATTAACAGTTAGTTAATACAGACAAAGTGACTTAAATAAATATCTTTTATTTTTATAGGGTGCTTGAAATGAAAATAACAAAACTTGGTTTAATTATCGGTGGTTTGGGATTAATCTGTAATTCCGCCTATGCTTGGCATAACGAGTTCCCACCTGAAGGTTTTAAGATCTGTAATAAAACTGGAAATAGTGTCTCAATAAATTTATCTCATTTCCAGAATATATTGTGGCATGTCCCTGGTGATTCTGGTGAGGCTACAAAATCAAATTTTGATTTAGCTAACAATAGTTGCGGAGTGTTGAAGGTTTGGCCTCATTATGACCAAAATGGTTTAAGTAAATTATTCTTAGAAGCAAAGGGAGCAAGGGGTTCAGTTGGATTTGATATTAGGAGCTATACAAAAGATGAGCATGAGCGTAGAGGTGCGTCTAGTAATCAAATGAATGCTTGGAATGCGATGAGTTATAGCTCAACTGGGAAATGGACTGCAGAAGCATTAGTTGATAAGTCTGTGGTTTATGAGAGAAAGAGTGAGTGTTCGCATTATGATCACATGGACCGAGTGTGTTATTCATGGAAAGAGACATTTCCTAGTTGGCAAAATGGTTCTGGTTTAATTGATTTAGCCTCTTATGGTAATGGCTATGGTTTGTCCCTATTAACAGCACCGTCTAAACAACAAGAGATAGATCTAATTGATACTAGTGTTTCAGGAAATATTCCAGAACAGCAATTTATTAGTGTATCATACAACACATTTAATGATTCTTTGCCATCAGGGGATAAATATAAGGCAATTAGTAACTTGAAAGGAAGTTCTATAAATTGGAAACAGTACCCTAATGTTAAAATGTGCCGAGCATATGGTTTTGTTCTTGATCTGAGCAATGTAAAACCAGTTAGTCAAACAATTATAGATTATAAACTCTCACCAGTTAAAAAGGTAATTGCTGCGAGTAGTATTCATCCAAACCCAGGAAATACAACCATGACAGTAAATACCGCGTTGTTTTCTGATTCAATTGCAGAGACTAGATTATTTACTTTTACATCAGGTTGGAAGTATGGCGTGGGTCTAAAATTTAGTACTAAATTCTCCGTAATGCTAAAAGAAATTGGAGCAGAATTTTCTGCGAACTATGAGTATAATGAAGCACAAAGTACGACTACTTCAACAACTCAAACCAGAACTTACACATATAGTCCACAGAATATTCCAGTTCCGCCCATGACAACATTAACTTATGTTATTGAGTCAGAAGTTCAAGAGGTCACAGCGGATTATTCATATGATTATGCAGTTACTAATCCTAGCTTTAGAGCTGATGTGGCATTGGATGGTAATTGTAGGAATAGCAGTGAAGGAAATAGGAAGCAGGTTGAGATTAATGCTTATAATATTTTCAAATACACACCAAAAAGTAAGTTAATTAATGGCTTTAGTTCTGATGACAAAAAAGAAGGACTTGTGTATATGAATGTGAAAGGTACAATTAAAGGCGAAACTGGAGGTGTAAGTATGAGGGGTACTCCATATTTCAAACCATATAAATCTGGTGACTTAACTAAAGGGAATATTTTACTGAAAAAAACTAAAAATAATAGTAATGTTATGAACGTAAATTATGGAGTTGCTATTCCTTTTCAGTCTAAATGATTGTATCGTTAATATCTACTTAATTAAAACGTCTGAATTAATTTGAATATTTTAGACCTTGTATTGATGTTTGGTAGATTACTTGGATCGTAGTCGAATCGGGTAAGACCGCCCTCACGGGCGGGACTTCCCACACCACCGTACGTGCGTTGTCGCATACGGCGGTTTTAATTAAAGTTATCACTAGCGACCTTCTTTTCTAAACTCACCAACCCACATTTATCAAACCAGACATTTGACATCGCTGTATGAATAATTGGATTTAGTGACATTCGCCACCAGCCTTAAAACAAGCAAACTCAGCATTGAACTGTCGCTTGAGTTTCTGGTATTGATTGGTAAAGATTAGTGGATAGATGGAGTATTTTCCTGTTTGTAGTTTTTGTACAAGAAATAATTGTGAAGTAGTTGATATCAGCATCTCCGCGTTCCAAATTGGTACGATCTAATGGGATTTCGAGGCGCTCAAGCTTAAGGGTGTCAAAGACTAGAGTTTTGGCATATTCCTCTAGAGGAATATTGGACTCCATATTATCCAACATCCGCCTCGCATTTTGCTCAAGAGATGATAGGTTTACGGTAGGATGATTTGAGCTAGAAGCAGAGAAATCAGAAAGAGAAATCAGAAAGCTTGACACAGGCATTTTGGATGAGTCCAAGCACAGCATTATTCACCCGCTGAATGTTTTCAGAGCGAGGTTTCTTTAAGTCGGGGTTGGTTTTTTAAAGAACTTGTGTGCAGGTTATAAAGTTTGTTGGTGGTGTTGATACTCATAGCGTTTGGTCAAAAAGTCAATGATATCAGATACCGCCAGCAATCTGCAAAAAAATGTACAATGTGCAGATTTTTGCAAGATTTATTTAAGTTTAATTCAATGTTAATCAGCGTGTTGTGTAAGAATATTGAGTTAAGTATAAGGTACGAAGATCCTCGCTATGTATGGCGTAGTGGATGTTAATTAATAGGTTAATACAAAGTGAAAACAAAACTCTTAGCAAGATTTGTAATACTAATTAGTCTGTTTCAGCAGGCGACTGCTCTTAGTTGGCGGTGTGGATCAAGTAATATTTCATCATCATATTTACCCACAGATTGTAAAAATACAGCAACTAGCAACGCTCCAGTAGTGGATAGCTATAACTTTGGAAGTTTATCTTTGAGTGATTTTAAAAAAACAGGCTCGTGGATGAAAACGGCAGATGGTATTTCATCAAGTAGCGGGTTGCTGTTCGTTGATCTTAATCGTGCTGAATATTCAGTCACCACCACCGCAGCTTTGGGAACTGGTTTATACACTGGTGGATTATCTGGTGGTTATGGGGTTTTATTTGATACATCATTGGATGAAAATAATAAAGATACAGGATTCGCACTCCAATTTGATCGTGCATATAATGCGGTGATAATACGCCCTAGAATAGCTGGAGTTGAATCTAGCCCAGTCCTGGTTGTACGTAATAGAGATAATTCTGCAATACCATCTAGTCAAAATGATCCTTGGTGGACTCAGAAACATGAAATTAAGCTGGATGTAAAAAAATCTGCAACTATTACGGGAGTTAAAACTATAGATGTTTGGGTTGGAGGTGTTAAGGTTATTAGTGGTTTTTCATTCGCCAATAAATCTAACGCTGAAAGTAATTTTACAGGGTTGCGCTCTTGGGGGGCAGGCACTACATATAATACTATGGAGGTTAAATAGTTTTACGGTGTTGGCGTAAAAACTAAGTTACCATTACTACCATCGCCATAATTGATGGCTACATTTATTACTCCGCCACTCTCGATCGTAATAGATGTTACATATTTACCGGAAGTAGATGTAAACATCGCCTCGGTGTTATTATTTGGAAACTTGCCGTAAGTGTCGTAGTAATTGCTAATAGCAAGTTTAGCTGGTGATATTAAAGATAATGCTTCACTTATTTTAGATTTTTTGAGGTAGTTTTGATATGATGTGATCGCGATTATTAATTCAATTATTGTAAACCCAAATGGTTTAAGTGTATTTTTCATCTTCATCTTTCTAGCGCTATTTTATAATTTGTAGTGGTAAGTGGTTATTTTATCAGATATTTAAGGTTCACAACTAAGGCAGGTGTTTGTGGGCTAAATAGATAAGTAAAGCGCTAATATGGTAATATAGCTACTCAAATCAATTGAAAATAGTCTGCTTAAACAAATTTATATTCTTAGAGTTACCAGAAATTTGATTTATGTATACAATTTGGCGATTTTATGTGAAGTCGATTGAAATAATTTAAAAATATTGAGTAAGCAAAATGATAGCAAAAGTAATTTTATTAACTAATCAAAAAGGTGGTTGTGGCAAGACAACTCTGGCAATGAATTTAGCTGGGGTAATTGGCACTAAATTTAAAGTGCTCTTAATTGACGGTGATCCACAAGGTAGCGCCAGTCGTTGGGCGGCAAGTAGTAGCGATGAAAAACCTTTTCCAACGGCGGTAATGAGTTTAGCCAATGTTACCGATAAAGTCAATCGCGAAATTAAGAAATATTTAGCCGATTATGAGTATATTTTTGTGGATTGTCCACCTGCCATCGATAATAGTTTCACTGCCTCGGCGCTGTTAGTGGCGGATTTAGCCATTGTGCCTGTTGTACCTAGTCCAACGGATTTATGGGCAGCAATCGGCATTCAAAAATTAATCAGTAACGTTAGTGAAATTAATGAAAAATTGACTGCGCGTTTGGTGGCGAATATGTGCCAAAGTAACGCTAGCATTTCTAAAGAAGCCTTGACACTCATTAATGAATTTGATTTTCCAAAAACTGCCACGGATATTTATCAGCGCACCGCGTATCGTCAAGCGGCAGCATTTGGTGGAACTGTCCTTGATTTAGATAATCCAAAAGCTAAATTAGAAATAAATGCTTTAGTTGCCGAAATTTTAGCCATATTAGTTTAATTTAAAGTATAATCCATTGTAAATTTATAAATTGGAGAATTTGTCATGGCCTCAAAACTCACCTCATCATTGCGGAAATCTCTTTCTGCTGAAAAACAAAGTGTGGAAGATAAACAAGCCGGAATTGAAGAAGTTGCTGTAATTAAACCTAAAGCAGTTGCCACAAAACCTGCGCCAGCTAAACCAGCTACGCCACGCCGAGCTGCCGCACCACGTGCACCCAAGGCTATTGTACAACCTGTCAAAGCGTCGGTTATACCTGAAGTAAAAGCAGTTGCAGCACCAATTGAAGCAACTAAAGTTCAAGCTCCAGCTAAAAAACCTCAACCTGAGGTGGTAACTAAAAGTGCCACTTTATTAGTTTCGCCAAACCTAGATTCAATTAAAGTGATGTTAGAAAAAATCAGTACTTCCAATCAGGAATTATCGAACACATTTGTTGAGAGCATTGTGGGAATTAATCGGGATGTAACTAATTATCTGCAGCAAATCAGTGATGTTAAAAATTTAGTTAACATTCAAGAAGTAAATGAGAAGTTTATTGCGAGTTTACGCCAACGGCAACAAGAATTAATTAATAAAAACCTGGAATTATTTGGTCAATTTAAATTTTTCTGATAGTTTTTATTTTTGCAGCAAGCCTCAATAGACAAATATTGAGGCTTTTACGTTTTAAGGACTAATGCGCAAATAATTCTGGAAAAGCATATTGATAGCGTCTCAACATACTGGAATTACCGATTAAGCCACCACAATGAATATAGAGTAAGGGAGCGCTAATTTGCGTTAAATTATTGCTGAGAATTTTCCAGCCAATTGGATCATAGACCAAATCAAATTCAATTTGACTGCTGTCGGATAATTGCTGATAGGCGGTGAGGAGCTCTTGATATGGAGTCGCAAAACGATAGTTTAAATTTGGCAAAATAGTTGGATAGATCTTCGCATGCGGATCAAGTTGCTGGAATTGTTGCTCTAAATATTCAGGACTACCGACACAATTGGTGGTGTAAACCGTAAATTCGCGGAGCTGTTTTTGTAAGTAAAAAGCGCTAGTTCCCGTACCTGAGGGCAAAAAAATAGCTAATTGGGCAAAATTTTGCTGGGCTGCCAACTGGCGAATTTCAGACGCAAGTTGTTGGATGCCAAATTCGGCTTCGCTTTGCGCGCCGCCTTGTTGAATGAGTAACTGATTGCTAGCTAAATTAGTCGCTAAGTCTTGTGCAAGTAAATTTAACTTAGTTTTAGTCGCTATAATTTGCATGCCATTAGATAAGCTCGCGGCTAAATTTCCAGCCACATTAAGTTGGGCTTGGCTGGAAATCTGATTAGTATAATAAATAAATTTCCAATTTTTTAATTTAGCTAAGCACGAAAGCGAATACATCAAATTAGACTGATTGCCACCATAGCTAATCAAAGTATCAATGTCCGCGCTGTGGTGGGTTAAAAAATAGGCCAACTTGCGCGCTTTATTGCCGCTGAAATTGGGATCAAGCAGATCATCGCGTTTAACATAAATCGTGCGCTGATTGAATTGAAATTGGCTAACTGGTGAATTGTTAATCAGCATAATTCAGATGTTTTCATACTTAACTCATTGTAAGTGCAGCTAAAGCTGCCGATGAGGCATTGGTTTCACTTTGCAATAATAGTTGATCACTATCTTTATATTCGGCAATTGAGGCTTCTAAATCCGCTTGATATTCAACGACGGTGCATAAAACCGCTGCAACTTTGATACCACGTAAGCGCCCCAAGGTTAATAACGCGCTGGTTTCCATATCGGCACCAAGGAGTCCGAGTTTCGACCAATGTGCACAAATTTGTTGTTCCTGATCGGTGTAAAATGAGTCATGTGAGCGAATTAGACCACTGGCAAACCGAGTTTGTTGATTGGCTAAGTATTGGCTTAGTTTTGCACTGAGACTAAAATCAGCAATCGCTGGATAAGCTGGCTCAATATAGGCAGCCGATGCGCCATCATGACGTACCGCACCTTCAACAACAATAATATCGCCCAGTTTAAGCTCAGTTTGGAGTGCACCAGCACTACCCACACGGATAATTGATTTTGCGCCGCAGTGAATTAATTCTTCTAAGGCAATCAATGCTGATACGCCACCAATTCCCGTTGAGCAAACGGTAATTAAATGATGATTATAGGTCGTTTCATAAACTGTAAATTCACGATTAGTTGAAATATGTCGTGGGTTAGAACCAAGAGCGGCAATCCGCGTGACACGTGCTGGATCGCCACAAACAATGACTAAATCTTGCACGTCTTGAGAATTACAATTAATGTGTGGTTGTTTCATTGGTTGATCTTTCCAAATTATTTCTGGCGGGCGGCTTTAATCCATGCCAAGCTGCCGTTTAATGCGATAAAAGTTAAAAGAACGTATTCTAATGCCATGAAATAGACCCCTTGTTTGGCATAAAGGACAATGCTGATTAAATCAATTAAGACCCACAGGAGCCAGTTTTCGACTAATTTACGCGTCATTTGTACCATAGCCACAATTGATAAAACTGTAACCGTGGCATCCATTAATGGCTCAGGATCGGCTTGCAAAGTTGGCAGAGTTAGATTGGGTACAACGAATTGCATTAATTTGACGGCGATGATGGTTAGACCATTGAAAAATGGATTAATATAAAGCGCTAATAGTGCAATGGCAAGCAGCGATCCGATTATGGTTAGCGCTAATTGGGGTAAGGTTAACCAGCGAATTTTTAGATTTTCTGCTTCGCTACTTGAACGTCCCCAAGCATATAAGCCATAGACATTCATTATCCAGAAGAATATTTGCAGCAGTAAGTTAGCATAGAGTTGGATTTGATAGAAAATTATGGCAAATAGCGTAACATTGATTAAGCCAAAATAAAAATTAAAACGTTTTTCTTGGCTGGCATACCAAATACATAATAATCCAAAAATTGTTCCAATCGCTTCGATATACGATAGATCATAGCCACTACCCCAAGTGAAATGGTAGAGAATCGTTTTAATGCTAAAGGCATTGTTGATAAATTCGAACATAATCTGCTTTCTATCTGCAAATAAAATAGAGACTTAATTGTACCATATACCGCTCGTGGCTTGCATTTTGGAGTTTAAACTGTTATTATAGAGCATTAAACAATCAAGGATGATGAAATGAAATATTTCCAATTGCTCTGCTTATGTAGTGCACCAATTTTTGCGCATGCAACTGGTATGGCAGTTACGATGAACAATCTATATTTACAGAATTCAACCAATCAAGAGACGGTAGTCCAAGTTAAAAATTTTGCGGAGAGTGTGAATAAAGTTACTCTGCCAGCACGAAGCATGTGTAAAGTTGAGTCGAATATTATGTTTTTACCCTTTGAAGAAGAAAGCAATAATTTTGTGGTGATGATTAGCACGGACAAAAGTGTTAATCCGATTGTGATTGATAAATTTGGTTTATTAGCGTTAGCTGCAGATTCGGCAATCAAAGTTCCTGCCAGTGGTCGAGTTAGTCAATACCGTTTATTTGGTTTTTGCGGTAATAAATACGCTCAATATCAGTACTTAAATGTTGCACCTCATGATAATGGTGAGAGCGCCGCCCCTGATTTTAGGTTGGCGAATTGTAATCAAACTTCAAATTATGTTTATCTAATTAATGATCAGTATGTTAAGGTAAAAAATAAACCTAAGTATATTGACTTTTCTCGAGTTGCTAACTGCCAATTTAATCATTAATTGCCTTACTACGAGACATATTAATTGACAGAGTAAATTAATTACTTTGTCAATTTTTTACATTGAAAAATTAAACACCGCTTAGGTTCTTTTATGGAATGGAATTATGAAAAAATTTCTTAAATATGCATTGATTAGTCTAATTAGCCTAATTGCACTTGCGGTGATTGGCGTAACTTTATTAGTTACCTTGGTTAATCCCAATCGCTTTAAACCCTTTATTGAAAAAGCCGTTTATGAATCAACGGGGCGTAAACTAACCTTAACAGGCGATATCAGTTGGAAAATTTATCCGAATCTTGGCGTAACCGTACGTGATGTTAGTTTGAGTAATCCTGATGGGTTTAAAACTCCAAATTTAGTGGCGCTGCATTCGGCGGATGTTTCTGTCGCGTTGATTCCGCTCTTGAGTAATCATGTGGTGGTCAAAACTCTTGCGATTGATGGATTGGATTTGGCATTAATTAAACAAAATGGAGTTAATAACTGGACCTTTACTCCGCCTGTGACTGAGTCAAGTCCAGCTGGTGCAGCCGGTGGCGCGCCACAAGCCTTTCAATTGGAAATGAAAGACTTTAGTTTACATAATTCTAGTATTCATTTTGATGATTTTGATAGTAAACAGCATTATGGCGTTGATAACACCAATTTGGTGGTCGATACCGAGTTTGGCGGAGTGATCAAATTTGATCAAGCGGCAGATAAATTGGAGTTAAACAAAGTTAAGTTCAATTACAATGATTTGGCCGTGGGTAAGTTTGATTTTAATTTACAACAATTAGCTAATCCAGAATATGCTGGTGAAGTTGAATTTAGTAAGTTACAATTAAATGCATTGTTGGATCAGTTTAAGATTGCACAAGCTGCGCGGAAAGATTTGCATTTACTCGATAATATTAGTTTTAAGGGTAATTTGAGCGGTGACAAAAATAATCTAACCGTGAAAGATTTGAGCTTTAATTTTGCCGATAAACTTAAGGGCAAAACTAGCGTGGTGGTAAAGGATTTTGCTAAACCAAGTTATAGCGGTAGTTTGGATTTAGAGAAGTTTAATCTGAACCAATTACTTGATAGTTTGAATATTGCCGTTGCGGCGCGTAAAAATAAACCGCTATTAAATAATTTTGCGATTAGTAGCAATGGGTTTAGTGGGGATATGCACAATATTAGCTTGAAAGGCTTGCAAATTAGCGCTGGTGATAGTCTTAAAGCCTCATTTGGCACGTTGAAAGTACAAAACTTCAGTAATCCAAGTGTTAGTGGGGATGTAAGCCTACCGACATTTAATTTAAATCAAACCTTGGATGGTTTGGGAATTGCGGTGGCAGAGCGTAAAAATAAACCGTTATTAAATAGCTTTGCGTTTAGCGGCGGATTTAATGCGACTCCTACAGCGGCTAACTTGAGTAACGTCAAAATTAGCGCTGGAGGTTTAGTTAATGCAACATTGGGTAAATTAGCTGTGCAAAACTTTAGTAGTCCAAGTGTTAGTGGCGATATCAACCTACCGACGTTTAATTTGAATAAAACACTGGATGGCTTGGGAATTGCGGTTGCAGAACGTAAAAATAAACCGTTGTTAAATAGTTTTGCGTTTAGCGGCGGATTTAATGCAACTCCTACAGCGGCTAATTTAAGCAATGTTAAAACTAGTTTTGGCAATAATTTAAGTGCTAGCTTAGGTAAGCTTGCGATTCAAGATTTTGCTAATCCTAAAGTTGCAGGCGATATTAATTTACCGACCTTCTCGTTAAATAATGTGATGCGCCAATTGGGCATGACACCACCAGCATTGTCTAATCCTAAGTTATTGGATAGTTTTGCTTTAAATAGTGGTTTTTTGGCAAGTAAAAATAGTTTGAATTTAACTGGCATGCATTTTAAATTGGCAAAATCCAATCTAAGCGGTAATCTTAATTTGAGTTCATTTGCGCCGGTTGTGTTTAGTGAGAATTTAACCATTGATCAAGTTGACGTGGCTGATTTTAGTGATGTGAGTGGTTATCGTGTGCCGATGCAACAGCTTAAATTGAGTGGAAATTCGTCAATTGCGAGTAATTTGAATTTTGCGACCCTCAATGGTAAACAGAATATTCAAATTGGTAATATTCGGGTTGAGGGCGTGAGTTTGGATAAATTGGTAATGCAACTGAATAATACGATTAATAGCTCGGGGCAAGGCAATGATAATGTGGTGAAATTATTATTAAATTCGGCACAGGTCGCGCAGGCGGTGAATAATATGAAAAATGATGTACAAAAATATAGTAAACCTGGCAAACGTGATTTGAGCCAAGTAACTAATTTGGGTACGTTTAATGGGAATGTTGCAATTGTAAATGGCGTGATTAATCCATCGCAGTTTAAATTGGCTGGACCAAGTGTGGCTTTAAATGGCAACGGTTCACTGAATTTAGTGAGTAAAGCGCTGAATTATCAAGTGAATAGCCAATTATTAACCAACGGAATTAATCCAATTTTCAAAAAAATGGTGTTCCCATCGACCATTAGTGGCACGATTAATAATCCAAGTGCGAGTTTGGATTGGGCTTCGATCCAACAACAATTGCTGAAATACATGGTTGAAAATAATAAAGGTCAAATTCAAAATGTGGTGAAACAGCAAATTAATAATATTATTGGTAATCCACAGGGTAATCAACAACAGAATACACCGCAAAATACGCAACAAAATCAAGCGGTAGATGCGGTGAGTAAAGGTGTAACTAATGCGCTGGGTAAATTATTCGGCGGTTAAGAGAAATGATGAAGTGTATTTATTGAAAATTAATTAGAAAAGGATTAAAAAATGCCATTATTAGAAAGTTTTACTGTAGATCATACGATTATGCCTGCTCCAGCGGTGCGTAAAGCCAAAGAAATGCATACCGCACATGGTGATGAAATAACCGTGTATGATTTACGTTTCTGTCAGCCGAATCAAGCTATTTTGTCGGAAAAAGGCATTCACACCTTGGAGCATTTGTTTGCTGGATTTATGCGTGAACATCTTAATTATGAAGGCTGTGAAATTATTGATATTTCGCCGATGGGTTGTCGCACGGGTTTTTATATGAGTGTAATCGGTCGCCCGAGTGAAGAGCGAATTGCTAATGCGTGGTTAAATTCAATGCACGATATCGTTAAGGTACATAAAATTCCTGAAGCTAATCAGTATCAATGCGGAACTTTTGTAATGCATTCGTTGCCTGAAGCTAAAGCCATTGCTGAAAAAATTATCGCCGATGGCATTGGTGTGATGAGTAATGAAGCTATTCACTTGGATTTGGCTAAAGTAGAATAAATTTTGCGTCGGCAAATAACCCCGCAGATAATCGCACGGAGTTTTACAGCGTGTGATGCTGCAGCAATTTAAAAAATAATTGGTACTCATATAAAGTATGGCAAGGCTAAAAGTTTGACCAAATAGGTTAAAAAGTTACAATTGATAAAAACAAGTGGTATAATTATGTATAACATATGCTATACATAAAGGATAAATAGAATGGCTAATTTAACGGATCAACTAAACATTAGAATTGATCATCAATTAAAAATTGGTGCTGAAAATGTTTTAAATGAGTTAGGAATTAAAACAGCTGATGCTATTAGGATGTTTTTAACTCAAATTTACTTAACTAAATCTTTTCCAATTGAATTAAAAATTCCAAATAAAAAAACCATTGAAGCAATTAGTGCTGGTGAGCGTGGAGAAACAACACAAACTGATATTGTTGGTCTAAGAAGTATGTTTGAAAGCCTTTGATGAAATGCAATTAACTTTTACATCTCAATTTAAAAAAGACACAAAAAAGGCTAAAAAACAGCACAAAGATTTAAACACTGTTCTTGAAATTGCAGAAGTAATAATAACAGGTCAAACTATCCCAGTTAAATATAAAGACCATCAATTAAATGGTGACTATGTAGGTCATAGAGAATTACATATTGAACCAGATTGGTTATTAATCTATAAATTAAGCCCCGATGAACTTAGGTTGGTCAGGTTAGGTAGTCATTCAGAATTGTTTGGATGATTATGTACTATATCACTAAACCTGAACAATCGTATTTTTGACGACATCTAAAATAAAATTAGATAAATGCCGAGATATAGGTATAAGCAAATTGGTAATTATCCCACGGCAAATTTTAGATGTTGGTGCTTACATGAGAGGAACACAGCCAGCATTAATTTAAAAGGTACACTGTTTTAAAAAAATAAATTTATTTCAGTATCAATGCGGAACTTTTGTAATGCATTCGTTGCCTGAGGCTAAAGCCATTGCTGAGAAAATTATTGCGGATGGCATTGGTGTGATGAGTAATGAAGCTATTCACTTGGATTTGGCGAAAGTGGAATA
>Ga0247838_1005185_pt1 | contig 13321 bp, 13 predicted proteins | sample LaCruzMarch2015__5_FD_189097 | JGI IMG/M metagenome (GOLD analysis project Ga0247838, IMG submission 189097) | Freshwater microbial communities from meromictic Lake La Cruz, Castile-La Mancha, Spain - LaCruzMarch2015_15m | ecosystem: Environmental > Aquatic > Freshwater > Lake | place: Spain... | reverse complement strand
CCTGGCATTTCTGGCCATCACATCGCCAGCGGTCGGGCAGACGAACGTGGTCACGAAGACGCTCACTCTCGACACGAATGGCCTGGTGACGAAGCCCACGAACTTCTGGGCCACGAATGCGGCCGGGATCACGAACGCGGTCGGGACGAACTACGCCACGGCCGCCCAGGGCACGCTTGCGGCCTCCGCGCTGCAGCCAGGCACGGCGATCACAAACGTCTCCGGCCTGCAGGCGGCGCTCGACGGCAAAGTGGCGACAAACGATTCCCGGCTCACCAATTCCCGCGCGCCTTCCGGATCTGCTGCAGGGGATCTGACTGGAACCTATCCCTCGCCAACTCTCGCCACCAACGGGGTCACGGCCGGAGCATACGGATCGCAGACCAACACGCTCAGTGTGACCGTGGACGCAAAGGGCCGCGTCTCCGGGATCTCAGCCAACAGTCCGATCACCCCGGCCAGCATCGGGGCCGCGACCGCCGCCCAGGGAACTCTGGCGGATAGCGCCGTGCAGCCCGCGCGAACTATCTCGACCACGGCTCCGCTCACAGGCGGCGGCAACCTGACTGGCAACCTCACGCTCGCAATCTCGTCGGCAGCTACAAACTCAGTCGGCGCGGTCCAGCTTGCCACGGATGCCGAGATCCAGACCGGAACGGATACGGCGAAGGCCGTGCGACCCTCCGGCCTCGCTGCCTGGTGGACATGGATCAAAACGCAGGCGCAGACGTTCGCGGGTGCGTTCACGCTGACAGGGAATTTCACCGCTGGCGATGCGGCAGGGGATGAGGCGGTTATCAACGACGACGATCCTCGCGCACCGAACCTTACGAGCACGACCTATGCCTCGGCCGCAGATGATAAGGTGATGCTGAATGGCAATGTGGGGGATGCTAAATATCTTCCTCGGATCTCTGGGGATAACTCGGACGCAGTAATGGCGATGGCCCTGGCCCAATACCCTGCGCTCCGGCCCGGCACCACATGGCAACTAGCGAACAATGGCACATGGTCAAATTGGGCAGCTACCTCGACCAGCTCTTGGGTGCAATTACTTAAGCAGCAGAGTGTCGGCAGCGCTGCTGGCTGGGCGCGCGCTGGCTCTTATGGATTTATTCAGAAGTCCGGGCAATCCGGATCAACTCTTGCGGGTCGCGGATTTACATTTGCATGCTGGCTAAACGCGCCTGGAGATTCTGCCGCCATCGGCCTCGCGACTGATATATATTTCGGTGCGCAGTTGACCGAGACCGGAGGGGCATTAACCGCGCGTGGGCTACGAGTCAGGATTGAAGGAAATACCCCTACCAGCAACATCAAGGTCACCTCCGCGATCCACGATGGCACGAGCGAGACATTAAGCTCCGCGAACGTGAGCGCGTATGGGTCGGCTGCATTCATTGTGCGCTGGCTGCCTGTAGGATCAACACCTGCGGCGGGGTCGAAACTTGAGGTGTGGGGGCGTGCGATGGACGGATCGGCAACTCTAATCACGACCGCCACCCTTTCTGGCAGCCTCGGGTCAGGGTCTTTTGCTGGCTCAGCTCTGGCAATCGTCGCGAGCAGCGCGGGCACAACACCGGGCTATGCCGCCAACTGGGAATTTGGAGGAATGACCGTGTATGTCCACTGACGCCACTCACAATATGAAAAAAACCATCGCACTCCTCGCGGCCTGTGTGGTCGATCTGATCTTTCACGCGGCCTACCAATAATCCAAGTAACCAAAAAACCATATGAGCAACCAATACGGAGTAGCATTAAAGTGGGGCAGCGCGGGAGCGCCGCACCCGGCCACCTGCATCCTGGAGTCTTTCGACTACAAGGATGCTTTTCAAACATACGAGGAGGATGACGAGGCGGGGGATCTCGCGGCGTTGATCCTGCACGGCCGCAAGGGCGCGATTTCCTTCGGCGGCACGATCACGGATGAGACGGTGGATCTTCCGGACCTGTCGGCGGGCGCGAAGATCGACCTCGAAGCCGATGAGATCGTGGGCGGGATCGTCCTGTGCTCCAGCATCACGGAGGATTGGTCGCTCGGAAGCGCGAAGAAGTTCTCGGGCGCGGCGACGCACTTCCCAGATGCCACGGGCGGCACGGGGGCGGATGCGGGGTCGCTCAACGCGGCCACCCCCACACAGACCCTGTCTCCGGTGATCCGGCCTGCTGACAAGCTGATCTGGAGCTGCGCGGGGATGACCCATGCTTCCGGCAAGGTTCACAAGCTCTCGGTCGAGCAGACGCTCCAGCTCACGGAGAGCCTGGACGAAGCGGGGAAGATCGTGGCAATCCAGTCGCATAAATACATGCGCAAGATCTCGCTGGAGATCCTCGCCCTGGCGGCGGCCTCGCGGCCCGCGCCGGATACCGTGCTGGCAGTAACCGGGGCACCTTCCAATGCCGCCAACGCCGTCATCACCGGCAGCGACATCAAGTGGAAACGCGGAGGCGCGGCGATGTTCTCGGTCGAGGCGATCTGGTTCCCTGGGATTTCCTGAAAAGCGGAAACCTGAGAGATGACCGACGCGCAACTCGATGAGCTGAGCAAACGCCTGGCGGAGGAGGAGGCCAACCCCTTCACTCCGCAGTGCGTCGCGCGGGCGTTTCTTGCGCAGCCGGTCATGCTTGGTCCGATCCCGCTCCTGACGCTCACCATGCGGGGGTATCTCCGGCTGGAGTCGGCGCGGTCGCCGTATGTGACGGGGATATTTCCGGAAGACAATGCAGAGCGGCTGCAGGCGCTCTGCCTCGCGGTTTCAGTGCTCTCGGGACGGGGCCTCGACCTCCCGGATCTCATGGAGGCGCTCACGCCGGAGCAGGCTATCTATGCCGAGGATCTGGTCACGGATTGCGTGGCGAGAGCCTGGGAACCGGCGCTGCCGATGCGCCGTCCGGCGAAGACGGGGGAAGGTGCCGAACCTCCTGCCCGCGACCACGGGTTTGGATGGTGGGTGCGCGTGCTCACGAAGCTGATCGTGGATCTCGGGTTTACGCGCGACGGGGCGCTGGATTGCCCGATGCCCCAGGCGTTCGCGCTGGTGGCCACAAATGCCGCGCTCGATGGCCTGGAGCCGAAGGAAATGAACTACCGGGAGCGGGAGGCGCTAGTGAAGGGGGTCGCCGAAGATGGCCGCGATACTGAAGATCGCGAGCAGCAGAAGGCATGTCCAGAAGAGCATGAGGTGAATATAGCATGAACTCTCAAGGATTCACCATCGAAATTAAGACGGTTTCCGACTTGCGTGCGGCCAAATCCGTTGAACAGTCCCTGCAGCAGCAGATCATGGCAGCCAAGGCGGCAGGAGCGGCTTACGGCCACCTCAAGACTCAGCTGGATTCCGTGCGAGGAGCGATAGCCAACAAGGGATTTTTCGGTCGCGCGACATCGGAGTTGCTGGGGATGGCCGAGCAGGTTCCGGTTGTGGGTTCGCTCATGCGCAGCATGAATGGTGGGGTAGGACTATTAAGCATGGGATTGGTGGCCCTGGGTGCAGCGGCTGGAGTGGCAAAATCAGCTCTGTCGGCGTTCAGCAAGATCGAGGATCTCCAGACTTCGTTTGTCACGCTGCTGGGCAGCGTGGAGAAAGCGAAGCAGCGGATGGCGGATCTGAGCAAGTTTGCTGCCGAGACCCCATTTGAACTGCCGGAGGTGGCGCAGGCTTCCAAGGTGCTGGAAAACCTTACGTCCGGAGCGCTGAGCACGGGGGCCGGGCTGCGAATGGTGGGCGACGTGGCGGCAGCGGCAAACGCGCCGTTCGCCGAGGTGGCCATCACGATGGGGCGACTTTACCAGGGGATGCGCGACGGCACGCCAGTGGGAGAGGCTGCGGCCCGGATGACTGAACTGACCGGAATAAATCTCCGACAGGTGAAGAGCTGGGATGAGGTCGCGAAGGCCCTTGGAAAATACAACGGGGAAATGTCGCGGCGGTCGGCGACGGTCTCAGGGAAGGAATCAACGCTATCGGATTCCTTTAACATGCTCATGGTGCAGTTGGGCCGCCCGATTGCTCCTGCATGGAAAAATTTCCTCACCTCGTCGTCGGAGTTCTTGGATAATGTCACCAAGAAGTTGTCCGCGTTTATCGACCTGTGCGAGCGGAACAGCGGTGCCGTCAATACGCTCGTAGGCGCAGTGAAAACATTGGCAACAGTCTTCGCAGGAAAACTGGTCATCAATACCGTCGTGGCGGCGATGAATGGCTTTGCCGCCCGGCTGGCGGCCACAACAACAGCCCTCGCGGCGGAAACGGCGGCCCTGACGGCCAACACGGCGGCGCAGGCCGCAAACTCCTCTGCCCGCGCAGGAGGAGGTGCCGCAAGGGGCAAGAGCGCCGCGCCGTCCGGGCCAGCGTTTGGCGGTGCGCCCTACAGCAAAGACGCATACGACTCTGCCCGGAAAATGGGCATGCCTGCACAGCAGGCGTTGGAGGCAGCTCGCCGTGCCATGTGGCAGGCTGGGCAGGAGGCCGGAAAGGCGGCCCCGCTTTGGACGCGACTCGGGGGCGCTCTCGCGGGCGGACTCGGAAAGGCATCAGCCGGGCTTGAAAAATTTATCGGAGGGCTCTTCACCCTTCCGAACATTCTCGCGGCGACCTTTGCAAAGATGGGTGTGGATTTCATGCTCAGCCAGGCGAAGAGGTTTGGCTACAGCATTCTCGGCGGCGCAACCGATGAAGCTGACCAGGCAAAAGCTGACGAGATGAGGCTCGCGAAGAGTGAGCAATACGATTCGTTTGCCGAGAGAGTCAAAAACGTAAAAACCCAGGATGAGAGGGACGCACTCGCGGAGGAACTCGCCAAAACCGCTCAGGAAGACTCGCAGGGAATCGTAAGCAGCAAGGATGCCGGAGCCCCGCGTGCCGCGCAAAACCTTGTGCTCAAGAACTCGGTAAAAAACCTTTCGCTCCTGGTGGATATGCTCGGCAGAAAAGAGGGCCTCTTGAGTCCCGAGGAGGTGGCGCTGGAGGCCGCTATCGCTGCGTCGCGCGAGCGGATCGCGGCGGAGGATGCGCGCAAGGCCAGCTTGGGAAAAGGAATCGCCGGTGCTCAGGAGAAAGCGAAATTCGATGCCATGACCCCACAGGAACAGGTGGCGGATCTCCAGAGGCAGGGAGTCGCGCAAAACGAGACCTTCCAATCTTCTTCCTCCACCGATGAGGAAAAGGCGACTGCGGAGGAACGCATGGTGGAGATCTATGCCGAGCAGCTCGCCATCAAAGAAAAGATCGCTCAGACGGACAAGGACAACGCCGCCGCCAGGAAAAAGATGGCGGACGATCTGGAAATGTCCGAAGCAGTGGCCAGCGGGGACAAGAAAAAAATCGCCGGTGTCAAATGGAAGCAGGACTACGCGAACGCGCGGACCGCTGCCGAGCAGGCGGGGATGACGGAGGCGGATGGCCTGTCAAAATTCGCGATCCGGAACGCGAATGCCTCAATGGAAAAAGCTGACGACCCCAAAAAGCCAACCCCGCTTCCGGATGCCGGGGAGATCGCGCGGAATGCGCTGAGCGTGTCGTCGATGGCGCGGATCGGCGGCGCGGTTGGCGAGAGTATGCAGGCGGCCGGCCAGGTGGATCTACTCAAGAAGCAGATCGAGTTGGCGCAGAAGGCGGCGGTTGCGGCTGAGGCGACGGCCGCAAACACGGACATCATCGCGAAGAAGGAGACCGTTTACGAATGAGCCAGAAATATGGAGATTCTCCCAAGCCTCGCTTGGTGAGCATACGGCAGGAGCGGACTGGAACGACCGTGATGGTGGTGGCTGTGCCCCTGGTGCTATCGGATGGGGCCGGTCCGCTGGAGATCCCGACAACGACAGTCCCGGCAATTTCCGGCTTCGCGCTTACCGGAGTCCAGGCAAAGCGCACGCCTGGCGGGAACTGGGAATGGGAATTGAATTTCGAGGGAGGTCAAACCGTCCAGGTTGGCGAGCAGAACACCGAGGAACAAGCGGTGTATTCTCTCGACACGAGTGACTCTGAGTCTCCGATCACAAGCCATCCGGATTGGCTCAAGATCAAAGAAAAATACAAGGGCGACGTGAAAGAAGGTGTCATCGAGTTCAAGGATGAGCTTCCGACTGAAAACAGCGACACCGGGAGCAAGAAGAACCCGATGTTCAAGGTGGACAGCTATCTTTCTTTTGGCGCGGTGTGGTCGAAGACGTATGTAACAAAAACATTGCCCGGCAATCTCTTCGATGGGATCGAAAGCGTGGTCGCAAATGTTCCGCAGCCGAGATACATCAAACTGCCCAACCTTGGTCGCGGCCGTAACTGGCTGAAGCGGGTTCCTTCAATCCGCGTGCGCGGAACGGTGCTGGAAATCACTGAGCGATATCTGCTCTCTGGTCGCGGTGGTTGGAACAGGGATGTTTACAAACTGGAGGGCATGGGATGATCTCGGATTCTCTCCAGCACTTATATGTTCAGCCGGGTGTCACCGTGCTCGCGGAACATCACAATGCTCTGGTGCGCGAGTTGGAGCGCAGGCAGATCCTGGCAGGCAATGGCGTGCGCACGCGGCAGCTCGATAGCGGGATCATTATCAGCTACAGCAGCGAGGGCGGAAACGGGGTGTCGCATTCCTGGCAGCCGAGCGTCGCCACCACAGAGGGTGGCAAGCCTGCGGTGCGTTTCTCTCGTGGCCTGGTCAATGGTATAGAGCCCAAGATCGGGGCGTTGAAGATTTCTGACAAGGAGTCCGATCCGCTGGAGATCCCGGAATACAACGACGCCGGTGACTGCTGGCTCTTCGTGGAACTGAAGCTGAATTCCTTCTGGCAGATCGAAAAGGCCGAGATGAAGGCTTACGCGAAGCCGGAGTGGAAGGCCTGGACGGCGCGGAAGCTGATCGCCATCGCCCAGAAGGACGGACGTATCGAGCCGCGCGCCCGTTTCGACTTTGGTTTCATGAGTTCACAGCGGAAGCCCTCGGGGGCATTCCAACAAACATGGTGGGCAATGTCATGAGTGCGCTCATGGACAAGCTCGGGGTGAAGCAGCGGATGCCGATCAGCGCGGAGAAGCACAATGCGTTGATTGACGAGATCCGCCGCCGCACTCCGCTGGAAGGCCCGCGCACGGCCTCTGCAGCGCCGTATCCGCACCCGTGGAGAACGCGGGTGGTGGCGGATGAATCGGGGCAACCTGGAAAATGGAAGGTCTCGATGGTCGCGGGGTTCGTGAACGATGTGGAAGCCTCGGTCGCATATCTCAAGACCGGAGATCCGCGCGGATGGACGATGCCCGATGATTATCCGGCTTCCCGGATCGTCGGGGATGTCTGCGAACGGAGCTGGCGGGAAAGCGGGGAGTCCGCGCCGTTTATCCAGCTCGATACGGCTTTAGATTTTGTTGCCGTGACGGACGCTGCCCGGCCGCAAGCATTCCGGACGGCCGAGGCGTGGGAGAAGGATCTCTTTGTTGCCAGCGTATATCTATATGCACGGCCGCGCGGGATCTTCATGGCCCGCACCCTTCCTTCCAGGTATCGGACCTGGGCGGGAAAGATGCCTGCGCGCACACCCTCCTCGATGCTGGCCACCCGCGAGCTGGCCAAGATCTACGTGCTGCGCGGAAGCGACCCGGCCGACCAACAGGCATTTGTAAAGCAGGAGGAGTTCTGGGATCTGTTCGCTGCAGGGGTCGAGCCGGTGAAGCTGCTCCCGGACTACAAGCCCATCGGCGGAAGCTTCGGCGGCATCGGCCTTGGCTTCGCGGATGCGGCCCTCGGCACCTTCAATTTCTTCGGCGACTTTATCACCGACCAGGTCAACGCGGCCCTTGCGCAGATCGGCTGGCAAACCAACAGCGTGGAGTTCTGGACGGTATGAGAGTCATCATCGAAAACCCTGCGCCTCTGAATGCCTTCCGGGCCTTCCCATACAAGGTGAGCCCGTTCCCGTTTGATTGGCTGCGGCAGTTCACAACGCTCGACGACGACGCGGACCCGGAGACGGCTCCCGCGCAACCTTTGGAGACCTTAGAATCATGGACCTGAAAATCGGATACGACATCGCAAAGAAACAACTCATCGCTCCGGACGGCGGGGCGCTCACGCTGCCCGCAGTCACGCAGGGCGACACCTTGCGCCTGGTGCTGCAGGGCATGGAACTCCTGGACTCGGGAGACTACCGCAAGGCGGCGATTCCCTTCGGCACGATCAAATGCGGGATCGGGTTCATTGATCGCTCTCCGCTCGATGGCGTGTGGCGCGTGAGCGTGGAGGCCGTCGAGACTCCGGATCTCCCTCACAACATCGGCAAGCAGGCGCTGGAAGTGGAGCTGAACAAACTCTCGACCGTGATCGCGCGCGGAGGCGTGAAGGTTGTCCAGGGCGGGGCCGCTAATATCTATGCGATCCGATGGATCAATGCGGCCGAGACCACGGCCTTTCTGGTGACCGGCGCGAAGCTTTATCCGAAGTGCTTCACTCGCGTGATCGCCTGGGATCTCGACTACGGCCGCGTCTCGATCATCAAACTCTTTCAGGCTCCGGTCGCGTTCACTGACCAGTTCTCGCTGCCTATGCCTCCCGCTGTGGATCGGGCGCTTGTGCGCGCCGGGACCGGCACCCGCAACGAGGTGCAGCGGATCTCCATCCCGGTCGGTGCCCTCGGGGAGTTTTCGATTACCTGGAACGGTCTCACAACGGCCATCCTCCCGGTGAGCAATCTCACGGCCGCGAAGATTGCAGCCGTTCTGAATGATCTCATCCCGGACGGTGCAGAGAGGTTCCGCGTCACGCAGCCGAGCGCGCGGTATTACTATGTGGAGTTCGTCGGGCCGCTGGCGCTCGCAGCGCAGGCCCTCATGGAAGTGAACATGGAGAACCAGCCGGTGCTTGAGACTCCTGTCGGGAAAATCCCGCTCACTGGTCCTGGTGTCGAGGTCGCCCTGGACGGCAACCCCGAGGTGGCGATGTCCATCGAGATCGAGGTGATCCTAGACGGAGAAAGCGGCACGCCTGTGCAGGCTCCCATCACGTTGCTGAATGACATGATCGATGACCCGATGGCCATCTCTAACGATCCGGCCTGGCTGGAGCAGCAGATTGATCCGGTGGCCTGGCTCGAACACGATCACAGCCAGGTCTTCCACGGCGAGCGCCACTACGTCGCCATCGTTGGTGACGGTGTGCTCGGCCAGTTTGTTTACGAGCACAATCTGGGCACCACCCGATTGCATGTGACCCTCTGGGAAAACGGCGGAACGAATCTCCGCATCCCGGACAACCTCTACGAGACGAAGGCGCTCGATGACAACCGGGTCCAGGTGACCTTCCCGGATGCTCCGGACGAAAACGCTTACCTGGTCCTGATCACCAGCATCGGGCCGGAGAGTTATTTCCTCGGGCACGAACACGCGATCAGCGAGATCATCGGCTTGCAGGCGATCCTTGATGCCCTCACGGCCGCAGGCAACCCGGCCGACTTCTGGCCGAACATCCCGGTCGAGAAGCTCCCGCTGAATATCCCCTGGGATCGCATCGGAGGCGGCACCGCAATTCCGGCCTCGCGTCTGCCGTCCACGGTTCCCTTGCTCAACACAGAGGGGAAGCTCGATATCACCACGATCCCGCTCGGTGTGCCGCGCGTGGATTCCGCAACCGGCGAGCTGGTCTATTGGGGCATCGACCAGGCGACCGGAGATCCCATCCGGCGCGTGCTGGCCGATGCGACGGGGCGCATCGTTTTCGATGCGATCCCGAACCGCGACACGCCGGAGCAAATCAAGATCGTCGTGCCGGATCTGGCGATGGAATACCCTCCGCTCAAAACCTCGGCGACCAGGGCGGCGACTTACCGCGCTCTGCTGCGCGCGGTGAAACCATCGGCCCTCGCCGACATCGAGACGCTGATCGAGGGCGGCTCGCTGCCTGATCCTTCCACTCACGAAAACGTGGTGCTGCAGTGGTCTGGAAGCGTCCAGTCAGTCACGGTGCCGGGATCGGCCACACGGCGTGGTGGTTTGCTTACGCGCGCTACAGCGCCGTTTGTCGCCTGCGACGGGGCTAATTGGTTCGCGGCCGAGGTGTTCGACGGCACCTACTATCCCTATGAGTTCAATCGGGAGGTCTTCGACATCCCCGTCCAGGCGGACATGCTCTCGGTCGGCACGTATTTCGAGATCCAGTGGACGCTGCTCGCGCAGCTCCTCGGCCCGCGACGGGGTCAGTATGTGATGACTCTCAAACTCGGCACGCCTGCAGCGACCGGCAGCGGAATGGGAACAAACCTCGCGAGCGTGACATTCGGGACCACGCTTTTCGAGAAGCAACTCCTGCTGAGCGAGGCGGAAACGCAGCATGCGTTTGCCTACCGCGTGCGCCGCCCGGCGAGCGAAACATTCACGGCCGAGCAGCGGCTTTATCTGGCCTGGGCGGATGCGACCGCGCCAACCACGGCCGCGTTCGTGCTGCGCGGAGAACTCAACCGCTTCGATGCGGAAGATCCCACGGCCGCGCTCGGGTTTTCATCCTTCACCGGCAACAACGGCGCGCCCGTTGGCCAGGTCAAAATCTCCTGCAAAGGAATCAAAGCAACCATCAGCAAACTCTAAATTATGCCAGCTCCAGTCATTTCACTCACAACATCAATCCTCGGTTGGCGGCAATGGGAATATTGGGAATTTCAGCCTGGCGCGACCAATAGCCCAACGTCCTGGGCGTGCGCAGGTCTTCCGCCCGGCATGTCCATCAATGCGGACACAGGCAAAATCAGTGGGGCCGCCACCGCTCCGGGAGTTTACGAGTTGACCGATGCTCTCAAGGCAACGAATGGGGACGGCACAGGATCAATGACCATCACCATCGGGATTGAATCCGGAGCGATCCAGCCAACCTCTGGGGTCGATGTGTTCGTTGATGTCGTGACCGGAGAGGTCACGCTTAACGGCGCTGCCGTCACGGCCCTTAAAGATGGCGAAATGAAGGCCCTGCTTGCGACAAAGGAGGGCGATGACCTTTTGCTTTATGTCCGCTTCGTGAAAAATGGCGTAATTCTCGACCTCGATCTGGACAGCCTCGCGCTTTGGGTGAAGGAGTTGGAACCCGATAGGCATGTCGTTATTTCAGACCAGTTCGAGAAACAAGGCTCCGGAACCGGCACCTATTTCATTCTCCATGCCAAGCTCGACAAGACGGAGCTTGGCACGGCCTTGAGCGGATACGAGGAGGATTCCGGAACATCGTTCCTTGGATTGGCCGAGATTGAGAGGGTGGAAGTTTCCGCCTGGGCGGCTGGTCCCGATACCATGCGCATCACCTCTCGGACATTTGGACTCAAAATTGATCGCGACTTGGGAGAGGTCGCCTGATCTGCCATGCCGCTGTATAACCTCAGTTGGTTTGACGCGCGCGCTCTGGCAAAACATGCCGGGTTGCAGGTGCGGCGGATGGGGTGGAGTCCGACCAACACCTCGTGGTTACAATACTACCGAGCACTGTGGTGGTATCGTGAATCTGGAGTGCCTCGCGTTGTGCGCTCCACGGATTTTTCGCGCGACGAGTTTCTCGCTCATGACTGGACAACATGCGCTTACTCTACAGACCCGTGCTTTGCAAATTTGCAGGCAACGGAAGCCGAGAAGAAGGTTCTGGCTGATGCCATCCAGGCGGAGGGACTTTCCGGGTTGCGCAAGTGGGGCGACCATCAGCAACACCCGCCACCGCCTGAATTCATCCCTCCGGCATGAACTGGTTCAACGCGCGCGATCTCGCCCAGGCCGGAACGCCGATCCGCCGTTTGCCCTGGACTGATAAATGGATCACGTATTGGCGCGGGTTGTGGTGGTGCCACATTCGCGACACGGCCCCGCGCGTCGTGCGGACGACCGATTTCGGAAAACCGGAATTTCTTGCGGAGGATTGGACGACGATTGCGCCCGAACGCGTAGATTGCCCGCCGGTCATCCCGCCGGTCATCCCGCCGGTCATCCCGCCGGTCATCCCGCCGGTCATCCCGCCGGTCATCCCGCCGGTCATCCCGCCGGTCATCCCGCCGGTCATCCCGCCGCCTTGGTGGGGCTGGCCGATTCTGCCTCCTGGCCCTGGTCCTGGGCCGATTGTTCCTCCGGTCGATCCGATCCATATCACTCCGATCACCATCACTCACCCAAAAGGGTTCACCATCTACTGCTCCGCTGAGTGTGCGGCGGAGCTTATTGTTGTATCGGTCCTTGCCAGCGTTTCTGACGCAAATACCGGAGATCGCTGGATGGTGTCCATTCGCGGACCGGGAACGAGGGCGGGAGGCTCCGGTTTCGTTGGTCCAGGTGAGGATATTCTTGCCACATTCTCCCTTAATGCTGCCGCTGATGGAGGGAAGACGTTTAAATACACGGCAAATTTCTCCGAACTGGATCATCCGGGAGGCAGTGCGACATGCACGGTCGAGTTACCGACTTGCGAACCGGAGTGCCACCCCTATTCCTGCTTTGAATCACCATCCGGTGGATATTACGGCGAGTGTGCCGCCACCCCGTATTGTGAGCAAACGGTTACCAACCCGTTCTCAACGCCAGTGACAGTGCAAATCACAGGAAGCGTGGACGACGAGCTTTTGATCAATGGCGCGGCCGTGGATGCGGGGTGTTGCATTTTCCTCACTTGCAACGGGGCGCACGCGGTGAACCATGTCTTTTCTCTTGCGGGCAGTGCCTCGTTTACAATGGCGGCGGGGGACAATCATGGAGGAAATAGCGGATATTATGTCAAGGTTTGCTTCAATCCCGTAGCTCCTCCGCCATGAGGGCTCCAATTCCCATTTTACTCTCGGCGCTTGAGCAAGTGGCTCCGGAGCGGCCGGCGGGGTATCTTGAGGAAGTTCTTTCCGTTTCAAAAGTGAAGGAGGGATTGGTATTTATTCCCCACGAACATTACGCACGATTGGCGGCGAAATATAATCCGCAGGCAAGCCAGGCAATCGGCACCGGCCCCGGATCTCAGCTCAAGCGCATGCTTTCAAAAATTGGAATCCAGCCCTCGCCGGGGTGCCAGTGCAACAAACGAGCTGTTCTCATGGATTCCAATGGCCCTGATTGGTGCGAGGAACACCTAGAGGAGATTGTTGGATGGCTTCGGGAGGAGGCGCAACGGGCACACTTGCCATTTGTCGACCTCGCTGGCAGAGTCCTGATCCGCCGCGCCATCAAACTCGCGCGCGCCGACATCGCTCAACCTCCCCTGCAGAGGCGGTGAACCAGGCGTGCATGACCCCTGCAGCCCAGTTGCAGGGAAAGAGCAAGGGAACGCGGATTCCCTCGGATCATTGATAAATTTCCCTCAGACCGGGCGGCACCATACATGAGGT
>Ga0247838_1005144_pt1 | contig 13396 bp, 14 predicted proteins | sample LaCruzMarch2015__5_FD_189097 | JGI IMG/M metagenome (GOLD analysis project Ga0247838, IMG submission 189097) | Freshwater microbial communities from meromictic Lake La Cruz, Castile-La Mancha, Spain - LaCruzMarch2015_15m | ecosystem: Environmental > Aquatic > Freshwater > Lake | place: Spain... | reverse complement strand
CCCCCGCCCCTGTACCCCCCGGGCCAGTACCCCCCGCCCGGATTCGACCCCGCCGCACCGTTCGGCCGGCATCCGCTGACGGGTGATCCTTTTTCGGACAGGTCCAAAGTGGTGGCGGGCCTGCTGCAACTGCTCGGACTCGTCGGAGTTGTCGGTATCGGTCGCATCTACCTCGGCTACACCACCCTGGGTATCACCCAACTGATCGGCGGCGTGGTGCTCGGTCTCCTCACCTGCGGGATCGGCTTCATCGTGCCGGTGATCTGGGGAATCATCGATGCCACGCTGATCCTTACCGACAAGGTGCGCGATCCCGCGGGCCGACCCCTGCGCGATGCCATCTAGCGCCCGGCTGTACGCCGGGTTGGGTTCCGGCGCAGTGGCGGTCGGCGGCCTCGGCTATATCGGCCTGGTGGATCCCCATCAGCCCGGCTCGCTGTACCCGGGTTGTCCGTTCAAGATGTTGACCGGGCTTAACTGCCCGGCCTGCGGCGGGTTGCGGATGACCCACGACCTGTTGCACGGCGATCTGGCGGCCGCTGCTGCCGACAACATTTTCCTGCTCGTCGGGCTTCCACTGGCGGCGTTGTGGTGGGTGTGGCGGCGTCGGATCGACCGCCCGGCATTCCCCCCGGCCGCCTTGGTGGCGATTGCTGTCGCGGCACTCGGCTGGACCGTGCTCCGAAACCTGCCCGGGTTCCCGCTTGTCCCCGGCGGGGTATAGATCAACCGCGACCCCCGCACGACACCTAACGCCGCTATGCTCCCCTCGTGACGCGGCGCGGCAAGATCGTCTGTACCCTCGGCCCGGCCACCGGCACCGATGAGATGGTGAAATCCTTGGTCGAGGCGGGAATGGACGTCGCAAGGCTGAACTTCAGCCACGGTGACCACGCCGACCACGAGGCTGCCTATCGGCGGGTGCGCGACGCCTCCGAGGCCACCGGTCGTGCGGTCGGAATACTGGCCGATCTGCAGGGACCGAAGATCCGCCTGGGCCGATTCGCCGACGGAAAAGCCCTCTGGGCCAACGGCGAGACGATTCGCATCACCGTCGAGGAGTGCGAAGGCACCCACGATCGGGTCTCCACCACCTACAAGCAACTGGCGTCCGACGCTCGCTCCGGCGACCGACTGCTGGTCGACGACGGCAAGGTCGCTCTGGTCGTTGACCACATCGACGGAGCCGACGTGGTGTGCACCGTCACCGAGGGCGGTCCCGTCAGTAACAACAAGGGTTTGTCGATGCCGGGTATGGCAGTTTCGGTTCCGGCGTTGTCCGAGAAGGACATTGCCGATCTAGAATTCGCCTTGAACCTCGGCGTGGACTTGATCGCTCTATCGTTTGTGCGCTCGCCTGCCGACATCGCGTTGGTCCATGCGGTCATGGAGCGGGTCGGGCGCCGGATTCCGGTGATCGCCAAACTGGAGAAGCCCGAAGCCGTCGACTCCCTCGAAGAAATCGTACTGGCCTTTGATGCAGTCATGGTCGCGCGAGGCGATCTCGGGGTGGAACTGCCATTGGAAGAAGTGCCGCTGGTGCAGAAGCGGGCCATTCAGATCGCCCGCGAGAACGCCAAACCGGTGATCGTGGCCACCCAGATGCTCGAGTCGATGATCGAGAACTCCCGGCCCACTCGCGCGGAAGCCTCCGACGTCGCCAATGCGGTACTGGATGGGGCGGACGCGGTGATGCTGTCCGGGGAGACGTCGGTGGGGCGTTACCCCCTGGAGGCGGTACGGACCATGGCGCGCATTATCTGTGCGGTCGAGGAGAACTCCACGGCGGCACCGCCGCTGACACACGTGCCGCGGACCAAGCCTGGGGTGATCTCCTATGCGGCCCGCGAAATCGGAGAGCGTCTCGACGCTAAGGCACTGGTTGCCTTCACCTCCTCGGGGGACACCGTGCGGCGACTGTCCCGGCTGCACAGTCCGATACCGCTGCTCGCGTTCGCGACGGCGCCGGAGGTGCGCAGCCAACTCGCATTGACATGGGGCACCGAGACGTTCATCGTGCCGGAAGCTGCCAGCACCGACGACATGATCCGACAGGTCGATCATGCGATGCTGGAGTTGGGTCGCTATCAGCGCGGCGACCTGGTCATCATCGTCGCAGGCGCACCACCGGACACCGTGGGCTCGACTAACCTGATTCACGTCCACCGGATCGGGGAGAACGACCACTAGCGGGACCGAGTGACACCAGTGGGACCGAGTGACACCAGTGGGAACGAGTGAGAGGTGGCCGGTGCCGGAGTCTGCGGGACAGTCCGATCTCGATGAACTGCTGGCCATCCTCGAGGTTTCTCCCCTCGGCGATGACGTCTTCACCGGCCGTCACCCGCGCAAGAATCCGATTCGCACCTTCGGCGGCCAGTTGATGGCACAGGCATTCGTGGCGGCCACCCGCACACTGACCGTTGACCTTCCGCCCAGTGCGCTCTCCGTGCATTTCATCGCCGGCGGCGACCCGTCCGCGGATATTGAGTTCCACGTGGTGCGACTGCGCGATGAGAAGCGGTTCGCCAACCGACGGGTGGACGCCGTGCAGGGGGGCGTCCTGCTGGCTTCGGCCCTGGTGTCGTATCTGTCGGCGGGTAAGGGCCTGGAACATAGCTTCCCCGCGCCGAATGTGGCCGAACCGGACACCCTCCCGACGATCGACGAGGTGCTGGTCGGCTATGAACGGATCGTGCCCGGTTTCGTCGACGCTTTGCGTCCGATCGAATGGCGGTACGCCAACGACCCGGCCTGGGTGATGCGCGATAAGGGGGAGCGTTTGAGCGGCAACCGGGTGTGGCTCACTGCGGCCGGTGATATGCCGGCCGACCCGATGCTGCATACCGCCGCGCTGATCTACGCCTCGGATACCACCGTGCTGGACTCGATCATCACCACCCATGGATTGTCCTGGGGTTGGGATCGTATCTTCGCGGTCACCATTAACCACTCGGTCTGGTTCCACCGACCGGTCGACTTCTCCGAGTGGGTGCTCTACTCGACGGCATCACCTGTCGCCGCGGAGTCGCGCGGTTTGGGCATGGGGCACTTGTTCGACCGCGCCGGCCGGATTATCGCGACCGTCGCCCAGGAGGGCATCGTCAAGCACTTCCCGGCGACGAGTGCGTCCTCTTAGCTTGTGGGACCCAACCGGTTTGTCATGGATTGGCGGAACTCATCTGAGCACTGCTGGACTGCCGCGCGGTCCTGTCCGGCTCGCTGCAGGCAGTCGAAGTACCCTCCGGCGCCGACGTCCTTGAACAGGCCGACCCAGATGGCGATGAAGGCCAGGCCCGCGATGATCGAGATGACGCCGAGGATGATGCCCGCGGTGGCGACGCCGCCGTTGTTGGCCTCACCGCTTTTGACTCGGCCACGGCCGATGAAGCCGAGGATTACCGCAACGATTCCCAGCAGGATGCCGCCGACGACGGAAACCGAACTGATCAGGGCGATGATCGCGACCACCAGTGCGGCGACTCCCATGCCGTTCTTCGGAGGTCCGGGCGAGTAGTAGTCCCCATACGGCGCAGGCGGCGGGTAGCCGCCGGGGTACGGCCCGCCGGGGTACGCACCGCCGGGGTACGCACCGCCGGGGTACGCACCGCCGGGGTACGCACCGCCGGGGTACGCACCGCCGGGGTACGCACCGCCGGGGTACTGCCCGCCGGGGTACGGCCCGCCCGGGTTCGCACCGCCGGGGGCGTACGGTCCGGGCGGGTAGCCGTACGGAGACGGCGTGCCCCCGTCCGGCGGCAACGGCCCACCGGCGGTGCCGGGCCATTGCTCAGTAGACGGGAAGTCGGGGCTACCGGGCGGAACCGGGTTTTCAGTCATGGCTCGCGCTTCAGTCAGGCGGACAAGGACGTCAACGAGGGTACTCGTCGCTCAGCGGGCTCCGAGGACTTCGCTGACCGCGGTCCGGACCTCGTTGCCGGCCTTGCGGATCCCGAAGCTGGCGATGATCTCGAGCACACCGATCACGATCAGCCAGATGCCCACCACGAGGGTGAGCGTCTCCAGGGAGGAGAACGGGAAGCCGAGCACGATTAGACCGGCGATCAGCGTGATGACGCCGATGAAGATCTCCCAGCCTCGGCTGGGGGTGTCCGAATCGCTGATCGCCGTAGCGGTGGTGGCTACCCCGCGGAAGATGAAGCCGATCCCGATCCAGATCGCCAGCAGGAGGATCGAGTTGGTCAGGCTCTTGAAACACAGCACTGCCAGGACCAGCGAGGCGGCGCCGCTGATGAACAGCAACGCCCGGCCACCGCCGGAGATGTGCAGGGTGAAGGCGTGGAAGATCTGCGAGATTCCCGTCACCAGTAGATAGGCGGCGAAAAAGATCGCCGCGATGACGATGGTTTTGCCAGGCCAGGCCAGCACCATGGCGCCGAGCACCACCGACAGCACGCCGGTGAGCAACACCGACTTCCACAGGTGCGGCACTAAGGATCCCCCAGAGCTAGTCGAAATACCCGATGTACCTGATGTCACAGTCATGACAGAAGTCTGTCACAACGCCGCAAGCAGACCGCGGATTGGGCACCCGGCGGCGTGGATGACGGGCGTTGTGCTGCACGTTTGCCCCGGTCGCGCTAGGGTCTCGGCAGGTCGGCAGAGAGAAGGCAATCGTGATTTCCAGGCACCACACCCGGGCCCGTCACAGCGTGATCCCGTGGGGTCGCAGCGCGGCGGTATTCCTGGCGGGCGCCCTGACACTGTCGGGCTGCGCCCAAAACACTGAAGGCCAGAACGCTGAAGGCCCGAATGCTGGTGGAGCGGGTACCGGTGCGGCGGCGTCGAGCACCGCCGTCGCGGCGCCGAAGGTCGACGCGATCGCCGCGACGGTCCCGGCGGACATTCGGGACTCCGGGACGCTGGTCGTCGGGGTCAACCTGCCGTATCCGCCCAACGAGTTCAAGGACGCGCAGGGCGAGATCGTCGGGTTCGACGTGGATCTGATGAACGCCGTCGCCTCCACGCTCGGATTGGCTGCGGAATACCGCGAATCGGATTTCGCCAAGATCATCCCGGCCATCGACGGCGGCACCTACAACGTCGGCATGTCGTCATTCACCGATACCAAGGAGCGCGAGAAGCAGGTCGACTTCGTGACGTACTTCTCCGCGGGGAGTCTGTGGGCGCAACGGCCGGGCGAGGCCATCGATCCGAACAACGCCTGCGGCAAGAAAGTTGCCGTGCAGGCCACCACTATTCAGGAGACCGACGAACTGCCGGCCAAGAGCAAGGCCTGCGTGAACGCCGGCCAGCCCGAAATCCAGATCGTCAAATTCGACGGCCAGGATGCCGCCACCAACGCGGTGGTTCTAGGCCAGGTCGACGCGATGTCGGCGGACTCGCCCGTCACCGCCTACGCCATCAAGCAGAGCAACGGCAAGCTCGAAGGCGCCGGGGAGATCTTCGATTCCGCTCCCTACGGCTGGCCGGTCAAGAAGGGCTCGCCACTGGCGCAGTCGCTGATGCAGGCCCTCGAGCACCTGATCTCGACCGGTGACTACAAGACCATTGCCACCAACTGGGGCGTGGAGTCCGGGATGATCGACAAGCCGGTCATCAACGGGGCCGTCAGCTGACCGCAGCACCGTCGCCGGCGACGGACCCGCGGGCCATCGATGCGATCCCGCTGCGGCATCCCTGGCGGTGGGTCACCGCGGCCGCCATCATCGCCGCGGTTGGCTTGTTCTGTTACGGGGCGGCCACCAACGAGGCCTACGGTTGGGCGACGTACCGCAAGTACCTGTTCGATCATCGGGTGTCGGAGGCGGCGTGGAACACACTGCAGTTGACGTTTTGGGCCATGCTGCTGGGACTGCTGCTTGGAGTCACCCTCGCCGTGATGCGACTGTCGCCGAACCCCATTCTCAAAACGGTCTCGTGGGCGTACCTGTGGATCTTTCGTGGCACCCCGGTCTACGTGCAACTGGTGTTTTGGGGTCTGTTCCCGACGCTGTACCAGAAGATCCAGATCGGGATCCCGTTCGGGCCCTCATTCTTTCAGCTGAATCTTCGGGATCTGTCGATCAGCTTCATTCTGGCAATCGTCGGTCTTGGCCTCAATGAGGCCGCGTATATGGCCGAAATCATCAGGGCTGGAATCAGTTCCGTGCCCGAGGGACAGACCGAGGCGTCGACGGCGCTGGGGATGTCGTGGTGGATGACGATGCGGCGCACGGTGCTTCCGCAGGCGATGCGAGTGATTATCCCACCAACCGGCAACGAGCTCATCAGCATGCTGAAGACGACGTCGTTGGTCACGGCGGTGCCCTACACCCTTGAGCTCTACACCAGAACCAGGGACATCTCCGCGGTAATCTTCCAGCCGGTCCCGCTGCTAATGGTCGCGGCCACCTGGTATCTGGCTATCACCAGCGTGCTGATGGTGGGACAGTTTTACCTGGAGAAGCGCTTCTCCCGGGGCATCTCCCGGACGCTGACCACCAAACAGCTCGACGCCCTCGCCGCGGCGAGGGACGTCGGGGAGGGCTCCCGATGACCGGGCCGGTGCCCATGGTCGAGGCGCAGCAGGTGTGCAAGAACTTCGGCGCTCTGTCGGTACTCAAGGGTGTGACACTGTCAGTGCAGCCCGGCCAGGTCCTGGTCCTCGTCGGGCCTTCCGGTTCGGGCAAATCGACCTTTTTGCGCTGCATCAATCATCTCGAGACCGTCTCCGCGGGAAGGCTCTACCTCGACGGTGTCCTGGTCGGCTACCGCGAGAGCCGCGGCAAGATCTACGAGATGCCTGCCCGCCAGGCCGCCCGACAACGCCGCGATGTCGGCATGGTCTTTCAACACTTCAATCTGTTTCCGCATCGGACGGCTCTGGAGAACCTCATCGAGGCACCGATCCATGTCAAGAAGGTCACCAAGGCGGCCGCCGTCGAGCGGGCCCGGGACCTACTCCATCAGGTGGGCTTGTCCGACAAGGCCGACGCCTATCCGGCCCAGTTGTCCGGCGGCCAGCAGCAACGGGTTGCCATCGCCCGCGCACTGGCCATGGATCCCAAGCTGATGCTCTTCGACGAGCCCACGTCGGCGCTGGATCCCGAACTGGTAGGAGAGGTGCTGGCCGTGATGAAAAAACTTGCCGGCGGCGGGATGACGATGATCGTGGTGACCCACGAGATGGGGTTCGCTCGGGAGGTCGCCGATGAACTGGTCTTCATGGACGACGGCGTCATCGTCGAAAGCGGGCCGCCGCGGGAGGTGCTCGGCAACCCGGCACACGAGCGCACCAGGGCTTTCCTGTCGAAGGTGATGTGAGCCCCGGCCGTCAGGACGGTTCGCTCGCCAGGGCCTGGACGTGCTCGCCGGAGCCGGTAAGTTCTTCGGACTCCGGTTCGGCGGTCCCGGGCCTGCGTCCGACCAGATACCAGGTGCGCATCACGCCCTTGCCCTTGATCTCGATCTCGCCGCGTTCCTCGAAAACGAAACGGTGTCTGAGGCGTTCAAAGATGTTGTGCGGCACCTGAATGCGACCCTCAAGATCGGTGGATTCCATTCGGGAGGCCACGTTGACCGCATCGCCCCACACGTCGTAGAAGAACTTGCGGGCGCCAACCACCCCCGCCACCACCGGCCCGGCGGCGATACCCATCCGCAACGGCACCGGGTTGCCCTTCGGATCACGCAGATCGGCGACCGCGCGTGACATGTCCAAGGCGAGGCCCGCGATGGCCTCGGCGTGATCGGGACGTGGCGTCGGCACGCCGCTGACGACCATGTACGAGTCGCCGGTGGTTTTGATTTTCTCTAGGCCGTGCTTGTCGACGAGCCGGTCGAAGGTGGTGTAGACCCGATCCAGAAATCGGACCAGATCCACCGGTGTCATATCGCTGGCGCGTTCGGTGAACCCCGCGATATCGGCGAACAGGATCGAAGCGTCGTCGTAGCGGTCGGCGATCACCCCGTGCGTGGGGTCTTTGAGCTTCGCGGCGACACTGGCGGGGAGGATGTTGGCCAGCAGGGCCTCGGACCGGTCGTATTCGACCTCCATCGCCTCCTCGGCTCGCGAGACCTCCCGCATGGCGTACCAGACAGTGGTGAAGATCAAGGTGCACGCACCCGTCGTGGCGATCATGAAGCCGGCGATGACCGCCCAGCGTGGCTGGATTCCGGTATCGGCGGGCACCAGAAATTGCATGCCGATGATCAGAGCCGCGCCCAATGCCACCACCGCGGCGGCCAGCCGAAGGTGTTCGATGCCGAGCACCAGTACCGCCAGCGACGCCGAAACCAGATAGTAGAACTGCACGCCTGAATCGGTGCCGATCTGGGATCCGACGAAAGTCAGTGAGGAGTAGGCGATCACCACGAAAACAATTGGCGCAATGACGTTTCCGAATCTGTTCAGCCACGGGATGGTCAGCAGCACCGCCGCCACCACGAGGTTGATCAGGCCGATATAGGCCACGCTGTCCCCGGTGATCGTCTGCAAAATTCCGAGGGCCGCGGTGATGGCTGCGGAGATCCAGACCGCAAAGTTCAGCACCCGTTGCGGGCGAGTGACGGCGTCGGCCCAGTGCTGGTTGCGGGCTGGTGGACGACGTTGTAGACGCTCACAGTCCGATCGCCGGAAGGGGTGTTCCGGCAGAAATCGTCCCTCGCGTCTCCGCTCGGACCTCACCGGTAAAGGGTATCCCGCCGTGGCCTGTTGGGGCACAATGCTCCTCGTGGAAAGGGCTCCTCGTGGAAAAGCCACCCATGGAACTGCCGCCGATGGATAACGCTGAGAACGACGGCGTCCTCGGCAAGGTGGACGACCTCGTCGATGAGGTGTTGGGGACGGATCTGCTGGGAACCGAGATCGCTCCCACCGAACCGGAAGACCCCTGGCAACGTCGGCAGCGCATTCTCGATTCCTGGACGGCGATCATCCTGGCGATCGCCGCGGTCGCCACCACCTGGTCGTCGTTTCAAGCCAGTCAGTGGTCTAACGCCCAGTCCGATGCCCAGTCCGCGTCGGCGATTCAGCGCAGCGATGCGAACCGGGCCGCCTCTGAGGCCACCAGTCAGTCGGTGATCGACTCCGAGATGTGGATCTCCTGGGTGGAAGCCACTGCCGCACAGCAGAAACTGCGCGCCGGCTTCCTTCGGGATCGGTTTTCGCCCGCACTGGACCGCGCCCAGAAGGAATGGTTGGGCAGGGTTGCGGTGGATGCCGACGGCAACCCGGCCGCGGTGCCCGACGGCACGCCGTTGGATTTACCGGTCTACGTCGTCCCGGCCCAGGTGCAGGCTGATGCGTTGTCCACCAAGGCCGAAGAGAGTCTGTCGCTGGCCGATGAGGCCAGCAACAACGCCACCAGGCACGTCATGCTCGCGGTGCTGTTCGCGCTTGTCCTCTTCTTCGCCAGTGTGGCAACCAAGTTCACCGCGCCCAAAATCCAAGTTGCGCTGATCCTGGTGTCGCTGCTCCTGCTCGGCACCACGTGCGTCCGGATGCTGATGCTCCCGCAGATGCTGTGAGTCCGGTCGGCTTCGTGCGGGGCGAATCGGACGTAGCCTCGAGCGCACCATGACTCGCTCCGCACAGACCAAAAACGGGCATCCGCCCAAGGTGTGTCTGCGGTGCGGACGTGCCTTCGAGTGGCGTAAGAAATGGGAGCGTGACTGGGAGCAGGTGCGCTACTGCTCCGAGAAATGCCGTCGATCCCCGGCCCGGCCGGATTCAGGCGTACCGGCCCCGCCAGGCGTTCTTCCGAACCTGCCAGATGTCTGACAGAAACGGCCGCAGGTGGGTGGACACGTCAAAGGTCGATTCGTCGCGAAACTCGACGTCGACCGGCATCTCGACGATGCGTGCGCCCATCCGCTTGGCCAGGTAGAGGATCTCGATGTCGAAAGCGAATCCATCCACCGTCGCTGTGCGGAAAACCCGCTCCGCCCAGGCGGCGGTGAAACCCTTGAATCCGGCCTGAGTGTCCCTGATCGACGGGAGCAGTAGTCCACGCCGGGTCACCTGAACCGCCGCGCCGGCCGCGAGTCGGGAGAGGCTGCGTTCGGTTTCGGCATAGGTGGTGAGGCTGCGCTTGCCGGTGACCATGTCGGCCACCCCTGCCCGCAGCATGGCCAGTGCGGGCGCCACGTGGGAGGGGGCGATGTTCATGTCCGCATCCAGGTAGAACCGGTAGTCGCCGGTGGCGGCGAGCATGCCCGAGCGCACCGCCGCGCCCTTGCCGCGGTTCTGCGGCAACCGGTTGAGGCGGATGCGCGGATCGGCGGCGGCGGCTGCCTCCACCAGCCCCGCCGTGCCGTCGCGGCTGCCGTCGTCGGACACCACCAGTTCCACCGACTCCTCGACTCCGTCCATCCAGGCCGCCCAACCCTGCAGGGTCGGGGTGAGTCTGCGTTCCTCGTTGTAGGCCGGGACGACGATCGAGATGTCCACGCGGTGGCAACCTTTAGGTGCCGCTGGCCGGTGCGGATGAATCCGAGGCGGCGTCGCGCTGCACCGCGAAGGCTCCGGCACCGGTGAACGCGATGAGCAGGAAGGCGAAGCAGTACAGGACGGCGAGTTCGCCGCCGTTCTGTAGGGGCAGAACACCGCCCGCCTGGTGAGCGGTGAAGTAGGCGTACGCCATGGTGCCGGAGCCGAGCAACGCGGCTAGTCGGGTGACGAGGCCCAGCGCCACCAGCACGCCGACGACGAGCTCAATTACCCCTGCCCACCAGTACGGCCACGTGCCAAAGGGCACGGCCCCGGATTTCGTGGCCGGCCACCCGAACAACTTGGCGGTGCCGTGCAGCGCGAACAGCCCTCCGACGACGATCCGGAAGATGCCCAGCACGGGCGCGGAGAAACGGCTCAGGAGCGAGTCGATGGTGTGAATCACGTTCTGACCATACGCGGTGAGGCGACGTTGACCGGCGGATTTCGGTTGACATGGAGCCCGGCGAAGAGCCCGGGATAGGTCAGCAGCAGCGCGCCCCGGGGTTCGTCTCGGCGTGCCGGTGGCGCATGCGCCAGTACTGCTGGGGGAGCGGTCGATGATGGCGACCGGCGGGAGGTTCGGGTCGGTGCGGACGAAAGTGATGTCGCCGCGGACCTCCTCGGTCAGGTGCTGCGGCGCTGCGGGGGGTGATCCCACGGGGCCTCCTTCAGTCCGGCCCGTCGCCGCACAGGACGCCGCACATAAACACTTAGGGTGCCCTCGGTGAGATTCGAACTCACACTGCACGGGTTTTGAATCCGTTTCCTCTGCCAGTTGGGATACGAGGGCGGCGCGCGACGCCTCACGATAGTGGATGCCGCCCGGTATGGCGGTGGTCGGTAGCGACACAATGAATCCATGACCGACCACGTCGTCGCCTCTGACCCCGACCCTGCCGGGGCACCACCGCGCCGAGTAGTAATCGCCGAGGACGAGGCGTTGATCCGGCTGGATCTGGCCGAGATGCTGCGCGACGAGGGATATCAGGTGGTCGGGGAGGCCGGCGACGGCCAGGAGGCAGTGGATCTCGCCGAGAGCCTGCGCCCTGATCTGGTGATCATGGACGTCAAGATGCCGCGTCGTGACGGCATCGACGCCGCGGCCGAGATCGCTGCCAAACGGATCGCGCCGATCGTCATCCTCACCGCATTCAGCCAGCGTGATCTGGTCGAGAAGGCCCGCGACGCCGGCGCGATGGCCTATCTGGTCAAACCGTTCTCGATCAGCGACCTGATCCCGGCGATCGAGGTGGCGCTGAGCCGATTTGCCGAGATCACCGAACTCGAACGCGAGGTCGCTGACCTCGGTGAACGTTTGGAGACCCGGAAACTGGTCGAACGAGCCAAGGGCCTGCTTCAGGCCCGGCACGCGATGACCGAACCTGAGGCGTTCAGTTGGATGCAGCGGGCCGCCATGGATCGGCGCACCAGCATGAAACGGGTGGCCGAGGTGGTCCTGGAGTCCTTTGACGGCCCGAGTCGCGATCCGTCGGCTCGCTAAACCCCGACGGTCACGCGATTCTCGGTGATCTTGGCTATGTTCTACCGAAGGTTCTACCCAGGTTTCTAGTAGGTGCCAGACCCAGACGAAGGAGGAAACATGCGCGCCGAGACTTCGAGGTACGTCATCGCGATAGGCACCTCGGTCCTGTTGTTGACCGGAATCACCGGATGTAGCCAACCCGCCCCCAGCGGCGACTCGGCGAAGGGCACCTCTGCCGAGGGTGCCGCTCCGGCACCCACCGACCTGAACATCGTTGCGCAGGTTCAGATCGATGAGAACGGTGCCGAGGTCAAAGCCGAAGGCGTTGTTGCCCCGGTGGATCCGGCCGGTGACGGCACGGCCACCTGCGAACCGGTGACGATCGCCATGGCCGGCGCCCTCAACGGCCCGGACGCCGCGCTCGGCATCAACATCAAGAACGGTGTGCAACTGGCCCTCGACAAGCACAATGCGGCCAACCCTGGTTGCCAGATCGGACTCAAGTCCTTCGACACCGAAGGCGATCCGCAGAAGGCCACCGCCATCGCGCCGCAGATCGTCGACGATGCGTCGATCATCGGACTGGTCGGCCCGGCGTTCTCCGGTGAGACCAAAGCTACCGGCGGGGTGTTCGATCAGGCCGGCCTGGTCGCCGCCACTGCATCGGCCACCAACGTGACATTGTCGGAGCAGGGTTGGAAGACGTTCCTGCGCGGCCTGGCCAATGACGGCGTGCAGGGACCCTCGGTCGCCAACTACATGAAGAACACCCTCGGTGACAAAAAAGTCTGTGTCGTCGACGACAGCACCGACTACGGAACCGGACTGGCCAAAGCCGTTCGGGACACCCTCGCAGACGTGGCGTTGTCCGGGTGCAATATCTCGGTCAAGAAGGGCGACAAGGACTTCTCCGCCGCCGTCACGCAGATCAAGAGTGAGGCGCCGGATTCGGTGTTCTACAGCGGCTACTACGCCGAGGCGGCCCCGTTCGTGCAGCAGTTGCGCGACGCGGGCTTCGCCGGCAGGTTCGTCAGCGCCGACGGCACCAAGGACGAGGAATTCGTCAAGCAGGCAGGACAGTCCGCGAAGGACGCCGTGCTGTCCTGCCCGTGCGGACCTGCCTCGCCGGAGTTCGCTGCCGAGTACACCGCCAAGTTCAACCAGGCTCCCGGCACCTACAGCACCGAGGGCTATGACCTGGGCACCATCCTGGCAAAGGGCATCGACTCCGGAGCCGTCACCAGGGAAGCGCTGTTGAACTTCGCCAGGGCCTACGAAGGACAGGGAGTGGCGCGCAAGTACCAGTGGACCGACACCGGTGAACTCACCACGACCCTGATCTGGATCTACCAGGTTCAGTAGCCACACCGGATGATCCAGGAGTGTCTCGGGCAGTACGCGTGCCTAGCCGGCGACATCGGTTTCAACGTCGACAATCTGCGAGCGGGCTTCTGGCA
>Ga0247838_1005136_pt1 | contig 13414 bp, 18 predicted proteins | sample LaCruzMarch2015__5_FD_189097 | JGI IMG/M metagenome (GOLD analysis project Ga0247838, IMG submission 189097) | Freshwater microbial communities from meromictic Lake La Cruz, Castile-La Mancha, Spain - LaCruzMarch2015_15m | ecosystem: Environmental > Aquatic > Freshwater > Lake | place: Spain... | reverse complement strand
AAGGGTCTGGGCTGCCGTAGACACTGAGATTCTCTCTTTCGAAAGATTCTACTTATGGTCGAAGCTACACCCTATATAAACTAACAATAGTATTAGAAACGTCTCACGACGTTTTTCGCCCATTCACGCAGGGCTCATCAGTAATACGCGTTCAGTCGGTGCTGAGACCCTTCACAACGTTGTTGGCCTCATCCTGCAGTTCCTTCATGGCAACCTGGATGGCCTTCTCCTGACGACGAACTTGCCGCAGGCTGGCAACGTGCTGCTGCATGCGTTCGTAGATGTTCTCGAGCCTGCGCTTGACTTCGACCTTCTTGCGGTCGATGAACTCCTTGTGGAGCTCCTTCAGCACTTCCGCGCTGACGCCTTGTTGTTCGCCGGACAGGTCGCTCAAGAACTGACCGAAATTGACTTCCACTTGCTTGCGAGCGCTCATGATTTCTCCTTGTTGAGCATGTGGTGCTTTATCGTAAGCACCGATACGTTTAGTTGCCGTTGACGCGACGGCAGAGTTCGGAATGCGTCATCTTGTTTCGAGGCAGCCCTGCACGCCTACGGGAGCTTCGAGCGGCTGCAATGTCACGCATCCGCGCGCCTGATTGTGATCGCAGCGCTTGGTTCTCAGCGGCCAGATCGACCGCGCCTTTGACTTCTTTCTGATGTACGCACATGGATGGCTCCTAGGTTGTGCACTTGGAACAGGTGATCGGCTGAATTGTCTTCATGCCGTCGTCTTCAGGGTCGCCTCCACCGCAAGCTGTGAGGCTCGCCAGCAGAATCAACATCAAGAATGTTTTCATGGTCGTCCTTGTGTGGTGCGCGGTATGGGAATCGAACCCATACGCCTTTCGGCTGCGGGTTTTAAGCCCGCTACGTCTACCGGTTCCGTCAACCGCGCTGTTTCACGATCTCTGAGGTGTTGTACACACGCACGATGCTTGTAGAGGCTGGAAAACGATCCTTCGGCCAGCTTTTGAGATAGTTGTCAGCCAACTCAAAACGCTCGAATCGACAAGCGTGCTTGATGCTGTCAACTTCAATCGGATTGTAACCACTGTCGAGGCCAAGGAAGGTGCTTTCCGTGAACTGGATTGCGAAGTCGTAGTACTGGATCATTCGATCACCTTCACTTCGATTTCGAGCTTGACGACTTCGATGCTGCGGCCTTGGAAGCTGCGTGAGTCAATCCGCCGGTACATCTCAATGGCGTTCAAAGCGTCCTGCTCAGTGTTGAACAAACTCGCGTTGAGGGGTACCAGAACCCACATTGCATGTCCATTCTCACCGGCCAACATGTAGCGCGGCTGATCGATTTCCTTAACTGCATGGCGTGTGAACTTCATTTCGTTTACCTCGTGTTGGTTGGTAGGTTGTTGAGAAGACCACTTAAATACCCTGCTAAAGGCACTTAAGTGGTCCCACCATATTTCAGATGGGTTCCTCTGTTGTCCTTATGCTTGAGTAAGAGGGATGACCTCAAGCACTCCACTATTTACCCGCAGTAGCCCGTGGTAGGCTAAAGCTTCGTTGCACCTTTTCAGCAGGTAGTGCACTTAACCTGAACACTGGTGGGCCGAACAGGACTCGAACCTGTAACTAACCGATTATGAGTCGGCTACTCTAACCTATTGAGTTATCGGCCCTTGTTGCGCGCCACAAGCTCAAACATCCGCGCCTGCGTTGTCGTACACAGAAGCACCAGCTCAACAAGATCCACGATGTTGTCGAGATCTTCTTTCACCAGGTTGCGAAGTGTTGCCTCTGTGGTCTCGCGAAGCGTATGCTGTCGATGTCGCATACAGATGACGTCGATGAGCTTCAGAACTTCTTTGTTGTTCTTGTGTTCGTCGCGCGCTTTCCGAATCTCTTCGGTTAACGCTTCGTTTGCCCGCCGAAGCAAGCTGTTGGCTGAGCGAAGCATGTTGCTGAGGTTTCTCATGACAGCCTCCCCTGCAAGACAGCTTGAGTGCGCCACCCGTCGGCGTGCTTCTCTTGCAGTGTGAGCCAGACACCGCCGGCCTTTTCCCAAGCCTCCATTTTGCGAAGCTCTTCAGCGAACTCGGTTTGGAACCGAAGTTTGTTTTTCTCAAAAGCGCCCACTATGAGCGCAGCAATCGCCAACAGTGCAGCGATGGTAACCCAGATGATTGCGAGCATATTGCCTCCTTAGGCGTTGGCTGCGATGATTTGAACTTCACGAACGAGACGCATGGTCACCCAGAAGATGACAATGTAGACAGCTGCGTTGAACAGAAACAAGCCGAAGCCGCTGAGGAAAGCGATACCGAAGGCACCGTAACCAAAGTAGGCAACTGCAATTTTCTGCAACAAGATTCCGAAGAAAATGGGTGCGCCCATCAGCTCCAGAAACCACAGAATCTCACGCCAAATCGCCAACAGGCCGACAGACAGGAGATTGACAGCTTGACCGAACACGCCAGCAAACACCGAAACGGCAACTGCAACAGCGACTGCAGAAGCGGCGACGGTGAGGCCGAACACCGACAGAACGGCGCAGAACAAAGCGATCAGGCAGATCGCGGCAAAAATGGCAATTTCACGCATGATAGGTTTCCTTCGATGGTTGGTAGGTTAAGAAGTAACTCTTTCGAGCTCTTCATATAGGATGGCTATTTTTCCGCAGTTTTGCAACTGTATTTGTTGGAGCCGCTTATGAACAGCCCAAAGTTTTTGCACTCGTTTTCTATTCTAGTCCTTGCCATGTAGCTCCCCATGGCGAACGCAACAAGACAGCACACAAGCCCTAAAAGAAATTCACGCATCACAACCCCGAGTCTTTGGCAAGATAGGACATGAACATCAAAAGCATAAAGCGTACATTCTGCGCTTCATCGCCACAAGAAGACCGGATCAGCGAGGGTACGCAATCGATATCCAGGTCTCCGAAAGCGTTGGCTGCATACCAAAGTTCGCAGGGACCTGATATATCAAGCTTGTGTTTTCTTTCTTCAAAGTGTATTGCAACGCAGCTGTAGCGTGTTCTGCCGGTATGGCCTGTCTCATAAGGGCCGTCCTCAAGCTGATGGTTAGCTGCAGCTTTGAGAGTATTGGCGAAGGTGGTCATTGATGTTTGAATCCTAGTTGTTCAAGGATTGATGTCTTGACAAGGGTGTTCGGTATCCTCATTGTCTGTGTGTCGTCGAAGCCAAGAACAACGCCGGCTTCAACTACAGCACCGCTCCTACAAATACCAGCCGCGCAATGGACAATCACGTTCATTCGTAGTTCAAGAGCTTTTCGTAGCAGATCGGCAATCTGCGCTGCCTGACCTGGACGTATTGCTGTAGGCCCTCATCGATGTCGTCGAAGCGAAACTGATGCGTCTCCTTAAACACATACAAAGGTTTCGGAAAAGTCGGCCGTTCGACATCCACGATCTGTATCAACATACTGTTAACACCAGGGTCGTAGTGCCAGGCCTTTACGATGTCATCCAAGGATACGTTCTGAATGAAGCTCAAAGCGGACCTCCCATGCACCACACACCTAGCGCGTCAGCAGCATCTAAGATCGAGGTGTCCGAAAACCAAGCAGACAAGAAAGGTGAATTGAAGGGTTCGTCATCCTTTGAGTCAGATGTGACGATTTCTTTAAGCCAATTGATCTGGTTCACCACTGCACCATGGTTGAGAGAATTGAAAGGATTGTGACTGTGTAGCACAGCCAGAACCAGCCTGCGGGAGTAGGTTTAGTCATTTGCGAGAAACTTTGCAAAGTAGAGGTTTCTGAAATCAGTGCCTGAGTTTACCATGCGACGCCATACTGCATCAGCGTCTTCTTTACTCGTGCACCACTCAAGAATGCCGGACATTGTGATCTCATTATTCTTGTAGAGGTGCCCTGCAACGTACCAAAGATCTTCGTCTTGAACTACGCTGCACGGAAGATTTCTGAAATGGTACGAAGGACTGTCCAAAGGAAAAATGTCGCGCCTGTAGATCCAAGAACCGTCGTCAAGGTCTCTGCGACGCTGGACGTACTTCATCCAGGCAATATGCGGCCCGAAGGCCACTGGGTACCACGCAAACCAAATCTGCCATTTCATCATGAAGCCCTCACACACATATCGACAGCGCTCTTGAAGTAACGTCGCGGACCGGCGAAGAAGTGGGACTTGACCGGAGCCTGATTGAAATTACTGACTAGAGTGCTGGATCCGACGAGTTCCACTTCGTCATCGTGAGCAAAATGGCGGTTTGCGCCGTCAAGTGAACGACGTGCCCAGCTAGCCGATGTTGCATCCTTCGCGTAGACTTTTCCGTGGGCATCCACGAAAGTTTGTCCAATAGGGACATCCCTGAAGAACATCTTGATCGTTCGCTGAGCCTCGTCGGCGTAGATTTTTTCACGAAGCAGCTGTCCAAGACTCTTCGAAGTCACACTCGAGTTGACATTGACCGTGATCTGATTGACAGACGGATACGCACGACCACGCCAATCAACTTCTCCCAGTAACATGTCAGCATTGCTGCTTGAGTCTAGGCGTTTGCCCTTTCTGTCTCGCTTTACCCATTCGTCGCCTTCTTTGAGAATGTGTGAGCCGTCTTCTGCGTAGTATGCAGTCTCAGTTACTTTCTCGAATTTCATTTGTTAGTCCATCCAGATTACGTTGATGTTTAGGATGATCGCTTCTTGGCGTATCTTTAGAGGATACGTCGTGAAGTGTGCAGCATACGCCAAGGCCAGCTCTGTTGTCTTGAAATCGTGTGCCTGAAGAGGTGAAGTGGCGCCGCAAGGGTGGCCATATGCTCTATTAAGATCCACAAAAGCTTTTTCAGTACCATCAGCGTCGTTTTCAAACTTCAGCACAACACGCTGTTCATTGTACAGCATTTGATACCTCTTTCTTCTCCAAAAGCTCTGCGTAGGAAAGCATATCGTGAGCGCTGTGCCAGAACCGTGCCTTGGCGGGATCGTGAGTCGCCAAATCACGAGCTATGCCATCATCGAGCATAGCGCACTCAAGAGCTTCATTGCTGGTCATCACGCCGTACTTGTTTTGAAACATGCGCAACTTGAGCTCCTCAAGCTTCGTCATTTAATCTTCTCCACAACTTTCGCGTAAATGTCAGACACGAGGTATCCTGGGTAGATACATTCTTCAGTTGTGCGTTTCAGCAGCGCCAGAAGCTCTTCGTTTTCTTTGGAGAGACGTCGCAGCTCGTCGGCGGCCGGATGTGTCTTGTGCTCACTTTCAAACATGGCGAAACGCATCGACTGCACTTTGTCCAAAATGTCAGCCTGTCTGACTGCTTCGTTAGACGCCATTGGCGACTCCTAGGTTGGTGGGTGGTAAAGGCCCATTATCGAGCCTTCATATAAGATATCAAATTTTCCGCTCGAAGTGTGGAGAGTCCTTGAACGTTTTCCAGAACATGCCTGCCTGATTTTTAGGGTCTAGCGACTCCCAATATCTACCAAGCTCATCTGGGTAGCAGAGCACACCAGCTTTAGTGAAATGGAGATCGGCAGCCAGCTTTGACAAGTGAGCGCTATTCAGTGTTTTGGATCTACCTGTTTTAAAGTAAATCTGCTGCATTTCAGGCATTCTCTGCACTTCACCCATGCGCACTTCATAGCCACGATTAAACGCCTCCATGAGGAGAAGCGCAAGGTGACGACTGAAGGCTTCTTGTTCCTTACCTAAGCTCATAATGCTTTCTCCGCAAGATTCTGGATAGTGCTGTCTTTTGCCTTAGACTGCGGCGTAGTCCCGAGTAAGTATTGGAAAATACCACCAAGGACAGTGGCTAGCACAAAGCCTAGAATGGTATCAGCAAAGCGCTGGTTATTTTCAGGGACATCGCCAAATGTTATTGCGCCGATGAACACCATCGCGGCCACTGACCAGATGGCAATGAAAAGATACACAAAGTTCTTGGCCAGCCAGTCATTCTGAGACAGAGCCGTGACCTGCATAGACCTGGCATCTTTTACATTGTCCAGCTTCATCCGCTCAAACTCCAGACTGATCCGGTCGTCATTCTGTTTGATTCGTAGAAGCTCTTCTTCGTGTTCCATCTCGGCAATACGGAGCTTGGTCAGATCCTCTTGACTCAGAGACTCCCTCGTAAGATCCACACCGGTTTTCGCTTCAACCCAATCTTTCCCTTTAGCCAAAACTGCGTTGCCCAGGAGGCTCAGGCCGTTCGACAAAAGGCTTGCAACGATAGGTAACATAACAATCCTCTGTACTGACTAAGAATATAAGAAGAATATTCTCAGTATTCATGCTTATGTCCGGGGGAGCGTTTAAGGGTTAAGTTAACGGGTTCCCGAACGTGAAGTCGCTTTCGCAGCATCTTCGAGATGAACAAATAAACGAAGAAAAGCGGCCCGAGGTGCCTCCGGCGCCCACGCCATGGGGCAGGCATCCCCTCGCAAAATGCGTGTGAGGGTCGATGAACCTGCCTACCAGTCGGGGCCTTCCTGAAGGGCTACCTGCGAGCCGTTTTCGATTGAGATAGTCGATTTGTCTTATAGTTCGCCGGCTAGATACCAAGTACCAGAACCTAGGATTGTCGCGCCACCATCGCTAGATACCTGGTAAGTACCGTTGATGAAGTACTGACCTGCAGCTCTTGACAATCGCAAAGCAGAACTCATCTGGTACCACGTGTTCTGCGGCCCTCTGTTGCACGACACTCCCACATGCGAGGGAATACGTATCCAGAAACCGTTGCCATTACCAGCAGCCACAGAGTTCAGCCAGGGTGAATTCTCACCCGCATCGACTGACCCGTCGGAACGCCATTCTATCGAAGTGCTGTCTAGGAAACCGTCGTCGCCCACTCTTGCGAACGTTGGGGCCAAAGCGTCAAGCATCTGAGTCCAGACACCGCCGAGCTTTATCCACAATTTACGAGGCTTATACCAGGTGCCATTTTTGTTGAACTGTACTTTGTTGAGATCTCGCCAAACACCATTAACTTTAAGAAAGCTTTTCATGTTTGAATCCAGATGTCGCCGTCGTTACCGCCGCTGGGCGCCGACGCTGAAACAGTTACATGGGAAGTATCCAGCACTGTCCCGATGCTGTTATGATCAGCAATTCGTAGCGAACCGTTAGGTCCTACTCCCAATGCTAGCGCTCTTGGAGAGGGGCCTGAAACAACGACATTAGGTATCAGATCTTGAAAGGTGGTCATGTCGTTGTAACCAAGTAGTATGATCTGCCCGTTGGTCTTAGAGGCTCCAGTCCTGAAGAGCGCCGCGTACCCTGTATCACTAAAGCCAAAAACACCGGTACCTGTAGCTGAAGAGAATACGCCGCCGCTACCAGAACCTGACAATCCGTAGACGCCGTTTATTGAGCTAGAAACAAAGCCGAATCTGCCAATACTATAGCCTAAGAAATCGCCATTGTCGTAGTTGTCACCGATTCTGGCGACTATTTGCAGCGAGCCTGGTAGGTTGGAGTAGAAGACCAGGTCGTTGGAACCGCCTTCGTTAAGAGCTATGCGTTTACCGCTATCAGCAGTACGTATCAGGCCACCAGTGATAGTACTACCTGTGATAGTGCTTGCGCTGATTGTTCCTGAGAAAGTACCATTTGCGCCGCTTAGTGTACCGCTAAACGTGGCCGCGCCATTGACGATACTGAATGCAGGTGCATACAGATTACCGTCAGCAGTTATCTGCATGTAAGCGCCACTATTAGGTCTACCAAGCAGTATACCTTCAGGCCCTAAATGAAACCCTCTACCACTAGTAGGCCAAGACCAACCAACAAATGAACCAGCGTTTATCATACCGCTGCTACTCATTGTTAGATTGCCTGTCACACTAAGGCCACCTGTATTAACAGTTATGGCGGACAAAGAGCCGACACGTAGACTACTGATGTACGGAGTACCCCAAGTGACAATATCAGTGGCCGGATTGTAAAGACCATCGCTCTGAAAAAGCTTCTCGTTTGTATTTGGAGTCGGTACACCAGCAATCGAAGAGTAGCCTGCAGGAACTGAGTTTATCCCAGTCGTAGCTCCAGGTGTGCTCAGTGTGTCAGCAATCGATATTGTATAGGCTCGTCTTGCACTAATACCTGTTTGACCTGTATTACCCTGGCTTCCCTGTGGGCCTTGTGGACCCTGAGGGCCTTGTGAGCCTTGTGGTCCTAGCGGCCCCTGTGGACCCTGAGGGCCAGTCGCACCGTCTACGGCTTTATATCCGGTGACGGTTATAGTAGCGCCGTCCCAGTTGAAGTTGGTAGTGTTTGCAGTTGCGCTATCAGTGACTCTCACTCTTGCAGTATACAAGTTGAGGCCGGGAACTCCAGCACCTGGATTCGGAAACCAACCATTAGGGCTGACATTGAAAGACGCGGTGCTCCAGTTGTATGTAGATGTACCTGATATAGCAGGCGTACTTCCATCCCACCTATGAACAACCACTTCCGTACTTTGAAAGCCATTCACACCCGCTGTGCCATTTGTACCGTTGGCGCTTACAGCAACCGGTGTGACACCTGCCCAGCTTACAGAGGTTACGTTGTCTGACGCATCAGTCGTAAATGTCTTGGTCAATTGCCAAAGACTTATACCAGGAGTACCGGGATTAGTAGGTACATAGAAAGTCCAACCCTGCGCGTCGATGAAGGTTACGGTGTTGTTTGTCCAAGAGTATGTGCCGTAGGGAGAGTTAGTAGTGGGTTGGAAAGATAGCCATCTGTAGACCGAAAGCGTTATCGTTTTGGTACCGTTGACGCCATTAACACCATCCTGACTGACCAGAGCAGGTGCCGACCACTCAGCATTCAGAATTTGGTCTGTAGCTGACGTACTGTTGGCCGTTGCTACACACATCCATCTATAAGGACCACCTGTAGTGGGTAAGCTTGTCGTCCACCCGTCTAAGTCGCCAGACACAACTTGCTTTGTTGCAAATTCGTAGACTACTGTGCCTGGGGGAGGAGGTGGGTTGTTAAGAGTGGTTCGCTTGAATACGAATATGGTCGCTGTGTTGAAACCATTAGAACCGTTAAGGCCGTTTTCAACAATCTTAACAGCAGAGCTCCAGTTGGCAGGTAGTATGTTTACTGTACCTGATCCTGTAACAGAAACACTACGAACATACACAGGATCAATTCCCGTAGGCCAAGTCGTGGACCACCCATTAGTCAGATTGTTTAAAACACCTGAAACAAAGTCATAAGACGCCGTTGCATTAGGAGCTGACGGGTTATCTGTCGGTGACCTTCTGAAGATGTCAATTCTGGCACTACTCGTACCGTTGGAACCGTTGGTACCTGCGTACGACACTGCAAAGCAGTCAGTGACGGCCCAGGTGATGGCTGAAGTAGCCGATGAGCCGGAGTCAGTAAAGGTAACTGTAGTTGCCCACAGAGTACTGCCAAGCACAGCTGCAGGCGGTGTTATCGACCAGCCGTTAGTTATTGACGGAACGGTAAATACGCCTGAGGCCCACGTATAGGTAGAATTTCCTGATGGAAAGGTTGTAGGTTTATTAAGCAACCAACGGTACATTGTCATTGCACCGTATCTTAAGCCATTGGGACCTGTTGCGCCATCTTGTACAACTGGCACAGTCTGACTATCCAACAAGGTACTCACACCGCCGGCCGCATACATCGATACCTTAACTGACTTGACATTGGCGGAAATACTATAGTCTTTGAAGGTCTCATCCGCCCCTGAAGTGTACTGAGTGGTGTAGTTAGTACCGTCTGTAGACGTCTGGATTATGAATCTTGCCGCGTAAGTCTCAGGCAATCCCTGAGTGCTCTTGAAGCCAGAGAATCTAACGCTAGATGGATTCAAAACAGATGTGTTACTTTTCTGAATTACAGCCGCTGACGATGACACCCAGAAAGAGGAGCTTTGGGGTCCCTGCTTCGACTTTGTTATACTTTGTGTCTTTGTGAGTGCAAACGAATTACCCGCCAGGCTCTTTCCGAATATGTTGTAGGTAATTGCCGCACTGTCCGAAGTCATACCTGAGAGATCGGCCACAGAAGCCGGAAAACCCACGTCTGAAACGGTTGGTGAACCTATGTTTGAAACAGTCGTCGTGAAGCCCCACTTACCAGCGGTCCCTGCGCTTGCGCCAGCCTGATCGAAATCAAGAGCAGTAGATCCGTCATACACATAAATCAGTGTACCTGAGTTAGCATAAGACAGAACATTCCCCTGCGCATCGGATGGCACAGAATGACTCTCGTTGCTTAGTATCGCGCTTATCCCTGAATCGCCCTTAGGCCCGTCTAGCACTACTGGGGTTATCTCGTAATCAACTAAATTTGTAAAGGCAGCATCACTGAATAACTCGACCTTTAGGCTTATACAGTTGGAGGGTATCGTGAAGTTTGTTGTGGTCTCATTGACAATGCTTGCGTAGCTCTCAGTATACCCTGCGCCTGTGTCGACACTTATTCTGAAACGACCAGAGTAAGGAGACGGTGTTGAGCCACTCGACTGAATTGCGTTGAATGTCAGAGCGCTAGGCGTCAACACGCCGCTAATAGACTTCCTAATGGAAGCTGCTGACCTTGTCAACCAGAAAGCAGAACCTGCAGCACCTCCAACACCAGCTAAAGCCTTCGAGAAATTTTGTTGTTTTGTTAAGTTAAAAGGAGTACCGTCAAGAAGCTTACCAACAATCGTGTATACGATTGAGCCAGAAGAAGCAACGAACGCAGACACCGCGCTCATGTCCGCTGAATCGCCGTTTGCCGACAGCGTACCTAACGTGACACCCGAGGGTGCCATACCGATGAAGTAAGTACCATTTGAAGTACCAACACCGTCATATGTAAGCTCAGTAACGCCCTCAAACACGCGTATGGTTGTACCGCTACCACCATAGTTACTTACTGTACCATCTGCAGACGCCGTGAATGTGTGGTTCTCGTTGGACAGCACCGCATACAAGTTTTCTGTAGCTGATTCACCCGCTGCGCCTTGACGAGCCTTAGAGACATTGAAAGTCTTCTCAATCGTAACCCCATTATATACGGCTCTGAGGACCATATAACCTGTGTCGGCGGACATGCTGCTGATAGTGTAGTTACCCGCTGCGTCAATACTACCCACAAGTCCAGATTGACTGAACTTAGAGAAAGTGCTGCTGCTGGTTACATCAGTGGTACCAAAGGATACCTTAAAAGCACCTGCTGCGGCAGCGAGATTACCCGCAGACACAACGCCGCCAGAGTCGGCAGGAACCGTGTGGCTCTCATTTGTCAGATAGCCTACGACCGCTGCGCTACCAGTAGCTCCATCAGCGCTTCTGTAAACAGTAATCTGATCACTGTACCCGCTGAGTGTGGAGGTGATAACAGCATATGCTGCAGTGCCGAATTGCGCTATTGTCAACGTTCTTGATAATCCGGAACCACCTAGTGCGACTGTACCAAGAGATCCTCCTGACGCGTTGTAACGTGTGCATACAAGGGTGGGTGTACCAGAGATGTTCGACAGTACAGTATTGAAGGTTAAGGTTTGGGATATCGGAGAGCCGAGCCCGTCTTTGTCAAACTTAAACAAATTTGCGTTGACGTTTAACTTAAGAGCTATCGCATTGCTACCATCCAGCCCGCTTTGAGACAGAACTGAATAAGTTGTCGCACTCCAAGTAACCACACTCTCAGTAGACGTATCGATGTTGGTGTATATCTGCCTGACCACGTAAAGTGACATGCCAGGAGAAGGCGTTCCAGGCGTGGTGGTCCAGCCGTTTGAGTTGAAGGAAGGGTCTGTAAATAAGCCTGTTTGCCAGTTGTAAGTAGAGGTACCTACCGGGTAAGTAGTCGGAGGTGTTGACGACCACTTGTATAGTTGTAGTACGGCAGTGCGTCGACCGTTCACTACGGGACTTGCAATGAGCACCGGGGTAGACCAAGGACCGCCATCCAGTTCAACGGAAGCATCAGGTGACACGAATGCAAAAGAAGATCCCCAGATAGGCGCAAAGCTCAGAGCAGGGAGCGTTCTAGACCAACCGTCAGGCGACACAAAGGTATCAGTGGCCGCTGTGTATTTACCGCCAGTAGGTGCTAAAGGTTGTACAGGACGCTCAGCATATACGGTGATAAGTGCGTAGGATGAAGAAGCCGCTGTCTTGAGTTTGCTTACACTGAAACGTCGGGTGAGTGTGGCCGAGCCTTTTGTTGCAACTATGTCAATATACCCTGAATCCTCAGTAAGCGCGGTTACCTGAAAAACTACCGAAGGTTGGCCTGTGACGGAGTGATTGTAGGCACTATTACCCGCAATAGTCGACGCAACACTCGAAGATGAAGTACGTGTGATTGTCCATCCAGCTGTTACGTTATTTGAGCCCTCCATGAGAGTCAGTGTGGTAGTGCCAGTAGAGTAATCAGAGACAGCGCCTGCGTAGTTAGCCGGCAGTATGGCGATCTCTTGCGTAAGCATCATGGAGGTTGTATCCTTACCCTCCTCGATTGAAAACAGCGTCAACTCTTTTTCAATCCGAGTGCTCGAATCACCAAGCTCCTCAACATAAACCTTGAACTTCTTGAAGGAGCCTGTTGTAAACGGAGCTAGCGTCAATACATTACCAACAACCGTTATCTCAGCGGTATCCTCAAACCACTTTACAGATGGATTGTCGTAGCCACTGTAAGCAGCTGTGATAAGTATTTCACCCGGAACATATTCATTAGCTTTGTTTCTAATGAAACCGATCTCTGATGAGGTAAGTTGAAGATCTCTAGTGTTGAACAGGATAGGTCCGGATTCAATCATCTCGGACATTGCACTGCCGCTATACGCCCTGACTGCAACACGGCCGGCCTTTTCCTTTATTGCCGGTAGCTCGTAGGAGTTGTCTACAGTACGCCCGACTTCTCTGAACAGCGGAAGACCATTGCTGTCGTAGTCTCCAGAGACGTTGACGTACACAATGAAACCAGTATTTCTAGAGTCATTGGCAGACGCCCAAGACACTGTACCAGCAGATGACGTTAGTACGTTGCTGCTCTTAGTGAATGAAACCGAATAAGGCGCTACAAGCTTGAAGTCAAAAAGACTCTTTGGCTTTTCATACACGTTGTCCGGTACATTCCAGGCCAATTGTGCAGCATCAAACCCAACTAGAGCAAGCTCTGCCGAAACCGCATCCGTCATGCGAGACGTCTCTACTCGGAAATACTTGTTGTACACACCTAAGATGTCGGAGTTAATCAGCAGATAATCGCCTGGCGTGTAATACTTCTCTCGCACGCGATACTTAAGTTCGATTTGTACTGCAGATCTACTAGACCTGACAGTCTCTTCGGCTCTCGCCAGTGCATGATATACGTTATCGATGCCATCTGCTGTTATGGATGCCTCAAGTTCTACACCATTGTCTTCAGCTAACAATTGCTGATAAATCGCGTCACTCTGGGTGTAGGTTACAAAATCTGTATAAG
>Ga0247838_1005126_pt1 | contig 13443 bp, 5 predicted proteins | sample LaCruzMarch2015__5_FD_189097 | JGI IMG/M metagenome (GOLD analysis project Ga0247838, IMG submission 189097) | Freshwater microbial communities from meromictic Lake La Cruz, Castile-La Mancha, Spain - LaCruzMarch2015_15m | ecosystem: Environmental > Aquatic > Freshwater > Lake | place: Spain... | reverse complement strand
AATATGTCGGGTATGTCGTAAGTGGGTAACACTTAGTTAATTAGGTAGTACGTAAACATAAGTTTTTGTTACCCTTTACTATTCCATGACCATGGTGCTAGTTCGGGTGACGAAGACGATAGGCTATGACCCCCTTCCTTCCGCCTTGCATCCCCGCTGCTGCTAGGCACCGGTAACGCATCGCGGCGCATCCTCTGTAGTCGACGGCGTCGATTGACATCCGCCGCTCGACACACACCGGTTCTTCAACTACAACCGGTGCACGACCATGACGAATGGTCGGAGCAGGCAGAATAAGGCCAAGGAGTCCCCCAACAACTCCCCCAGGCCGTCTGCCGCGGACGGGTCCACTAATACGCCCGCGCGCCGTCCCTCCCGTCGGCGCCAAGGGACCCCATCGCAGTCCACTAGACGTGGAATGACGACACGTGCGAGGAGTGGTGCACGTCAACACGTACCAGCCCCTCCGGGTACGATCGATGCCACGGCATCCACTACTCTTCCACCGACGGGCACGAGCACGAACAACTCGAGCTCCCCTCTTACGGATATCTCCTCGTCGACTGCAGCACCATCGGCAGCATCGACCGATCCCTCGTCGACGAGTGCATCTTCTGCACCATCGACCGATCCTCCGTCGAATGATATCCAATTGGTATCGTCGACCGATATCCAACCGTCGCCTGTTGCACCATCTGCATCACCGACCAACATTGGGATCATTATCCCAGTTGCACCATCGGCATCGACGGCGGATATCTCCTCGTCGACTGCGGCACCATCGGCAGCATCGACCGATCCCTCGTCGACGAGTGCATCATCTGCACCATCGACCGATCCTCCGTCGACTGATATCCAATTGGTATCGTCGACAGTTGCACCATCGGCATCGACGGCCGACAATGGGACCAACACCACATCATCCACGGGTGCAACATCGTCGCCCAGTGTGGCATCAGCATCGTCGGCTGACAATGGGACCAACGTCCCAGCATCTGCATCAGATGCATCAGCAGCATCATCGACGGCTGCACCATCTGCCTCGACGAACAACATGGGCATCCCATCGTCCACAAAGGCACCAAGTACTGGGTATACATCCGAGGCACCAGCAGCATCGTCAGCTGCACCAGCAGTATTGTTGCCCACTACTGCATCACCAGTCACGATGCCACCAGCAGTTAGGATGGCCAACCCACAGTCATCAATGGTTACCAATCCACTGCCATCATCAGTACTGCCGTCTGCCCCACCATCTCCAACACAGACAGTTACGTACTCATTCTCGTCCACGCCACCTACGCCTCAGCCTCATATTTGGCAATCTTCACCCGACAGTGCCAACTCAAAGTCTACGTCAACGAGCGTCAATGCACTGATGGAGAAGCATCTTGCCAGCGGTAGTTTGCAAGCATGGCAATACCCTCAGACGTTGGTCGGTGAAGCCTTCGAGTCCCTGGAACGTGACCTTAGGAAGACCATCCAGGCGGAAGCCGAGAAGAACTATCATGACTTCCTCGCCGAGTATAAGAGGCAGATAAACAAGGCCACATCCACAGCTTTTAAGCCCTGGGAGGACTTGATCAAGAAGTGGCAGGATAAACTGAAGGAGGTGGACTCGTCGTTATCACTGTGGAATGGCTTCAAGAGGACGATCCACGAGGAAGCCTTCAACGTCCTCAGTGACGAGAGCAGAAAGTTCTATGATACTCTCGACACCAGGTTCACCACCCTTGAAGCCGGGAAGCGGGAGTTGCACCAAGTGGTGGCGGATTCGATCACTACGTATGTCTCAGACCTACAGGTTTCCCTCACTCGGTCCAATCAAGCGCTCCAGCAGTCTACCCAAGCGCTCCAGCAGTCTACTCAACTGTTGGCATCAACTCAAAAGCATCTCAACACGGCGGTGCAAGAATTACAACGCCTACATACTATCAGTGGTCGCGATAGTGATTGTATCTATTCTCCAGCAGAGGAACGTATTGACAACAACACCAACGCTATTGACAACAACACCAACGCTATTGATAGTCATGGTAATAGTCATCCTCCATCCACCAATAATATTGTGCTTCCGATGGCTCCGACGAACACCACCAGCATCGACGACTATACTGCTAAGACTGCCACCATGTCCAACACTGCTCTGGCACAGCTGGCCCAGTCCAAGTCCACTCAACAACTTTCAATGGAGGCTTGGGCCAATGCTCCCCGTGTGTCCCCAGCTGATACAGTTAACACTCCCACGACCGATACACCTCACGCCGCCAGTAAGGATAGTGATGATCCGACTCCCACTACTAACGTCCCTACGACCGATGCAGCTCCCACTACTACAGCTCCCACTGCTACGCCCCAACGTTCTGGTATTCCAACCCCACCTCCCCACGTCGAAGACGACGAATCCCACAACAACTTCTACAGGCGCGAGGACACAAAGTCGTCCAAGCACGAGGTCCCACAGTATCATAGGCACGACGATCATTCCACTCAGGAGTACACCAGGCGGGATTATTACTCGTCTCGTTCACCTCGTTTTCACAACGACACTCCACGCGCCTATCATGACCGTGAGCGTGACTCCTACCGTGAACGTGACTCCGACCCTCCGCAATATTCCTATCATGAGCGTGACCGCGATTCCTACCCTCCGCAATATAGTGATATGGCCCAGAAGGACAAACAAAAATTGACCATTGCAGCTCAGAAGTGGATTACTGGTGGTACTGAAGGCGACTTTATGGGCAGTTTTGTTCACGGCGTTACAAACCTATCCCCAGTGACACTCAACGACCTGGGTGTACCCGAGGAGGCACAGATGACCATTGCCAACATGCACCTACGCCTACGCCATAACACGCCATATATCACTGGTGCATTGAAGTTTCTTAAGTGGCCCACATTAGACGTCATAAAGCCGGCACCCTTCGTCGAATTCTATTCCCTCCTAAGCTCTTCCCTCCTCATCTTCCATATTGCATTGATGCCTTTCAATGGCATCCAACTGGAGTATGAAGAACACGGCCTCTGCATCCCTGGGTTAGGCTACACGGCGTACCAAGCGCAGTCTCAGGCCTTATGGTCCATCATCAACACACTTCTCCCTACGCGTGCTGACATTAAAACCCACATTACAGGCACACGTTCTACTCAGGACGGCTACAGGCTTCTGTGGTTAGTTGGATCACAGGTGGTGAAGATCTTGTCCAGGCTACAGTCGGTTCCTGAGCCCCGTTGGTTGGATGATGACACCGTCTTCTCATTTAGTGAAACTGTTGAGCTGTACAAGATCCTCCGCCGTATGCGAGGTCAAGGTCTTGATGATAAGGACATTGGCATCAAGTTCCTGGTTGGAGTTCGCGGTAAACACCAAGCTCTCGCCCAGTCCATGGCACATCAGCTATCAAAAGTGGATATCAGTCGTCAGCCACTACCTCTCGAGTGGTCTCTATCATCCATGGCCGACACATTGAACACCACTGTCACTGGGAACGTCCTTGACGAGATGCGTTTACCCACACCACGGAACCAGCGGAAACCATTCTTCCGAGCCAATCATACATCCGACGACGCCATCGACTACGCCGACACTGATGACACCAGTACATTCTACTCTGTCAATGCCACCACCACCAATACACGATCCAGCGACTCTAGCCAACAGCGTGGACAATCTCGTGGACAGCAGCGCAATGGACAACGGCGTCGCACCCCACTGTTCGATGGTACTTGCACTGCCTGTGGCCGGTTTGGTCACAAAATGAACCAATGTGATCACCTGGCAATCTTCTTCCACATCCAACGGGCCATGAAGGGCATGAAGCCGGAAGCCATCAAACAGGCAGAACAACATTGGTTGGAGAAGAATAAGAAGTTTATTGGCGACGGAGCCCCAACCCCCAGTCAAGTGGTAGCTAACTTGGTGGACAATCGCCTCGACATCGAACAGATCTACGCGGATATGGATTGGGAGGCTTGGACGGATACGTCTGGTTTTACACTGGTGGACGACTCGACGGACCCCAGTGAATGACGGTTCCGGGGACCGGGTGCGCCCGTTCCCCCATCTGCCGAGTGGGACTACCCTCGGCCACCACCTGAACCACCTCCACCACAACAACTACCACCCAACCTACCACCATCCGAACCACCTCCATTAGTCGATCCAGCATGCTCCTCATGGGAGGCTTTTGCACGTATGGCAGTGATGCAGGCTCCAAATGACTTACCCAACCAAACCCATATGACTACAACAGCTCTGAAACCAACTACTTGCCTCGAAGAAGTGCCCTGCGCGTCTTCACCACTACCAGATGAAAGGACAGACGAAGAAGTGCCCCGGGCGTCTTCACATGTGCCGACTCCTGGTTCACTCATCTACAACGATGATCCCATCCCACGATCCTGGCTCATGGACTATGACATCCAACACCATGAACCAGCCCAGTGTGACCGACATACGCTACAGTCACCTCCTCCAGTCACAGACAGTATATCCGATACAGTCGCGGCATTCCATCTCCATAGCGTTGTTCCGGTTCGAGGAATGATACACCTCACAGGCCTCTCTGATCAATCAACAACTATCACGGCTACACTTGCAGATACTGGTGCCAATTGCTGTCTCTGTAAGGATGAGTCAAAACTTGTGAATGTCCATAGCATCACACCAGTGCCCATTGGTGTCGCTACTACACCTAAACAAGCCACTGATGTCACTTACTGCGATAAAATGGGATATCTTCCACTTCCACGCACGGACGGTGACATTCATATGCAACCATGCTACTGCACACCGCTGGCATCTAGTGACATAATGTCACCTGAAAGTATAATGGCACATTCACAGGATATTGTTCAATGGGTTCAGCGAGGCTATAAGAGTGAGAATGAGCCGGGAACGCTTAACTTTCTTGATAAAGACGAACGAGTGGTCCTGACTCTCAAACTCCACAAGAAACATGGACTATATTACTCCTGGATGGATACATACGCCACCGATAGTAACCCCATCAGAATCCACACAATCGTCAATGTCAATCCAACTTCATCAGTGCCAACACGTCCATCACTTGCATCGCCCCACCTTATCGAAGATGTTGACGATGACGATGACGACGACGAAGACGACGCCATGATGGATGATGTCGATACGGATGCTTCTTCTGTCCTCTCTGATGAATCCAATGATCCACTGGACGACAGTCATGTCCCTACACCCGCCTCCAACCCCGCACGCCCCACACTTGCCGCCACCCAAAAAGTGGCTGGACGTCGATACAAGCAACAAAAACCACGACCAGTCCGCCCCGAGGACCACCTTCTAGCTGAGCTATGGGCTGCTCGATTTGGCCACTGTGAGGAATCGCAGTTGCATGTCCTCCCTAAGAATGCTACAGGACTACCCCCGGTTTTCCGTGCCCACCCACTCCGTTTCATTAACCACAGGGTCCAGGCTAGAATCCGTAAGTGCCGATCTCGCAAGTTTGCAACTAAAGCTACTAAGCCAGGACAGTGTTTCTATGTGGACTTTGGGTTCATGCGTGCATCAACTAGTAATTACTCACAGCCCACATCCGCCACTGACCGAGTAGTCACCTCTATCGATGGATTCAACAGCTACCTCCTCGTCGTGGATAAGTTTTCCAAGTACATGTGGATATTCCTCTGTAAATCCAAGGAGCCTCCCATCGATGAAATGTCAGCATTCCTGTCTACATTTGGTCTCCAAGAAGGCGGTGTTATACGATGTGATCAAGGTGGCGAGCTAGCGGGCAGCGAGGAATTCATTACGTCCATGCTCAAGCACCACAATTATAAAGTGGAGCCTACAGGGGCAGATTCACCATCCCAGAATGGTGGAGTCGAGCGATTCAATCAAACAATTGGAGCCACTACTCGTGGTCTATTATACGGCTCTTCTTTACCCGCAGAGTTTTGGTCATTTGCAGTTGTCCACGCAGTCTACCTCAACAACCGATTGGTCCACAGCAGAACTAAACGCACCCCATATGAGGCACTTACAAATAAACAACCAGATGTGAGGCATCTCAGAGTATTTGGGTCCCGAGTGTGTGTCAGACGCACTGGTGAACGTCGATCAAAGCTGGACCGTCATGACTTTAGTGGTATATTCCTGGGCTTCACAGCTACAGATCAAAATATAATCTACTATGATCTGGACACTGCACGTATCAAGAGGAGCCACCATGCATTTTTCGATGAATCGTGGTACATGCAACAAGCACGCCCCCCGGCCGCACAGTTGCTATACGATTGTGGAATAGTATATGATGACAACACGCCTAGTAGTGGAGACCCCAATGAGACCAACCAACAACCACAGCATGCACCATACCCTCATCTCCACTCCACCACAGTGCCATCCATTAATGTTACTCCCGCCATCCAACAACCCCTCCCATTGCGACTAGGACCCACCCCTCCTCCAGCCCTCGACAAGCCTACAACTCCTACTATTGATCCATTTGCCGACACAGTCCTAGCATCATTTAATCCAGATGGACAAGCAGTCACCGACTACAGAATTACAGCTCGAGATTTCGCACAGGTGTACATTTCCCCACACGCGTACCATAATGGATTTGACGTCGAAGTCGACCTTACATATGCAAAGTATCTCAATCATCCATCCTGGGGCCTAAAGTTTCGCACCATCAACGGCAGGCTGATACTAGAACACATCGAAAAGAGCACTATAGCCTCTAAAATCCCACGCTGGCGGTCTACCCTCAAAGGTGCATGGCTTCGACAGATCAACAGCACTATCATAAACTCCCTCCAAGATGTCCATCTAGCAGTCGCCGCAATTGAGATGTCTGGTGACAAATCATGCGTTCTCACGTTTTCACACCCCGAGATCCAACATGGACTCTCGAATGATGGTATTCCCCAAGTCAATATCGACCAACTCAATCCCAAGAACCTCTTGACCGGGTTTACAGTGCCAAACCTACCTATGGAGCGACAGGCAGGCACAGTCCGACTTGATGGCGGTGTCTACAACTTTGAATCTCTGGCCATGCGTCTCACACGTGGTAAGTTGAAGACAGCACCAGACTGGAGTGAATGGCAACAGTCAGAAGGAGTCATGTTGGACCAGTATGAGGAACAGGGACTCTTCGGTGAGCCAGTGCCAGCCAAGGACAAAGACGCAATTTTCAATCTTGTATGGACGTACGTGGTTAAGGAATTAGATAAACGAAAGAAGGCACGATGCACATGCGATGGATCTACCAGAGGCGGGCAGGTACGTGTCTTGGACTATACTTATGCCAATTGTGTTGACCAAACAAGCAGTCGAATCTTTTATGCAGTCGCAGCAGCAGAAAATCTCCTCGTGTATGGCGCCGACGTTGCCAATGCCTTCGGCGAAGCGCCTCCACCTAAACAAGGGTTCTATATCCGTCCGGATAAAGCATTTATCGATTGGTGGGCATCCAAAGGCAGACCTCCCATCCCACCTGGCTACGTCATCCCAGTCCTCAAAGCCATGCAAGGACACCCTGAATCACCACGTCTCTGGGAGCGCCATGTCGACAAGATCATCCGGGAGATTGGGTTCACACCAACAACTCACGAACCATGTCTATACTCCGGCATCATATGTGGACAAAGAGTTCTCTTTATGCGCCAAGTTGACGATTTTGCAATAGCAGCTCCATCGGAATCCATCGCCAATATAGTGTTTGATATGATTGACGACAAACTCACGTTTCCCCTGAAGCGTATGGGACTGGTGACACTATTCAATGGCATGGACGTGACACAGACAGCCGACTATATCAAGTTATCCTGCTCAACTTATATTGATAAGATTATGCCCAAGCACCTTGCTGCATGGATGTCTGATCATGATATATCAACCCGCCCAACACCATTACCATCCAACAAGACATTTATGACATCATTCCTCAACTCCAAAGGCGACCCCGACCCAGCAGCACAAAACAAACTGTCCAAAGAAATGAAAATCTCTTATCGTAGCGCAATCGGTGAACTGATTTACGCCATGACCACGTGCCGCCCCGACATATCATATGCAACTGTCCGTGCTGCACAATACAGTACAAACCCAGCTGCCATTCATTATCACGGAGTACGCCATATCCTTAAATATCTCCATTCTACAAAGGACGAGGGACTGTACTACTGGCGAACTTCCCCGAATAGCGACCTACCATCGATACCACCACCTACAATCCGTAGTCATCACCATGATTTACTTCTGGACGGACGACCAACTCACTCACCCACAGAGTTACATGGATTTGTCGACAGTGACTGGGCAGCGTGTCCACAAACACGACGATCATTTGCAGGGACATGCCTACGGCTAGCAGGCAGTTGCGTGGGATATAAAGCGCATTTAATGCCGACAGTTTCCCAGTCTTCCACTGAAGGTGAGTTTATGGCAGCATGCTCAGCAGGACGAATGATTCTCTTTGTCCGTAGTATCCTCTGGGACCTTGGTATACCACAGGCAGCAGCTACACTCCTATACGAGGATAACGATGCCTGTATTGCTATGGCGAATGCTCAGAAACCTACAACTCGAACACGCCACATGGACATCAAATATAACGTACTATGTGAATGGGTTGAGCGAGATTTAATATTGTTACGACGAGCGGATACTACAATTAATATGGCTGATCACTTCACTAAACAACTCGGGCCTACACTGTTCCAGCGACATGTCGATTATATCATGGGACATGTTCCTCCACACTACACTGTACACTTTCAACGACTACTTAATGTTCCTCCACTTACAGCTCCAGATCATACAGGTCTCCCAACTCTTGCGGCTAAACTTTGCCAGATTTGGGTACAAACAACACATCACCTCACTAGCACATTGTTCAATCCGATCTTTCATGAGATATCGAATTGTGGGGGGGTGTCGTAAGTGGGTAACACTTAGTTAATTAGGTAGTACGTAAACATAAGTTTTTGTTACCCTTTACTATTCCATGACCATGGTGCTAGTTCGGGTGACGAAGACGATAGCAGTAACGACTTGCCTTTATCAAGTAGTTGCAATTCTTCTTCACCTTGTCAAGTCATCATCATTAACAATGCGCAATGCAGTAGGCGGTGACTACTATTGTGACTATGATTGCTGCGTATCCCTCATTAATGTCATTACCGAAAACAACGACGGAGAAAACCAAATGATGCAAGACCTTTGTAGTAAGCTCAATATAGAATTAGAAAATAACGCTATTGTTCGAATGTTACAAGAGACAGATGAAGCCACCACTAGTGAGAGTGGAGTAGGAGGGATACCATTATGGGTCTCATGGGTACTCATACTAATTCTACTTATCATGTCCTCTCTCTTCTCGGGGTTGACTCTTGGCCTAATGTCACTCGATCCAAGTGGGTTAGAAATTGTCATGGCAAACGACGACGATCCAGCAAATGCACGTGCCGCGAAGGCGATTTATCCGGTACGACAGAATGGCAATTTGCTGCTATGTACGTTGGTAATTGGCAACGTTCTTGTGAATTCGTGTGTGTCTATTCTAATGGCAGACTTGACAAGTGGTATCGTTGGATTAGTGTCGTCAACGGTGCTAATTGTTGTATTTGGCGAGATCCTCCCACAGGCCGTGTGTTCTCGCTTTGCATTGCAAGTGGGAGAAAAAACTGTCCCGATTGTGAAAGTGTTCATTGCACTACTCTTCCCATTTACATATCCATTGGCATTTATTCTGAATAAACTCTTGGGTCATGAGATCGGTATAACATATTCAACATCCGAAATGACCAAACTTATTGAAATGCATGTCCAGCGGGGTGATTTAGAAGGCTCAGTTGGTGCAGCCATGGCAGGAGCATTACGTTTTCGTAATGTAATTGCAAGCGAGGTAATGACACCACTTGCTGACACCTTTATGCTGAGTGCAGATGAACGTCTTGGGTTTGATGTCGTTGCCAAGATATTTAAGATGGGGTATTCACGTATCCCCGTATATGAAATATCCAAGAGTAATATTGTTGGTTTATTGTTTGTTAAAGATTTGATATTCATGGATCCGGAAGATGAATTATTGGTGAAGAACTTTGTTCAGATTTTTGGACGTGGATTACACGTGGTATGGGCCGATGATCATTTGGGCGATGTCCTGAAGCTGCTGAAACGCGGGAGTCACATGGCTTTGGTTCGTGATGTAAATAATGGCGATGGAAAAGGAGATCCCTTTTACGAAATTAAAGGCATCCTCACCCTAGAGGACATCGTTGAAGTTATTCTCGGGGACGACATTATCGATGAGACTGATGTTCATAGAAATCGCGAACTGAATGATCCCGAGTCCGAGTATGATGTATCTCATTCAGAATTAGTTATCGATGGCTATATTGGCAAGGGCACAAGGAAAGATGCCATGATAAATGGAAAACGAAATTCAACACTCGCAGTTGATTGGGAGTCTAGGCTACGCATACTAGATGCACGTCTTGTGGATGAGCACTTAAAGCCTGAAGAAATTCGTGCAGTTGCTGCCCATCTCAAGACAAATCATTCCAACGCGGTCGAGCTTATTTCCAATACTCAATTGCAATCCCTGCTCACATCGATTCCAGTAACTGAAATCCAACCTGCGTCGTCGTGTTTCGCAGGTGAAAGCGATGAAGGGAGTGGTGTCCCAACAGACTCTGCAGAGCTGATATATGAACGTGGTGTCCCTGCCAACTTTTGCATCGTTGTACTGTCGGGGAGGATTCTCGTAATTGCCGGTGCTGACAAATTTCGCTCTGAGATTTCTAATTGGGGAGTAATAGCAAGCCGAGCTCTTACTGATCCTGCTTATATTCCGGACTTTTCAGCATGGGTTCTCCCTAATCAAAACGGTGTAGGTGGATGTAGATGTATCAAGTTAGATCGAATGGCGTACAGCAATGCGGTAGATAATACCGCCGTAGAACGCAATGAGCGTATCGTCGATGAGGTTTTACCGGCTGCAATGTCATCTGTCACTGCAAAAGATATACCGAGTGCTCTAAGTGGGAGCAAGCGTTCTGGTCTGACTTTGGCAGATGTACCGAGTGTTCTAAGTGGGAGCAAGCGTTCTGGTCTCACTTCGGCTCTGGAAACGCCGGGTAAAACTGAAAGCACAGGTGTATTGCCAACACCAACTCTTGCCCCACTAGCGGTTGATACATCGCATGATGATACTGCGTACAAAAGGACGATTGTGTTGGATGACCATGGCGCACCTTCAAGTAACGTCAGAACAGATGATGAAAGAACAGCACATTCGAGGCGTCGTCAACTTCGGAAAGCTTTCAGCCGTGCGAGTAGAGAAGAAACATAATTGTATCTGGTATCATAATTGTATCTAGGTAACATATTTGTTCTACAATAATTCGATTTTAGCGTTTTGCACAACTTGACACTTGGTCAATAACACATCCTGAAAACATAACCTTTGTTTCTTCAGCGGCTTTTCAGTATTTCAAACACCAGGTCAACGTTACTCCTGGCCATGATTTCAAATGTCGCTGTCTTCGACACAGACTCAAAATGTGACAGTATGTAACTCAATGCCTTGTCTCGTAGAGAGGTGGCTGAGTGCACATCGGCCGCATGAAATATTGAAGCTGCATTCTCAACAGTCATTGATGCCAGCAATCTCCTTTCACACATGGCCTGTAGACGTGGAATCTGGAAACAATCAGCCGCTACAAACAATTCCATAGCCGAATCGAGTGGTATGACTACATTATCCGTGTAAAGGTATTCAAGTACGGCTGTAAAAATCCCGTGTCTTACAGTTGTAAGATGCACAACTGATTGTGTAGACTCTGCCATATCCGAAAGAAGCATTGCTCGAAAGTAGGGGCACCTCAGGAGCATCACTTTGTGGCAACGTACTTTGACCCCTTCCACCATAACAGTTAGATCAGCAAAAGAAAGGACATCGTCATCGTCAAGAAACGAACGCAAGTCTGATAATATTGTGGATGGTGGAATGTCGGCGTCCAGCACAGTATCGGCTGCTAAATCATACTTGACAAAATCATTTAGTCGACTGCTTCCATCATATCCACCAAATATGTAAAGAAATCCCTTATGAACTGAGCCGACGTGACAGAATCGATGAACAGCCATTCCCCCGCTCACAATTGGGATTTGTCTCCACCTCGCAGAAATAGGGACGTGATCTTGGATTACCAAAGCAGATGGCCGTTCTCCCTCTTCGGGACCTTGACCATCCTCAACAGGTGCATCTGCTTGGGTAAATTCCTGCTGACTTGGATGAAAGTTCAATTCGAATAGATCATTCATTGCACTTCCAGTCGAGCCTCCAAAGACATACATCGAATCCTTGTATGATACGCTCACGTGACTGTCACGGGGCAAAGGCGGAACACCCTGTGCCACTAAACAGCTCCATGCCTGGCTTTGAAAGTCAAATAAATGAACATCCGCTAAGTGACGTGTGCCATCATGTCCACCAAATAATATCATCGTATCTCGAAGAACACACGCTGTACTTCTATATCGTGCCCGTGGACTCCTTCCAATTGCTGGTACCGGCTTCCAAGTTAATTGATCAAAGTCAAATTTGTGAAAATCACTCCGGTAACTCCCATCATACCCCCCAAACACATACATACAATTCCTGTATACCACAGCCGCGTGTGAATGTCTAGGTGATGGGGGAGGATGGAATTGTGACTGTAATACCGCACCTCGTTCATTCTCCACCCCAAGGGCAGGATGAGGCTGTAGTAGATTCTCGGCAGCGACATAATTGCCAACATTATTATTTGCCATGGTCGTGGCCATCATCCGTGGTCGTACCTCGCGCCATGCCATGAGATCTACATCAAAACCAAACAAATCACTCACACGTGACGTACCATCGAATCCACCAAAGACGTAGAACGTACTTCCATGTGTCACCGCAGTATGTCTATCACGTGGACTGGGTACTTGACCTGTGGCCGTCACCACGCCCATCCCGACTTGTGTTCGGGTATGTTCATCGGCATTCGATAATGAACCAAGTGTAATGACCTGTCTCCAGCTCCGACTTGGGAAATGAAATTCATATAAATCATTGACACGATGCAAGCCGTCATACCCACCAAATACGTACAGCGAATCGCGTAATACCGCGGCGGCATGGAGAGAGCGTTGGCATGGCGGTCGACCGGATGTGGCAGGATTCGTAGATACCTGTGTCCATCCCTCCTTTTGGTTGAATAGTTGTTGGGAAGGTGTGTCACTATCCGGAGGCTGAGCACTGCTACGAGCCATGATGTGAAAGTCATGATTCCCAGTTTCGTATACACCCCCTCCGATTACTACAGCAACCTTTGATGGGACCGGAGGAATTGAAATCTCTCCTCTGCCGAAGAGTCCAGTGTCGTCGCAACCAATTGTTTTCCCATCAACTTCACCAG
>Ga0247838_1005120_pt1 | contig 13456 bp, 11 predicted proteins | sample LaCruzMarch2015__5_FD_189097 | JGI IMG/M metagenome (GOLD analysis project Ga0247838, IMG submission 189097) | Freshwater microbial communities from meromictic Lake La Cruz, Castile-La Mancha, Spain - LaCruzMarch2015_15m | ecosystem: Environmental > Aquatic > Freshwater > Lake | place: Spain... | reverse complement strand
TCAGCCCGCAGGCACCGGTCCATATCCTCATCATCCCGCGCAAGTCGATTCCGACGCTCGATCATGCGCAACCGCAAGACGCTGAGTTGATCGGCAAGCTGTTCCTGGCCGCCGCCGCGGTGGCGCGACAGGTCGGGATCGCCGACAGCGGCTACCGTACGGTTGTCAACTGTAACGCGGCGGGGGGGCAGACCGTTTTTCATCTCCATGTGCACCTCTTGGGCGGACGGTCTCTGGGGTGGCCGCCCGGATGAAGCGAAGAATCTTTGCCGTTGTAAGCGCATCGGCACTATCCCGTTGCCGGCTAAGCGGTTAGCATTGCGAGCCTACCGGCGCCGTCGCTTCGGCCGCCGCCAGGTCCCAAGTGCGGCCAGCCTAGCAAAGACCGGACCTTAACCGACGCCGACAAGAACAGGAGAGCGAGGGGGTCATCGACCTCCGTGCCCAGATCCATGGCAGTGAATTCCAGATCGTCAGGGGGCGAGGCGTCCCCCGCATTCGAACTCAAAGCGGCGGGTTTTACCCTGCCGATCATCCGCTTGCTGGACGGCAATATGGAGGCGGTCGCCGAACAGCTCGGCGTCAAGGTCGAGCAGGCGCCGGACTTCTTTCGTAATACCCCGGTCGTGATCGACTTGACGGTCTATCCGGATGGTGCCGGGGAGGTCGAGTTCCCGTCGCTGGTCGGCTTGCTGCGCGGTTACGGGATGATCCCGTTTGGCGTGCGCGGCGGGACCAAGGCACAAAACGTCGCGGCGGAGGGCATGGAGCTGGCCATCCTCGGCGATGCCTTCATCCGCTCGCCCAAACCCGCCGGCGCAGCGGCCAATCAGCCCGTCGGCGGCGGCGCGGACCCAGGTGCCGGGGGGCAAGACCCTGGCCATGGGAGTACGATCAACGGCACGCTGGTGACCCGGCCGGTGCGCTCGGGGCAGCGCGTCTACGCGGCCGGAGGCGACCTGTCCGTGATTGCTTCCGTGAGTTCAGGTGCCGAGGTGATGGCCGATGGCAACATTCATTGTTACGGCCCCCTGCGCGGACGCGCGCTGGCGGGCGCCCGGGGTAATACCGAGGCACGGATTTTCTGCTCTGACCTCCAGGCCGAGTTGGTCTCGGTGGCTGGTCACTATCGCGTCAGTGAGAACATTCCCGCCGACCTGCGCGGCGTGCCGGTGCAAGTTTACCTGGACCAGAAGATTCTGCGGATCGAGAAGATTTGATGCGCAAACGGCGGGCCATCGGTCCGGCCGGTCCCCGCAATACCCGAAGAGGAGATTCGTAACTTGGCGAGAATTATCGTAATCACGTCGGGCAAGGGCGGGGTCGGCAAGACGACGACCGCCGCCGCCCTCGCCATGGGTTTGGCCCAGCGGGGCAGCCGCACTGCCGTCATCGACTTCGATGTCGGACTGCGTAACCTGGATCTGATCATGGGCTGTGAGCGGCGGGTGGTCTACGACTTCGTCAACGTGATCAATCATGAGGCCAATCTCAATCAGGCCTTGATCCGCGACAAGCGCTGCGACAATCTGTATGTGCTGCCCGCCTCCCAAACCCGCGACAAGGATGCCCTGACCAAGGAGGGGGTCGGGCGGGTGCTCGATGAACTGTCTCAGGGCTTCGACTTCATCGTCTGCGACTCGCCGGCCGGCATCGAGCATGGTGCCACCATGGCCATGTACTACGCGGATGATGCGGTCGTGGTGACCAATCCGGAGGTCTCGTCGGTGCGTGATTCGGACCGGATGCTCGGCATCCTCGCCAGCAAATCCAGGCGCGCCGAGGCCAATGAGGAGCCGATCCGCGAATTCCTGCTGCTGACCCGCTATGACGCGGCGCGGGTCGACAATGGCGAGATGCTGAGCGTCAAGGACGTGCAGGATATCCTGTCGCTCAATCTGTTGGGTGTGATCCCCGAGTCTAAGGCGGTGCTCAACGCCTCCAACGCCGGCGTCCCGGTGATCCTGGACCGGGAGAGTGACGCGGGTTTGGCCTATGGTGACGCGGTGGGTCGGTACCTCGGGGAAGACCTGCCGCACCGTTTTGTCAACGCGGAGAAAAAGGGCTTCTTCAGCCGCTTGTTCGGAGGATAAGCCATGGGTCTTCTTGACTATTTCCGCAGCTCTCAGCCCAAGGGCTCGGCGAACATGGCCAAGGAACGGCTGCAGATCCTGGTCGCCCATGACCGGGCGGAGCGCCATCGCCCGTCGTACCTGCCCAATCTCCAGCGGGAGATTCTGGAAGTCATTCGCAAGTATGTGGATGTGGACATGAATGCGGTCTCGGTCAATTACGAGCAGGAAGAGACGCATGAAGTGCTGGAGCTGAATATCGTGCTGCCGGACACAGTACGCAACCGGGCCTGAAGTCGCCGGATCGACCTGCATCAGGCGTTCAGCACCGGTCCTCCGGGGTCAATCCTGGCAGGAATAGCCGTGGGCGATCAGCCCCTCTTCCAGGTCGTCCGAGACCATGGGGTGGGCGAGCAGGTAGGCGGCGGCCCGCACCGAGTAGTCACCGATGGCATCGTCGACCGCGCTTTCCCAGTCCTCCAGATTGTAGTCGCCGCGTCCGATCCACATCAGCGCCACCAGCTCCGCCCGCTGCCGCTGATTCATCTGGCCGATGGACTCGATGAGTTCGATGAGGGTGTAGTCACCGCTGTGGTCTGCCAGGACTTGCAGTGCCCAGTCCTCCGTAGGGCTTGAGGGCGTCTCCGGGATCACCACCTCCTCTTTGGCCTGGAACTCGCGGGCCTTGGCGATGATGTAGCAGATCGAATCGAGCGGGATGTGCAACATGGTCTGGATGCTCTTCAATAATTCCCAAGGATTCCAAGGGACTCCCAGGAGTCGGCCGGCGCGTGGCCGTCGCGGACCCAGGTCTGAATTCCGGACTGACAGTGTACTCCAGCGTACTGCGATCGTCGCGCGATTGGCGCCTGACCGGCGACCGCAAACGCCACTCCGGCCGCTGTCCGCGGCAGCGGCGGCGGACGAAACCGGGCCATGATTTTCCGGCGATCATCGAAAATGATCGATCGGGTCAGTCCATCGGGTCCCGGAGTCCAGTAGCCATGTTCAAATACAGCTCTCTTCGCGGTGTCGTACTCCTGTTGATGGTCCTGGTGCTTCAGGGCTGCGCCTCGGCCCCCGAGACCGGGCGGCGACAGTTGTTGATGATCGACTCGGCCCGGGAGGCGCAACTGGGTCTGAGCGCATTCGAGAAGACCAAGCGCGAGACGCCCATCGCGCGGGACCGGCAGGCGAATGCGCAACTCCAAAGCGTTGGTCGTCGGATCGCGCGGGTGGCGAAGGTGCCGAACGCCCGCTGGGAGTTCGTCCTGTTCGATGACAAGGCGCCCAACGCCTTCGCCCTGCCCGGCGGCAAGGTTGGGGTCAATACCGGGATTCTGCCCATCACGCGGGACGAGACCGGTCTGGCGACCGTGGTGGCGCATGAGATCGCCCATGTCAGCGCCCGTCACGGTGCTGAGCGGATGTCACAAGGGATGGCGATGCAGGTGGGCGGTGCGATCCTGTCCGCGGCGCTGGGCGCCTCCGGCTACGGGGGGGTGACCCATGACCTGGCGATGCAGGCCTATGGCGTGGCTGGTCAGGTGGGGGTGCTGCTGCCCTATTCGCGGACCCAGGAGTCCGAGGCGGACCGCATCGGTCTGCTGTACATGGCCCGGGCCGGATACGATCCGCGCGAGGCGGTCGCCTTCTGGCAGCGCTTTCAAGCCTACAACAGTCGCCGGGGCGGCGGCGGTTCGCTGGAATTTCTGAGCACGCACCCGCTGGATGCGAAACGCATTGCCCAACTCAAGGCGCATCTGCCGCAGGCGCTGGCCGAGTATCGGAAGGCCGGGGGCCAGGGTTGAGCGACTGATGATGGAACTGTCGCAGCGTTGCGCGGATGCAAGCGCTTGACCGCGGCTGGTCCGCGCTTCAGGTCCATCGCGATGTGGCCGCACCCAGGTCAGCCCCAGGCTCCCCGGCGGCGGTGGTGGCGGCCGGCCGTGCTGCCGGCGTTCTTGGTTCTTCTCGGTTGCGATGCGGGCGAGCCTGAAACCGCGTCGATCGCGGGGCAAACTGTCTATCGGTCCGCGGTGGGTCAGGTGCCCGCCTACCCGCAACGTCCGGGTGACCCGGCCAAGGGCTACGACGCGTTGCTCAATCGCGCGGTGGTGACCTGCGGCTTCCCTTACAGCGGTTATGTGAAGGCGATCGGCTCCGCCAAGCGGGAGAGCGGCCCCCAATTTCCGGGGCGCACCGGGCGCAACGCGGCGCTGCCCTACATGCTGACCGCCTACCAGTCGGCGTCCGGGGTCGAGTTGGTCACCTCGAACTGTCTCACCTGTCACGCCGCGACCTTCGACGGTGAGCTGGTGATGGGCTTGGGGGATGCCTTTCTGGACATGACCCAGGACCCGCTGGTCGCGGTCGAGTCCGCCGGGTCCTACGTGACGGGTCGGGCCGCACGAGCCGAGTGGCGGCGCTGGGCGGACCGCCTCGGCACGCTCTCCGACTCCATGATGACTGATACCATCGGCGTGAACTCAGCCGGCAATCTGACAGCCGCGTTGATGGCGCATCGCGATCCCGAGACCCTGGCCTGGTCGGATCGTCCGCTGATCGAACCGCCGCCCAGGCACCCCCTGCCGGTCGCCGTGCCACCCTGGTGGACGCTGCGCAAGAAACACGCGCTGTTCTACAGCGGGGAAGGGCGCGGGGATCATGCGCGGTTCATGATGCTGGTCTCATCGATCTGTACCGACACGGTTGCGCAGGCCCAGGCGATCGACGCCTGGGCGCCGGATGTGCGCGCCTACCTGGCCGGATTATCGCCGCCCAAGTACCCCCATCCCATCGATCGGTCGCTGGCTGAACGGGGTTACCAGGTCTTCCAGTCGCACTGCAAGCGCTGTCATGGGACCTACGGAGAGGATTGGCGCTACCCGAATCAGGTGGTTGCCCTGGGCAAGGTGGGGACGGATCCGGAGTTGGCGCGGGCCGGCTATGCCGACTCCGAGCGCTTGCGCGCCTGGTTTCAGCAGTCCTTCTACGGCGCCCTGTCTCAGGCCGCGCCGGCCTTGGGCTATGTGGCGCCGCCGTTGGATGGGGTATGGGTCACCGCGCCCTATCTGCACAATGACTCGGTGCCGACCCTGGCGGCCTTGCTCGACAGCCGGGCGCGGCCGACATACTGGCGCTTCAAGCGGACCGCCGGGGACCAACCGATCTATGACCGCGTGCAGGTCGGGTGGGATCATGAGATCCTGACTGCAGGCAAGGCCGCGGCCATGAGTTGGGACGAGCGCAACCGCATCTACGACACCACCGGCAAAGGATACGGCAACCGGGGACATGCGTTCGGCGATGTCCTGTCGGCCGAACAACGGCGGGCTCTGGTTGAGTATCTGAAGACCTTGTAGCGCGTATCGCGAAATAAAAGTTGCAGCACTGGGTGAGTTTCGCTATAGTGGGCGTCTCAGATGCGGGGTGGAGCAGTCTGGCAGCTCGTCGGGCTCATAACCCGAAGGTCGTAGGTTCAAATCCTGCCCCCGCTACCAAAACAGAACAAGGGCTTATCGGTGATTCCGGTAAGCCCTTTTTCGTTGCCTGTCATTTGTGTATGATGCCCACGATCCCTTCACCTTAAATTCGGAAATTGCTCACACAAAGACACAAAGTGCTCAAGGCGCGCGGTGGGGGCTTGCTCAGGGCTCGCCGAAGCGCTTAGGGTCGCCCGGCTGGGTCACATAAAGCCCAAAGGATCAGAACAGCCAGGCGACCACCAGCGCGGCACCCAGAAACCACCGCACCGGCCCACGTCAGGATGGCACCCAGCCCAACCATGGTGAGGGCGATGAGGGTAATAAGTAGCATGAACATAGGAGGATGGCCTCAGCGCGCCCAGCCGCGGCCGAAGTCGGTGCCGGTCCCGTGCAGGTTGCCGGCTGCGTCCGGCCGGTAGCCGCGGCCAAAATTCTTGCCGGTGCCGCGCCACCCGCCGTCCGAATGCCGCGCCCAGCCGCGGCCGAAGTCGGGACCGGTCCCGTGCAGATTACCGGCTGCGTCCGGCCGGTAGCCGCGGCCAAAATTCTTGCCGGTGCCGCGCCACCCGCCGTCCGACTGCCGCGCCCAGCCGCGGCCGAAGTCGGGACCGGTCCCGTGCAGATTACCGGCCGCGTCCGGCCGATAGCCGCGGCCGAAATTCTTGCCGGTGCCGTCCATTGCCGTCGGCGGCTGGCCAAGTGCGGCGCCGCTGCACCAGACCAGCAGGACCCAACACCATCGTTTCATTGTGAGACTCCCTGCTGCCGCGCATCAATTCACGCGCGCGCGTAAAGATTTCTGAGCGCTCATAGCGCGAGAGACAAATCGTATGTCAACCACCTACTGCACCTGTGTTGGCACCACTACAGCATTACCTCAAAGATAATTGGTCCTTGATCTCGCGCAAGTCAGGCTCGTGAAGCCATTGACGCTAAATCAGCTTGGCGACCTTCAGCAGCACGCCGATGATCAGCGAGGTTTGCAGAATGCCGGCGCCGACCACCGACCGCGTCAGGTCGCCCTTGGCTTCGGCAATCCGCGCCTCCAAGCGTAGTTCGGGTTCGCGCAGGGCGTGCCGCAGGTCGGCGGATCGCCGCGGCCAGGCGTCCGCGCAGCAGCACCTCCTGAGAACTGGTCCGCTCGGTAGACTCCGGCAGGTCCGGGTCGCCCTCTATCCACTCCCAGCCCATGGCTTGGAGCTGTCGGCAGAAGGGCCGTTCCACCAGGTCGCGTTCCCACTCGATCTTGCTCATCGGCTTGCCTGCATTGAGAGTCTGATACCGCCGCCCCGGAAATCGGGCCGAAATCATCCTTATGGGCAGCAACGGGGTTGTGCTATTTTTCGGTCGAAATCGCGTAACCGTTTGTTTTTATATTGCCGCGCACTATTTCTGTGCAATCTTGCTTGTGCTAACGCTTGTGCTAAATAGCGCGCCCTGGAGCAACTCGACCCACTCCGGGGCCAGGGCGTAGGCGCGCACGCGCTGCGCCCCGGCGCGTGCGGGCAGTACAAAGCCCTCGCCGCGCCACCGCTCCAGCCACTCACGGGCTGTGTTAGCCGATACCCCGAACCACTCGACCATATCCCCCGGACTGAAGGTCATGGCGGCGGCCCCCTGTTCCAGGCCGCGCATGAGCAAGCGTGTCAGCAATTGCTGCTGCACCCGGCGTAATGATTCCCACGGTGGGGCCGGGCGACGCTGCGGGGCGTACAGTTCGATCGCCTGCCGGCGCAGCGACTCGGCGGCCCGGGCCATGGTTGCCAGGAAATAGGTCAGCCATTGCGTGTGGTCGGGATCATGACGGCCATCGTAGTAATTCACTGGCAGGTCCATCTGGAGATTCTCGTAATAGGCCCGCAGGTCCGCCGTATAGTGTTCTTCGAGCGATAGAAAGCCGCGCATCTCATAGCCGCTGCGCCACCGTTCCATGGTTGCCAGGGCGCGTGCCGTGCGGCCGTTGCCATCGCTGAACGGATGGATCGTGACGAAACGATGCGCGAGCAGCCCGGCACGCACTGGTCCGGACAACAGGGCGGACTCCGGCCCGGTCCACCAGGCCGCCAGTCCAGTCATGAGCAGCGGCACGTCCTTCGGCATGGGTGGGGCATAATCAATACGCCGTGTTGCCGTATCCACCACCGGACACTCCTCCCGGCGGTAGTTGCTGCGCAGGCCTCGTCGGCCCATACCGCGCACCAGGATGATGCCGTGCAGCTCGCGAATCAGGTCCTCGGATGGCTCGCGCCCGGCCTCGATCTGCTCCTCGATCCACTCCAGCGCCCGCCAATAGTTGCGCACCTCCTGTTGCATCTCGGTCTGGGTCTTGCCCACGGCCAGCACTGCCTGACCGACCTCGATGGTGTTGAGCGTATTACCCTCAATGCGGGTCGAATGACGGGTTGCCCGCTGCCGGGCGGCCTGGCGTAACCGCAGTTCCTGGTCCGGCGGTAAAGGGAGCACGGCGATGACTGAACGCGCGGATTCGATCAGGGCCAGGTCGCGCACCATGGCGTGACTGTAGCTGAAACGTGGGCGGAAGGTCAGTGGTATGGCTGCGTCGTGCTGGGCTTGCGGGTCCGGGGCCAATGAAGTCAGCGAGAGGCCGGCCTCGGTGATCCATCGCTCGACCACTTGCAGCCGCACGGTCAGGGTGGCCCGGTCTAAAACGTCTTCCTCGGGAGCCTCGGCCAGCATTCGCTGCAAGGTGTTGCGCTCGGCGAGCAATGACAAATGCTCGTCGCGGGTCATGTGCGAGTATCCAAACGACCCGCTGGGGCTCTCACTGGAGTCCAAAGCGTTAGCTTTGTGCGACCCCCGCCAAGGCTGAAGCCTTGGACTCCAGGTCGCGTATCGGCCGCGCTCGTTTGCCCGGTCGCGCTGCTTTCTTCTCGTTCCCACGCTCCGCGTGGGAATGCCGTCTTGGCCGCTCCGGCGGCCCGAACTCTCACGCGACGCTGGAGCGTCGGGACGTGCTCCCACGCCGGAGCGTGGGAGCCAGATAAGAACGGCAACCCATCGTCCGGTGTGCAGTGGGGCGCGTGCAGGACGCCACGAGTCAGCAGTGTGCCCAAATTGCTCAGATGCACCAGCCGGTACAAGCATGTGGGCGTGGGTGGCGCCTGGCAATGCATCAGTTCAGATCTAAGTCCGGGGGGACTTGAACCCGGCCAGTGAGTAGGTCGGACATGAGGCCGGACTTCAAGCGCAACAGTTTGTCATGAGTTGCGATCTCGGCTGCTTCCTCCTGGGCGACGGTTTCGATATGCGTGATGATGGCTTCCTGTTCCTCAGGCGAAGGAACCCCGATCCTAGCCCGGTAAAGCTCAGCCGTATCAAGCTTCTTGGTGCCGTGGGTGGCCTCCGTCGCTCTTCGCAGAAACAGGTCTGCATTAGCGGCGAACCAAAGTGCCAGGAAGCGATTGTTTAGCTTGCCACGTCCGCGTATCGCCTTGATGTCTTTGTTGAATGCAAAAGGGACAGAGGAAAGACAAACAGGAAATGTATGCGCTAGTATCATTCCGCGGACAACGATGAATACCGTGTCCTCGGGCATCAGTCGCGAGGCGGACTGTAGCGCTTCTTCAGTTATGTGTTCGCTGGTATCGGAAAGCTCCAACGACTTCATGTCCTTTGGAGTAAGGAGCGGGATTGCACCCGCCCACCAAGAGGCTCGCGAGCGCTCGGGTGTGCCCCCACTAAACCACTCACAAGACTCCTCAAGCGTCAGAGCTTCCCACCCTATCGGAATTCTACCAAGGGTTGAGTTCCGGAATTGTTCGGGATGGACGACGGGATCGCGCAACTTGCCGTTTTTGTCCAGCCCACGGGTTAGAAGGTCTTGGAGTACGCCGGTGCGGATCTGCTTGAGCTTCGCGATCACTGTTTCAGTTTGTGAAATTGCTTCATCCACAGTATCCAGAACGGCGGCGATGCGCGATTGTTCGGCGACTGAATCCGGGAGGAAAACAGGAAGTCCTCTTAGGTCGCCCCAGGAGGTCCGCGGCATCTTTTTTCCTGCCGCGGTTGCCGCTGCGGCACTGAACAGCAGCTCCCACTGGAAGACATGCCCGGCAAATGTTGGCATTACCCCTGGCGCGCATCATAACCCAACCGCTCGAGCGCTGCATTCAACCGCTCCTCAGTTGATCTCCGCACGCCTCGCATATTGACCAGCGTGGTCCGATATTTATCCCACGCCCCTTCTGCAAACTGCACCAACACCTGGCGCCGCTCACTCATGGCCGCCGCCATCCCAGTCTGAACGTCCTGTGGGATCAACTCCAGCACCAGTTCCCGCTTCTCGTCCTCTCCCATCGCATCGCAGGCCGCCTTGAGTTCCGCAAGGAAGTCATTGAGCAATGCACGGTAACGCTTGCGGGCCTCGGTCAGATCGGCCTTGGTCTCTTCATAGGGCTCCAGGGCCTCGGCAATCGCAGCGAGGCGGGCAACAACCGGCGCCAGTGCCGCGCGCGCCTGTTCCAACCGGCTTTGGGCCGCCGACGACGCTCGCCCGGTTGTCGCGGGCGGCTTCTTGGCGGCAGTCTCCAGCTTCTTCAGTTCCGCCAGCGCGGCCTTGAGCTCGGCGCGCAGTTCCCGCGCCTGGCGGTCCAGATCGCGCGCCTGGTTCCAGTTGGCCAGTTCGTCCTCGTCCAGGTCGTCCGGTGCGTTGTCGGCCTCGAAGGCGGCCTTCTCGCCCTTGAGCCGGGCGATTTCGGCACGGGCGGCGGCGATGCGCTCCAGGTACTCGGCCATGGTGCGGCGCACCAGTTTGTGACCGAAGGGGTCGAAGGTGGGGCCAGCGTTGTCGTCGTCCTCCAGCGCGTCGGCGATGGCGTCCACCCAGCCGTCGATGACACCGGGGAAGCCATTCTCCAACAGCGTCTTGAAGTCGGGCAGGGTGTCGGTCCACCAGGTGGCGATGACGCCGGCCAGGGCGAAGTTGAAATAGACCGGGGTGCGTGCCTCTGCGTAACTCCGTGGCAATTCACCTGTCGGTGGGGTAACGTCCGTGGCCTGGGTCCCGGCATCCCGGCCGGGACGACGGTCAAGTTCGCGCCCGACAAAGACTAGGGACGGATCGAGCCCGACGGCGGCGAACAGCGCGCGCCTGGCCTCGACCTCGGCCGCCGGCACGCCGCCGTGCAGATGGGCGCGCACGTCCTGCGGCTCGGGCGGCGGGGCGTTGTCGACATAGCGGCGGATATTGAGGTTCCAGTCGTTGGCCTGGTCGGCGATCTCGGCGATCTCGGCGACCGGCACCACCCGCGCATAGCCCGGCAGGTCGGTGAAGCGTTCGTAGGCGGTGACGACCTTCTCGACGTGCTCGGGTCGCAGATAGTTCTGGGCGCGGCCGGCGAAATATTCGGCATCCGCGTTGATGAAGAGCACCTGGCCGCGGCGGGCCTCGGGCTTGGTCGGGTTCTGCGGCCGGCCGGTCAGGTTGGGGCGCATAATCAGGATACAGGCGGGGATGCCGGCGCCGTAGAAGAGGTTCTGCGGCAGGCCGATGACGGCCTCGATCAGGTCCTGTTCCAGGAACTGGCGGCGAATCTCCCGCTCCGCCGCGAAACAGCACCCCGTTGGTTGAGCTTGCAGATGGACCACGCGGAGGCGTCGTTGACCTGGCCGGCGAGTTCGAGGTTCGCCGTGTCGCCGCCGGACTGCTCGACGTACTCCCGACTGATGATAAGCATGCCGCCGGACCCGCAGGTGGGGTCATAGACGCGCATTCCGGGGGCGGGCTTGAGCATCCGCACCATGAGCCGGATCACGTCGCGCGGCGTGTAGAAATCCCCGCCTTTCTTGCCCGCCGATTCGGCGAACATATTGATCAGGAACTCGTAGGCGCTGCCGAGCAGCGCTTGAGAAACAGGAGTCCGAAGATGTAGTCCTTATAGGTCGCGGCGTCCAGACCCTCTTGCCGCAACCGGTCGGCAGCGGCGTAGAGGTGTCGTTCCAACTTGGCGAGCGAGAGCTTGGGCATGGAGTTTCTGGTTTGTTGAGTCCTGGATGGCCCAGGCTGAGGGCTCACTGGTGAGGCTCTTTGTGTGCGGAGTGGTCATGCCGGCACCGTCGCATCAGGTTCCTCGCCATCCGCCGCGTGGCGACATCCGTTTTCACGCTTCTACGGGATGGCTGCCCGCGTTGACATCACTGATAGGTCAACGTGATCCCCGCGGTTTTCAGCAACTCGGCCTCCTGTTCCAGTTCCAGCCGGGTCAGGGGATGCGCGTCCAGCCAGGCGTCGGCGAAGTCCAGGGTCAGGTCATCCCCGCTGATCTGGAGTGTCGGGTTGGGCGCGCTGTCGGTCGAGCGGCCGCGGTGGAGCAGGACGGCCAGGCGCAGGATGATGCACAGGCGCTTGGTGCAATCCTGGATGCCCGTCGGCAGGGCCGCGAACTCCTGGACCGGGAACTTCCGCCGGTGCCCCAGGACCAGCGCGGCCAGCACTACCTGTTCCTGACGGGTGAATCCGGCGAGATCGGCGTTGCGCAGCAGATAGGCGCCGTGCTTCTGGTACTGGCTATGCGACACCACCAGGCCGAGCTCGTGCAGACGTGCCGCCCAGGCGAGCATCCGCGGGCAGCGGGAGTCGCTGAGGCACCAGGGCGCGGTCGCCTGATGATAGAGGTTGAGCGCGGTCGTCTCGACGCGCCTGCCATGGGTTTGGTCGAGATGAAAATGGCGCGAGAGGGTCAGCACGGTCCGTTCGTGCATGTCCTCATGGCGGTGACGCCCCATCAGTTCGTAGACCAGGCCCTCGCGCAGGGCATAGTCACAGACCTGCATGTGCTCGATGCCCAGGGTTTCGAAGACCGCCCGCAGCACCGCGATCCCGCCCGCAAACACCGGCTTGCGTTCCTCCGTCAGCCCCTTGAGGTCCAGGGTCGCGACCCGGCCGGCACTGACGAGCGCGTCGCGCAGGCGTATCAGCCCCGCGGCGGAGATGCCGTCCTCACTCCAGCCCTCGGCGGTCGCGACCGCGGCGATGGCCTTGATGGTTCCGGAGCTGCCGACCGCCGTTTCCCAGCCGGATTTGCGGAAGATCTCGCGCACCGGGCGGACTTCCAGTGCACCCGCCAGCTCGGCCCGATCCATGGCCTTGGCGGAGACCCGGCCGTCGGGGAAATAGCGCAGGTTCATGGTGACACAGCCCATGTGCAGGCTCTCGCGCAACCGTGCGCTGAAGCCCCGCCCGACGATGATCTCGGTGCTGCCGCCGCCGATATCGACCACCAGGCGGCGCTCGGCTCCGGCCGCGAGTCCGTGGGCCACCCCCAGATAGATCAACCGGGCCTCTTCACGCCCGGCGATGATGGCGATGGGGTGACCCAGCGCCGCCTCGGCGCGCTCGATGAACTGGCTGTCCGGATGCAACTGGCGCAAGGTGTTGGTGCCGACCGCGCGCACGGCGCCCAGCGGAAACCCTCGCAGCCGCTGGCCGAACCGCTCCAGACAGGCCAGGGCGCGCTCTTCCACCTCCGGGCGCAAACGCTTCTCGATGTTCAGGCCCTCGCCCAGACGCACCGGCTCTTTCAGCCGATCGATGATCTGCATGTGGCCGTCACCGATACGGGCAACGATCATGTGAAAGCTGTTGGATCCAAGGTCGACTGCTGCCACGGTCTCGTGCAGTGATCCGATGGCGGTCGGGATCGGGATGGGCGCTTCGGGCATGACATAAACCTGCCTTGAGGGATCGCTATGGTACCAGACGCGCGCGTACCGCCTGGTGACGAGGGTGACGCCGCTGACCGCGGGTCGACCGCCGTGCTCCACTCGGGATCGATGTCCGTACCAGCGAAGACGAGATTATTTTAATAAATAGTGAAGATTTATAATATTCTATTGCAAAATTAGCATCATTGATGTAGATAGCCGCAATTCTGTAGA